>OGLG01001654.1_pt1 | contig 12113 bp, 7 predicted proteins | sample 1572621 | NCBI WGS metagenome assembly OGLG01 (sample SAMEA2581912, study PRJEB24529) | metagenome | biome: Human gut stool | place: China | collected 2011 | reverse complement strand
TGGGCTTCCTGCTGGGATATTTCCTGACAGAGGGGCTGATGGCGGAAAACTGGCGCTATGTAACGGCGCTGGCGGCGGGGGCCCTGGTTTTCCTGCCCAGCGTGTTCTATGACCGCCACGCACGGAAAAACGAGAGCCTGACCTACAACATCCTGCGGCTGTTCTGACGGATGTTCGGATATGTACGGCCCTCGAATGACCGGCTGACGGAGGAGGAACGGCAGACATTCCAAGCCGCCTACTGCGGCCTGTGCCATACGCTGGGTAAGCGGTACGGCGCGGCGGGACGGATGCAGGTCATCACGGTGGGGCCGGTCACCCAGGGCGATGCGGACGCGGTTTTGGAAGTCTGCCGGGCCCGCGGGCTGGTGGATGCCGGACTGTACAGAAGCGAATGGAGGGATGCTTAATGGAAAAACGAAATCTGTTTGTCAGCGGCAAGGCCGTTGTGGCGGCGGTGTGCGGGGCGTTCGTGCTGTGGCTGGCGGCGGTGTGCGCCGGAAGCGACGATCTGGCATCGGCGGCGGCAGCGGTGCGGCAAAGCGAGCTGGCGCGCTGCCTGCTCCAATGGGAGCTGGCCGACCTGCTGCCCACAGACTCCCTCCCCCTGCCGGCGCTGCTGGCGCTGGGACAGTCCCCGCAGCTGCTGGCCGCGCAGGAGGCCGTTGGCAAGCAGGGCGAGATCGACGATCTGGCTTATCAGCGGACGCTCTTTGGCGTAGTCGTCGGCAAGCTTGTCGCGCGAGTTGCGGGCGGCGTTCATGCGGCCCTCGATATCGGCGCGCTGCTTGCGCTGCTCGTCGGTCGGCTTGTTGTCCTTGACCTCGGCATCGACGGCGCGCAGCTCCTTGTCGGCCTTCTCGAGCTCGTCGGTGAACTCGGTTGTCGAAGGCATCAGCTTCTCGCGGGCCTCGTCGACGATGCGCTTCACGAGCTCGCTGCCGGTGTTGACAATGAGGTTGTAGCTGTCGGGCAGTTCGCCGTAGAAGCTCATTCCGGGCTGCATGGCGGCCATGTCTTTCATTCGGCGCATATATTCGTTCTGGGTTATCAGAACGGGATTGGCCTCGGCCGACAGCTGCTCGAAGGTGACGAAGAATTCGGCCTTGTCGACGTGGGGAACGGCCGAGCGGAACATGCGGGCGAACACGTCGGTCTCGGCGCCGCTGAGGCCCGACTCCTTCTTAGTGTCGCGCGGAACGAGATTATCGGCCGTCTCGGAGTCGACGCGCACGAAGCGTGTTTTCTCAAGGCGCTGCTCGAGCATTCCGATGAAGTGGCTGTCGAGCTGTCCGTCCATGACGAGCACATTCAGACCGAGGTTCTGAGCCGCCTTGATCTGCGAGTGCTGGGCCGTCGGGTCGGTGGCGTAGATATAGACGAGATTGCCGTCTTTGTCGGTCTGGTTGGCTTCGATGAGGGTCTTGTATTCGTCGAGGGTGAAGTATTTGCCGTCGACGTCGCGCAGCAGAACGAATTTCATTGCCATGTCGGCGAACTTCTGATCGGTCAGCATTCCGTATTCGATGAAGATCTTGATATCGTCCCATTTCTTCTCGAAATCGGCACGGTCGTTCTTGAAGATTCCATCGAGGCGCTCGCCGACCTTCTTGGTGATATAACCCGAAATCTTCTTGACGGCGCTGTCGCTCTGGAGATAGCTGCGCGACACGTTCAGCGGGATGTCGGGGCTGTCGATGACGCCCTGAAGCAGCATCATGAACTCAGGCACAACACCCTCGACCGAATCGGTCACGTAAACCTGATTGCAATAGAGCTGTATGCGGTCTTTGCGGATGTCGAGATTGTTCTTGATCTTCGGGAAGAATAGGATTCCGGTCAGCGTGAAAGGATAGTCGACATTGAGGTGAATCCAGAAAAGCGGATCTTCCTGACCGGGATAGAGCTCGCGGTAGAAATTGCGGTAGTCCTCGTCGGTGAGATCGGCGGGCTTGCGCGTCCAGAGCGGCTCGGTCGAGTTGACGACATTGCCGTCGGTCTCGACGGGCACTGGCAGGAATCGGCAGTATTTCTTAAGCAGGAGGTTTATGCGGCTCTGTTCGAGGAACTGCTTGTCGTCATCATCGATATAGAGGATGATGTCGGTTCCGCGCTCGGTGCGCGAACCTTTGTCCATGGTATAGGCGGGCGAGCCGTCGCATTCCCAGCGCACGGCCTCGGCGCCCTCCTTATAGCTCAGGGAGTCGATGACAACCTTTTTGGCCACCATGAAAGCCGAGTAGAAACCGAGTCCGAAATGGCCGATTATGCTGTTGGCCGTGTCCTTATACTTCGACAGGAACTCTTCGGCGCCCGAGAAAGCAATCTGGTTGATATATTTGTCGACATCGTCGGCGGTCATTCCGATACCGTGGTCGCTGACGGTCAGCGTTCCGGCCTCGGTGTCGATCTTCACTGTCACCTTGGCGTCGCCGACCTCACCCTTGAAGTCGCCGAACGACGCGAGGGTGCGGAGCTTCTGGGTAGCGTCCACGGCATTGCTGACGAGCTCACGCAGAAAGATTTCGTGGTCGCTGTAGAGGAATTTCTTTATGACGGGGAAAATATTTTCGGTCGTAACCCCAATCGACCCTTGCTTTGTTGCCATATATAGGGTTTTGAGTTTATTGTGCTTTCATTATAACAACTCAGCAAAAGATATGCCAAACCCGAAAATGTCAGAAAATGTTAAATCGCGTGTCAAATCTTCAGATTCCGGCTATAGTGCAATCCCTCCGGGATTGAGCATTAGAATTGGAGTTACCCCCAATATCAATTGGGGGCTAACATTCAGTCATGCGCCGTCCGGCGCATAACGCCGACAATTGGCGGACTTTTTGCGCCGGAAGGCGCATTACAAAGAGGCGACGATTGACCGACGGGGGCACAGGCGACGATGGCCTATCTTTGCGCCGGAAGGCGCAAAACTTTAGTTAGCCCCCAATTCGTTATTGGGGGTGATGGCAAACAATCTACAAAGCAATCCCGGAGGGATTGCACTTTCGCATAGGTCACTCCCAATCCTTAGAATACCATTGCAGATTGCTATGCAAAATCAAATCTTTGATTTCGTCGATAAAACTGCTTGTGCTATGGTGTTTTTCCTGATTTACGATATATTGGCGACAAGCATTCAATCCATCGGGGCCGACGGATACGGCATAATATCCCTCTTGCCATCCTTCAAAATATGGAAAGATACCATTTCCCTTCAACCACAACGTTGAGCATCTCTTGATAGCCTTCACGATATCAGCAAGTGCGATGGATGGATTCAGATCGAATAATATATGCACATGATCGGACATGCCATTGATTCTATGAACAAAGCAGTTGTTATTTTTCAAAATGCCAAAGATGTAATTATAAAGTTCTGCCTTGCGTGGCATTAAGATTGTCGTTTTGCGACTTTTTGTTGCAAATACGAGGTGAATAAGGCATTTTGTTTTGCTCATGATAACCGATTTTTTGCAAATATAGGAATAATTAGCGATTTTTTCGGCAATAGTGCAATCCCTCCGGGATTGAGCGGTGGGGCGGGAGGCTACCCCCAATATTAATTGGGGGCTAACATTCAGTAATGCGCCGTCCGGCGCATTACAGAGAGGCATCGGGCAACCGGCGGGGACTCCACCAGACGGTAACATCTTGCGCCGGGAGGCGCAAGACTTTAGTTAGCCCCCAATTCTATATTGGGGGAATTATGTGCGAAAAAAACAATCCCGCAGGGATTGCACTTTCGCAGACGCTATTCATATAGCGTCGTCGGTCGGACTTTGCGCCGGGAGGCGCAAAACTTTAGTTAGCCCCCAATTATCTATTGGGGGTTGGCTATTCACACAGCGAGCCCGGCGCAGGGGCGTCGGGCTCGCAGACTATTTTGCTGAACGCGATTATTCGATTGTGCAGGTGTAGGGATAGGTAGTGAGGTTGAGGGTAACCTTGTGCTTGCCGGGAGTTGCGGCCATGTTGCCGGCTCCGGGCTGGAGGTTGCCGAGTTCGCCACCGAGATTGATATCCCATCCGTTGTTCATGCGGAACTTGAATTCACCGGCGGTGAAGTCAATTTCGCCGCTCCAGATGAGGAAGTTGTTCGGGTCGCGGGTGAGCTCGGTGTCAGCGTCCCAGCCGCCAGGGGTGCCGTCGCCGATAACCGATACGCTCTGGATCGGAGTGATGGCGTAGGTTAGCTCGACGATGTTGGCTGTGCACCAGTAGAGACCTTCGGGATCGGCTACGAGGTTGCCTGCTCCGGGATCAGTCGAGAGCTTGCCTTCAACACCTGAGTTGCCGAAGGGTGCGCCCCAGTCGAGGGTAGCGTCGAACTTGAATTCGCCGCTGAGATAAGCGAAGCCGTTGTAGTTGACATAGTCAGTTGTGAAGAGCACCTGAGAGGCATCCTGTGCCCAGCCGTTAGAGTTACCGGGAGTGTAGAGGAACTCGTAGGCGTTGCTGATGTTGAAGGTCTTCGCCTTCATGTCGAACGAGAACATTACGGGGCCTGAGAGGCTGACCTTGCCGGTTGTGCCTTCGGCGAGGTTGCCGCTTTCGCCTTCGCCACCCATGACGGGCTTGCCGCTTTCGGGAACGACAGTCCATTCATAACCGGCGGCAGCCTGATCGGCAGTGATCTCGACGATAGTTGTGAACATCGGATCGTCGTAGGGGCTTGCCGAGCTGTGGGTCAGTTTGATGCGGTTGTCGCCGTTTACGAGGAAGTAGTTGTCCTCGATGACATAGTCGGCGGGGAAGGGCTTGATGGCCAGAGGGAATCCGGCATAGCGGTATTCGGGCGAACCGATGTTGACCGAGCCGAGAACTTTGCCTTCGGCGTCGAGAAGGTCGGCGGTTGCGGCGAAGTTGGTGAAGAAATTGGCTTCGCGCGGATCGGCGGTAACAGCGGCTACGGCGCCCTGAAGTTCGTCGGCGGCAGCGTATGCGATGCCGTCCTTAACGGTCAGGGAGCAGGGCTGCGCATTGGCCATGTCTTCGGTCTTCGACACATACATTGTCATTCCGAGCTGATAGTCGGCGGGCCAGTCGACCACTTCGACTGCGGCGACAGCTGCGGGCTCGTTGGCGTCGTTGAGGGCCTTGAGGTCGATCACTTTTGCGGCTTCGCCTTCAACGCTGATGGGAGCGATGGTGAGGTTTTCAGCCTTGAATATTGCGTCGGCGGGGTTGCTCTGGGCCGGGGGATTGGGCAGATCGTAGTTTTCGCAAGCCACAAAACCCATCGAGAGAGCCATCACCGACAGCATTGATGCAATCTTGTTCATTTCTGTTGAATGATATTATTTAGTGTTTGATGATGGAACCGGGGGCGGGCGTCAGGCGCATTGCCGCGCCCGCCCCTGATTCGATGAGTTACGGTTTATTCTGCTGCCGAGAATTTAACTTCGAGAGTCTTCTTGTTGGTATCGAGAACGAGCTCCATCGAGCCTTTAGCGGGAGCGCTGACGAAGTTCCATGAGCCTTTGCCTTCAACGTAGTTGAGGGTGAGGTCGAGACCTGTCTCATCCTTGGGGTTGTCATCTACCTGCGAGCCGAGAGAGTTGGCATCCCAGCCCTCGAGCTTGGTATAGATGCGGAACATCGGGCATGCGCCGTCGGAGGTATTGTATTCCATCGGCTTGACGCTGTGGTAGATTCCGGTGCCGTCGGTATCGAAGAGACGCCAGTCGGCATAGTGCTCGGCATTTGCCTCATCGGGACCTTTCCAGCCTTCGACGTTACCGACGACATAGACGCAGGGATAAGCGTCGTAGTTGACGTCGCCGCCGAGTTCGAACTTGACAGTCTTGTTCTTGACATCAACAGTCAGGTTGACGTTCATCTCTTCAGCCATCGTGAATGTCCAGTTACCCTTACCGGGGATAAAGGCGGGGCCTTCATAGATGTTATCGACAAACTTGCCTTCGATGCTGAGGCCTTCGTCGGCTTCCTGGCTACCGATCGAAGCACCGCCGTCCCAGCCGGTCAGAGCCGAATAGAAGCGGAATGCGACTTCGCCGGCGGGGAAGGTGAACGAACCGGTGTAGACATCGCTGCCGATAGCGGTTTCGACGAGCTTGTAGTTCTCATAATGGGCTGCGGCACCTTCGTCGGGAGCTGTCCAGCCGGTCACGCTGCCTACGAGGTAGATATTGCGCTGGCCCTGAACGGCGTGGTAGAACTTAACCTTGTTGAGCGAAACGGTGTTCGACATGCAGCGCGAGCCCTCTACGTTGGGAATTTCGCAGAAAGCGCGGAAGTAGACGGGAGCTGCGGGCAGATCCTCGTAGTTGGCGGCGTCGAAGCCGTGGAGTTTGCAGAGAGCGGTGGCGAGATCCTTGTCGGCGATGACGATCTTGGCCGAACCGGGGTCAGACGAAGCGATAGTCTCGACAGCGGTGAACTTGTCGTCGAGAGCCACTTCAACAGAATACTGGGCAGCCACGGCAACGCCGTAGGCGGGCTGCGAGCAGGTCAGCATGAAGCTGTTGCCTTCCTGCAGCTCATAATATTGGTCGGCGAATGCGGGAGCGTTGAGCACGAAGGTCTTGTCTTCGGGCAGAGTCATCTTGGGGTCATCGGTGGAGTCACACGAAGCCAACCCCAGCATAGCCGCACAAGCCAGTAATATTGAGAATTTTTTCATTTTTCCTGTAGTCTAATGTGTGGATGATTAATAACCGGGGTTCTGCTGATAGGGGCTGATTGCGAGAACCTGCGAGGGGAGAGGATAGAGAACTGCCGTGGGAGCGAAGTTCTGGCCTTCGAGAGCGTTGTTCTTCCAGGCCCAGTTGAGACCGCTCACCCATTTGCCGTAGCGGATGAGGTCGGTGCGGCGGGTGTTCTCGAGATAGAGCTCGCGGCTGCGCTCGTCCTGAAGAGTCTCGAGGGTGAGCTCGGCAAGGCTCCAGGGAGCGACGCCTGCGCGCTCGCGGATAAGGTTGACATAGGTCAGAGCCTCATCTTTCGAACCGGCTCCGTGGAGAGCTGCTTCAGCTGCCGACAGATAAATTTCGGCAAGACGGAGGATAGGATAGTTCGTAGTGACATATTTGTCGCCGTTGAAAGCGGGCTGGGTGTTCAGGTCAACGTTGTTGTTGTCGTCGACATTGCGGTTGATATACTTCGGGGTCAGATAGCCGTTCTTGTTCCACTGGCTCTGCTCCAGCGAGAGCATCTGGTTTACATAGCCGTCTTTCGAGGTGCGCCAGAGAGCTGTGCGCTTGTCGGGAGAGGTTGTCTGCTGCTGGTCGTTCCACTGGAAGCGGTTGACGAGCTGAGGACGACCCTTGGCGCATTCCCAGCCGTTACCGACATTGAAGAAAGCCTTGTCGACATCTTCGGCGATGAAGCCGAGGATCATGACGGTAGAGTTACCGTAAGACATCAGTTCGGGATACTTCTGCGGGAGAAGGAAGAGAATTTCGGGAACGCCCTTTCCACCGACAACATAGTCGATGTTGTTGGCGGCGAAATTCTGATGGTAACCCATGGTGAGGCCCGAATTCTTGAAGCCTTTGCCCTGATGGCGGGCGATGATGTTCTTGGCGTGGCTGAGGCACTTGTCCCAGGCGGGAGTTCCGGTGAACACCTCGGCGTTGAGGTAGAGTTTCACGAGGAAACCTTCGGCGGCGTCAACACCAACATAACCGTAGGCGGGGTTCTGGCCGCCCTGGCCGTATTCGGCAACGACAGCTTCGAGAGTTTCGGTTACGAGCGGGAAGATTTCCGAAGATTTCATCTGGGGAGCCATGGTGCCGATAGCGACCGATTCGTCGGCATAGGGGACATTGCCGAAGAGGCTCATCAGATAGAAGTAGCAGACCGAACGGAGAGTCTTGCACTGACGAACATATTCGGCAGCTTTCTCTTTCTGTTCGTCGGTCGAGAGAGCGAAGAGGTTATCGTTGACGGTGCGGATGAAGTCGTTGCAGAGAGCGACGTTGATCATCAGACGCGAATACGAGCCGAAGATAGCGTCGTTGTCCGACGAGATGTTGCCATACTGCAGCGAGTAGAGGCCGGCGTCGCCCGACGACTGCCAGCAGGCTTCGTCGGTAGGAATCTCTTCGAGGTTGAACAGGGCGCGGCCGAAGGTCGACATACCGCCGTCGAAACCGGCGACCTGCGAATTATTGTTGGCGCCGTGGTTGACAAACGCCATATAAACCTGACCCATGACCTGGTCCATATAGCCCTCGGGGTCTGATGCGAAGTCCGTAGCCGTGATGTCGCGCGGATCGGACGGCATGAGGTCGAGGTCGCCGGTGCAGGAGCCTAACGAAAGAGCCGCTGCAACCACACCGAGCGAAAGAATATATTTCTTGATTGATTTCATGTTGTTACTCAGTGTTAAGAGATGATTAGAATGTAGCGACTACACCGAGGGTAGCGGTGATGGGACGCGGATAGATATTGTTGTCGATACCGCCGAATACTTCAGGATCGAGGCCTTTGTACTTGGTGATGACAAACGGATTCTGAACAACGCCGAACACACGCAGGTTGAGGTTGCCCTTGATGAGATCCTTGAAGGTATAGCCGAGCGAGATGTTGTCGCAGCGGATGAACGAAGCGTTCTCTACCCAGTAGCTCGACAGGTTGAGCGATGTGCCGTAGGTGATGTTCGGGAAGAGATAGTCATCGGCGGCCTTATTGTTGATCTGGCAAACGTTGGCGAAGAGATCATTGAGGGTGGTTGTGCTGTAGCGCGGGCCGTTGTAGACGTAGTTGCCGAGGTTGGCGCGCAGAACGATACCGAGATCCCAGTTCTTCCAGGTGAAGGTGTTGTTCCAGTTGAATGTCCATTTCGGATCGGCCGAGTGGAAGATGATCTTGTCGGCGTCGGTGATCTTGCCGTCGCCGTTCTGATCGACGTAGGTGTCGGGCACGGGGTTGCCGGCCTGATCATAGACCTGCTCGTAGACGAGGAACGAGCGGACAGCCTCGCCGACGATATGCCACTCGACGGGAGTACCGATGCCGACGGGGGTGTTGGCGCAGTTCATCATTTCCTGACCTTCGGTCAGCTCGGTGATCTTGTTGTCGTTGAAGGCGATGTTGATACCGGTGTTCCAGGTGAAGTCGCGGGTTACGACAGGCTTGGCACCGATGTTGATTTCAACACCGACGTTGCGCATCGAACCGGCGTTGAACGCATACTGGTTCGAAGTGTTGATAGCGGCGGTGTAACCTCTGAGAAGCATGTCGGTAGTCTTGCGGAGATACCAGTCGACACTTGCAGTTACGCGGTTGTTGAGGAAGCCGAAGTCGAGTCCGATGTTCCAGGTAGCTGTTTTCTCCCAGGTGATGTCAGCATCGTAGGGGTTCGGGTAGAGCGGATAGAGCCAGCTGCCGTTGGGGCCGACATAGCCGAATCCTTCGGCGTTCGAGAGAGTGTAGATAGGCATGTAGGGGAAGTAAGCGCCTACGTCCTGCTGACCGGTGATACCCCAGCCGAGACGGAGTTTGAGGTCGTTCCACCATCCGCGAACCGGTTCGAATACCGGGCAGTTGATGGCTTTCCATCCGAGAGCCAGCGAGGGGAAGAGACCCCAGCGGTTGTCTTTCGAGAAGCGCGAAGAAGCGTCGTCGCGGAGAGTGAAGGTCAGCAGGTAGGTGTCGTCGAACGAGTAGTTCAGACGTCCGAAGAACGAGATGAGCTGAAGTTTCTGTCCCCAGCGTGTCATGGGCTTGTTGCCGACAACATCGCCGATGCGGCCTTCGCCACCGTTAACATAGTCGAGAACGAACTGGTCGTTCGAGAACATCGGGTAAGCCGAGTCGGCGCCGGTGATGAAACCGGGAGTCGTGTAATAGGTCTGCTCATGGCCGAGGTAGCTGAAGCGCTGCCATTCGTAACCGGCCATAACGTCGAGATTCGAGCGGATAGCCTCGAATTCCTTGCGGTAGTTGAGATAGAAGTTCAGCAGGGTGTTGCGCTGGAGCTCCCACCATTTGGTGCTTGTGCCTGCGCCGGCCATGCCGTCGGCGTAGAGATCCTGATTGTTCCAGGCCATAGCCGAGTTGGCGGCGGTGAGTTCGTTGCGCTCGTTCTTGCTGACCTGATAACCGAGGTTAAGATTGAGGTGGAGTTCGGGGAGGAAGTGGAGAGCGTAGTCGATCTGAAGGTTACCGGTCGACGACAGGTTTTTGCCCTTGCGGTCGCGCTGGTTGAGGAGCTGCACGGGGTTGACGGGCTGGTTGAGGTCGAGCGAGGTTCCGCTGACATAGTTTGCATAGCCGTTATAGCCGGTGAAGCCCGAGTTGCCGATCGAGGGATAGGTTGTGTAGACGGGCATCGTCGGGTTGTATGTCAGGCCGGTCGAGACTGCGTCGGTGTTGGCCTCGAGGGTGTTGACATACGAACCGCTGGCGTTGGCGTTGATCGAGAGTTTGCCGTTGAAGAACTTCGGAGCGAGGCTGAAGCCTACGGTTGTGCGCTCCATCTTCGAACGTTTCAGGATACCCTGATTGTTGGTGTAGCTGGCGCTGACGCGGTAGGGAAGGAATCCGGCCGTGCCGCTTACGCTGAGGCTGTAGTCCTGCGAGAAGGAAGTGCGGAGAGTCTCTTTCTGCCAGTCGGTGTCGGCGTCGCCCATGTAGTCGGCAACGGCCTGATCGCCGAGTTCGCGGCGGACGAGCTCGGTGAGCTGTGCGCCGTTCATGACGTCGAGGGTCTTGCGGGCGGTGTTGACATGCCAGTTGGCGGCGAAGCTGACGCGCGGACGTCCGCTTGTGCCTTTGCGGGTTGTGATGATGATCACACCGTTAGAAGCGCGCGAACCGTAGATAGCGGTTGCCGATGCGTCTTTCAGCACGGTCATCGACTCGATGTCCTGCGGGTTGATCATGGTCAGGGCATTTGCGCCTGTGCCACCGCTCTGGTTGGTCTGGGGCACACCGTCGATAACGATAAGAGGATCGTTGGCGTCGTCGCTCGACAGCGAGGAACCGCCGCGGATGCGGATCTTACCGTTGCCTGTCGGGTTACCACCATCGAGGGTCACGGTCACACCGGGGCTTGCGCCGACCAGAAGATCCTGGGTCGAGGTAGCGATACCGGCTTCGATGTCGTCGGGCTTGATGACGGCAACCGAACCGGTGGCGTCGCTCTTCTTGATGACACCGTAACCGATGGCTACGACTTCTTTCAGCATTACGGAATTTTCGGCGAGCTGAACGTCGATTTTCGTGCGGCCTTTGATGGCGACATTCTGTGTGTCATAGCCGACATACGAGAAAACGAGGGTGCCGTTGGCATCGACATTGATGGTGTAATTACCGTCGATGTCAGTGGCCGTGCCGTTGGATGTGCCTTGGGCAAGCACACTTGCACCGATGAGAGGCTCACCGGAAGGGTCAGTCACGGTACCTGTGACCGTGATCTTCTGCGCTAAAGCAGGGAAAGAGAGGCACACGACCAAGACCAGGGTCAGCCACGCTTTCCGACTCATCTGTAAACAAATGTTCTTCATGCAGGATGAAATTTAAAATTTTAGGTTAGTATATGGTATTAATTAGAATCAATATAATCTCTCTACACTGTTCAGTTATATGTCAAGAGTACTGGGTCAATCATGGCACACAAGGACATAAAAAGGAACACTATGCGTCTTTAACTCCGCAAATATAGGTAGATTTTTTGAATTTTTAATATTTATCACAAAAAAAGGGATAGCGTCGCCCGATTTTAACGTTTGTTAAAATCAGCTCGAGCGTTGATTTTATAAGATTTATAAACCCCGCGAAAAAGCTGCGGGCGATGCCTGAGGCTCCGCCCGCGCTGTTCTGTGTTGATGAAGCTGAGATTTAGTCGATTTCTTCGTCAGCCTCGTAACCGCCCATCTCGCGAAGGGCGTTCTTGAGCATGACATACTGCTGGAAGAGGTGGTTCACAGGCACTTCGCCCTGAGTATAGTCGTGCATCGGGCACTTGAGGAAGAACGACAGGAAGCGCTGAATTCCGTAGCGGCCGGCGCGTGCGGCGAGATCGCTGAGCAGCACGAGGTCGAGGCAGAGCGGAGCTGCCAGAATCGAGTCGCGGCAGAGGAAGTTGATCTTGATCTGCATGGGGTAGCCCATCCAGCCGAAGATGTCGATGTTGTCCCAGCCTTCTT
>OGLG01001648.1_pt1 | contig 12137 bp, 9 predicted proteins | sample 1572621 | NCBI WGS metagenome assembly OGLG01 (sample SAMEA2581912, study PRJEB24529) | metagenome | biome: Human gut stool | place: China | collected 2011 | reverse complement strand
GAAGTCGGATACATGGCAAAGGCCACCTTCATATCTGTATGTACCCGGCGCTCCAGCTCGGAAAGTCCGCGAATTCCGCCGACAAAATCAATCCGCTTGTCGGTTCTGGGGTCGCCGATGGCAAGCACAGGCTCCAGCAGCTCCTTCTGCAAAATGGAAACATCCAGTCCCAGAACAGGGTCGTCTGTAATAATTTCCTCCTTCGCCGTCATCTTGAACCATTTCCCGTCCAGATACAGCCCAAAGGTGTTCGGGGTGGTAAGGGCCTTCGCCCGCGTAAGGCGCAATGTCGAATTTCTTGCGAATTTCCTGCATGAATTCCTCTGTATTGTAGCCGTTTAAATCCTTTACCACGCGGTTGTAATCCATGATATATAAATCCTCTGCCGCAAACAGTACGGACAGATAATAGTTGAATTCCTCCTCACCGGTGTAATCCGGCTTTGCCTCTCTGCGCTTCAGCGCCACCTTCACGGCGGATGCGTTGTTGTGGTTCGGGTTCTTAGCGCTGAATTCGGCACCGATACGAGCGGCAGCAGCCGTTCTGTGGTGTCCGTCCGCAATGTAGAGATTCTTCACCTGCTTAAAGGATTCCACCAGCATGCCGATTTCCGTATCGCTGTCAATCACCCAAACCGTATGCCCGATGCCGTCCTCGGCAACGAAATCGTAAACAGGCTTTACTGCCGCTGTCCAGCCGTCGATAATCGCCTTTGCGTCCTTGTTTTCCTTGTAGGCAAGGAAAATCGGGCCTGTGTTTGCGTTCAGCGTATCCACATGGCGGATACGGTCAGCCTCCTTGTCTGCGCGTGTCAGCTCATGCTTTTTAATCGTCCCGTTAATATATTCGTCCACGGACGTACAGCAAACCAGACCCGTCTGGCTTCTGCCGTTCATCGTCATGCGGTAAAGATACAGGTTGGGCAGCAAATCCTGTCCCAGAATCCCGTTGTGAATCATGTTTTCAAGGTTTTCCTTTGCCTTTGCGTAAACCGCAGGGCTGTAAACGTCAATATCCTTCGGCAGGTCCACCTCTGCCTTGTCAACATGCAGGAAGGACCAGGGCTTTCCCTGCACCATTTCTCTTGCTTCTTCGCTGTTCATTACGTCATAGGGCAGGGCAGCTACGTCCTTTGCGTAAGCCTCTGCCGGGCGGATCGCCATAAAGGGTCTGATGGTTGCCATAATTTTCCTCCTTTGGAATTGCTGCTTTCGGTTTCTTAATCCAGAATACGAACCTTCAATACCGTATTGATGGCATACAGGTCTTTGATCATATCATCGATGTTTTCGGGCAGGTTGTCGCATACCACAATGTTATATGCAAGGTCGCCCTTGGAGTTGTTTACCAGCTTGTCGATATTCACGCTGTATTTTGTGAAAACAGCACCCAACTGCCCAATCATGTTTACGATATTCTGATGGCATACGGTGATGCGGGGCTTGCCGTTATAAGGCACTACGCAGTTGGGGAAGTTTACGGAATTTTTGATATTACCATTCTCAAGGAAATCACGAACCTCCTTCACAGCCATAACTGCACAGTTCTCCTCAGATTCCTCTGTGGATGCTCCAAGATGAGGAGTTACCAGAATGCCCTCATGACCTGCAACTGTATGGTTGGCAAAGTCTGTTACATACTTTTTCACCTTGCCACTGTTCAGCGCCTCAATCAGCGCATCCTCGTCAACCAGAAGGTCACGGGCAAAGTTCAGAAGTACAACACCGTCTTTCATCTTATCAAAAGCCTCTTTGTTGATCATCTTCTTTGTGGAATCCAGAAGCGGTACATGTATCGTAATGTAATCACAGTCTGCATAAATTTCTTCCACATTCATCACATGCTTGACAGAACGGCTTAAGTTCCAAGCAGCATTGACAGATACATAAGGATCATAGCCATAGACTTCCATACCGAGACTTACTGCTGTATTTGCCACCTTAACGCCGATAGCGCCCAGACCGATGACACCTAACTTTTTGCCCATTACTTCCGTACCGGCGAATTTCTTCTTTTCTTTTTCTGCGGCTTTGGCAATGTCAGCGTTGTCTTTGGATGCCTTGACCCATTCGATACCGCCTACCACATCACGGGCAGCTAACAGCATGCCTGCGATCACCAGTTCCTTCACGCCATTGGCGTTGGCACCGGGAGTATTGAATACTACGATACCCTTTTGGGCACATTTATCCAGAGGAATGTTATTGACACCGGCACCGGCTCTCGCTACTGCCAGAAGATTTTCCGGCAGATCCATCTCATGCATGGAAGCACTGCGGACCAGAACGCCCTCTGCGTCATTCATATTATCGGTTACTTTATAGTCTGCTGTCAGACGATCCAGTCCCACTTTGGAAATGGGATTCAGGCAATTGATCTGAAACATTTTTTCTCCCCCTTAAGCGTTCTCCGCTTCAAACTTCTTCATAAACTCTACCAGCTTCTCCACACCTTCGATGGGCATTGCATTGTAGATACTTGCTCTCATGCCGCCTACGGTTCTGTGACCCTTCAGGTTCTCGAAACCGGCTTCTTTTGCTTCTTTTACGAACTTGGCATCCAGCTCCTCATTACCGGTAATGAACGGAACATTCATCAGGGATCTGTCTTCCTTGCGGACGGTACCCTTGAACAGCTTGCTTTCATCCAGATAGTCATACAGGATCTTCGCCTTTTTCTCATTGCGCTCCTTCATTGCTTCCAGACCGCCCATCTTCTTCAGCCATTTAAATACCTTGCCGCAGATATAGATGCCGTATGCGGGAGGCGTATTGTACAGAGAATCCGCATCTGCATGGATTTTATAACGAAGCATGGTCGGTGTACCGGGAAGTACATCCTCGGTGATCAGGTCCTCACGGATGATCACGATAACCACACCTGCAGGTCCGATATTTTTCTGTACGCCGCCATAGATCACACCATATTTTGTCACATCTACCGGCTCGGATAAAAAGCAGCTGGATACATCTGCAACCAGGGGCTTACCCTTGGTATTGGGCAGGGTCTTGAATTTCGTACCGTAAATAGTATTATTCTCGCATATGTACACGTAATCTGCATCCTCGCTGATGGGCAGATCGGAGCAATCGGGAATATAAGAGAAAGTCTTATCCTCGGAAGAAGCGATCTTATTTGCCTTACCGTACAGGGAAGCCTCCTGGTATGCCTTCTTCGCCCACTGACCGGTTACGATGTAGTCTGCCACACGGTTCTTCATCAGGTTCATGGGGATCATGGCAAACTGCTGGCTCGCACCCCCCTGTAAAAACAGTACCTTATAGTTGTCCGGGATATTCATCAGCTCTCTGAGATCAGCTTCCGCTTCCTTAATGATCGTATCATAGGCTTTAGATCGATGGCTCATCTCCATTACGGACATGCCGGTTCCTCTATAATCCAGCATTTCATCGGCTGCTTCCTGTAATACCTCCTCAGGGAGTACTGCAGGGCCTGCGGAAAAGTTATACACTCTTGCCATTTTCAAAGACCTCCTCGATATTTTCTAAATTTTTTATAAAAAGCATAGGTATAGAATAAGCTTTTCATTTGCTTTAGTCAACTACATTGTTAAATTATTTTCAATTTGTTCGTCTAACAAGGACAATTTGTCTGAAAATGTCTGTGCCATTAATAAAACATTACGACAGGGGTGCCGATCTGCACGCAATCAAACAATTCTTCCATTTTGTCCTTTGGTGTATTGATACAGCCGTGGGAACCGGCAGTCTGGTAGATGTCCCCGCCGAATTCTTTGCGCCATCCGGCGTCATGAATACCGATACCGCCCTTCACAGGCATCCAGAATTTCACAGGAGATGCATACCCCGGTCCCCGTAAGACACGATTTTTCTGCTTATTATAGACAAAATTGACGCCTTCCGGCGTTCCCATGCGCCGCCGCATATTGCCTGTCACAATCTCCGTCTCCAGCTTCAATACACCTTTTTCGTAATAGTACATTTTCTGTTCTGTCATATCCACTTCGATATAGGTGTCACCAATATCATTTTTCCCATAGCAGAAGGCTTCTCTCTCATAACTAGGGATATGTGACTGCGGCGTGCCTGTATGTACACCGGGATCCAGCAGATGCTCCAACAGGTAGGCAGTCTCCTTTTTCCGGTCCATCTTGCTGCCATAGGTTCCGCCATCGATGGTGATCACATCCCCACGGGTACTGTGAAACTGTCTGGTTCGTCCATAGCCGTCATATTCTTCCGCCAGGCTCTGCACATACGCCGCCACAGCCTCCTCGTCCAGTACAAAGCTTCCCTTCTCATCCTGCACCGGCAGTCCGTTCTCCGCTGTCAGAAAAAAAGCACAGTCTGCTGCTGTCATCGGATGTCTCTCTTCGCCGAAGCAGTAGACAATATCGCAGGTCTGAAATCTCTCGATCTCTTTCCACAGATTCCGCAGGGCTTTTTGACTCTCATCCGGTGTTATCTCATAGTAACATCCGCTCTCCTGCAGATTCAGTGTTTCCTGCCCATTCTCCACGATTTGTTTTAACGCCAAAAAAGCCTTCTCCAGATCGATACGGTCGCTCAGTCCGTCCGTGAAGACATAGGCACCCTCCGCATCCCTGGTAAGGCTGTAATCTTTTATTCTCTTCTGTTCCGTCTGTACGAAATCCAGGGCGTTGTAGGCTCTGCGAAGCGCCTCCTCATCCACAGTCACCACAGGTGCCAGGGTCCGCCTGGAATGAAACAGAACATTGTCCACCCACAGATAAGGATTCTGTTCCTGTCTGTATGCTTCCAGTGCGCTGCTAAAGTCCGCGTGATAATCCACATCAGCGAGAGTGATCGTGTATTTCTCTCCCGCTTTATCCACGATGACAACCTCCGGAGCTTCTGTATGTGACAAAAGCTCCGAATTCACTTCTTCCACCGTTTTCCCGGTACAGTATACTCCGTTGATCCAGGTATTCAGAGAAAAACCTTCCCTGTAGTAAAATGCCAGGACAAAATATACTGTCAGCAGAAACAGCAGTAATATCAGCACCGCAAAAAGTAATCTCTTCGTCGTCTTATTCATCAGGACTGCCTTTTCAAATCATCTCCGTCAAATACTTCGCTGATGGGGGCTCCTGCCGGAACCATGGGGAATACCTTATCATCCTCCGGGATCATGCACTCGATCATTACCGGTGCCTTCAGGGCAATGGCTTTCTCGATAGCGGGTGCCACTTCTTCCTTTTTGGTCACGCGGATGGCGGTACAGCCCAGTCCTTCTGCCACCTTGCAGAAATCCACCTTATCCTTCAGTACTGTCTGGGAATAGCGTTTCCCATAGAACAGTGTCTGCCACTGTCTTACCATGCCCAGCACCTGGTTGTTGATGACCACCTGGATGATGGGAATGTTGTAACGGCTGGCAGTAGCCAGTTCGTTCATGTTCATGCGGAAGCATCCGTCGCCTGCAATGTTGATGCAGATTTTATCCGGCTGTCCGATCTGCGCACCGATGCAGGCTCCCAGACCGTAACCCATGGTACCTAATCCTCCGGAAGACAGGAAGGTACGGGGCTTCGTATAATGATAATACTGTGCCGCCCACATCTGATGCTGTCCCACGTCTGTGGTGATGATGGCTTCTCCGTTCGTTACACGGTCAATCTCCTGCATGATATAAGGACAGGACAGATTTTCGTCATCGTATTTCAGGGGATATTTTTCCTTCAGTTCCGTTATATGCGCCATCCACTCCGGATGTTCCTGTTTGGACAGGCAGGCATTTAATTCTGTCAGAGTCTTCTTCAGATCTCCTACCAGAGAAGCGTCCACACGGATATTCTTATTGATCTCCGCTGCATCCACATCCAGCTGGATGATCCTTGCATTCTCCGCGAACTTCTTCGGGTTACCGGTCACACGGTCGGAGAATCTGGCTCCCAGTGCCACCAACAGATCACATTCGCTGACTCCAAGGTTCGAAGTCTTGGTACCATGCATGCCGATCATGCCGGTATAGCGCTCACTTTTCCCATCAAAGGCTCCCTTACCCATCAAAGTATCACATACCGGTGCATCGATCAGCTCTGCGAATTCTGCCACCTCAGCACTTGCCTCGGAAATGATGGCTCCGCCGCCCAGATAGATGTATGGTTTTTTCGCCTTGTGGATCATCTCCGCTACCAGCATCAGTTCTTCCCTGGTGTAACGGGTCACTCTCTCCTCCGGCTGAATCGTCATGGGAGTATATTCACAGGCAGCTGCCGTCACATCCTTCGTAATATCGATCAGGACAGGGCCGGGTCTTCCGCTTCTGGCGATATGGAATGCCTTGCGGATGGTATCAGCCAGGATCTCCACATTTTTCACAATATAACCATGCTTCGTAATGGGCATGGTCACGCCGGCGATATCCACCTCCTGGAAGCTGTCCTTACCAAGTAAAGGCAAGGTAACGTTGGCGGTGATTGCTACCATCGGTACAGAATCCATGTAAGCCGTAGCGATACCGGTGACCAGATTCGTGGCGCCGGGACCGCTGGTAGCCATGCAGACACCTACTTTTCCCGTAGCTCTCGCATAGCCGTCCGCCGCATGTGCCGCTCCCTGTTCATGCGAAGTCAGAATATGTTTGATCTCCCCACTGTGCTTATAAAGTGCGTCATAAATATTAAGGATTGCTCCGCCGGGGTAACCGAATACGGTATCTACCCCCTGCTCCTTCAGACATTCTACCAGAATTTCCGATCCCGTTAACTGCATTTCAAAATCCCTCCGGTTATTTTAATGATTGCTTAATTCTTCTGAGAAGGTGCTTCCAGTACCGCACCGCGGTTGCCGCTGGTCACCAGTTCATGATATCTTGCCAGATAGCCGGTCGTGATCTTAGGCTCTCTGGGCTGCCATTTTGCTCTTCTGGCTGCCAGTTCTTCGTCGGATACCAGTACATCCAGTTTGTTCTCCGGGATGTTGATGCGGATGATATCGCCCTCTTCTACCAGTGCGATCGGGCCACCCACTGCTGCCTCCGGAGACACATGTCCGATGGATGCGCCACGGGAAGCTCCGGAGAAACGTCCGTCAGTGATCAGTGCCACGCTGGAGCCCAGTCCCATGCCTGCAATGGCAGAGGTGGGATTCAGCATCTCTCTCATGCCGGGACCGCCCTTAGGTCCTTCATAGCGGATCACTACTACATCGCCTGCGACGATTTTACCGGACTTGATAGCATCAATCGCATCTTCTTCACAGTCAAATACTCTGGCAGGGCCTTCGTGCACCAACATCTCCGGTGCCACAGCAGATCTCTTGACCACGCCGCTGTCCGGTGCCAGGTTGCCCTTCAGTACAGCAATACCGCCGGTCTGGGAATAGGGGTTCTCCACAGGACGGATAACTTCCGGATTCTTGTTGACACAATTCTTGATATTCTCTCCTACGGTCGTACCGTTGGCAGTCAGGCAGTCGAGGTTCAAAAGTCCCTTTTTGGACAGTTCATTCATTACCGCATAGACACCGCCTGCTTCGTTCAGGTCTTCCATATAAGTAGGACCGGCAGGTGCCAGATGACACAGGTTCGGAGTCTTGGCAGAGATCTCGTTGGCGATCTCCAGGTTCAGTTCCACACCTGCTTCTCTTGCGATAGCGGGCAGATGCAGCATGGTATTGGTAGAGCATCCCAGTGCCATATCCACGGTCAGGGCATTTCTGAAGGCTTCCGGAGTCATGATGTCTCTGGGACGGATATTTTTCTCTACCAGTTCCATGATCTTCATGCCGGCATGCTTTGCCAGACGGATACGCTCGGAATATACGGCGGGAATCGTACCGTTGCCGCGAAGTCCCATACCAATGGCTTCGGTCAGACAGTTCATGGAGTTCGCGGTATACATACCGGAACAGGAGCCGCAGGTAGGACATACCTTTTCCTCGAACTCAGCCAGTTCATCCATAGTCATGGTACCGGCTGCCACACTTCCCACTGCCTCGAACATAGAGGATAAGCTTCTCTTCTGTCCGTGTACATGTCCGGCTAACATGGGACCGCCGGATACAAAGATAGTAGGGATATTCACTCTGGCTGCCGCCATCAAAAGTCCGGGAACATTCTTGTCACAGTTGGGAATACATACCAGACCGTCAAATCCGTGTGCCATAGCCATGCACTCGGTGCTGTCGGCGATCAGATCTCTGGTCACCAGGGAATACTTCATTCCCACATGTCCCATGGCAATACCGTCACATACAGCAATGGCGGGGAATACTACCGGCATACCACCTGCCATGGCTACGCCCATTTTTACAGCTTCTGTGATCTTATCCAGATTCATGTGTCCGGGTACGATCTCATTGAAGGAGCTGACGATACCGATCATGGGGCGTCTTCTCTCTTCTTCGGTAAATCCCAGGGCATTGAACAGACTTCTGTGAGGTGCCTGGGCAGTTCCTGTCTTAACGGAATCACTTCTCATAATTATATCTCTCTTTCTCTTCCTTATTTTTCTATACCGGATAAATGTGCTTCCGGGGCAAATGGCATCAGATTCTCTCTGCCAGAAGGTCGCCCATCTCGGTACATCCTACCCGCGTGCAGCCCTCAGACATGATATCACCGGTGCGGAAGCCGTCCTGCAATACTTTCTTCACCGCTGCCTCGATAGCATCTGCTTCTTCGTCCAGATCAAAGCTGTAACGAAGCATCATAGCCGCGCTTAATACAGTGGCGATAGGGTTTGCAATATCTTTGCCGGCAATATCCGGAGCGGATCCGTGGCTGGGCTCGTAGAGGCCGAACTTTGTATCATTCAAGCTGGCACTGGCTAACATTCCGATGGAACCGGTCACCATACTTGCCTCATCGGAGAGGATATCTCCGAACATATTCTCTGTCAGGATCACATCAAACTGTGCAGGATCCTTCACCAGCTGCATGGCGCAATTGTCTACCAGCATATGTTCCAGTGTCACATCGGGATAGTCCTTTGCTACCTCCTCCACGACTTTTCTCCACAGTCTGGAAGAATCCAATACATTAGCCTTATCCACGCTGGTTACCTTTTTCCTGCGCTTTCTGGCAATATCAAAGCCTTTGATGGCGATCCTGCGTATCTCGTTCTCATCATAGGTCAGGGTATCGATAGCTTTTCTCACGCCGTTCTCTTCGATGGTCCTGCGTTCACCGAAATAAAGTCCGCCGGTCAATTCTCTCATGATCAGCATATCAAATCCCGCTTTGCTGATCTCCTCCTTCAGCGGACACGCCGCTGCCAGCTCATCATAGAGCACTGCCGGTCTTAAATTAGCAAACAGATTCAACGCCTTGCGCATTGCCAGAAGTCCTGCTTCCGGGCGCTTCTCGGGAGGTAATTTGTACCAGGGGGAAGTGGTGGTATTGCCACCAATGGATCCCATCAGCACCGCATCTGCCGCTTTGGCATCCGCAATAGCTTCCTCTGTCAGAGGGACTCCATGGACATCAATGGAAGCTCCACCCATTAAAATATCCTTATAGATCATTTTATGACCATATTTATGCGCAACTTTGTCTAAAACTTTTTTCGTCTCCCTGACGATCTCCGGTCCGATGCCGTCGCCGGGAATACAGGTAATATGTAACTCCATAGTGTTATTTTCCTCGTTTCCTGTGATATTTCCTGTATTTTAACGTAAAATACTTATTTCATAATAACTGATACTATATGAAATTTCAACATTGAAAATTAACATAAATGCAATTATGTACATTAAAATAGATCAAATTATCAAGTGTGTCATACACGTAAAAAGGAGCAATACCTTATCCCGGCATTGCTCCTTTTTCACTGCTTCTTAGTTCTCTCCAGCCTTCTCAACCTTGCTGATGGCAGATTTCTCCATAGGGATACGGCAGTTTTTGTTATTACCGAACTCTACGATAACGGTATCATCAGTAATATCAATAATGATACCATAGAAACCGGAAGTGGTCAGAACGCAGTCACCTGTCTCTAAGTTGGACAGCATTGCAGCTACTCTCTTCTGTTCCTTCTTCTGCGGTCTCATAAAGAAAAACCACATTGCACCGATCAATACTGCATATACAAGAAGCATAACGATCATGCTGGTTCCGGAACCTGCTGCAGCAGCCTCTGACTCAGTTAATAAAATACCCATTTGTTCCTCCATTCCGGCGTGTTACGCCTGTAAAACTTTCTGTACAAGTAAGTATGATACACAAAAATAGCTTAAGGGGCAAGTCTTTTTGCATAAAATTGTATGAAATTCCTCTAAGCTCCGACAGTTACAGCTTATTCCAACGGTGTAGCCATGGAATCCAGCTTGTGTCTTTTATATTCTGCAAAGCGGCCTGCATCCAAGGCATCACGGATCTCCGTCATCATGGTATTATAAAAATACAGATTGTGGAGTACACAAAGACGCATACCCAACATCTCCTTCGCTTTTAACAGATGACGGATATAAGCTCTGGAGTATCTCTGGCAGGCCGGACAGCCGCAGCCTTCTTCAATCGGTCTGCTGTCAAGCTCATACTTTGCATTGAACAGATTAATCTTTCCATGGTTGGTATATAAATGTCCATGGCGTCCGTTTCTCGTCGGATATACACAGTCAAAGAAATCAACACCGCGCTCTACGCCCTCCAGAATATTAGCCGGGGTACCCACGCCCATAAGGTAGGTTGGTTTGTTCACCGGGAGATAAGGTACCACTTCATCCAGAATATGGTACATTTCCTCGTGGGTTTCGCCAACTGCCAGACCGCCTACCGCATAACCGTCCAGGTCCATCTCAGCGATCCGCTTGGCATGCTCGATACGGATATCTTCATAGATGGCACCCTGATTGATACCGAATAACAGCTGATGCGGGTTCACAGTATCCTCTAAACTGTTCAGGCGTTTCATCTCCACCTGGCATCTTTGCAGCCATCTGGTAGTACGCTCCACGGAATTCTGTACATACATCCGGTCCGCCTTACTGGGAGCACACTCATCAAAAGCCATGGCAATAGTAGAACCCAAATTTGACTGGATCTGCATGCTCTCCTCCGGTCCCATGAAGATCTTATGCCCGTCAATATGGGAACGGAAGGTAACACCCTCTTCCTTAATCTTACGCAGTCCCGCCAGGGAAAAGACTTGAAATCCACCGGAATCTGTCAGGATCGGCTTATTCCAGGACATGAACTTGTGAAGTCCGCCCATCTGTTTGATGATCCTATCACCGGGTCTGACATGCAGATGGTAGGTGTTGGATAATTCCACCTGGGTTCCGATCTGCTCTAAGTCTGCTGTGGATACGGCACCCTTGATCGCCGCTACCGTTCCCACATTCATAAATACAGGGGTCTGGATCACGCCATGCACTGTGGTAAATTCTCCTCTTTTGGCGCGTCCTTCCTGTTTAATCAATCGATACATCTTCTACATATTCCTCCCAGAATTCTTCTAATGTTATGCCCTGTTCCATGATCACAGGCGCAGCAGTTTTCCCTACATAGCGGAAATGCCACGGTTCATACTCGATCCCGGTGATATCTTCTTTCCCCTTAGGATATCTCAGAATAAATCCAAAACGACAGCTGTTGGCTGCCAGCCATTTTCCGGCTTTTGTGTCTCCAAAGCCCTCGTCCAGGGACATATAACTGTTACATACAATATCAAGTGCCAGTCCGATCTGATGCTCACTGGCTCCCGGTACCGTCACTGCCTGGCTGGACAGCTGATAAGCTTCCATATAGGACATTCCGCGGTTCATATAGCGCTTGATCTTCCGGTTGAACAACATCTGCTGATACTCCAGATCCCGGTAAGGCGAGCAGATCGTCAGGTTCACACCATCCTCTTCCGCTGCTTCCAGCATGGCAAGAAGGTCTTCTAAGATTCTCTTGTCACACTGCATGGAACCCCTGATGGTGCCCAGCTGGAACGTATAATCCTCCGGAATGGAGTTCTGCTTGTTGATCAGAACCAGTCTCCAGTCGTCGGAGCGGAATTCCTGCTGTTCTGTAGTCTCCCGCGCATCACTGCCTGTTCCGGTCTCCCGGGCATTTTCACTCACAATTTCCTCTGAAGCCCGTAAAATATCGGAGGCATCGTATTTGTCCACCAGTGCATAGCCGTGGGAAATACTGTTGTAATCCGACTGTTCCAGAACATCCTCATCCTCTAAGAGTTCCA
>OGLG01001644.1_pt1 | contig 12168 bp, 8 predicted proteins | sample 1572621 | NCBI WGS metagenome assembly OGLG01 (sample SAMEA2581912, study PRJEB24529) | metagenome | biome: Human gut stool | place: China | collected 2011 | reverse complement strand
GGGCTTTACCTTCTGGTAGTTGCCGCTGGCATCCATGACCCTAGCGTTGACATTATCCCGCAGCTGCAGCTGAAGGATATCCGTGAGTTTTTGCACCAAAGCGGGATCCTCCACCCGCACGCCCACCTCTACGCGGCACTCGGTATTGCGGGTGAGGAAGTCGCCGGAGGCAATATAAATGCGAGTGTGGGTGCCATCGAAGAAGCTATAAATGCGGCCATGCTCCAGATATCGTCCCACCAGACTGCGGATGTGCAGGTTCTCGGTCTTGCCGGGCACCTCTGCGCGCACGCAGCAGATGCCGCGCACGATCATATCGATGCGCACCCCGGCGCAGCTGGCTTCCTGCAATTTGAGGATGATGTCCCGGTCGCTGATAGAATTGTTTTTCAGGATCATGGAAGCCGGACGTCCCATGCGGGCGGCAGCGATAACGTGATCCATCTCGTCCAGCAGCACGCTCTTGAAGCGCAGCGGAGCCACCAACATCTTGTCGCTTTCCTCGGTGAGCTGCTGCACGGCCAGATTGCGGAACACCTTGGAGGCTTCCTCGCCGATGCGCTCGTCTGCGGTGATAAAGGAATAATCCGTATACAGTTCGCTGGTTTTTTCGTTGTAGTTGCCGGTACCGATCTGGGTGATGTAGGAGTAGCCCTCTGCTCCCTTGCGGGTGATGAGGGTCAGTTTGGAGTGCACCTTGTAGTCCTCGAAGCCGTAGATGACAGTACAGCCGGCGCTTTCCAGCTGCTTGGACCAGTCGATGTTGTTCTGCTCGTCAAAGCGGGCGCGCAGCTCCACCAGCGCTACCACTTCCTTGCCGTTTTCGGCAGCTTCCATCAGCGCCTGCACGATCTGGGACTCCCGCGCCATGCGGTAGAGGGTCATCTTGATAGAGATGACGTCCGGGTCCTGTGCGGCCTTTTTGAGCATGGCGATAAAGGGGCGGATGGACTGGTACGGGTAGCTGAGCAGCACGTCATGCTTCTGTACCTCGGCAGCCAGATCATAGTCCGGCGGCGGCAGCATGGGGCGCGCGGGGGTGTAGAACAGTGCCGGGTGACCCTCGGCCTCCATGCGGCCGGAAAGCTTGAAGAAGAAGCTCAGATCCAGCGGGCTCTTTTGCAAGAACACCCGCTTGCGGGTCAGCTCCAGACGGCTGCACAGCAGCCGCTCCACCTCCGGTGCGGGGGCGGGAGTGATCTGCAAACGGACAGCGGCCAGCTTGCGGCGGCGCCGGAGCAGCTCGGTCATGATCTCACGGTAATCGATATCGTGATCCATCATGCCCTCTTTTACGTCGATATCTGCGTTGCGGGTAACCCGGAACAGGCATTTTTCCTGCATGGAATCCTTGCCGAAGATGCTGGACGCATAGTGCAGTACCAGCTCCTCGGTGAGGGCAAACTGCACAGCGCCGTCCTTTTTGATAAAGTGCAGCCGTTCCATCTGGCTGGAGATGGGCACGATGCCAAGGCTCTGCTCCTGCGTATGCTTTTCCTTGAGCAGCACGCCAAGGTAGATCTCCTTGTTGCGCAAAAACGGGAACGGGTGGCGGTTATCCACGATCTGCGGGCTGAGGATGGGGAACAGCTCGGACTGGAAGTATTTTTTCCAGAGATGCTCTTCTTCCTTGGTCAGGTGGTCGAAATCCACCTTATGATAGCCGTTCTCTGCCAAATTTTCCAGCGCTTTTGCGTAGAATTTATCACATTCTTCCTGCAGCTGCGCCGTTTTGGGCATAATGGCGGCAAGCTGCTCGGCGGCGGTCATGTTAGTCTTATTTTCCCGCTTTTCCTTTTTGGTCTTACTCTGCTCAAGGTTTGCGCGCTCCTGCAAGGAGCCCACGCGCACCATGAAAAACTCGTCCAGATTGGAGCCGTAAATTGCCAGAAACTTGATCCGCTCGCCCAGCGGGACGTTCTTGTCCTTGCCCAGCGCCAGAACGCGGCGGTTGAAATCCAGCCAGCTCAGTTCGCGGTTGATAAAGATCGATTCGTCACTCATAACAATATATCTCCGTATTTCCTCTTTGACCAAGGCAGCAAGCGGGCTGTGCCCTTTTTCAGATACACCCTAGCGGACATACGCTTGCCCTGCCCATGAATCCACCATTGCTTGGGTAATGCCCGGCACCTGTGCCGCATCCTCCACCTGTGCAAACGGGCCGTACTGCGCCCGGTAGTCCAGAATGGCCTGTGCATTGTGGGGGCCGACACCGGGCAGGGTGCACAAAGCGTCTGCATCGGCTGTGTTCAGTTCCACCTGCGTATACGCTGCCAGCTCCTTTGTGTCCGGCAGTGTCTGCGGCGTTTGCGCTTGCAGCGGCACTGCAAACCGGAACGCCAGCACAGCACAGACCCCTGCGGCGGCAAGACACAGCAGCAGGAACAGCTCCTCGCGGCGTTTTTTGTTTTGCATAGGCTTCTTCTCCCATTCTACCTGATTTTTTGCTAAAAAGAAAGCCCTCTGCAGAAAAATTGCAGAGGACCTTGCATAAGTTTTACACAGATTTTTCAGCGGCACGCACCATGCGGTACAAAACCTCCACGGCAGCGCCACCGGCGGCATCCGTCAGGGTGACCTGCCCGGCGGCAAGGCGCAGTTCTGCCGGGGCATCGGCGGCCACTGCGCTGTGCTCCACAGCCTGCACCAGTTCCAGCATGGGCTGACCGCCCGCCAGCGCCAGAACCTGCTCTGCACCCACCTGCGCCATGGTGCAGACGGTGTCCAGCATTTCCCGTCCGGAGATCCGCTTGGGGGTGAGGACAAGGGTGTCCGGGGCGATGCGCTCACCCAGCAGGGCAACACGATCCCCGATGGCCTTTTCTGCCAGCGAGATCAGGGGCACAGACTTGCTGTCCTGATACAGCAGCACCCTCAGCACCTGATCGGGGTGGATATCGGCGGCGTTCGCCAGCAGATACGGAGTCCACTCCTGCCGCAGATGGCGCTCCAGTGCATTGCTCATGCGCAGCACCCGGGTGGTGCCGTCCTGCATCTGCACAGCAACGCCCACACCGGGGGTATCCGGCAGGCAGGCAAAAAGCTCCTGCTGCTGGGCAAAGCTGCACAGAGGCACCCGGTTGCCGTCGGCATAGTGGTAGGCCATGGTGCCGCCGCACACCAGCGCAGGCGCAGCCAGACGCACGCTGCCCAAAATAGAGCGTACCGCGCGCGGAGAGCGCTGCGAAAAAACGGTCAGTCTGCCGCCGCGGCTGCTGAACAGCTGTAAAACGTCCCGCACCACCTGGGTCAGATTGCCATCCTCGCCCAGCAGCAGGTTATCCAGATCACAGAGCACCAGAGTGGATGCCAGAGAATCGTTCATGTGTTTTTCCTCCTGAGTGTTGCGAGAAAATGGGTAAAGTAGTCCGGCAGCTCAGAATCGAACCGCAGCTGCTCCCCCGTAAAGTACTGCGGCAGCGCTGAATCAAATTCCATATATGCGCCCATTCTTGGGTGGATGAATCCGATCTTTTTGGCGTGCAGGCACTGGCCGTGCAGGCTGGTGATACAGTTGTGGGGGCCATACACCGGGTCCCCTGCCACCGGGTGGTGGATGGAGGCCATGTGCACACGGATCTGATGGGTGCGGCCAGTCTTTAGGCGGCATTCCAGCAGGGTGAACTCGCCCAGCCGCTCCAGCACCTTATAGCCGGTGTAGGCATACTTGGTGTGGGGCTCGGTGGCCGGGTAGACCGCCATTTTTTTGCGGTCGGTCTTGCTGCGGCCGAGGTTTGCTTCCACAAAGCCCTCGTCCTGCGCAAAGCCGCCGTAAACTACCGTCTGGTAGGCGCGCTCCACGCTGTGCACCGCCATCTGCTGGGAAAGACCGATGTGGGTGGCATCGTCCTTTGCCACCACCAGCAGGCCGCTGGTGTCCTTATCAATGCGGTGGACGATGCCGGGGCGGATCTCGCCGCCAATGCCGGAAAGACTGCCCTTGCAGTGCCACAGTAGGGCGTTGACCAGCGTGCCGTCCGGGTTGCCGGGTGCGGGGTGCACCACCATGCCCTTGGGCTTGTTGACCACCAGCAGATGGGCGTCCTCGTAGACGATCTCCAGCGGAATATCCTGCGGCACAGCCTCGATGGGCTTTGCGTCCGGGATCTCCAGAAGCACGGTGTCCCCTGCCTTGAGTTTCAGGCTTTTGGCCACAGTCTTGCCGTTGCACTGCACATGCCCCTCGGCCACCAGCGCCTGCAGCGCCGAGCGGGACAGGCCGGTGTCCTCGCCGCTGAGAAAGCGGTCGATACGCTGACCGGCAGTCTCCTGCTCTACGATAAATTCACGCTGTTCCATAATTTACTGCTCCTTGGAAGCGGCGTCATCGGCGTGCACTTCGTCCAGAAAGATCACCAGCACCCACAGTGCCACGCCCACGCAAACGCAGATATCTGCAAAATTGAACACGGCAAAGCGCATGAACAGCAGGTTGATGTAATCCACCACCTCGCCGTTGAGCACACGGTCGATCAGGTTGCCGATGCCGCCGCCCAGCACCAGCACCAGCGCTGCCTGCTGCAGGCGCTTGCCGCGGCTGCGGAAAAGCAGGCCATAGGCGACCGCCAGCAGCGCCGCGCTTGTGGCGATGATCAGGAACAGCTGCTTGCCGCTGAGCAGGCTGAAAGCCATGCCCGGATTGAGCACGAACCGCAGTTCCACCACATGGGGGATGAACGGCATAGCGCCTACCGGCTGCAAAACCTGCACCGCCCACAGTTTGATCAGCTGGTCGATGCCGATCAGCGCAGCCACAGCTACCAGATTGAAGAGTACAAATGCCATTAGCTACCTCGATTCTGTTATAAAAAACGGCGCTCCCCGTTCAAGGGAGCGCCGCCCTTTTACAAAACAGATTTGTATTGATGCGGGACGCTTATGCTTCCACAACGCTGGCGCAGCGTGCGCACAGGGTGGGGTGTGCGGGGTGGCTGCCGATGGAAGCAGAGTACTTCCAGCAGCGCTCGCACTTGTCGCCGGTGGCGTGTGCAGCTGCAACGCCCAAGCCCTCGACAGCGCTGGCAGCGCCGCCCTCGCCCTTGACCAGCTCCACATGGGAGACGATCATCAGGTCAGCCAGCTCGTCCATGGGAATACTGTTCAGCAGGTCATAGACGGCATCGTTGCAGTACAGGGTGACGGAAGCTTCCAGAGAAGCACCGATCAGCTTTTCAGCACGGGCCTGCTCCAGCACCTTCTTGACCTCGTCGCGCACGGCGATGAGCTGTGTCCACTTTGCCTTAAAGGCATCGTCGGCGGCATACTGACCGGCCTTGGGCATCTGCTCAAACACCACATACTTGTTCATACCCTCGGTCTTGGGCATGAAGTCCCAGATCTCCTGACTGGTGAAGCACAGAATGGGGGCAATGATCTTGTCCAGAGCAACAAGGATCTTGTACATGGTAGTCTGGGCGGCCTTGCGGGCGGTGCCGTTGGTGCAGTACAGACGATCCTTGGTGACGTCCAGATAGAAGTTGGACATGGCCACGACGCAGAAGTTGTAGACTGCGTGGTAGACCTTGTTGAAATCGTAGACCTCATAACCGGCGTGTGCGTTGACGATCAGGTCGTCCAGCGCAGCCAGTGCCCAGCGGTCGATATCTTGCAGCTGATCGTCTGCAACACAATCGGTGTTGGGGTCAAAGCCGTCCAGATTGCCCAGAATGAAGCGGGCGGTGTTGCGGATCTTGCGGTAAGCTTCGCTGAGCTGCTTGAAGATGTTCTTACCGGCGCGCACGTCCACGGTGTAATCGGAAGAAGCCACCCACAGACGGATGATGTCTGCGCCGTAGTCCTTGATGATCTCGCTGGGCTCCACGCCGTTACCGGCGCTCTTGTGCATCTGCTTGCCCTGCTCGTCCACCACCCAGCCGTGGCACAGCACGGACTTATAGGGTGCGCAGCCCTTACTTGCAACGCTGGTCAGCAGGCTGGACTGGAACCAGCCGCGGAACTGGTCGCCGCCTTCCATATACATATCGGCGGGGAAACGCAGCTCGGGACGCTCGTCCAGCACGGCAGCATGGGTGGAGCCGGAGTCGAACCAGACGTCCATGATGTCGGTGTCCTTCTCCCACTCGGAAGCGCCGCACTTCTCGCACACTTCGCCTGCGGGGATGATCTGCTCGGCATCGTATTTATACCATGCGTCAGAGCCTTCCTTGCGGAACAGGGCGCTGACAGCCTTGATGGTAGCATCGGTGATGTGGTAGGTGCCGCACTTCTTGCAATAGAAGGCGGGGATGGGCACGCCCCAAGTGCGCTGGCGGCTGATGCACCAGTCGTTACGGTCGCGCACCATGCCGGTCATGCGGTCATGGCCCCAATCCGGCATCCAGGTGACGGTATCAATGGCCTTGTACACGTCCTCGCGGAACTTGGCAATGGAGCAGAACCACTGCTCGGTAGCGCGGAAGATGATGGGATGATGGCAGCGCCAGCAGTGGGGGTACTGGTGCTTGATGTGCACCTGACCCATCACAGCGCCGGAAGCAGTCAGGTCGGCCAGAATGGTCTTGTTGGCTGCCCACACGCGCTGCCCAGCGTACTTGCCGGCCAGCTCGGTCAGATAGCCGCCGTCGTCCACAGGCACGGTGATGGGCACCTGCGGATACTTCTGGCAGACGTTGAAGTCGTCCACACCGTGACCGCCTGCGGTATGAACGCAGCCGGAACCGCTTTCCAGCGTGACGTGGTCGCCCAGAATGACCCAGCCCTCCTTGGGCAGGTAGACGTGGTTGTAGCGCATCAGCTCGAACTCGGCACCGGAAACGGGCTCGCCCACGATCTCATAGTTCTCGATGTGGCAGGCGTCCATAACGCTCTTGACCAGATCGGTAGCCATGATGTGGTACTCCTCGCCGATCTTGACGAAGGAGTACTCGAACTGACCGTTCAGGCAGATGGCCTCGTTGGCGGGCAGGGTCCAAGTGGTGGTGGTCCAGATCACGAAGTAGGTCTTGTCCATCGGGATGCCGTGCTTTGCCAGCACACCGTTGGGGTCCTGAGAAACGTGGAAGCGGACGAAGATGGAATCGCAGTCGTCCTCGCCGTACTCGATCTCGGCCTCAGCCAGTGCGGTGCGGCAGTCCGGGCACCAGTACACGGGCTTCAAACCCTTGTAGATGTAGCCCTTCTTGGCCATCTCGCCGAAGATCTCGATCTGACGTGCCTCAAACTCCGGCTTCAGGGTCAGGTAGGGGTGCTCAAAGTCACCGATGACGCCCAGACGCTTGAACTGGTCGCTCATGATGTCGATGTGCTCGGTGGCAAACTTTTCGCAGATCTGGCGCAGCTCCAGCTTGGAGATGTCCTTCTTCTTGTCACCCACCGAGGACAGGGCCTTCAGCTCAATGGGCAGGCCGTGGGTATCAAAGCCGGGCACATAGGGAGCCTGATAGCCCTCCATGTTCTTTTCGCGGATGATGATATCCTTGATGATCTTGTTCAGGGCGGTGCCCATGTGGATGTTGCCGTTTGCATACGGAGGGCCGTCGTGCAGAATGAACTGGGGCTTGCCCTCGTTGTGCTTCATGAGCTGGTTGTACAGGTCGTTGTCGTCCCAGTCTTTGAGCATGACCGGTTCCTTTTTGGGCAGACCGGCGCGCATCTCAAACAGGGTCTTGGGCAGATTCAACGTGCTGTCGTACTGCGATTTGTTCTTAGCCAATGGTTTACACTCTCCTCTATTTTTGCGTTGGGTGCCTTACTCGCTGAACTTTACGCCCTGAAAAGCGTCGTAGTCCGGCTCGTCCGGCTTCATATCAGCAGGAGGCGGGTCCAGCTTGAGCTGGCTTTCGTCCTTTGCCCAGAAATCCTCGCTGCTGTCAGCCGCCTTGTCGTCATCGGCAGGGGCTGCAGGTGGGGTGGTTACGGTGCTTTCGGCAGGTTGCTCGGCCGGGGCTGCTGCGGCATCGGCTGCGGGGGCAGTCTCGGGCTGTGCGGCGGGCTGCTCTGCGGCAGCTTCCTGCACAGGCTCTGCATCCTGTACGGGGGCGTCCTTTTCGGCTTCCTTAGCGTCCTTCTGGAACTCCGGCAGACGGCTCAAAGACTCCACATGGCTGCGGTACAAATTGAGCACATCCGCCTTGAAGCGGGTGACCTCCAGACGGACGCGGTCGTACTCCCGCTCTTCAGCCAGACGCTTCTCGTTGGCTTCGTTCTCGATCTCGTCTGCGCGGTCGCTTGCCTTCTGCAGCAGCTCGTTGGCATCGCGGATGATATCGTCGCCCCGCAGGTTTGCGCGGTGGATGATCTCCTCAGCCTTCTGGTTTGCTTCACGGATCACGTTTTCGCCCATGCGCTGGGCGTTGATCAGCGCGCTCTTGAGCATATCGCCATCGGCCTCAAAGCTTTGCAGCTCACCCTTGAGCTTCTGGTTCTCTGCGGTCAGATCAGCGATCTGCTTGCGCAGCTGCTCTGCCTGCGCATCGTTCTGCTGCAGCTGCTCCTCGACCTTGTCCAGAAAACGATCCACGTCCTCTGTACGGTAGCCGCGGAGATTTTTTTCAAATTGTACAGAGCGGACATCCTGCGGGGTCAGCATAGTCATTTCCTCCCATAGCTTTTAATATTGAAAGAACTCAATGATAGAACGATCTTTTTTACTTTTCCCGGGCAATGCAGTCAGCCGGAAGCGGCCCTTGCCGCGCACGGTGAACACATCCTGCTCGTATACGGGAGCATGGGGCTTTTCTACCGGCAGATGGTTGATCTCTACCCTGCCCGCCTCGATCAGTTCCGCAGCGGTGCCGCGGCTGACGTGCAGCATGGCAGAGAGTACCGCGTCCAGCCGCAGGGAGGACACGGTGGCGGTGAGCAGCTGCCGCTCCGGTGCCGGGAAGGCCGGGATCTCTTCCGGCTCCAGCAGGCGGGTGGACACCTCTGTGCGTCCCGCCTGACACAGCTCCCGGCAGATAAGCTTTGCCGCCGGTTCCAGCGCGAACACATAGGCCGTGCCCGGCGCATCGGCAGACAGCAGGATATCACCCAGTGCCTCGCGCTTGAGGGCAAGCCCCATCAGGCTGCCCAGATAATCCTTGTGCGCGGGGAGCGCCGCACCGGGCAGTGCCCGGCATTGCAGCTGTACGCAGCGCACCGGACACTCGCCGTAGCTGTGCTCCGGCTCCAGACAGAGCACCCTGCGCTCGGCCTCGGGCCAGCCGCCGTCAAAACGCCAGCCGTCCCGCACACCGGCACGCCCCAGTGCCGCCCGGGCAAGATTCTGTTCCCGGTCGCTGAGGAATGCAGAGTACCGGGCTATGCCGCGGGAAAAAGCCGCATCGGCAAGATCCTCGATATGCCGCATAAGGTAGCGTTCCTCATCATTGCGGGCGGGCACAAAGCCCCGCACCGCACCGGTTGCCGGATCAATAGAATGCACCATTGTTCTCCAGCTCGTCCAGCAGGTCACCCATGATATCCACGTTATACGGGGTAATGATAAAGGTACTGTTGGCTACGCGCTTGATCTGGCCGTTGTTGGCATAGGCCACGCCGGACAAAAAGTCTACCAGACGGCGGGAGACCTCCTTGTTGGTGGACTCCAGGTTCAGCACCACGGTACGCTTGTTGTTCAGATGATCGGCAATGGTGCTGGCATCCTCGAACCGCTCGGGCTTGACCAGAACCACCTTGAGCTGGGTGGTGGCATGGATGTTGACCACCTTGTTCTTCTTGCTGGTGCCCTCGGCAGGCTCCTCGGTCTCTTCGTCCATCCCGATGCCAACGCCGCTGTTGTTGTTCACCATCTGGGGGCCGTCATCGATGTACTGGTCCTCGTACTCGTCCCCTTCGCCCATCAGGCCCTTCTTAATGCTATCCAGCAAAGACATAATTATCTGCTCCTTTCATTCGGGCAGCGCCCGGCTGCCTGGCGTTCTTTGCAAAAAGAATGCAAATAGCTTTTACTATTATCTGATTTTTTGCAGCAGATGTCAATAACTACAAAAGTTTTCCGTCATATAAATTTTGTCCGGAGACGATTATTTCGTCATAAAGCCTTACCTGACTGACAGAACCGTCCGTTCCCTTGGGCAAAACAAGGATGTAATCGTCTTCCGAGATCAGCGGATGGTCGGCATCCACCGGGTCGATCTTGCAGAAACGGGCGATGTTGCCGTACTTGACGTACACGCCGGGAATATAGTTTTCGCCCTGCGTCTCGGCCTCGGTGCCGTCCTCCTTGAGGTAGTGCACCGCTGCGGCGGGAACCCGCAGGCCGGTGCTCTCGCCGGTGCTGATGCGTGCGCGGGCGTGGTTGAGGCACAGCACATCGCCGTTGATGGAGTTGCATTGCAGCACAAAGCGGGCAACATCCTTTTCTGCATCAATGGTCACCTCGGAAACGGTGGCGCGCAAGGCAGCATCGCTCTGGCCGGGGAAGCTGATCTCCACCGCCGTGCGCAGGGGCTTACCGTCCGCGCCCAGCAGCTTTTCGGCCTGCTTTGCGGAGCACACCCCGGCGTACTGCCAGCTGAACCCGGCCACCAGCTTGCCTACGCAGCCATCCAGCGGCATCTCGGGGTCAGAGTCCAGATAAGCCTTGAGCTGTTCCGGGCTCTGCGCCAGAATGTCCGCAGCACCGGCGTTCAGCCGTCCGCTGCTGGCAGCCCGGACAAAGTAGCCGGTGGTGGGGGCAGCGATCTGGGTGGGGTTGCCCAACTGTGCCTGCACGGTCTGTGCCTGCTGGGCAAGCAGCGCGATCTGATCCGCAAAGCCGGCGGTATCGCCGGTGGTGATCCACAGCTTGTTCTGCGCCAGCAAATAGGCATCGGTGCTTTCGTCCACATCGCTGTATTGGGCGGTATCCAGTGCGTCCAGCAGGTCATACAGCGCACCGGAGCGCTCCTTGAGCAGGCCGTCCAGCTGGGTGGCTGCGGTGTTCTGGGAGCGCTGCAACAGGTCGATCTGGCTGGTAAGCTGGGTCAGCTGCTGGCGCAGCACCGCCTGATTGGCGTCGGTATACAGCTCTGCAACGGCAGTGCCTGCCGACACCCGCTCGCCGTCCGAGACAAGGTAACCTAGATTGCCGCTGCCGGAAATGCAGGTCTCGTCAAACAGCAGCACGCCGTCCGCTTCAATGGTATCGGAGATGGTGATGGGCAGCGCCGTTTCGTAGACGTTCTGGGGGAAAAGGATGTGCGCCGCCTGCCAGCAGACATACGCTGCCGCCGCCAGCAAAAAGGCGGCCAGCACAGCCGCCAGCGTGGTAAGCGCAGAAAACTTGTGGCGCGGTTCCTGAGGGGTTTCCGGCATAAGGATCATCCTTTCAATAAAAAGTCTTGGGTCAGGCGCAAAGCGGTCTGTCGCACGTCCGCCGCCCCGGCGTCCAGCCATGTAACCCCGTCCATGTGGCGGAACCATGTCAGCTGGCGCTTGGCGTAGTTGCGGGAGGCCTGTTTGAGCTTTTCAGTGCAGACCTCAAGCGTGGCGGTCTGCTGGAAATACGGAAAAAATTCTTTATAGCCGATGGCCTGTGCGGCGGTGCGGAAGGCTTCGCGGTTATGCCAGACGTATTCTGCCTCGGCCAAAAGCCCGGCCTCCAGCATTTTGTCCACCCGCAGGTCGATGCGGCGGTACAGCGCTGCGCGGTCCGGGAAATCCAGCCCCAGCACAAGGCTGCGGTAGGGGCGCTCCGGCGGCAGCGAATCGGCCTTTTGTTCGCTGAGACGCTTGCCAGTGGCGCGGTAGTGTTCCAGCGCCCGCAGCACCCGTACCTTATTATTGGGGTGGATGGCAGCGGCGGCTTCCGGGTCCACGGCTTGCAGTTTTGCGTACATGGCTTCCGGGCCGTTGGCTTCCAGTTCAGCGGTCAGCTGCTCGCGCAGACCATCCGGGGCTTTTTCGGCGGTGAAGCGCACCCCGTACAAAAGGCTCTGCACATACAGTCCGGTGCCGCCTACCAGCAGCGGCAGATGCCCCCGGGCAGTGATATCCTGGATATACTCCCCTGCCAGCGCGGTGAAATCCGCCACGCTGAAGGTCTTTTCCGGGGTGAGGATGTCCACGCCGTGGTGCGGGATGCCGCAGGTCTCCTGCGGGGTGACCTTAGCGGTGCCCACATCCAGACCTTTGTAGATCTGCATGGAGTCGGCACTGATGACCTCGCCGGAGAACTGCTGCGCCAGCGCAACGCCCAGCGCGGTCTTGCCGGTGGCGGTG
>OGLG01001631.1_pt1 | contig 12251 bp, 10 predicted proteins | sample 1572621 | NCBI WGS metagenome assembly OGLG01 (sample SAMEA2581912, study PRJEB24529) | metagenome | biome: Human gut stool | place: China | collected 2011 | reverse complement strand
ACATCAAGACCGTGTCTGGCATGCTGGGGCATTTTTCAGCAGGCTTCACGCTGGATACTTATGCGCATGTAACGACCTCCGCCAAGCGTGAAGCGGCAAAAACAATGGGCAACCTTCTCTCTGGCGCAGTATAGTGCTTTCCGCTACCCGCTCCCGTTTGGGTCAGCGTTTGGGTCAGAAAAAACAGCAAGCAAGTTATCAGACGAAAAAGTACGGAAAAAGTCCTGATTTCGCAAGAAATCAGGACTTTCTGGTTGCGGAGGGAGGACTTGAACCTCCGACCTCCGGGTTATGAGAAATGCACCGTGAATTTCTTATAGTCCCATAGCGGCGCATATAATCCCAGGAAGTCAGTATTTTCAAAGGTTCCGAGGAATCTTTATTCTTCTTCGCTCCCATCCCGTACCATGAAATTTTACCGCGGTTGGTGTCAGCGTTGGTGTCAACTCCAAGAGAAGAGCCATGAGATGACCGATTTTGTTGGCCTAACCACGCAAGAAACGCACCTTTAGGTTTTTACCTCTAAGGGATTCGGTTCATTGGGGTTCAGACAAAACAAGAAACAGACCATCAGGCATACGAATCGTACCAACGCTAAATAGCACAATGGCGCAGCATTACTAACGGAACTCCAATCCGCCGTCGGTAATACTGCGCCGCTTTTGCTCTATGCCAATTATAACACACGGCTTCCCACCAGGGAAGCTCATTTCAGGAGGTTTCTATGTCAGAATATACACTTGAGATCAAACAGATCGTAGATTATCCACGATGCCGGATCTACCGACAGTTCGTGCAAGCCTTGATAGCAGACCGGAGCATTCGCGTGAGCGGAGGCTCCGGCCTTTTTTATTTTGTCGTGCTATGCGCCTATGCCAACTTCCGCACCTCATACAAACGCATTGATGGCATTAGTTACACCATCTACCCCGGCGAATGGATCATGTCTGTGGAGGAATTGTCCCGGTATTTCCGCACTCGCTTCCGCCGCCAGACCTTGGCCGCTTTGGAGGGACTGCAAAAGAAAGGGCTTATCAGTTTTCTTGTTCTCGGACATGGTAAGCTGGTCAAATTCAAGATTCGCGGGTGGCGGCGTCACAACACGATTCTCGACTACAATGCGCCCTGTCAGAAGGATACCGGCTTTTTCTTCTTCCCTGTATCCACTGCCACAGAACTGGTCAGCGCCGGTCATTGCTCAGAGATGGACGCCGTACTGGATTTGTGGCTGAACACCGTATATAACGATCCGCAAGTCCTTGGCTCAGATGTCGGGCCGGTGGTTTATCTCCGCAATGGTACAGGCTGTCCGCTGGTCAGCTATGCGGAGCTGGCATCCCGATGGGGCATCTCTAAGGCGACCGCTGGCCGATACCTCAAGCGCATGGCTGAACGGGGCTATCTGCAACTGACAACTTTCCCCGGTACGCACGGCACCACGATCTACCTCCAGAACTATCTCTCCACCATGTTCCAAATTTCTGACATCGTGGTGGATAAGGAGGAGATCGCCATGAGCCTTGGCATCAAGCTGGAGCTTCAGGAGGAAACCACCCTGACCACTGCGGCATCCAGCGGTTCAAATGAGGCCGGTAGCGTTTCAGAAATGAACCGCCATCGAATCGAGCGAAAGATGCGGGAGATCCTTGTGGCACAAGGGCTGCCTTGCGCTTCATGCCCTAAATCCAAATATATGTTATTACCATTATCCGACGACTGCGAGGTTACGATAGAAGGGGGGCCTCCTCTGCGCCGGTGGCTTCAGTTGGTGGTCACCTGCGGTGACGCACAGGAAGTCTATCACTTTGAACTCAGATTGCACCCAACCGGAATGCGCGGCGATAAGGAGGCCGAACGATGAAAAAGACTGCACAAGAACCCAAAGTGACCGAGAATCCCTTGTACCATGACACGTGGATGCTGTTGCGCAAGTACCGGGACGTGGTGTGGAGCCTGGAGCTGTCCGTGCAGCAGGTACGTCGGCAGTTCCAGATTGAGTATGGCAGCAGCATAGAGGAGTTTCTGGAATCCCTCTATGTGGCCGGCATCACCTTCGAGGGCTCGGCGATTGAGGATCATGCCCGCTGCATCGAGCGCAGCTACAAGATGCTGAAGCTGCTGGATACCTCCGTGGAGCTGCTGCGGACAAAGCACAAATACGGTGAGAGCTATTACTGGCTCCTGTACTACACCTACCTGTCACCGCAGCAGTTGGCGAACACGCAGGAGATCATCGACAAGCTGGAGCCGCACATTCGGGACATCAGCTACCGCACCTACTTCCGCAAGCGCCAGATGGCCATTGACGCTCTGAGCTCGGTGCTGTGGGGGTACTCTTCAAAGGAGAGTCTGGCGCTGTTGGAGAAGTTTGTGCCGGAGGGTCAATAATTAATAAACTTTAGACGACAGCATATTTAAAAAGAAATTAAGACGATAAATAACATTATGCTGTCCAGTCCCCGTATGCTGGGACTGGACAGCTACTTGTTCCCTCATTCGGTATATTCTCAGAGTATCAGTTATTTATTTATGTTGCACATATGGTAGATATACGGTATAATGGACACATGTCAATAATTGCAGTATTAGGAGGATCGCATTCTCTTTGTAATAAAAAGGACAGATCTTCTTGATTTTGAAGATGGAATCACTGCTTAAGCTCAAATCTGTATAGGAGGCTTCGCGGATGAATTATGCAAAAACGATTCGTGACCCGATGTATGGTTATATCACTATTGAAGCACCGTTTGCCCAATTGTTAGATACCGAAGAATTTCAGCGCTTGAGAAACATCCGTCAGACTGGATATCAATCATTATATCCAAGTGCCCTACACAACCGTTTTGTCCATTCTTTGGGCGTTTTTCACCTAGGGAAAAAAGCCTTGGGCTATTTTGAAAATAATATTAATATTCAAAATGAAGTTATTCCCGGTTGGGATGAGATTCGTAACACATTTTTGACTGCGTGCCTTTTACATGACGTTGGACACTCTCCATTTTCCCACACAGGAGAGGAATACTATACTAAAGGGTGTAATTTCGAGCAAGAGTATAGAAAGTTGTTACATATGCCCGACGACTTGAAAGAGTTTACTCCAAACACCACTGCCGAAGAAAACAAAAAGCGCTTTTTTACTGATTTATCTCAAAGCAAAGATGGCACAGGTAAGCCTCACGAAGCGATGAGTACTTTATTAGGATTGGAACTATGCCGACGTGAGAATATAGAGATTGATGAGGATCTATTTATTCGGTCGATTATTGGGCTAAAATATCAGGATGGGTTTAAATCATCTGATAAAGCACAGGTCATTCGTAATGCGATGATTTCATTGCTTAACGGAGACTTGATTGATGTTGATAAACTTGACTATGTTATAAGAGATGCATATGTTACTGGTTACAACAGCTTAACGCTGGACTTGGATCGTTTGCTTGCAGGTTATACAGTAGTCAAAACTGTTGACAATACATATGAAGTTGCGTTCAAAAAAGGTGCCCTGAGCGTAATTGAAAATGTGATTTACGCAAACGATTTGGAGCGCCGCTGGATTCAAAGCCACCCCGCGATTCTTTATGACTGCTGGCTTATTGATGGCCTTCTCAGCAATTATGAGGCGGCTATGGTGACACATATTAAGTCAGAGAGAGCAGAAGACACCAATGGGGCGCAGGAAACAGGGCCTTCAACGATATATACGAAAGAAGCTTTATCATCTCAAGGAACTTCAGGTAAAACATATAGGCTTCGATTACTCTGTGATGACGATATAATCTGTCATGGGAAAAATAATGATGACTCTTTCTTTAGTAAGCATTACTTTGCAAGGCAACTGCGATATAAACCGTTATGGAAAACAGAAGCATCATTTGAACATTTAACATCTGGCGTTTTCGGTGAAAAACTTTTAGGCGAAATCTCAGAGTCACTTCAGCGGTTAACTGGGTTTGGTCCAACGACTAATGGAGTTCTAATAAATAAAGAGTTTAAGGATAACCTTAAAGAGCAATTAGAACAGGCAAATTCACTCAATATAAAGGCCGACTCTTATCTTCAAGCATTGAATATTTGTGATATTTTTACTTCCTTTCAAGATGAAAACCATCTTAAAGATTTTGAATTTGTCGTCTTGTTTACCCGTAAGTTCCAGTCAGCATACAAGAAAACCACAGACCTAAATACTATAAAAATCGAGTTGGAGACCGGCTTGGTTCCACTAAACGATGTTATTTCTGTTCAGGCAAAGAGCGCCAGCCGAGGCAGTAAATTAGACTTGTTTTATGTCTATACTACAAAGAGTAACATCGGAGACAAAAAAGACTTAGGAAAACAATTCATTGATTGCTTGCGTCGTAATTTCAAGAGTTTAATGTAAAAGGCAGGAGAAATCTTTCTCCTGCCTTTAGTATTTCTTTATGAAAGGCAACCCGAAACTTTAGGCAACCATACGATTTATTTCTTCGAGTAAAACTCCGAGAATCTTTACCGGAAGATAACCGACAAAGCGCTTCTCAAGATCCGTAATAGTTGTATCTTTTTGTATAAAAATTGTCGGTTTTCCGTCAGAATCATCGTATTTGAAGTAGTCAGAAAAATCGAAAATGGCTGCAGAAATATTGTCACCTGACGTCAAAATAACCGCATCCAACCCTTTCTCATTGAAAGAAGTTTGTATTTGAAATCCAATCTCGCGTAACCGCTCGAAGGTGATAGACTCTTCTCCTTTTCGTTTTAGCGCAATCAATGTGTTGGCCATTACATACTCTGCACCAACAAAAGTGTTCATTAAACGCCCCTCCAGACTTGTTATCATTTCTCCTGAATTTGATTTTCCTTTTATTTTACTCCATGATATAAAAAAATCTCTATAAAGTCAACAGGTAGAGCCGAAAAACTACCCCAAAATTTTGCCATTGGAGGGACTCGTCTCTACAACTAACAGCCTCAATCATTAAACCACTAGTTTTCTGTTCTTTAGTCGGTCTCATTTGGGCAAGCATATTAGACTCCGCATGTTTTCATCTTAGTGATACTAGTATGTGACATTGTGCCAGATTATACTATTGTGGAGTAGACCATTTTTCCGTTTGTTCTGACAGCTTGTGGCTGCCTTCCGCCACAACATTGGCACGGTTTTGCGATTTCGGCGTAAATCCAAGTGTGCTATACTGTGTATGCTCAAAACTATGCCAAGGCGATACGAGTAACACCATCCTACGGGGTGGTGTTATTTTATTTCCGGGTATTTGGGCAGTCCAAGAGGGGCGGCTTTTAAGGATCTGTCCCTCCACATCTTTTCTATCACAGGAGGTATCACGAGTGAAAAAACATGACCTGACCAAGACACATCTCCACAGGGCAAGTCCCGGCATGGCACTATATGCGGCCTTCGCGGGCGTGACCATGGCCGCCATGCTTTGCCAGCCTGTCTTTGCCGCCACCGTCTGGGAGAAGGCCAATGAGATCATGAAGGATGTCTATAACCAGATTCTTCTTATCTCCACCATTGCCGCCATTGTCACCGCGTCGGTGGCACTGCTGATGATGAACTTCTCCCGCAGCGGCCGCACTGTGGACGAGAGCCGCGCATGGCTCAAGCGTATCATCATCACATGGGCAATCCTTAACGGTTTGGGCTTCATCATGTCCTATGTGACGCCCTTCTTCGCAGATGGCAGATGGAACGGATAACGCCACGCTGCCCGGCTGAGAAAGGAGAGGTGCTATGGGCATATTAGATGGCATTGTAGAATGGATCGCGGAACAGGTCATGTACGGTCTTGACCTTATCAACACCTCTGTGCTGGGGGCTCTGGGCTGCGACATGACCACCTTCCTGCGCTACTTCCCTGCCGCGGAGACGATGTACAACATCTTCGTGGCACTGGCTATCGGCATGATCTTGCTGAACCTGATCTGGCAGCTATTCAAGAACTACGGCCTTATAGCAGGCGTAGAGGCAGAAGACCCGGTAAAGCTGACGATCCGCTCTGTGCTGTTTATCCTGCTGGCCTATTTCGCAGATGAAATCGTGGAGCTGATACTGAAAATCGGCGGGACACCCTACGCGTGGATCATGTCGTCTGAGCTGCCCACACTGAACTTTGCCGACTTCAATTCGGTCATACTTACCATCCTTGGGGTCTGCGCCAACGGCGCGGTGGCTCTAATCGCCCTGATCCTCGTCCTCATATTGGCGTGGAACTATATCAAGCTGCTATTTGAGGCGGCGGAGCGTTATGTGCTCCTGGGCGTTCTGGTATTCACGGCGCCGGTGGCTTTTGCTACGGGCGCGGCGCAGGCCACCTCCAACATCTTCAAGGCGTGGTGCCGGATGTTCGGCGGCCAGATATTTCTGCTGCTGATGAACGCATGGTGCCTACGCCTGTTCATCACCATGGTGGGAACCTTCCTGGCAAACCCCTTATCCTTATAGGAGACGATCATGAATCAAAAAACGAAATACATCACAGGGATCGTGTTGTCCGTACTGGCTATATGTGCGCTCACAATCCCTGCCTTTGCTCTGACGGAATCGGATGTGCAGTCTCAGGTCTCAGCTTCCGGTAAAGAAGGCGTGGCCGGAAACCTGTTCGTTTGGTTTCTGTGCGCAGTGGCATTTTTGAAGATCTCACAGAAGATCGACAGCTTCATGCAGGGTCTTGGCATCAATGTGGGCCATACAGGTGGCTCTATGCTGGCAGAAGCGATGCTGGCCGCGCGGAGCATCGCTGCCGCCCGTGGCGTCGCCGGACGAGGTCGAGGCGGTAATGCAGGGCGAGCCGGAAGCACCGGTGGCAGTGGCGGTGACAGCAATACCTTCCTGCAAGGTGGTCTGGCCGGTGTTGCCAATCGCAGCTTCTATAACGGCGCATACCGAAACGCCACCGGCACAGGCAGCGGCGGCGTTGGCGGCATGGCGTTCCGTGCCTCTATGACCAAGGGCGGCGATATTGCCAATAACGTTATCAGCCGTATTGCCACCGGCGGTGCGGGATCTGGGGATGTCATGTCCGGCAATATGGCGGCGGACGCTCTCAAGTCCTATATGGGCTATACGGCTCTTGGTGAAGGCGCGGCTGACATTCCGAACTTCTCCAATGTGGAGATTGGCGGTGGGCATATCACCGGCACGGAGACCTCTGAGGAAGAACCTGACGGTCGTGCCTTTGCCATGTACAGCACTGAACAGTATATGGAGCCAAAACGGGAATACACCACCGTCACCACCGTGGATGGCACAAAATGGTATAGGCAGTACGCACAGGACGTAGTGGAGAAAAAGCCCTATCAGAATCCGGATGGCGGCATTTCCTATCGTGAGAGCCTGATCCGGCGCCTGCCTGACCCGCCTCGCAGAAAGGACAAGACCTGATATGACCCAGCAAGAACGCAGCGGTCTGAACGAAGCCGCTGAGATCAGCGCACACGCTGCCGGTGCCGTGCACGGCGCCATCAAAACCGGAAAAGCGGTAAGCGGCGCGGCAAAAGGTGCTGCTGCCGCAGGCCCTTACGGTGCGGCGGCAGCGGCACTCTGGACACATCGCAAGGCGGTTGCTGCCATCATTGCCGGGTTGCTGGTGCTTCCCGTCTTGTTCATCATGCTGCTGCCTTCCCTGATCTTCGGCGGGTTGACCAAGGCAGGGGTTGAAGGAAGTCCAGACACACCGATTCTTAATGACAACGCCGCCATTGCGGAGAACATCAATCAGATCTCGCAGGCGATCAGCGACTTGCTGGAGGAAGGGCAGGAGGATGTTCGCGCCCGGATTGACGCGGATTTTATCGCTTCCGGCGCTGACCAGAAGGAGATCATCAATCCATACGAAAGCTCCCCGACCTACAATGCCAACCGCTTCATTGCCATGTACTGTGCCGCCAAAAATCAGGACTACGCATCTATCTCCCTCAAGGATATGGAGGATGTGATTCGTAAGGCCAAGGACGCCCTCTATACCTTCACGAGCACGGAGGAGTCTCGCACGACTACGGTAACGGAAACGAATACAGATCCCAAAACCGGTAAGGTCACGGTGACGGAAACGGAAGTAACAGAGATATGGAAGATATATACCATCGTCTACAACGGAGAGGCCTATTTTGAGGATAAGATATTCGCTCTGTCGGACGAACAAAAGGGATTGGCGGAAAACTACGCCCAGAACCTGAGCGTATTCCTGGGCGATGGTATGATGCAGGGCTTGCTGCCTGTCGAGTCCGCCGGCCTTGTATCTTTGGGCGACATTCGCTTTTCGGATGGCGCGACGCAGGTGGTCTACTATAATCAGTTGGACAAGCGGTACGCGCACAAGCCCTACGGCACCGACGACATCGGCACCTACGGCTGCGGGCCTACCTGTATGGCAATGGTGGTATCTTCTCTGACCAACGAGACGGTCGATCCCGTTGAGATGGCACGTTGGGCCTATGAAAACGGTTACTGGTGCAGTAGAAGCGGTTCCTACCATTCGCTGATCCCCGGTGCTGCCAAAGCGTGGGGGCTTCCGGTACAAGGCTGCGGGAAAACAGAAGGGCAGCGCATTGTGGATGCGCTCACTCAAGGCAAGCTGGTGGTGGCAATCATGCTGAAAGGTCATTTCACCAGCTCAGGACACTTCATCGTGCTGCGCGGTGTGGAGAACGGAAAGATACTGGTGGCCGACCCTGCCAATTATACCCGAAGCCAACAGGCATGGGATCTGGCTATCATCCTGAATGAAGCCAGCGGCCGTGCCGGTGCTGGTGGGCCTTTCTGGATCATAGGGTAGGAAGGAGAACTAAATGTGAGTAAACCAAATGAATATGACACCTATATCATCCCGCCCAATTTTATTGAGGGCGGGACTTTTTTCGGCGGACTGCTGAAGCTCCGCAACACAGCCGAGGCACTGGTTATCGTGCTGGCTATCGGCATACCGGTGTTCTCGGTGTCCGCACTGACGCTGACTGCCAAGATCATCATTCTGTGCCTGACCGCACTGCCTCTTGGCATCATCGCGCTGGTTGGCATCAACGGCGAAAGCCTCTCGTCATTTATCTTTCTTGTTCTGAAATATCTCTGCAACCGCCGTGTTATTACACGCAATGAAGAGGGACAGGACAAGCGGAAAAAACGCAAAAGGCGAAAAGCTAAGAGCGGTGACGACGCGCCCAAGTACATCAATCCAGTGGCGGAATACCTGCCTGTGGAGAAGATCGAAAACGGCATCATCTACACACGGGATCACCGTTACCTGAAGATTGTCGAAGTTATACCTATCAACTTCCTGCTGCGCAGTGCCAGAGAGCAGCGAAACATCATCTATTCATTTATTTCGTTTCTGAAGATCAGCCCGGTCAAAATGCAGATCAAGGTCATTGCCAAGCGTGCCGACCTGAACCGGCACAGAGAGATCGTGCAGCAGGAGATGGCGCAGGAAACCGATGAAAACTGTCGCCTGCTGCAGCAGGACTACCTGACGCTCATTGACCGGATCGGTGCACGGGAAGCCACCTCGCGCCGGTTCTTCATGGTATTTGAATATGAGGCATGGGCAGGTCGGAAAAGGGATAACGAGGAAGCGGAGGCCATTGCCTCCCTGCAAACGGCAGCCCGCACCGCAGTCAATTATCTCAAGCAATGCGGCAATGAGGTGTTGATCCCGGAAAACGATGATGAATTTACGGTCGATACCCTCTACCATTTGCTGTGCCGCAACACCACCACGTCGCTGCCGGATCGAGTTCGCCGGATCGTTGCCCAGTATCAGGCGAAGGGACTGGAATCTGAGATCGACGCCATTCCCTGTACGGAGTTTTTCGCCCCTGACAGCATCGACTTCACCAACGGGCGGCATATCTGTATTGACGGACTCTACTATGCCTATCTGCTGGTGCCCTCCACTGGCTATAAGGCGCAGGTGCCGGCCGGCTGGCTGTCTCTCATTGTCAACGCCGGGGATGGCATTGACCTGGATATGTTCATTAGCCGCCAGCCGAAAGCCCGCATGGTGCAGCGGCTGGGACAGCAGCTTCGTATCAATCACAGTAAGATCAAGGACGCCAGCGATACCAACACGGACTTTGATGATCTGGATGGTGCTATCCGAAGCGGCTACTTCCTGAAGGAAGGGCTAGGTAACAACGAGGACTTTTATTACCTAAACCTGCTGATCGCAGTGACAGCTCCCACAGTGGATGAACTGGAATGGAAGGTCAATGAACTGAAAAAACTGCTCGTGTCCCGTGATATGGACGTGTGCAGCTGCGCCTTTCATGAGGAGCAGGCGTTTCTATCGTCGCTGCCGCTGGTCAGCATGGAGAAGCACCTCTTTGAACGCTCCAAGCGCAATGCGCTGACCACCGGCGTGGCAAGCTGCTATCCCTTCACGTCCTATGAGCTGAGTGATGAAAACGGCATCCTGTTTGGCCTGAACAAGTACAACAACTCTCCGGTCATCATCGACATCTTTGATTCCAAGGTCTATAAGAACGCCAACATTGCTGTATGCGGCACCAGCGGCGCGGGCAAGACCTTCCTGATCCTGCTGATGGCGCTCCGTATGCGGCGCAAGGGCATACAGGTTTTCATGCTGGCACCCCTGAAGGGTCATGAGTTCCACCGTGCCTGCGTCAACACGGGCGGCGAGTTTATCAGTATCTCCCCCGCCTCCAAAAGCTGCATCAACGTGCTGGAGATACGTAAGATAGACAAGTCCGTGGAGGAAACGCTGGATGGCCCCGGTATCGAACGCTCTGAGCTGGCAGCAAAAATTCAGCGGCTTCATATCTTCTTTGCCCTGCTGATCCCGGATATGTCCTATGAGGAAAAGCAGCTTTTGGACGATGCCCTGATTCGTACCTACGCACGGAAAGGTATCACCCATGATAACGCCTCTCTCAGTGATCCGGATAACCCCAACGTTTACCGCCAGATGCCTGTGTTGGGCGACCTCTACGACGTTCTGCGGGAGGAAAGCGATACCAAACGCCTTTCCAACATCATCAACCGCTTTGTACACGGCTCGGCCAGCACCTTCAACCAGCAGACCACTGTGAATCTGGACAACAAATTCACAGTGCTGGACATCTCGGAACTCAGCGGTGATCTGCTGCCTATCGGCATGTTCGTAGCTCTGGATTTCGTGTGGGATAAAGCCAAAGCCAACCGCACGGAGGAAAAGGCCATCTTCATCGACGAATGCTGGCAGCTCATTGGCGGCGGCTCCGGCACCTTCGGCGTCGGCAGCCGTCTTGCGGCTGAAATGGTGCTGGAGATCTTCAAGACCATCCGCGCCTATTCCGGCAGCGGCATTTGTGCGACACAGGATCTGAACGACTTCTTCTCCCTGGACAACGGCAAGTACGGCAAGGGGATTATCAACAACTGCCGCACGAAAGTCATACTGAATCTGGAGGATGAAGAGGCCCAGCGCGTTCAGCAGGTATTGCATCTCTCCGAAGCGGAGGTCATGGAGATCACCCACTTTGAGCGGGGTAACGGCCTGATCAGCAGCAATAACAACAATATCACGGTAGAGTTCAAGGCCAGTCCGCTGGAACGCGACCTTATCACCACAGACCGCCGTGAGCTGCTTGACCTGCTGCGCCGCATGAAGCGACCGGAAGCCTAATACGGCGTTTATACGGAGATAACACGCATTACAAAATCAATACGCATATAATACGGAGTTAATACGCATTACGGAGGTGATGCCGCCTATGAGAAACAGAGAACAGATCTATGGACAGGAGGCCGCAGAGCTGCTGCGGAACATAACCGTCTATCACTGCATGCGCCGTGACCAGCTTCTACGCCTGTATCCGGGCAAGGAGGGCGTGATTGAAAACCTGCTACGCTATCTGGTCAAGCAGCAGCGGATATTTTATAACACTGACCGGGATTGCTACGGAGATGTCCCTGACTGCCGCGAGGACAGAGAACTGACAGCGGCACTATGGGTGCTGCTGGACTTTATCGAAAAGGTGGAGTATCACAGCCCTGACAATATGCCGGCAAAGCTGGTATTCTTCGCCGATGGCGAGGTATATGAGGTCGTCTATGTAGGCCCGGGTAAGGAAGCGTTGCTGCAGCACGCGCTGGCCGCGGAAGATGATTCCGGGCAACGGCTCGTTATCATTGAGGAAGAAGACCAAATGCAGCACCTGCACATCCCTCATATCGCCGCCTACTGCATGGTGGATGAGCAAGGCTGCGTACAGTACTTCAGGAAGGAGGAACACAGTGGACAGAGCCATCCTCTCACAGC
>OGLG01001630.1_pt1 | contig 12251 bp, 10 predicted proteins | sample 1572621 | NCBI WGS metagenome assembly OGLG01 (sample SAMEA2581912, study PRJEB24529) | metagenome | biome: Human gut stool | place: China | collected 2011 | reverse complement strand
TCGTATTAATATGTATATTATTACTGCCGCATAACGATTACAAAATTACACAAAATCTCTGGAATAACCTCGAAAAACGGGAGAAATGACGCTAAACGACTTAATATCAGAGTCGTTACGGTGTCAAATGATGACAAGCCGAAAAATCGGAAAACGCAAAGAAAAGCGGATTTAAGAAGAAGAATGGTTTGCAAATCATTACCCGTGAAAGAGTAAGATTTAACATATGAGAGATGCTATTGCACCGTTTGTCACCGATTTGCGTATCAAGGTCTAACTCGTTGATATTTAACTTTGCAAACAAAAAACGAGTATGGCAAGAAGTACATTCAAAGTGCTGTTCTACGTGAACGGCAGCAAGGAGAAAGACGGTATTGTCCCCATCATGGGACGAGTGACAATCAACGGTACTGTGGCGCAGTTCAGTTGCAAGCAGACCATCCCGAAAACCCTTTGGGATGCGAAAGGCAACCGAGCCAAAGGCAAGAGTGCCGAAGCACGGAACATCAATCTGGCATTGGACAACATCAAGGCGCAAATCATCAAGCACTATCAGCGCATATCCGACCGAGAGGCATACGTAACGGCTGAAATGGTGCGCAATGCCTACCAAGGGGTAGGAAGCGAGTATGAGACACTGATAAAGGCTTTTGACAAGGATTGCGCCAACTTTCTGAAACGTGTCGGTAAAGACCGCAGCATCGGCACGTACAAGGTCATGGTAAGGGCAAGGAACTATGTCGCAGCCTTTATCAAGTCATTCTACAAACGGACAGACATGTCCATGCTGGAACTTACACCCGACTTCATCAAGGAGTTTGCGGCTTATCTTACGGCTGAACGGGGACTGAAAAACGCCACCATCTGGCTGAACTGCATGTGGCTGAAAGGCGTGGTCATGCGTGCGCACTATAACGGACTGATACCGAGAAATCCGTTTGCGCAGTTCCATATCAGCCCTAATGTTAAGGAACGGGAATATCTGACAGAGGACGAAATCAAAAGAATCATGGCGCACGAGTTTGACAACCCCACCCTCGCATTGGTGCGAGACCTGTTCATTTTCGCCTGCTTCACCGCCTTGTCTTTCGTGGATATGAAAGAACTCACAACGGATGAAATAGTGGAGGTGAACGGTGAGAAATGGATATTGTCGAAACGGCACAAGACAAATGTCCCGTTCCAAGTGAAGCTGCTGGATATTCCCTTGCAGATAATCGAACGGTACAAGTATCTGTCGGAAGACAAGCAGGTTTTCGGGAAAATCAACTATTGGACGATGTGCAAACAACTGAAAAAGGTAATGGCGGAATGCGGAATAGAGAAGCAAATCTCCTACCATTGCGCACGTCATACGTTTGGAACACTGGCTCTTAGCAAGGGGATGCCCATTGAAAGCGTGAGCCGTGTTTTGGGACATACGAACATTGTCACGACTCAAATCTATGCGAAGATAACCACACAGAAACTTGACAATGACCTGACGATGTTCGGCAACAAGCTGAACGCATCGTTCGGAAGTGTAACCCCATAACCAAGCATAGCCATGAAACGAAGCATCATCACAACGGACGGCAACGGCAACATCACCTTGCCGACCGACATTAGCGCAACCGCCATGAGCGAATGGGAACTTTGCGACCTGTTCGGAGTAACCGCCCCGACATTCCGTGCAGGGCTGAAGGCTCTTTGCAAGAGCGGAGTTTTAAGGGAATACGGGATAAGGCGAAGCATACGGGTATCCGATAATTGCTGTATGGAGGTTTACAACCTTGAAGCGATAGTTGCCCTCGCTTTCCATATCGGCACATTCGGAGCGGAACGGGTACGCAATGCCGTTCTTGAAAGACTGTACCTGCGAAAAGAGAAAACAAGCATCTTCTTCTCGCTGAATACCAACGGTATATCCAAATCCGAATACTTCTCGTAGCTGAATGCCTGACATTATTCACTCGGTAAGTCAGTAATTCATTAAGTCAGTACGACAGAACGACAGACGCTCTGATTTTTTCTCCCGAAAAGCGTAATCCGACATTCGCTTTTCGGGAGTTTTTCCGTTTGCAGAACCTGTTTCCTGCCCCAAGCCATCGAAAGTTTTTGTTTCGGGGGCTATTTGTCACCATTCTGCCGTGTTTTGCATAACAACCTATCCGATAATTGATTATATTTTTGCAGCTGGTAATTTTCAAACTTAAAACCATTTGATTATGTCAGCTATCGAACAACAGGACAGCCACAGACCGCCATCGGATGGCGGCATGGCAAAGGAAGAATTTATCCGTGTCGGGACAACGCTCTACAAGATTGTGGAGCAACCGAGACTGAACGGAGGGTATGTGAAGAAACGCATCGCATGGAACAACGAGACCCTGCGACAGGATTACGGCAAGGATTACATCGGCAGCGTTCCCAAGTATGACGGCTTCTGCACCGTACCCGAACACATCGGCTACCGTTCCGTGGTCGGCAAGTTCCTTAACCTCTACGAACCGATAGACCACCGACCGCAGGAGGGCGATTTATCGCATATCCAATCTTTGGTACGGCACATCTTCGGGGAACAATACGAGTTGGGGATGGACTATCTGCAACTGCTCTACCTGCAACCGATTCAGAAGTTGCCTATCCTGCTGTTGGTGTCGGAAGAACGCAACACGGGCAAAAGCACCTTCCTGAACTTTCTGAAAGCCCTTTTTCAGAACAATGTGACTTTCAACACCAACGAGGATTTCCGCAGCCAGTTCAATTCCGACTGGGCTGGCAAGTTGCTTATCGTGGTGGATGAGGTGCTGCTCAACCGCAGGGAGGATAGCGAGCGGTTGAAGAACCTCAGCACCACACTTTCCTATAAGGTGGAAGCCAAAGGCAAAGACCGTGACGAGATTGCGTTCTTCGCCAAATTCGTGCTGTGTTCCAACAACGAGCATCTGCCCGTAATCATAGACGCAGGGGAAACACGCTATTGGGTGCGCAAGATAGACCGCTTGCAGTCCGATGATACCGACTTCCTGCAAAAGCTGAAAGCGGAGATACCCGCCTTTCTCCATTTCCTGCAACACAGAAAACTGTCCACCGAAAAGGAAAGCCGGATGTGGTTCAACCCCACATTGCTGCATACAGAAGCCTTGCAGAAGATTATCCGCAGCAACCGTAACCGGTTGGAGATAGAGATGCACGAACTTGTCCTTGACATCATGGACAGTGTCGGCACGGATACATTCTCTTTCTGTTACAGTGACATTCTTCTTTTGCTGGTACACTCACAGGTAAAGGTGGAGAAACACCAAGTCCGAAAAGTGTTGCAGGAATGTTGGAAACTGACTCCTGCGCCAAACGGACTGACTTATACCACCTACCTGTTTAACTGCAATCGGGAGTGTCGGTATGAGCCGATAAGGAGAGTGGGACGCTTCTACACCGTCACAAGGGAGCAACTTGAATCCTTGTAACATTATCATTTTTCTGTTGAATTGTTGAATATGGGTATAAATACACTGACAATAAACGATATACATTCTCAACAAAATCTCAACAAGCCAAAAGAGAAGTTGAGAGACCACCGACACCCGTTTGTGAATTTCTCTTTTGGCGAGTGGTTTGTTGAGAAGATGTTGAGAGGTTACGAGGCTGTATATAAACATATTACATTGACAATTCATCAAATCAACAAATTTTCATCAACTTCAAAACCGTATGTAATATGACAATCCAAGATGTAAAGCAAATCAAACTGGCAGACTATCTGCAAAGTCTGGGCTATACGCCTGTAAAGCAACAAGGCAAGAACCTGTGGTATAAATCACCGCTACGGGAAGAAACGGACGCATCGTTCAAGGTAAACACTGAGCTTGAAAAATGGTATGACTTCGGCATCGGCAAAGGCGGAAACATCCTCGCATTGGCAGCGGAACTTTACTATTCGGAAGATGTAGCCTATCTGCTGAAACGCATAGAGGAGCGGACAGCATACATCCGCCCTGCATCGTTCTCTTTTGGCAGACAGCATTCCGACAATCAGCCTTATCAGGGATTAAGGGTTGGTGAGTTGTCCTCTCTTGCACTTATTGCCTATCTGCAAGAAAGGGGAATAAACATCGGACTTGCCAAAAGAGAATGCAGGGAGCTTCGGTTTATGAATGCCGACAAACCCTATTTTGCCATCGGCTTTCCGAACATGGCAGGAGGATATGAAGTGCGCAACAGATACTTCAAGGGATGTGTCGCCCCGAAAGACATCACCCATATCCGACAGCAGGACGGACAACGATGTATGTGTTACCTGTTCGAGGGGTTCATGGATTACCTCTCATTCCTTACCATCCGAGTAAGAAACAATCCGCAACACCCGCGATTGGACACACAGGACTATGTCATACTGAACTCCGTTTCCAATCTTGCAAAAGCGGAAAGCATATTAGAGACCTACACCCAAGTCGGCTGTTTCCTTGACAACGACACGGCAGGACGGAACACCTGCACGAAACTGAAAGAGAAGTTTGGGGAACGCCTGCTTGACAAGTCAATGTACTATCGTGAGTATAAGGACTTGAACGACTACCTGTGCGGTAAGCCCTTGTCCCAATCGGCAGAGCCGATAAAGGAGAAGAAGCAAGTCCAATTCGCAAGGCGGATGATGCAGCCACCGAAAAAGAAAGGGGGATTTCATCTGTAATATGCACGTTCGCTTTCCCAAAGGTATTTAGACAGAAATACCATAGCTCAATAGGGCGTTTTCTTCACGCATTACTCCGTAACGCTAAAAACACCCTATCGAGCCAAAGGGAAATCCCTTTGGAAACCCTGTGCAAACGAGAGCAGAAGCCAAACTCGTTTGGATTATGCCGAGTGCTGCAATGGTTCATTTGCATAATAAACCCTGTGAGCCGATGCCACAGGCAGAGAGAAGAAACATAACGATAACCGCAAAAACAGTAATGATATGGGATATTTTTCATTGGACATTAAGAAAGCAAAGGGTACATCGGACACCACGCAGTCCGACCATATAGAGAGAAAGATAATACCTAAAAATGCAGACCCGACAAGGACACATCTGAACAGGGTGCTTGTCGAATACCCCGATGGCGTTCACGGCAGGGATGAAGCGATTGCCCACAGGCTGAACACGGCAGGCATCAGACGGAAAATCACGCACGACCAAGTCCGTGTCGTTCGGGTGGTTTTGTCGGGTACGCACGAGGACATGATGAACATACAGGAAAAAGGAAAGCTCGACGAATGGTGCAACGACAGTATCCAATGGCTGCAAGCCACATTCGGCAAAGACAATGTGGTTGCCGCACATCTGCACATGGACGAGAAGACTCCGCACATCCACGCAGCCGTTGTTCCCATCGTGACGGGTGAAAGGCGCAAAGCCAAGAAAGAACAGACGGACGGTAAGCGCAAGTACCGCAAGAAAACAAATTCCGTCCGTTTGTGTGCCGATGACCTGTTCAACCGCCAGACCCTGATTGCCTACCACGACAATTACGCAAGGGTGATGACGAAATACGGATTGCAACGTGGGGTACGGGGCTCGGAAGCACGGCACACTACCACCATGCAGTATTATCGGGACTTGAAAAAGAAAAATGAAACCCTTGAAACCGAAACCAGACTGTTACAGGAGAAGAAAGCCGAGGCGCAGGAGGAACTGAAACAGGTAAAAGCGAAAATCCGCACCGACAAGCTCAAAAGCGCAGCCACCGATACGGCAACCGCCCTTGCAAGCAGTGTGGGTTCTCTTTTCGGAAGTGGAAAGATGAAATCGTTGGAACGCAGGAACGAGGATTTGCAAGACCGCATCCTTGAACTTGAAAACGAAGCCCGACAACGGGAACGGCAACAAGCCAAACAGATACAGGAGATAAGAAACGCTTACGAGCAACAGCACCGCAAGCTGTCGGAGTTTGCGGATTTTGTCAGACGCTACTTTCCATATGTGGAGAAGCTGATGCCTATAATAAACTTCCTGCGTGACCGATTGAAGTTTAATGACGGAATAATCAGAAGACTGTGCGAGTTCAAGGAGGTCGGGATAAAAGGCGAACTCTATTCTTCCGAATTTAACCGAAGTTTTGATACCCGACACTCCGTCTGCTCCATCAAACAGGATGAAAGCGGTAAATTCGATTTCAAGATAGACGGGGTTTCACACGTGAGCTGGTTCAGAAAGAAAATGAATGAGTTTAGAGAAGCTATCGGAATACCGAAGCCGAGGCAAAATCGTGGTATAAAATACTAATTTGGAAAGGCGGATGGTTATGCCATCCGTCTAGTTTTGGATTAAGGAGCTGAGAGTTCTTGTATCTAAATGTTTAATTGTGCATGTGTTAACAAAATATTGAACAACAATTATTTCCAATCGAATTAAAATAAGTATCTTTGTAGCTTGGATATGTTATACGTCATCCCCAAGCAGGAAATTACTAATGGACCATTTGACAAAGGAACAACGCCATAAAAATATGGCTGCAAACAAAAGCAAAGGAACCAAACTTGAAATAATGTTTGGAAAATTCCTGTGGAACGCTGGAATAAGGTATCGCAAAAATGATAAGTCGGTATTTGGCAAACCCGATTTTGTCCTTAGAGGGTCTAAAATTGCGATATTTTGTGATGGTGAGTTTTGGCATGGTAGAAATTGGAATATTAGAAAGAATGACCATAAAAGCAATTGTAAGTTTTGGCACTCTAAAATCGAGCGAAATATAGAACGCGACAAGGAGGTCAATGAAGAATTGCGCAAACAAGGTTGGAAAGTCTTTCGATTTTGGGAGACAGAAATAACAGTGAATCCTGATGTATGTTTAAATGAGGTTTTAAATTATATGAATAGAAAATCAACAACTGACGAAAAAATAGCCATCACAAAAATGTGTGGCGGAGGAAAAATATCGATGCAAATGTACGGACCTCATTCGCTAAATGAGGATGGAAGTATAATTTCATTTGAAGAACAAATGGCGATTGTGTCTCACTACCTGCACAATCAAGGCAACAAATACGCCAAACCATATGAGATAAAAGCAGAAGGTCTGATAGAGGATATATACAACATCCATCAAAAGAAATCTGATATACAATGTGTATCAGATGTTTGTGTTCAGTATTCTTTGTTCTCCGATTTGTTTGCCGTTCCGTTCTTACCGATAGAAAAGCCCGAATTTACATTCATTGATTTATTTGCTGGTATCGGTGGGTTTAGAATGGCAATGCAAAATCTTGGTGGCAAGTGTGTGTTTTCTTCCGAATGGGATGTACAGGCACAAAAAACTTACCTGTTGAATTACGGTGAAGTTCCCTTTGGAGATATTACCAAAGAATCCACGAAGTCATTTATACCCGATGATTTTGATATTCTGTGTGCTGGATTCCCTTGTCAGGCATTTTCATTAGCCGGGAAACGTCTTGGATTTGAAGAAACCAGAGGTACATTGTTTTTTGATGTAGCAGAAATCATACGTCGTAAGCGTCCAAAGGCATTTTTTTTGGAAAATGTCAAAGGATTGCTTATTCATGACAAAGGGAAAACAATCCAAACGATATTAAAAGTTTTAAGAGAAGATTTGGATTATTACGTTCCAGAGCCTCAAATAGTAAACGCAATGAATTTCGGAGTTCCGCAGCATAGAGAAAGAGTGTATATTGTTGGCTTTAGAAAAGACCAAAATGTCAATGAATTTACATATCCAACCCCAACTGATACAACTAAAACTTTTGCTGATATAAAAGAAAAAAATACAGTTTCTGCAAAATATTATTTATCAACTCAATATGTGAAGACACTTGTAGCACATAAAGAAAGACACGCAGCAAAAGGTAACGGTTTCGGATATGAAATAATACCGGATAATGGTGTCGCAAATGCTATTGTTGTAGGCGGAATGGGGAGAGAACGCAATCTTGTAATTGATAATCGTCTTGAAGATTTTACACCTGTTACCAACATCAAAGGAGAAATAAACCGTGATGGATTGCGCAGGATGACCCCACGAGAATGGGCTCGTTTACAAGGTTTTCCAGATAATTTCATAATCGGAGTGGCAGATGCATCTGCTTACAAGCAATTTGGAAATTCTGTTGCAGTACCTGCAATTCAAGCAACTGCACAGGAAATAATTAAACGAATCAACCTTTCAAAATCCAAAAAATATGGCACTGACAGGAAATAAAGGAGAATGGAGTGAAATCTACACTTTGCTCAAATTATTAGGAGAAGGAAAAGTTTATGCCGGAGACCAACACATGAACAAAATTCACGATTTGTTCTATCCCATAATAATGATTCTTCGCCAAGAAAAAGAGGGTAATTTCAACTACAAACTACAAGATAGAGATGTAGTGATTCAAACCCCAGAAGGAGAAGAGTTATTGAGAATCCCTGCATCAGTGTTTTTAGTAGAAGCAGAGAATTTATTGAAAGCTATCAATGAAAATGATGGAGCATTTACCGTTCCGAAAATTGAAGCCTTCATGAATCGAATTTATTGCCATGCTTTGAAGGCGAAATCATCTGATAAAACAGATATACGAATCATTTTGCATGACCGAAGAACTAAGATAAATTCTGAAATGGGATTCAGTATAAAATCTCAACTCGGAGGGGATTCAACACTATTAAATGCAAGTAAAGCCACGAACTTTAATTTTAAGATAGAGGGAACTTCTCTTTCTGATGAAGATATTGCAAAAATCAATTCTTTGAATCCAACAAGAAATAAGGTTATAGAGAGATATAAAGCAATAACAAAGAAAGGTTGCAAATTGATATTTGACAAAGTGGATAATTCTACATTTCGTAATAACCTCATTATGCTTGATGGAGACCTGCCGTCCATAATTGCCAATTTGCTTTTAGAACAGTTGAATAGTGGTGTATCCACATTGAAAGAATTGGTAGAACAGATTACAGAAACCAACCCTTTGGGGTACGATACAGAACAAGCATCGCCTTTTTATGCTTACAAAATCAAACATCTTTTGACTTCGGCAGCATTAGGTATGATGCCCGCAACTGCTTGGAGCGGAAAATTTGATGCAAATGGTGGTTATTTGGTCGTAAAAAAAGATGGTGAAATTCTTTGTTATCACTTTTACGACCGTAATCGTTTTGAAGACTATCTTTTCTCTAATGCATATCTGGAACGTTCAAGTACTTCACGCCATGAATATGCATCAATCATCAAAGAAAATGATGGTACTCTTTCGTTCAAACTCAATTTTCAAGTTAGATTAAAATAAGATAAATCATTATGCATCATTATAAAGGTTCAGAATGGAATAAATGGGATTTGCATATACACACCCCTGAATCTGGTATGGCAAATCAGTTTGGGAATGATATGTTCTATCTCTTTTTAAAAGTGTTATTGCAAACAATATTGCAGTTATCGGGATTACGGATTATTTTACAATTGATGGCTATAAGAAGTTGTTAACGGATTATTTAAGCAATGACCAAAAAATGAAATCATTGTTTACGCCAGCAGAAATCTCGGCAATAAAAAATATTGCAATTTTTCCTAATATAGAATTTAGATTAAAAACAATAGTAAATGGAAGCCGCATTAACTATCACATAATCTTTTCCAACGAAGTTGCAATCGAGGACATAGAAGAAAATTTCCTACATGAGATAGAGTTTGTTTATGAGGGATTGCCATTCGATACTCCCAATAAAAGAAAACTTAAAAGGCGAAATATTGAAGAACATGGAAGAAGTATTAAAGAGCAACAAGGTGAGTTCAAAGGGTCTGATTTTACAGTGGGTTGCACTACCGCTGTTATTGATGAGCAACAAATAACAGAAATTCTATCTAAGCATAAGGATAAATTTGAGGGGAAGTATATTGTTGCAATACCTGTTGATGAGGATTTGTCAAAGATTTCATGGCGAGGTCAAGACCATATGGTTCGAAAATATTTTTACCAAGTAGCAAATATGTTTTTTGCTACTAATAGAGGAACTATAGACTTTGGATTGGGGAAAAAACATGCTACACTGGAAGATTATCTTAATGAATTTAAAACTCTTAAACCATGTATATGTGGTTCTGATGCCCATTCTTTGGATTCATTATGCGTTTTTCCCAATGGGTTAAGCTGCTGGATTAAAGCAGAACCTACATTTGAAGGACTAATGCAGGTTTTATATGAACCAGAGGAACGTGTAAAAATTCAACAAAGCATACCAGACGAAAAGAATTTATACCAAATCATTGAATCTATAACATTGGATGAAGATGGTTTTTGGCAGGGAACAATACATCTGAATCCTAATTTGAATACAATTATTGGAGGGCGTTCTACAGGCAAATCTTCTTTGTTAAAAGCAATTGCTGCAAAACATGATGCAATGTTAGTAGATGAAAAGGATTATATTCACCAACATCTTAAAGGAGTTAAAATACGATGGAAAGATGGAGGAGATGAAACTGGGCATAAAATAGATTACTATAAACAGAATTACATGCACAATATAGCATGTTCAAGAAAGCAAACCAATGAACTGGTCGAAAGCATATTACGTTCCAAGGATTCAGAAGGTTTGTTGTCAAATTATTCTGAAGTAAATACTTTGATAGAAAGAGAGATAACCTCATCTGTGTTTAATTTGTTTCAATTGAAAAAGGAATATTTTCAATTGCTCAATAATCTTAGAGAGAAAGGAAATAAGTCAGGAGTTGAACAACAATTGCAACTATTAAAAGAAAGTGCAACCACATTACAAAAAAGTAGCATTCTAACAGAGACAGAAATAGAAACATACAATGGTTTATTAGCACAACTTTCAATAAAAGAGAAAGATATTAATCTAGCAGAATCGGATATCAAATTGTTTCAAAAGCTACGAACAATTACTCCTATCATACATAACTTTGAAGGACTTAATTCTTTTGACTCTCTATCATTTAGGACAAATAGCTCCGAAGTTTCAAGGCTTTTTAATGGTTTGCGTATTAGAACAGAAACTGAGTGGACAAGTATTGTAGATGAGTTTATTGATAAAACTGACGCTGCTAAACAGCAATTATTGATAGAAAAAACAGCAATATTGGAAGCAGACATTTACAAACGCGGAGAGCAATTTTATAAAGATAATAAAGAATTACAATCTGTTTTGCTGCGAATAAAAGAAGAAGAGAAAGTGCTTGCTGAAATAAATAATTTGGAGGCTAAAAAAAACTCTTTACATACACAAATACAACAATTCGTAAAAGAAATTGTAAACAGACACATAGAATACAAAAAAGAAATTGACAAATTAGTTGATAGTCTCAAAGTAGAGTATGACGGATTATCAATATCTGTAACAAAGGAGTTCCAAAAAGAAGAAATGAAATCTTTTTTGGAATCTCGGTGTAATTTACGTGGAATAGAACGGCAGCAATATATAGCGAACCTAGTATCACGTTATGATTCTGATATAGAAACTCAAGCATATACCCTAATCAAAGATTTGCTTAATGAAAAAGTTGAATTTAAAAATTCGTACGCTTCACCTAACGTAGCCAGTGAATTCTTTTCAAAAAATTGGTATGCTTTATCTTATCAATTGTCATATCAAGGTGATTTATTTGAAATGATGTCTGAAGGTAAACAAGCATTCGTTATTTTAAAATTGCTTCTTGAATTCAGTGATAAAAAATGTCCTATATTAATTGACCAACCTGAAGATAGCTTGGATAATCGTGCCATATATCAAGAGTTAGTGGAATATATCAAAGCAAAGAAAAAAGACAGACAGATTGTTTTGGTGACGCATAATTCAAATGTAGTGGTCAGTGCTGATGCGGAAAATGTAATTGTAGCAAATCAAGAAGGCTCTAATAGTCATAATTATGGAAAATATAAATTCCAATATATCAATGGAGCTTTAGAACGGACTAAAAAATGTAATCCTGCAGAAGCAATAATTTTGGAATCACAAGGGATTCGTGAACATGTTTGCGATATACTTGAAGGAGGTAAAGTGGCATTTGAAAAAAGAGAGCAAAAATATGGATTTGGGAAATATGCAAATTCGAATAATTGAATAAAACAAAAGTAGCTATTGATTTGCATTAACAAATTAAATAACTACTTTTGCTCAGAGTTACTTGAAAGGTAAATCAGGGAAGAACGTAGGAAATAGCACGGTTGCCAAATCATTACCTCAAAATTGGGTAATTCTCCCAAAGTCCTTTATATAAGGCACTAACAGAAGTTTTCCAAAATTAAACAAATTACTTGCATTTGGGTTATTT
>OGLG01001624.1_pt1 | contig 12272 bp, 8 predicted proteins | sample 1572621 | NCBI WGS metagenome assembly OGLG01 (sample SAMEA2581912, study PRJEB24529) | metagenome | biome: Human gut stool | place: China | collected 2011 | reverse complement strand
GGCTGCCGCGGCGGGCGATGTGGGCTTGAGGCGGTAGTCGAAATGGTAGTCCTCGCGGCGTGTGTAGTACTGCGGGTCTTTGCCCCAGAGGCAGTCGACGAAATGGTCGTCGTCGGTGCCGTTGGATTTGAGCAGGCAGCGGTAGAGATATACCTGAGAGAAATCGAGGTCGCCGTGGCTGATGTCGCCGCCGTTGCCGTAGATTATCGAGTTGGTGAAGGTGGCGGAGAGGTAGGGGAGCGCTGCGTCGTCGCCTTCCTCTGAGGTGTGGTCGGCGTCGAGGTGGGCGAGCTGCACGGCCGGGCCCCCGAGGGCGGTGAAGAGGTAGTAGTTGGCGAAGGTGCAGTGGCTGAATGAGTGGGTGCCACCGATGAGGCCGACGATGCCGTAGCTGGCGTCGGTGAATTCGCATCCGGCGGCTTCGACGCCGGTATGGATGGCCAGGAGGGTGTAGTTCTTGGAGTTGCGCACCTGCGAATTGACGATGCGCAGGGCCGGCGCCTCGGGGGTATAGGTGGTGTGGTCGAGCACGATTCCCTCCACGGTGTTGCGGATGGAGGCGTGGGAGATGTAGTTGTCGCGCGAGGTTTCGGAGAATTCAACGCCGCGCCACTGGCCCGACATGATTTCGTAGGGGATTTTGGCGGCTACATAGCCGAAGCGGTCGCCGGTGAGGGCGACGGGTTTCTCAGCGGTGCCCTCGACGCGCAGGGAGCCGTGGACCACGAGGCGGGCGTCGTCGTGGAAGAACATCTCCATTCCGGCTGGAATGGTGAGCGTGGCGCCTTCCTCGACCACTATGGAGTCGTAGACCTGTATGGGCTTGAGGTCGCTCAGGCGGGTGTCAGCGGTGATGCGGGTGTTGCCGCGGAAGCGCTCCACATCGCGGCCGGAGGCCTTGACGGGGAGGCGCGAGGTGACGCCGTTGGTGAGGAATTCGATGTGGGCGATTACGTCGACGGCCATGTTGCGGCCGTTTTCTGGGAGTGTGGCTTCGACGAAGACGTAGATGGAGTCGTTTTCGCGGATTTCGACGTTGGAGAATTCCTTGCCGCTGATGCCGTCGACGTTGAGGCGGAAGGCGCCGGTCGGGTCGTCGGCGAAGGCTATGCGGCTTATCACTATGCCTTTGTCGTTGCGGTTGTGGACGAGAAACTTATGCGTGGGCGAGGGGCCGAGGGTGAAGAGTGTGCCGAGGCGCACGGTATCGGTCGAGAACGTGGGCTGGTCGGAGGCGGAGGAGCTGATTTCGTCGTTGATGCACGACGAAAACGCCGCCACGGCCATTACGGCGGCGAAAAGAGCGGCCAGACGCATCGGGGCGACGCACCGGAATATCGTGGTAAAGAGAGAATTTGGAGACATATTGAGTAAACTATAGGCATGGGCCTGTGGCCACTGCGGATTCAATATGATTAACGCGCAAAATGCGGCTTTATTATACACAATAAATCGCGTGCGAAATAGTTATAGTAATGATTAACTATGTTTTGACATCCGGATGAAAAATATATTTACCGTAATTGTGGCCGCCACGGCCTTTTTCAATATCAACGCCGAGACTCTGACACTTACTCCCGGTTCCATTTCTGCCGAAATCGCCGCAGATGCGGCTCCTGCCGAGCTGATAATCAAAGGGGAAATCGATATACGCGATTTCGACTACATACGCGATAATTTCTGGCGCACGCTGCGCACGCTCGACCTGAGCGAGGCTCGCATAGCGGCCTACGAGGGGGAGCCGACTCTGACCGGTGTATCGAAGAGCGAAGCCGATGTGCTTCCCGACGGCGCCCTGATGCTCGGCTCGCTGACTGAAGTGACGCTTCCCGCTACGCTGAAAGCCATCGGCGACGGGGCGCTTGCCTCGACGGCTGTCAAGGAGATTGTCATCCCGACCACAGTGGAGAAGATAGGCACTTCGGCATTCGCCAGCTGCAATTCTCTGGAGAGCGTGGTGCTTCCGGCTGCGGTGAAGGCGCTGGGAGCCAATACGTTTGCGGACTGCGGCGCGCTGAAGTCGGCCGATATTTCGGCTGCCGCACTTGAGAAGGTTCCGGCCGGCGCGTTCGCGCGATGCGCTGCGCTGGCCGACGTCACCCTCCCTTCGGTGGCTGAAATCGGCGCATCGGCATTTGCCGGCTGCAAGGCGCTGACCGCGATGGAATTCCCCAAATCCCTGAAAAAGATTGACGAAAAGGCCTTCTACGGCAGCGGCCTCGCTGCGGCCGATCTGGCGGGATGCCCCGCGCTCGGCGAAATCGGCGCCTGGAGTTTCGCCGTCTGTGGCGACCTTACGTCGGCTACTTTCCCCGAAAGTCTGAAAGAGCTCGGCACCGGCGCATTCTACAGCGCCTCGGCGCTTACGCTTGGCGAGCTACCCCCCGTGGCCCGTCTGTCGGACCTCTCGCTGGCTGCTATCGGCGGCACGGCCGATGCATCGCTCACACTTCCCGAAGGGATTGAAATCGGCGACTACGCCATGTCGGGGTGGAAGGGAGTTCAGCTGCTCACACTTCCTGAGACCACCGGCCGTATAGGCACCGAGGCGATGGCCGGCTGGACCGACCTCGCCACCATCGACGGCCTCAACGCCGTGGAGGTGCCCTTGCTCGGCGAGGATGTATGGAAGGGGATTGATCCCTCGGAGGTTCTTCTGCGGGTGTATGATACAAAGGCGGACGACTTCAAGGCTGCCGACCAGTGGAAAGATTTCAGATTCGATGTTGTTACCGGCGTTGACGACGCTGCGGCCGAAGGTGTCGGGCGCCTGCGCGCCTGGTTCGAAGGGATGACACTCAATGTGGAGGCACCCCTGGAAATCGCCGCCATGGAAATATACGACGTGGAGGGACGCCGCTACAGCTTCCCCACGGTTGCTTCCGAACCCACGCGCCGCGCTGTTGACACCTCGGCATGGGGCGTGAGGGTGCTCCTGGTGCGTGTTCAGTTGGCCGACGGCAGCGCCGCCGCCCTGAAACTGGCGCGGTGAGGGAGGTTGGCGTCGAGCCAGGAGAAGATGCGGGGGTAGAGGGCGGCTACGAGGCCGGGCGAGGAGAGCAGGAGGTCGTGGAGGCCGCCTACTACCTTGATTTGTGTGACGTCGGGGCCGAGGGTGCGTCCGTAGCGGGCGATGTCGGCCACGGAAAGCACGGCGTCGGCGCGGTTGAATTCGGGCGTCCACCGCGAGCCGTCGACGCTACGGGCGGAATACATCAGAAGTATGGGAATCCTGATGTCGGCGTGGCCGCCGCGAAGGGCTTTCTGTGCCAGTGTGATGGCGCGTATCCATCCGGCCGTCACGTCGGGCGACTGAGGCATTTTCCAGTCGGTGCGGTAGGTCCAGCGGCCGTGGCGGTCCTTTAGGAGGCTTTCAGCGTAGGCCTGCGACATTCCCTGCGAAATTTTCAGCCGCGGGTCGATGAGTCCCACCCAAGAGATGATGGGGATGAAGCGTTCCTTCCAGCCTAAATTCCAGTCGAGGAAGGGGGAGTTGAGCACGAGGGCGTCGACGGGCGCATCGGGGCGGCAGTGGATGTAGTAGGCGGAGATAAGGCCTCCGGTGCTGTGGCCCATCAGTACGGTGGGACGCCGGGAGCCGGCGGGATTGATGGCTACGAGCGCCGAATCGATGTCGGGGAAATATTCGTCGAGACTGCGGGCATCGAATACGGGCTGCCCTTTGCGCAGCGAGCGGCCGTAGCGTCGCAGGTCGACGGCATAGAAGTCGTAGCCGTGGGCAACGAATTCGTCGCCCATCTCCGCGTTGAAGAAATAATCGTTGAAACCGTGGACGTAGAGCACGGCGGGAACCGTTCCGTCGGGAGCCTTGGCGCGCAATGAATCGGGCACAAGCTTGCGGATAATCGTGGAGACCACCGGACCGGAGTAGTCGCGGCCCTGGTCGACGGTACGGGCCATATATCCGTCGGCGAGTATGTCGGTACGCCATGAAGAGGCTGCTGTAGCCGAGAGGGCAAGAAGCGTCGCAAGGGCGAGAAGGATGCGTTTCATTTGATTACGGTTTTTTCAGGTTTTACTGATGAAAACAACGCCCGGGCGAAAATGTTGAGGCCCGGGCGCCGGATGGCTATATATTATTAAGGTGCGGAGTGCGCTTCAGATGAAAGCAAGGAATGAAGATGAGGGTGGCACATGAATTGTCCGGAAGCCCATGGCGGCTGCCGCACGGCAGTTTGCCTCGGAGTCGTCGAAGAATGTGGTTGCGGCGGGGTCGAGGCCGAAGCGCTCGATGCAGAGACGGAAAATCCGCTCGTCAGGCTTGCAGCAACCGGCCTCGAAGCTGGTGACGACACCGTCGAAATAGGCGTTGATGTCGCGGCCTTCGGCGGCGAAGGCCCGGAGAATGGGGCCGTGCCACATCACGGGGTTGGTGTTGGAGATCACGAACGTGCGGTGGCCCTCGGCGCGGAGCCGGCGCAACGCCTGCAGGCGCTCCAGGGGGATACCGGTGATGAAGGCGTTGAAAGCGTCGTCGATCTGCCCGTCGGTTACGCCGGCGGGAAGGTGGCGGCGCACCTGTGCGCGCCACTGCTCCGGACTGACGGCGCCCTGCTCGAGCGCGAGGAATACGCCCCGCTGGCCGTAGTCGCCCAGATAGTCGGCTATGTCGGCGAAGCCGAGACGCCGGAACGCCTCGACGCAGTTTTCGCGGCGGATGTCGACGATTACGCCGCCGAGGTCGAAAAGAAGGTCGCGCGTCATCGGCATGTGAGGGGTTATTCCACTGTCCATGTGTCGCCTGCGAGAATCATGTCGCGCAGGGCGGAGAAACCCTTCTTGGCGCGTACTTCTGCCACCTGGGCAGATACTTCGGCATCGTAGGCGGGCGCGTCGACGTCGCGTATCACGCCGATGGCGAGGGGGAGTTCGATACCGTCCATCATAGCCAGCTGCTGGTGGAGGAAGTTGGAGGGGGTATGGGCGTCGTGGACTAGCACGTCGTCGAGCGTGTAGCCATCCTGGCCGATGGTGACGGCCTTGACGAGGAAGCCGTCCTGCACCAGGCCCTTTTCCATATCCTTGCCGAAAAGCATTTTCTCGCCGTGGCGCAGATGGATGGTGCGGTCGGCGCGGAATTCGCGGTCGGCCACGTAGGCGTGTGTACCGTTGTTGAAAATCATGCAGTTCTGGAGAATTTCGACCACGGAAGCGCCTTTATGGCGGGCAGCTGCCACGAGGACCTCCTGGGTGGTCTGCAGTTCCACGTCGATCGAGCGGGCGAAGAAGTTGCCGCGGGCGCCGAACACGAGCTCGGCGGGGATAAACGGATCTTCGGTTGTTCCGTAGGGCGATGATTTCGACACGAAGCCGCGATCGCTCGTCGGCGAATACTGTCCTTTTGTCAGACCGTAGATCTTGTTGTTGAACAGCATTATGTTTATGTCGATATTGCGGCGAACGGCGTGGATGAAATGATTGCCGCCGATGGCGAGGCCGTCGCCGTCGCCCGAGATCTGCCACACTGTCATGTCGGGACGCGCGATCTTATAGCCGGTAGCGATGGCGGCGGCACGTCCGTGGATGGTGTGGAATCCGTAGGTGTTCATATAATAAGGCAGGCGAGAGCTGCAGCCGATACCCGAGATGACAGCCGTCTTTTCGGGAGCGACGCCCAGCGAGGCCATAGCCTTGTGGAGCGAGTTCAGGATGGCGTGGTCACCACAGCCGGGGCACCAGCGCACGGGGTTGGCGTTCTTGAAATCAGAGGCCTTATATGTTGTTTCCATTGGATAGTCAGTTATTTAAGGTTATAAACGGGTCACCGGTTGATAATCTCGAGAGTCTTGGCCTTTACCTCGCCGACAAGGAACGGCTGGGCCTGAACCTTGTTGATGCGGTAAATCTCAGTGCGCGGGAAGCGGCTCTGCATGAAGTCGGCGAACTGGCCGGTGTTAAGTTCGGCAACTATAACTTTCTTATAGCGGGCCAGCACTTCGGCGGTGTTCTTCGGCATCGGGTTGATATAGCGGAACTGGGCGAAAGCCACGGCATGGCCCTCGGCGTTGAGTTCGGCAGCGGCTGTGCGCAGATGACCGTAGGTACCACCCCAGCCTACCAGAAGGGTGTCGGCGCCGTTGGGATCGAAGACCTCGAGGTCGGGGATATCGTTGGCGATGCGGGCGACCTTCTCCTGGCGTGCCATAACCATAACCTCATGTTCGTGGGGGTCGGTTGTGATGGCACCGGTGCGCGAGTCCTTTTCAAGACCGCCTATGCGGTGGGGACGGCTGTGACCTTCTTCAGGAACGGCCCAGTAGCGGGCATACGTCTCGGGATCGCGGTCGTAGGGCATCCACTCCCCTTCGAGACGGTCGGCGGGAAGCAGCGGCGGATGGATTTCCGGGAGATCGGAGGCTTCGGGAATGCGCCAGGCCGAGGAGCCGTTGCCGATGAAGGCATCGGAGAGCAGGATTACGGGGGTCATGTGCTCGATGGCGATGCGCGAGGCCTCGAAGGCCATGTTGAAGCAGTCGGTGGGACTTACGGGGGCCACGACAGCCAGGGGCGACTCGCCGTTGCGTCCGTAGAGAGCCTGGTTCAGGTCGGTCTGCTCGGTTTTTGTGGGGAGGCCGGTGGAGGGGCCGCCGCGCTGCACGTCGATTACCACCAGCGGAAGTTCGGCCATCACGGCCAGACCGATAGCCTCGCCTTTCAGGGCCAGACCGGGGCCGGAGGTGGAGGTAACGCCCAGCGAGCCTGCAAACGAGGCGCCGATGGCCGAGCATACGCCGGCAATCTCATCCTCCATCTGGCAGGCTTTCACGCCGAGGTCCTTGCGCTTTGCAAGCTCGTGGAGAATGTCGGTGGCGGGGGGGATGGGGTAGCTGCCCAGATAGAGTGGACGACCCGACTTTTCGGAGGCCATGATCAGGCCCCAAGCCGTGGCCTCGTTACCTTTGATGTCGGTGTATACGCCCGGGCGGATCTCGTCGGTCGAGATGCTGTAGGTCGATACGGAGGCGTGTATGTTGTGGCCGTAGTCGTAGCCGGCGCGGAGCACCTTGGCGTTGGCTTCGTAGACGGCCGGTTTCTTTGCGAATTTTTCGCGGAGCATCTTGCGGGCGCTCTCCTCGGGGCGGTCGAAGAGCCAGCAGAGCAGCCCCAGAGTGAATATATTGCGGCATTTGAGCACCGACTTGAGGTCCATCCCCTCGTCGGCCAGAGCAGCTTTGGTCATCGACGTGACGGGCACCTCGACCACCTGGGCCGTGATTCCCAGTTCCTTTACGGGGTCGTCGGTGGCGAATTCGGCTTTGCGCAGGCCCTCGGGGCGGAAGGAGTCGATGTCGACGATGATGATGCCGCCGGGCTTGAGGAAGCGGTAGCTCTGCTTGAGGGCGGCCGGATTCATGGCCACGAGCACGTCGCAGGTGTCGCCGGGAGTGTGCACGCTGTGGCCCACGCTCACCTGGAAACCGCTGACGCCGCCGAGCGAGCCCTGCGGGGCACGGATTTCAGCCGGATAGTCGGGGAAAGTCGAGACGGAATTGCCCAGACCGGCCGAAACGTTGGTGAAAATGTTGCCGGCAAGCTGCATGCCGTCGCCGGAGTCGCCCGAAAAGCGCACGGCCACTTTCTCGAGCTGGCGCACGCGCCGGGCGGCCTCATTTGTGTTGTTCATGATAGCAAACAGGTAATTTTATTTCAACAGATTAGCAAGCAATGTGGAAGGTTTTGGGCCCTTTGGCCTAAACCGAGGCAAAGATAGCTCAAATAACTCAAAAAACCTAATAAGCAGCCAACGGCCGGACGCAATTGGAGGGATAACAAGGATTTTAGGAAGTTTAAAGAGTTTAGGGGCTGTAAGGACGACAGAGACCTTGGTGGTGCTTGCAGATTGGCGGGAAATGCGTAAATTTGTAGAATACAAAAATTATGGACCAAGAGGAATTCGACATACACAACAGCGCTGTGGAGCGCGACGGCGACTATGAGCGCGCGCTGCGCCCGGGGCGCTTCGAGGCGTTTGCCGGGCAGGAGAAGATCGTGGAGAATCTGCGCATCTTCGTGCAGGCGGCGCGCATGCGCGGCGAGCCGCTCGACCATCTGCTGCTCCACGGGCCTCCGGGTCTGGGAAAGACCACACTGTCGGCCATCATTGCCAACGAGTTAGGTGTGGGTTTCAAGGTTACTTCGGGGCCTGTGCTCGACAAGCCGGGCGATCTGGCCGGAATCCTTACGTCGCTTGAGGAGAACGACGTGCTTTTCATCGACGAAATCCACCGCCTGAGCCACACCGTGGAGGAGTATCTTTACTCTGCCATGGAGGACTACCGTATCGACATCATGATCGACAAGGGGCCGGGGGCGCGGTCGGTGCAGCTGTCGCTGTCGCCGTTTACTCTGGTGGGAGCTACGACGCGGTCGGGGCTGCTGACGCCGCCTCTGCGTGCGCGTTTCGGCATCAACTGCCATCTGGAGTACTACGACCATCCGACGCTGGAGCGCATCATACTGCGTTCGGCGGGACTTCTGGGGGTGGCGTGCACCGCATCGGCGGCCCACGAGATCGCGATGCGCTCGCGCGGGACGCCCCGAATCGCGAATGCCCTGCTGCGGCGCGTGCGCGATTTCGCCCAGGTGAAGGGCAACGGTTCGATTGACCCGGAAATAGCCCGCTACGGGCTGGAGGCGCTCAACATCGACCGCTACGGTCTCAACGAGATTGACAACAAGCTCCTTACGGTGATGATCACGAAGTTCAACGGCGGCCCTGTGGGTCTGACGACCATCGCCACGGCGCTGGGCGAGGATGCCGGCACCATCGAGGACGTCTACGAGCCGTTTCTGATTAAAGAGGGTTTCCTCAAGCGCACTCCGCGCGGTCGCGAGGTGACCGATCTGGCATGGCGGCATCTTGGCCTTGACCGTCCGGGATTCGGCGGCCTCTTCGGCGAGGGGTAAAGCCTGAAAGGCAATCACCGAACTGTAGGGACGCACGGTCTGTGCGTCCTGATATGAAACTGATTCTCAGTCAGATGCCCGGACGCACGAGCCGTGCGTCCCTACAATTAGAGGAATACTTTAAATATTAATTTTTCCGGAAAATGGCCGGCATAAAAAGCTTATTCAAGGATACGGCTATCTACGGCATGAGCAGCATCGTGGGGAGGTTTCTCAACTGGTGTCTGGTGCCGATGTACACATATACCTTCGCGGCGGCGGAATACGGCGTGGTGACCAATCTCTATGCCTATGTGGCGCTGGTGCTCATAATCCTCACCTACGGCATGGAGACGGGCTTTTTCCGTTTCGCCAACCATGACCGCTGGACCGACCCGGGACAGGTGTACACCACCTCGCTTCTCTCGCTGGGCTTCACGTCGATGGTGTTCATAATCGCGGCGTGCTGGCTCTCGCCCGAGATTGCGGTATGGCTCGATTGTCCGGGCCACGCCTCTTACATCTGGATGATGGCCATAGCGGTGGGTGTCGACGCCTATACGTCTATTCCTTTCGCCTATCTGCGCTACAAAAAGAAGCCTCTGCGCTTCGCCACGCTGCGCCTGCTCAATATAGCCATCAACATCGGGCTGAATCTCTTCTTCATTCTTGCGTGTCCGGCCATATGGCGGTCGAATCCGGAGTGGATCGGGTGGTTCTACAATCCCTCGTTCGGCATCGGCTACATTTTCCTTGCCAATCTGATAAGTTCGCTGGCGGTGCTCCTGATGGTGGTGCCGGAAATTCTGGCCGAGAACTACAATTTCAATTTCCGGCTGCTTCGCGAGATGCTGCGCTATTCATTCCCGATTCTGATTATCGGTATAGCGGGAATCATGAACCAGACAATCGACAAGATTCTCTACCCGATGCTTGTGGCCGACCACACGGAGGCCATGACGGGACTGGGCATCTACGGCGCCAACTATAAGATTGCTATCGTGATGGTGATGTTTATCCAGGCTTTCCGCTTCGCCTACGAGCCCTTCATTTTCGCGCAGAACCGCGAGAAAGGGGCTGACAAGACTCGCGCCTACGTAGATGCGATGACGTGGTTCGTGGTGTTCGGGCTTTTCATCTTCCTCGGGGTGATGTTCTATCTGCCTGTACTGAAATATTTTATCTCACCGGCCTATTTCGAGGGGCTTCGCGTGGTGCCTATAATCATGCTCGCCGAGCTGTTTTTCGGCATATTCTTCAACCTCTCGCTATGGTATAAGCTCACCGACCGCACAATCTGGGGCACATGGTTTTCGCTTCTGGGTCTGGCGGTTACGCTTGCACTGAATATCGCCTTCGTGCCGCGCTACGGCTATATGGCCTGCGCATGGGCGGCCTTCTGCTGCTACGGGGTGATGATGGCGGCGAGCTACGCCGTGGGGCGCGTGAAGTATCCTATCGCTTACCGCGTGGGCGCGCTCACCTTCTATTTCGCCGTGGCGATGGGCCTCTGGGGTGTTTCGGCGCTGCTTACCACGGGGGTGGAGTGGATTGATTTCCCGACGCGGATGCTGCTGCTCTGCGTGTTCTGCGGCATAGTTTATGTGGGAGAAATCCGCCGCCGTCGGAGGGGCGCAAAGGTCGTATGATACTGTTTCTGAGCACGAACGACCTTCTCGGGGGTGCGGCGATGGTGACGTTCCGCCTCGTCGAGGCGTTGAGGCGCCAGGGGGAGGATGCGCGCATGCTCGTGGCCTGCAAGCAGAGCGACAAGGCATGGGTCGACACCGTCGACCCGTTACGCTTCCGCGTGGCCAAGGCTGTGGAGCGTGCAGGTATATTCGCGCGCAACGGCTTTGACCGCAAGGATTTATGGAAGGTTTCGGACGCCTCGACCGGATGCGGCGCCACGTCGCATCCGTGGATGCGCGAGGCGCGGGTGGTGGTGTTCGGATGGATATGCCAGGGACTACTGTCGCTGGCCGACATCCGGAGGCTGGAGCGTACCGACAAACGCCTGATATGGTGGATGCACGACTTATGGTGCGCCACCGGCATCTGCCATCTGCCGGCGCCGGGTTGTACGCGCTACACCGAGGGGTGCGGCCTATGCCCGTGGCTGCACGGCCGCGCCGGGCGCCACGACCTTTCGGCACGCATCTTCGGCCGGAAGATGGAAATCCTCCGCAGTTTCCGCATACGCTATGCGGCTGTAAGCGCCTGGCAGCGCGACCGTTGCATGGAAAGCCCGATTTTTGAAGGGAAAAGAATCGAGGTGCTTGGCCACCCGCTGCAGATGGAGGAATTCCCCGTCGTAACGTCGGACGAAGCACGTCGCGACATGGGCGCGCTTTCACCCCTGCTTGCCGAAGCGCTTGAAAGCGGCCGACCCATAATTGCCATGGGTGCGGCACGCCTCGACGACCCCGTGAAGGGGCTTTCAATAGCCATTGATGCACTTAACGATTTGAACGACAGGCGCGACGCACCGCGCGGCGTGGCCGTATTGTTCGGAGCGCTGAAGAATCCTGACGCCTTGGCCGGGCTACGGTATCCGCACGTGCATATCCCTTATGTGGAGGCGCGGTTGCTTCCGCAGCTCTATGCGGCGGCCACAATAGTACTTTCCACGTCGCATTTCGAGACCATGGGAGCTACCCTGATGGAAGGCATCGCCGGGGGCGCCACGGCCGTGACCTTCGGTACGGCCGGCCAGACCGACATTGTCGCAGACGGTGAAAACGGGTATATTGCCGCTTACCCGGACCCCGCATCCGTAGCCGACTGTCTGACCCGCGGTCTTGCCGCACCATTTCCACGCGACGCCCAGCACCGCTCCATCGGCCGCCGCTTCGCCGCTGATACCGTCGCCCGCCGTTTCCTCCGCCTTCTACACGGCTGACGGAAAAATAAATCTCCAGGGCTATAAACGGACTTTGCGGGGTCGGCGTGGGAAGAGTTTGCGGATGCGGAGGAGTAGGGGTGCGGAGGCGCTGCCGGCCACGACGAGGCTCACGGCAAGGATGATGAGGAGGATGCCGAGACAGTCGCGGGTGGTGAGGCGCTCGCCGAACACGAGGATGCCGATAACCACGGCTGTGACGGGTTCAAAAGCGCCGAGGATGGCCGTAGGGGTGGAGCCGATGTAGTGGATGGCGCGCGTGGTGCAGAGCAGGGAGATGGCGGTGGGAAAGACGGCGAGTCCGAAAAGGTCGGCCCATAGCCATGGCTGCGAGGGGGTGTCGATGCCTCCTTCGGCAAGGGCAACGCCGGGGAATAGGAGCCAGCCGAATGCGAGGACATAGAATGTGACCTTCACGGTGGGCATCCGGTCGAGCTGGGAGCGGCTGATGTAGACGAGGTAG
>OGLG01001622.1_pt1 | contig 12277 bp, 9 predicted proteins | sample 1572621 | NCBI WGS metagenome assembly OGLG01 (sample SAMEA2581912, study PRJEB24529) | metagenome | biome: Human gut stool | place: China | collected 2011 | reverse complement strand
CCTTTGGTTTTATCGGTCTGGGTCTGATCGGTGGCTCCATCGCCCGGGCGATTCGTCAGAATCTCCCACAGTCTCAGATCATTGCATACGATATTAACGCAGACACCTTAAGAGAAGCTTCCCAGTGTGGCGTAGCCAATACAGTCACCACGAAAATCGATGCTTCTTTTTCCACGTGCGATTATCTATTCCTCTGTGCTCCGGTGCAGAAAAATGATGAGAATCTCTCCGCTGTAAAAGAAATTCTCTCACCGGAGACCCTGCTCACCGATGTTGGAAGTGTCAAGAGTGAGATCCATAAGGAGATCAAAAAAGCCGGGCTGGAAGAACAGTTTATCGGCGGCCATCCCATGGCAGGAAGTGACCGGGGGGGCTTTATTAATTCCAAAGCCGTCCTTTTGGAGAATGCCTACTACATTCTCACCCCGACAGCTTCCGTTCCGGAGAATAAAGTCACGGATTATAAAAATCTCGTGCAGCAGTTAGGAGCCATTCCCCTGATCCTGGATCCGGCACAGCACGATTACGTCACTGCTGCAGTCAGTCACCTGCCCCATATCATTGCAGCCTCTCTGGTAAATCTGGTGCGGGACAAGGATTCTGCAGACGGGCTGATGAAAATGATCGCTGCCGGAGGCTTCAAGGATATTACCAGAATCGCCTCCTCCTCCGCTGCGGTATGTCTGACAAACACGGAAAATATTTCAACACTTTTATCTTCCTACATTGCTTCTCTCCAGGGAATCCAACAGGAACTAAACGCCAAACGCGGTGATGATCTGTACGAGCTGTTCGACAGTGCCAGAATCTACCGTGATTCTTTCATCAATACCGCCAGCGGTCCCCTGAAGAGTTCCTATGCCATTACCATCGACATTGCCGACGAACCCGGCGAAATTGCCGCCGTGGCTACGATTCTTGCCCTGAAAAATATCAGTATCAAGAACATCGGCATCGTCCATAACAGAGAGTACGAGGGCGGCGTGCTGCGCATCGAATTCTATCAGGAAGAAGCCATTGAGAGATCCACGAAGATTCTTCGCGAAAAGGGCTACAGTCTGCACAACAAGAACTAGAAACCCGACTTCTGTTTCCTTCGCCGCACCATTTTCTCCACGCAGACACATACGAGCAGTCCGAAGGCACCACCACAGGTATCCAGCGCCACATCGGCAAAACACCCATAGCGTCCCGGAATGAACAGCTGGTGGAATTCATCCGCTCCGGCGGAGGCAAACACCCAGCATACGATCAAAAGATACAGCTTCCGTCCTCTCTCCTTCCAGGGTCTCCACACGCCGTACAATAATACTCCCATGCAGGCATACTCAGAAAAATGGGCCAGCTTACGGATGGGATGTTCAAAATAAGCCGCCATACTGTCGATGACATTCTGCGTCCAGTGTTTCCCGGAGATAGCATTCAGAAGTTCTGCACATTTTTCCGAGATCATAGCACTCAGTGAGCCGGATTCCTCACCATTCTGACCGGAAAACACAAAAATGAGCAGATATAACAATACAAGTAAAATAGCAGCCATTACACTGACTGCCATTTTACATCTCTTACTACTTCTCATCATTGATTGTCTGATACACGCGGATTCTTGCCGCATCGCTCTCCGACATTCCGATGAAGACAGCTCCATACGTATAAGAATCTCCCTTCATTTCGATCCGGACGATCTGTAAGAACGCATGCAGTACTTCCTGCGTCCAAATCCTCAGCTTCGATTCATACACTGCACCGATACTTAACACTTCCTTGCACAAAAATCCCACTCCGTTGGGAGATACATCTATGATGTCAATGCTGACTTCCTGCATGTCTCCCTGGTCCAGGCGTTTTACCATCAGGGTGGAACTCATTTCTGTACGCTTGCTTCGTCTTCTTTCTTCCATTATTTTTCTCCTTTTAAGTCAGCGATGAACATGGCGTCTCCAAAGCTGAAAAATCTGTATTTTTCATGGATTGCTTCTTCGTAGGCATGCAGGATATGTTCTCTACCCGCAAGTGCCGATACCAGCATTACCAGAGTAGACTCCGGCAGATGGAAATTCGTGATCAGTGCATCCAGCACCTTGAAACGATATCCGGGATATATGAAAATCTCAGTATTGTCACAGCCGGGCTGTACCATGCCCTGCTCGTCCGCGGCACTCTCCACGGTACGGCAGCTGGTAGTACCCACGCAGATCACACGACCACCCTTTCTCTTCGTCTCATTGATCGTGTTCGCTGCTTCCTCCGTCACCTGATAATACTCGGAATGCATATGATGCTCCAGCACATTTTCTTCCTTCACCGGTCGGAAAGTCCCTAATCCCACATGCAAGGTCACATAAGCGATCTTAATGCCCTTGTCCGCGATCTGTTGCAACAATTCCTGTGTAAAATGAAGTCCCGCCGTAGGCGCTGCCGCAGAGCCCTCATATTTTGCATAAACGGTCTGATAACGGTTCTTATCCTTCAGTTTATGAGTGATATAAGGAGGCAGGGGCATCTCGCCTAACTTGTCCAATACCTCTTCAAAAATACCCTCATATTCAAAACGGATCAAACGATTGCCTTCTTCTACAGTCTCAAGCACTTCCGCCTTTAGCAGTCCGTCTCCGAAGCTCAGGCGCTGACCGGGCTTACATTTTTTGCCGGGCTTTACCAGTGTCTCCCAGACATCCGCTTCTTTTCTTTTTAACAAAAGGACTTCCACATGTCCGCCAGTACCTTCCCGCTCTCCTAAAAGTCTCGCCGGAATCACCTTGGTGTTGTTTAACACCAGACAGTCTCCGGGATGCAGATAGTCGATAACATCCCGGAAAATATGATGAGAGAGCTCTCCCGTATTTTTATCGAGCACCAGAAGCCTGGAGGAAGAACGATCCTCCAGCGGATCCTGCGCGATCAGTTCCTGGGGCAGCTCAAAGTAAAAGTCTGATTTTTTCAGTTCGGTCGTCTCTGCCATTACAGGCTCGCTCCTTCCACAAATGCTTTATATCCGCGATATGTTTCATATACGTCGGCCTTACTGGTAGCTTCCCAGGGTGCATGCATGTTCAGCACTGCCACACCGCTGTCGATAACGTTCATGCCGTACAATGCCAGAATATATGCGATGGTTCCACCGCCGCCCAAATCGACCTTACCAAGCTCTGCAGTCTGGAAGTTCACGTCTGCCTTGTCGAAGATATGGCGCAGATGTGCCAGATACTCCGCATTGGCATCGTTGGAACCGGACTTGCCTCTGGCTCCGGTGAATTTATTGATGACCATACCACCGCCTAAATATGCCACGTTCTTTTTGTCGAAGCTGGACGCATAGGTAGGATCAAAAGCACTGCTGACATCGGAAGACAGCATACAGCTGTGTGCCAGGCATCTTCTCACATGCAGTTCACTGTATTCGCCTGTCAGATTCATGACCTCTGCTACGGCATTTTCGAAGAAATGGGACTGCATGCCAGTAGCACCAACAGAACCGATTTCCTCCTTATCCACCAGGATACAGCACATGGTACGGTCGGTCACATCACTGTCTAACATTGCCTGCATGGAAGTATATGCACAGACTCTGTCATCCTGTCCGTAAGCCAGTATCATGCTGCGGTCAAAACCCGCTTCTCTTGCCTTGCCAGCGGGAACGATCTCTAACTCTGCGGAGACGAAATCTTCTTCGTGAATGTCATAGGTCTCTTTCAGGATATCCAGAACACCTGCCTTTACCGCTTCTTTTCCGGCTTCTTTCTCATCTTTTTTCTTATCCTTTTTATCAATCAGCAGAGGCTTGTTGCCTACGATAATATCCAGAGCTTCGCCCTCGATGACCTTTGCTGCCTTTTTCTCCAGCTGCTCCTGTGCCAGATGGATCAACAGATCGGATACAAAGAATACAGGATCATCCTCGTTCTCGCCGATATTGATCTCTACACAGGTACCGTCTTTTTTCACGATCACACCATGGATTGCCAGGGGAATAGTCACCCACTGGTACTTCTTCACACCACCGTAATAATGGGTGTCCAGATAAGCGAATCCGCCATCCTCATACAGGGGATTCTGCTTTACATCCAGTCTGGGACTGTCGATATGGGCTCCGAGGATGTTCATTCCATCTGTCATGGGCTTACGGCCGATCTGGAACATGGCGATGGATTTGTTCATCCATACGCTGTATACCTTATCTCCGGTTTTAAGAGCAGTGCCCTCTTTGATCAGGCTCTCCAGTTCACGGTAACCGGACTTCTCAATGGTATTGACAATGGTGTCAATGCACTCTCTCTCGGTCTTACCGTTGTCTAAGAAATCACGATACTGTGCGTTTATTTTCTCCAGCTCTTTTAACTGTTTGGAAGAATAGGTCTCCCAGGTGTTTTTCTTTTCCATATTTATCCTCATTTCCGCATCCGTCTTCCGGATACTCTTTTACTATAACTACAACAGGAGAGGTTCCTCGCCCTCTCCGTATCAGTGTACTACATTTGCGTCCGCAGTTCAATTCCTGTCTGTCAGATTTTCATCCTTCTCCTTAGGATCCCTGTCGATCTCCGTATAATGTTTTTTTCTGCGCTGGATCTTCTTGATCTCCCGGATGCGTCTACGGTTCTCTCTCGCCAGTTCGCTCTTACTGCTGGCATGATTTACCAGCACCCTGTTCACCGGACGGAAATACCGGTTCAGATAAGCACCGATCAGAATGATATACATACAGAAATACATCCACAACATAATGATCACAATAATGGTCAGACTTCCGTAAATACTATACCCATTTCCATAGGACACATACATGGAAAATCCCCAGGAAAATACACTCCATACTACCGCAGCAAAGCAGGCTCCCGGAACCTGTTCCGTGAATTTCAGCTTTGTGTCCGGGATATATGTATAAATCAGTCCAAACAAAAGAATCAGCACCGCCCATACGAACAGAAAGCGGAAATTCATCAGGAGACTCACAAACATCTGTAGCTGCGGAATCCTATGTAATGCAATATCCACCAGCTGATTGCCAAATACCATAAAAAACAGCGACAAGATCAACACTACAAGCATGATCAACGTATAAAAGCTTGCAATAAAACGGATCACGAAGTAATTACGCTTCTCGTCCACACCATTGACAGCATTTAATCCCCGCATCAGTGCCATGACACCCTTCGCCGCCGACCAGACCATGGCGATCAGAGCCACAGGCAGGATTCCAACCGAACTCTCATACACATCCACGACCAGACTCTCCACCATGGCATCCGCAATATCCGGTGTCACATCTGTCAGTGCAGTGATCAGATTCTGCTCCGTCACCGGGGTATAAGGAATCACCGCGCAGACTACCATCAGCATCGGAATCACCGACAAAAACAGGAAAAATGCTGTACTCGATGCATAAGCGCTGATATTCTGTTTTTTCATTTGGCTGGAAAAATCCCGCCAAATGCTGATTATTGTCCTGAGCATATCTCGCATCCTTCATAGAAAAAGTTAAGGATCTGTTCCGCGCCAAGCCCCTGCAGTGCCATATTTTTAGCACCGTTCTGGCTCATTCCCACGCCATGGCCGAATCCACCGCCGATAATGTTATATCCTATCATATTTTTCTTATCATGGCTAGGTTCAATCACAAAAAATGCACTGGGCAGGAGGCTGGGCATGCTTACTTCACTGCCGTCCTGTCTGACCACCCTGGTCACGCCATCACATAGTACTGCTCTGATATTATATTCCGAGATGATCTTGTAGGTTCCTTTATCTGTGGCAATGACCAATTCATCTGCCACACCGCCGGGTCCCCGTTTTACAATGGTGATATCCGTAACCTTAGAAAAGTTTTTTATGCTTTGACTGCTGTAGTCACCATCCTTCAGAGTCAAGATCAGCTTCCCGTTGGCTTCATAACGATTCTTCAGGGTCTCAAGTATCCGGTCCACATCGATCTCTTTTACCGTATATGTCCAACGGTACCACCCTTCCTGCGCTTCATAATCCTCTGCATGAGTTTGGGTAATAAAATCCCGAAAGGACTCTTCTTCGCTCAGCTCCTCTGCAATTGTTTCCGCGGTAATCTCCGTACTGCCTGTAGCTACCGCCCCGTCATCCGTCTGCACCGGATTCTCCGGGCTTGGCCTCAGCCGGCTGCTTTTCAGATAATCAAGCATCTGCGCCTCCGCAGTTTTCCATATGCTTGCTGTAGTTCCCACACCGCAGGAGGTCGAATAATAATAGGTGTTCGCCACAGTGCCTTCGTCTGTCAAAATCATTTGTCCGTAGGTTTCCTTTACCGCCGTAGTGGTGCTGTCTGCCTCTGTGATGTTGTTATAGACCTGATAGGAAGTGCTGTCATCCACATGGGCTCCATACCGGGGGTATCCTGCTCTGAGCATATGTCCGTAGGCATAGGTTCTGGCGCAGATTGCCTGCGCTTTCAGAGCTTCTAACGGGTAAGATGACGGCATCTCACTGGGCACCACACTGAAGAGATATTCCTCCAGCGGCAGCTCATTCACCACGGCGATGCCCTCTGCTGTTCTGAGCAGTTCGATATGACCTCTGTAGGAAGGTATTCCCTGGCTTCTGTTTACACTAAGCAGCTGAATTCTGCCCGTCAATACCGCAGGAACTATACTGATACGCTCCCCCACAAAATAATCACTGTCCATGTCTATGGTAATCTTGTCTCCTTTGGGGAACAATTCTTCCTGTATATTTTCCCCACTTCCGTATTGCAGCAGGAAATCGCTGTCTGCCGTCAGTGTTACTTCTGTATGCAGAATATCCGCATAATCCGAAGCCTTAATCAACACCCGGATGTCTTCCATATTCGCCTCTCTGGCTAAGAGAATACCGCAGATCGCACCATTCTCCTGGATAAAATCCGCATTGGCATAGCCAAAGGTCAGATCCGCGAACGTGCACATGGTAAGCTCCCGATACAAACGATATCCTTTGTAATCCTCTGCCAGAGGAATTCTGCCCCGGCCTTCGATCTCAATGCCGTTTTCATTCGCTGACAGCACTCTTCCTGTAAACTTATCCGTCTTCAGAGCAACCGCACTCACCAGTTCATCTGTAAGTTCTACATCCGCCAGCTGTTCCCGCATCTGCTCCGGTGCCGGAACAGAATCGGAACCTTCTGTTTCTGCCTCCAGGAAAAAGGTCTCCTTCTCTCCGTCACAGAAAATAGTGATCCGGTCAGCTTCCGCATCCGTGATCCATACATTTTTAAGTTTCTGTACTACTGGGATATGCTGCGGCGAAGTCTCCGACATCTCGGGGGTATCCGTGCCCTCCCATCCACAGCTATGTAACAAATTTAGGAAAAGCAAAAAAAGAAGAAATGCCACAGCTAAAATGCACAGGTATTTCTTCAGCTGTATTCTCTGTCCTTTCGGAAGTTTATAATAATTCTCAAGTAGTCTGTTTTTCTTAAAATTTTTCTTCAAATGATCCCCGCCTGTTTTTATATTTTGACTTTAAAAGAGCAGCCCTAACGGACTGCCCTCTCTTTTGTATTGTTATCCCCAAAATGCCGCCTCTTACCTTTTGACTCCTAGCAATGCTAGGTGGGTAACCGCAACCAACCTTTTGCCTTCCCTTCCAATCCTCCTTGCGGAGTGAGGGCTTGACAGCCACTTGGCAATATAGGAATCCCGTTTAAAGTAAATGTAGGTTCAAAACTGGTAAGAGTTATCGCACATCTCAGGTTAAGTATATTATATCTACTCTGTTTCTATTTTACAACTGTAATTTTTACCAAAAAAGGCTGCCTCCAAAGAGACAGCCTTCCTATTTGCATTTGTCTGTAAGTAAGATTACAGCTGAGGGCCAGCAGCAACCAGAGCCTTACCTGCATCATTTCCTTCATATTTAGCGAAGTTCTTGATGAATCTCTGAGCCAGATCCTTTGCCTTCTCTTCCCACTGGGAAGGATCAGCGTAGGTATCTCTGGGATCCAGAATTCCGGTATCAACACCGGTCAACTCGGTAGGAACCTCAAAATCGAAGTAAGGAATCTTCTTGGTAGGAGCGGTCTTGATCGCACCATTCAGAATAGCATCGATGATACCACGTGTATCCTTAATGGAGATACGCTTGCCGGTTCCGTTCCATCCGGTATTTACAAGGTATGCCTTAGCACCGTTCTTCTCCATCTTCTTAACCAGCTCTTCTGCATACTTGGTAGGATGCAGCTCCAGGAATGCCTGGCCGAAGCAAGCAGAGAAGGTAGGGGTAGGCTCGGTAATACCACGCTCGGTACCAGCTAACTTAGCTGTGAAACCGGACAGGAAGTAGTACTGGGTCTGCTCCGGAGTCAGAATAGATACGGGAGGCAGTACGCCGAATGCATCAGCAGACAGGAAGATTACGTTCTTAGCTGCGGGTGCGGAAGAAATAGGACGTACGATATTCTTAATATGGTCGATAGGATAAGATACACGAGTATTCTCGGTAACACTCTTATCGTTGAAATCAATCTTGCCGTCAGCATCAACGGTTACGTTCTCAAGCAGAGCATCTCTCTTGATTGCGTTGTAGATGTCGGGCTCGGAATCCTTGTCCAGGTTGATAACCTTAGCGTAGCATCCACCTTCGAAGTTGAATACGCCGTTGTCATCCCAGCCGTGCTCGTCATCACCGATCAGCAGACGCTTAGGATCGGTAGACAGAGTGGTCTTACCGGTTCCGGACAGGCCAAAGAAGATAGCGGTGTTCTCACCGTTCATATCGGTGTTTGCGGAGCAGTGCATGGAAGCGATGCCCTTCAGAGGCAGGTAGTAGTTCATCATGGAAAACATACCCTTCTTCATCTCTCCGCCGTACCATGTATTCACAATAACCTGCTCACGGCTGGTAATATTGAAAGCTACACAAGTCTCGGAATTCAGACCAAGCTCCTTGTAATTCTCAACCTTAGCCTTGGATGCGTTGTATACTACGAAATCAGGCTCGAAGTTCTTCAGCTCTTCCTCGGTGGGTTTGATGAACATGTTGGTTACGAAATGAGCCTGCCAAGCTACCTCAACGATGAAACGGATAGCCATGCGAGTGTCCTTGTTAGCGCCGCAGAATGCATCTACAACGAACAGTCTCTTGTTGGACAGCTCCTTCTTAGCGATATCCTTTACAGCAGCCCATGTTTCCTGAGACATACGATGGTTGTCGTTCTTGTACTCATCGGAAGTCCACCATACAGTGTTCCTGGAGTTCTCATCTTCAACGATGAACTTATCTTTGGGAGAACGTCCTGTATATATACCGGTCATAACGTTTACCGCACCGAGTTCGGTCTCCTGACCTTTCTCGTAGCCTTCCAGTTCAGGCTTCATCTCTTCTTTGAATAATTCTTCATAAGAAGGATTGTGAACGATTTCTGTGGTTCCGGTGATGCCGTACTTGCTTAAATTAATCTCTGCCATCTTACATTAACCTCTTTCCTTTATTCTTTATATGTGTCTTTATCTTCTGCCACATCGTGTGTATTATCTCAAAACCCAGTAAAAAAGTCAAGAAACCGTTAAAAATTTTATATCAATTTTATATTCTCTTTACTTCACTCCGGTTTCTGCCGCCAGCCATTCTTTTTCTTCCTCATTCAGATAAGGAGAAATCTTCTCGTAGACGGTCTTCTGATACTCGTGCAGATATTTTATCTGGGTATCGTTCAAATATTTTTCGTCAATGGCTTCTCTATCGACAGGCACCCAGGTCAGAGTCTCGAAATGCATGAACTGACCGTACTCGTTCTTCACATCGTTTTTCGCCAGCATCACGTTCTCGATACGAATGCCGTGGCTGCCCTGGATGTAGATACCAGGCTCATTGGTGATGTCCATTCCGTCTTCGAACACGGCTTCCACCATACCTCCAGTGAATCTCCAACGCATGTTCTGGGGGCCTTCGTGTACGTTCAGAATGTATCCCACACCATGTCCGGTGCCGCACTGGTAATCAATATCCATATCCCAGATAGGCTGTCTTGCCAGAATATCCAGATTCCTTCCGGTACAGCCGTAGAGCCAGTGAGCGTGGGTAAGCTGCATCACTGCCGCAGCCACCATGGTATAATGCTTTTTCATCTCATCGGAGACAGGACCCAATGCGATGGTTCTGGTTACATCGGTGGTGCCGCCAAGATACTGTCCGCCGGAATCTACCAAAAGCATTCCCTCCGGCTCCAGAGTTGCACAGTTCTCCGGTGTTGCCTCGTAATGCATCATGGCTGCATTGGACTTATAGCCTGCGATCGTCGGGAAGGACAGATCTAAAAATTCCGGAATCTCTCTTCTCTTCTGTTCCAGATAGTCTGCAGCAGTCACTTCGGTGATCTTCTCTTTTCCTACATGAGTTTTCAGCCAGTAGATGAATTTGGTTACCGCAACGCTGTCCTTCAGGAAAATCTCCTGCATTCTCGCCTGTTCCACCGGATTCTTGATGGCTTTCAACAGTTCAGTGGGATTCTTACCCTCTATCAGCTGCTGGTTCTTCTGCAGTGTCTTATATAAAGTATAACTGCAATATCTGTTATCCACGAGGATCACATTGCCTGCAGAAAGTGATTTCAGAAAGTCTACGACAGTATCGTATTCCTTCACATCGATGTGATGTGCTGCAAGGTATTCTGACACCTGCGTATCCAGTGCTTTCTGCTGGATAAACAATGTGGCGGCATCCTCCGTAATATAAGCATAAGACATTGCCACCGGGTTGCATTCCACATCGCAGCCACGGATATTGAAGAGCCACATCAGATCGTCCAGTTTGGTCAAAAGCAGTGCATTGGCACAGTCCTTTGCCATCTTCTCTCTGGTCTGCGTGAGTTTCTCTTCCACACTCTTGCCGGCAATTTTCTCGTCCAGTACCGTTACTTTTCCGGCCGGGAAATTCGGTCTGTCCGTCCATATGCTGTCTGCAAGATCTTTCTCATAAGCGATACAGATCTGCGCCTTTGCCAGTACCTTTTCGTATTTTTTACCGTCCATGGCTGCAATGACTCTGCCGTCGAAACCCAAGGTCTGACCCTGCTGCATATTATGCTCCAGGAACTCTTCGATGGTAGGAACACCTTCCTGCAACATGCGGAACAGTTCTATGCCTGTTCCTTCCAATTCTGCCTCTGCCTGAATGAAATATCTGCCGTCGGTCCACAGTCCGGCGCCGTCCTTCCATACTAACAGTGTACCGTTGGAACCGGTAAAGTTACTGAAATATTCTCTTACTTTAAAATAGTCATTTACGTATTCGGAGTTATGAAAATCCGCTGTGGGCATCATATAGAAATCAATGCCTTCCTCCTGCATCTTTGCTCTGAGAAGAGTAAGTCTGTCCTGAATTACTTTGTTTTCCATTGTTTTGTTCCTTTCAAAAAACTTAATAGCCTTCGGTAAGTTCGCCCTTACAGAGGCCTACGGCTCTGGAGGTACCAATACGGTCACAGCCAAGCTCTAAGAACATCTCGAGATCTTCCATGCTGGACACTCCGCCTGCCGCCTTGATCTTCACCTTGGGACCAATGTATTTTTTGAACAGTTCTACATCTTCTTTCGTGGCACCGCCGGTCCCGAATCCTGTAGAAGTCTTAATGAAGTCCGCACCTGCATCCGTTACTGCCTTACACATGGCGATCTTCTCTTCCTCCGTCAGATAGCAGGTCTCGATGATAACCTTGAGGATGTGATCTCCACACTCTTTTTTCAGTGTTCGGATCTCTTCTTCCACCTTGTCAAACAGACCGTTCTTCACATCACTGATATTGACTACCATATCGATCTCGTTACAACCATCTTCCAGTGCCTTACGTACTTCTGCCACCTTTGCTTCTGTCACGCTGTAGCCTAACGGGAATCCCACTACGGTACAGATATTGATCTTCTCCCCGTAGGAGTCATGGATTCTCTTAATATAACAGGGAGGCACACATACACTGGCGGTATGATATTGGATTGCTTCATCACACAACTTCTGAATGTCCTCCCAGGTAGCGAATGCCTTCAGTTGCGTATGATCCACCTTCCCAAGCATTTCTTTTGCTGTCATATTATTCTCCTTTTCTATGTATCTATTTCATTTAATGATTTTGTTACTACATACTAACCGCGATTATTATAACAAAGAACCCATTTAATATAAAGACTAAAGTTTTATTTTAACTTGAAAGTTACGAGCCATGCAAAAATAGAACGGAATACCTCGGTGGGAGCTTGCTCACACAAGAGGTTGTTTCGTTCTATTTTTATACGGCGACAGCCGTCAATGAAATAAATGTGGAGCGCCCTTTGCGACACAT
>OGLG01001615.1_pt1 | contig 12319 bp, 7 predicted proteins | sample 1572621 | NCBI WGS metagenome assembly OGLG01 (sample SAMEA2581912, study PRJEB24529) | metagenome | biome: Human gut stool | place: China | collected 2011 | reverse complement strand
CATAAGCTACCGGAGAAAATGTTTGACCGCTCGATGCTATCCGTAGCGGAGATTGTGTCGGAATGGAAGGAGTTGTTGCTCTCCTTATGGGAGCAATGCCCGGATCTGAAGATACTTTTCACCGTCAGTCCGATACGCCACTGGAAAGACGGGGCACATGGCAATCAACTCAGTAAGGCCACTTTGCTACTGGCAGCCGATACGCTCCAGATGGCCTATCCGGAACGGATCGCTTACTTCCCCGCCTACGAAATCATGATGGATGAGCTGCGCGATTACCGCTTCTATGCAACCGATATGCTGCATCCTTCGGAACTCGCTGTTGATTATATTTGGCAACGTTTTATCGAAAATTTCTTATCCACAGACACTTCGGCAATCCTTAAAGAATGGGGTGATATTCAAAAAGCTATTAACCATAAGCCCTTTCAACCGGATAGCGAAGCCTATAAGCGGTTTATACTTCAAACTTTGTTAAAGATGGAACGAATTAGCAAGAAAATTCCTTCCTTTGATATCAGAAAAGAGATCGAAATAGTAAAGTCTAAACTAAAATAAAAGAATGGAATACGCAATTAAAGAAATAGCAAGAGTTATCGGTGCTAAAACAAACCAATTGCTTGACGATACGGTCAGTTTGCTGTTGACAGATAGCCGTCGTCTCTCCTTCCCGGAAAAAAGCCTCTTCTTCGCCTTGAAAACCAAGACGAACGACGGACATAGATATATACAGGAACTCTATAAACTTCGTGTTCGCAACTTCGTGGTAAGCGATATGCTACCGGAGTTCGAGAGCATGAAGGATGCGAACTTCCTGATCGTAAAAGATACGTTACGAGCTTTACAAAAGCTGGCGACTCACCACAGGAAGCAATTCAACATCCCCGTGATCGGCATCACCGGTAGCAACGGAAAGACGATCGTAAAGGAATTCCTCTATCAACTGCTGCATAACGAGTTCAACATCGTACGTTCGCCCCGGAGCTACAACTCCCAGTTGGGGGTTCCTCTCTCGGTATGGCAGATGAGCGAGAAAAATACACTGGGCATCTTCGAGGCCGGTATCTCACAACCGGACGAGATGGAACGCCTGCAACCCATCATCGCCCCCACGATCGGTATCATCACGAATATCGGGGAGGCTCATCAAGAGAATTTCCTCTCCTCCAATCAGAAATGTATGGAGAAGCTGACGCTTTTCAATGATTGCGAAGCCATTATTTATGATGGGGATGATTTATTTATCGCCAATTGTATCGAATCGGCTTGCCTTTCTCATAAAGCGATCGCGTGGAGCCGTACGGACTCCGAGGCTCCTTTGTTTATCGAGTCTATCGATAAGAAAGAGTTTGAGACGATCATTCACTGTACTTTACTGGGCTTCAACCGGGTCGTTACCATTCCGTTCACGGACGACGCTTCTATCGAGAACGTGATCCATTGTATGGCGGTTATGCTTTACCTAAAACCCACCAGCGTAAACGACGTAACGAAATTCTTACATCTTGAGCCGGTGGCTATGCGATTGGACGTAAAGCAAGGTATCAACAATTGCCTATTGATAAATGATACCTATAACTCGGATATCAACTCCTTGGATATCGCACTCGATTTCCAACAAAGCCGCCGGGTAGGCAAGCAATTAAAGAGCACTTTAATCCTCTCCGATATCCTTCAATCGGGCACCTTGCCGAAATCTCTATATAAGAAGGTCGCCGATTTGGTTCGCCGTAAGAAGATAGATCGTATCGTCGGTATCGGCCGCGACTTAAAGGAATATGCTTCCGTCTTCGAGATCGAGAAGGAGTTTTACACGACCACCGAGGAATTTATCAAGTCTCCTTCCTTCAAGAAATTCAAGGATGAGTTGATCTTGATTAAAGGTTCCCGCCATTTCCATTTCGAGCAGATCTCCGAGTTGTTGGAGAAAAAGGTGCATGAGACGATCCTAGAGGTAAATCTGGACGCGATCGTACACAACTTCAATCAGTATCGTTCCAAGCTAAAGCCGGAGACTAAGATGGTTTGTATGGTAAAAGCTTTCGGTTATGGAGCCGGCTCTTACGAGTTGGCGAAGACCCTTCAAGAACATCGTTGCGACTATCTGGCCGTGGCGGTAGCCGACGAGGGAGCCGAATTGCGTAAAGAAGGTATCTCGATCCCTATTATCGTCATGAATCCGGAGTTCAGCAGTTTCAATGTCTTGTTCGAGAACCATCTGGAACCGGAAGTCTATAGCTTCCGCCTATTGGATGCCATGATCCGGGAGACCGAGCGCAGAGGGATCACCTCTTACCCTATCCATATCAAGATCGATACCGGCATGCATCGCCTAGGGTTTCAACCGGAGGATGTCCCGGCGATCTGTGAACGCTTGAGAGCACAATCCGGGGTTATCGCCCGTTCGGTCTTCTCTCATTTAGCCGGAAGCGACTCGTACGTCTTCGATGATTTTACCCATCAACAATTGGATAAATTCACCAAAGCCGCAGGGGAATTAGAAAACGGGTTAGAGTATAAGGTAATCAAACATATCCTAAACTCCGCAGGAATCGAGCGTTTCGCCGCTTATCAAATGGATATGGTACGTTTAGGTATCGGTTTATATGGAGTAAGCGCATCCGGACAAAAAGGCTTACGGAACGTCAGCACCTTGAAGACGACGATCCTGCAAATACAAAACGTACCCGCAGGGGATTCGATCGGTTATAGCCGTATGAGTTATGTGAAACGTGATTCCCGGATCGCTATCATCCCGATCGGATACGCCGACGGATTGGATCGCCACTTCAGCAACGGAGGCGGGGAGGTCTTGATCAATGGACAACGCTGCCCGATTATCGGCAACATCTGCATGGACGCTTGCATGATCGACGTCACCGACATCCATGCGCAAGAAGGCGACGCCGTAATTATTTTCGGCGACGAACTACCGGTGAGCGAACTTTCGGATAAACTGAAAACAATCCCTTATGAGATATTAACCTCTATCTCGCCTCGGGTAAAGAGGGTTTATTTCCGGGAATAAGAAGTAACTGCCAACAAAGAATGGCTCTACCTTGTTTTAATATCAAGGCACATATTCAAATGTCAGGCTATGATATTCATTTGCGTATGTTGCACATTTTGTGTATGTTTGTGCCGTAATTAATAAACAAGAGGTATGAGTCATAATTTATTGAAAGGCAAGAGAGGCATTATCTTCGGTGCGCTAAACGATATGTCTATCGCCTGGAAAGTGGCAGAAAGAGCCGTAGAGGAAGGTGCGACTATCACGTTAAGCAATACGCCTATCGCTGTTCGTATGGGTCAGGTAGATGCTTTGGCGGAGAAGTTGAACGCGCAGGTAATCCCGGCGGACGCAACCAGCGTAGAGGATCTGGAGACCGTATTCGCGAAGTCAGTGGAAATATTAGGTGGTAAAATAGATTTCGTTTTACATTCTATCGGTATGAGCCCGAACGTACGCAAGAAACGTACGTACGATGATCTGGACTATGGAATGCTGGAAAAGACGTTGGATATCTCCGCTATCTCTTTCCACAAGATGCTACAGGTAGCCAAGAAACAAGACGCTATCGCCGAGAATGGTTCCGTCGTGGCATTAAGTTATGTGGCCGCCCAGCGCACGTTCTTCGGATACAACGATATGGCGGACGCTAAGAGCCTGCTGGAATCTATCGCCCGTAGTTTCGGTTACATCTATGGCCGTGAGAAAGGCGTACGTGTGAACACGATCTCCCAATCCCCGACAATGACAACCGCAGGTAGTGGCGTGAAGGGAATGGAACACTTGATGGACTTTTCTAACAAAATGAGTCCACTGGGTAACGCCAACGCCGACGAGTGCGCGGACTATTGCGTAATGATGTTCTCCGACTTTACCCGCAAGGTAACGATGCAGAACCTATACCACGATGGTGGTTTCTCAAGCATGGGTATGAGCCTCCGGGCCATGAACCAATATAGTAAAGGATTAGAGGAATATACAGACGAGAACGGACACATTATCTACGGCTAATATGTTAGTGAGAATCTATCCGGAGAATCCGAATCAAAAAGAAATAGACAAGGTCGTCAAAGTCCTGCAGGACGGCGGCCTTGTCGTTTATCCTACCGACACGGTTTACGCGATCGGTTGCGATGCGTTAAACGTGCGTGCGGTAGAGAAAATATGTCAGATGAAAGGGGTTAATCCACAGAAAAGCAACCTGTCTATCATCTGCTACGACCTGTCTAATCTTAGTGAATACGCCAAGGTAAGCAATGCCGCTTTCAAGCTGATGAAGAAACATCTACCCGGTCCTTTCACCTTTATCTTACCCACCAGCAGCGAGCTTCCAAAGATTTACAAGAACCGGAAAGAAGTCGGAATCCGTGTACCGGACAATAACATTACCCGTACATTGGTACAATCCTTGGGAAATCCAATCCTAACCATGTCCATCCGTGACGAGGATGAGGTGATCGAATATACGACAGATCCGGAATTGATACACGAGAAATACGAGCATCAAGTGGATATCGTAATCGATGGCGGTTTCGGAGGATTGGAAGCCTCTACGGTTATAGATTGCACGACGGATAATTTCGAGATCGTACGTCAAGGCAAAGGAGAATTGTAGCTATCCACCACGATTTGTATTCGCTCCTCCGGCAGATTAGCAGGGAACTCCAAGCTTATTTCTTGTTGGTCACCCGGCATTAGCGTAATATAGTTATCCGAATAATGTACCGGTAGGATTCGTTTGCCTGTCTCCCTATCAAAAACCTTGATACGGTTGAAGAACGAGATCTGCGAATCTGCGCTCAGACGGACTGTACCTACGAAATTCGAGCCTTCCTTCTTGATCTCGGTCTTGATATCCGGTCTTGACTTCGGAAGTTGAGATAAGCTGGTGTAGTCTTTCGGCTCGGTTGTCAGCCAATAAATATTGGGAGCGTCCGCATTCAAAGCCAGCCGTAAGAAATAAGCGCCTTGGATCCCTTCCGGAACGGGGATATCCAATAATTCCTGTACCGTATTCGCCTTGGAGCTCGCTCTCGTCTCTTTCTCCCAAAGCAGTTTGCCTTCCAGATTATAAATACGGGCTATAATCGATAAATCCGTATAATCTTTCAGGGTCGTATTCAACAATCCCGCCTTACGGGTTACCGGGTTATAATAGGCATGTAAAGGTTCACAGCCTTTCCGGGTTCCGTACAAGGAAGCATTTACATCGAGAGACCAATCATACATTTGCCCCCGCAAGGATGTCCATGGATTCTGGGTTTTCCAGATCAAGATACCCGTATACCAATCCCACATATGAGAGGCCCAGCCTTCCATAAAACTACGATATTGGTCATAGTTCACGACTTGGGCATACTTACAATAGGTCTCGATATCCTTCACCTCCCCATATCGCTCCAGATGATCGCCATAGCCCAGATCCTTATGATACCGCCACGTATAATTACGAGTAAAACCTTTCCTTGGGAAACCGGCCAAATCCTGTTCCGTCATCATCTCCCGCATACTCTCGACCTCCGGGGAACCAACCGATCCGGCTTCCGGATTAAACGGATGCGAACGGAAGCTAAAGAACCATTCCGGCTCTTGTATACCGTAAGGACCATCCCCATTATCCCCCAAATAATTCCGGGTAAACAACGTATCTGTAGAGAAACTCACGAAAAGACGCTCCGGATCTAACCGGGGGAAAACCTCCTTTCTCAAACATTGATCGATATCTTTCGCTAAAGGCCATTCATTCGCCCCACACCAGAAACAAAGACTCGGATGGTTACGGATCATTTTCACTTGATCTTCCACGGAGGCGATAAATAAATCGTGATTATCAGGATATTCCCAACGACGCTCTCGGGAATCCATCTTGGTCGGGTCCTCCCAAGCGCCATTGCAATCACCACTGCCCCACAGATCTTGAAAGACTAAGATACCGAACTCATCACAGGCGTTATAGAATTCCGGCCGTTCCACCAACGCACCTCCCCATACACGGATCATACGCAGATTCATTTCCGCATGGAAACGTACCTCATCCCGATAACGTTCCGGAGAAAGACGAAGCAGCCAATCGGAATTAATATAGTTACCACCCGTGACGTATATTTTCTGTCCGTTCACGAAGAAACGGCGTCCCCCGTTATCCGGGCATTTATCGGAAGTAATCTCTCGGATACCGTAACGCAACCGTTCACGGTCACTCACTTGATTCCCGATCTCAAAAGAGAGGTTCATATCATATAAAGGCTGCTCACCGATACCGTTAGGCCACCATAAACGAGGATTCTTTACCGCTAAAGGATTCAAGGATACCGTTTTCTTCTCGAATGGCGATAAAGTAACCGGCTGGGTTAAGCGGGTTCCGTTCGTCTCACAAACCAATAGCCCCTTTAAGGAAGTGCTCCCGGTATTCTCTAGCTCGACAGAGGTATTCACAAAAGCCTCCCTTTGAGTTTTCGTTTCCGGATCACGTACGCCGGGTACCTTGGTCACGACATAAGGAGAAGAGAGGCATACCGGCCCGGTTGTCGTAATAGAGACCTCATCCCAAATACCCGTATTCCGGTCACGTACCGGTTGTATCCAGTCCCAACCCGGCGTATATTGCATCGTATTATTCCGGGCGATCTGCCCATCACCACCTTGTCCGCCATTCGGATTTCCGGCATGTGTAGGTGGATAAACCAATACCGCTAATACATTGGGGGCATCCGTACGAAGATAAGGGGTTATATTAAAAGTCTTCCTCAAGAACATGCCCTCATGGGTATTTCGATTGATCCGCTTACCATTTAAAAAGATTTCCGCCTTATAATTAATGCCCCGGAAATTTAACCAGACATTACGTCCCTCTGGTAAATTATTGATAGTAAACTGACGAGTAAACCAATAAGTATAGAAATCATTGCCGACCTCATGTATATCGGGTATCAGATTGTTATTCAAGCCGAACTCGGGAGCCGGATACATATGGTTCTCCAAAAGTGTAGTCAATACCGTGCTCGGCACACGGGCTGGTAACCATCCTGTTTTATCCAAAGGCGCCGCACTCAACCGGTTCCCATCCATTTTCACTTCATTCGCTTTCCGGGCATACCAATCTGAGTGAATCAAGGTTTTCTCTCCCGGCTCCGGGATCGCCAACAAGGCTTGCTCCTCTGCTGATAAGGGCTTTAACCAGCAAGCCAGACAAAGCCAACAAAATAAATAAATACATCTGTTCATCATATAATCTTAGATTTATCCTTCTAAAGTACTACAAAATTCAGAAGGGCCTCTTCGCAAACTCGAAGAAGCCCTTTCATTACATATTATTTAACAATAAAACCTATTAATGCCGATTAGAAATTACCTGCACCAGCTTTATCCCACCATACATGAGTACCACCTTTATCACCGGAGATCGAACCCGTATTCTCTTGGTTCAGCAGCTCGATACCTTTTTGATATTCCACGGTATTCGTATTATCCTCATTATCGGAATACAATAAACGACGAACCTGTTCATTCGTATCAATATCCCCATTACTCTTATTCACGCGGTTCGGGAATAATTTCGGATAACCTGTACGACGAAATTCCGCCCAAGCCTCGCAAGACAACGGGAAGTTCGCAATCCATTTCTGTGTAATGATACGTTGTAATTTCTTCTCATTAGTTGCGCTCTCATCCCACTTAACCGTAATATCATTCTGAGCCTTGATGCTGTTTTGACCATTAACCGGGTCGACGAAGTCCTTTTGTGTTGTCGTGCCACTGATATAAGCATCGATCTCTGTTTCTGAAATTGAGCTTACTCCGGCCAGACTTCCCTTATAAGCCAACTGATTCTTAATAGAAACACGGATACCTTGTTCATACAGTTCCTTCGCCGTACCTCCCATGTTACTCCAACCACGCAACGCACCTTCCGCACGCAAGAAATAACCTTCGGCTGCCATCATTACCGGTAAAGCTGTTGTATAAGAACAAACGATCTTCGAGAAGTTACCCCATTGATTCGGTTTAGCAGGCAAGTCACAGCCGCCGCGAATACCTAAATATTGAGTACCGGAATCGATCGTCTTCCCATCCTCACATTCAACATCAGCTTGGTTCTTCGTCATATACAGCGGTAAGCGAGGATCTTGGAATCCTTCCAGTATCGTGGTTAAGTTAGCGTTCATGCCACTATCTCCCCATTCGAACATACGAGTTTGCTCATTACTCAAACTCTTATTGATCAATACATCCTGCTTTAAGATAGCGCCCTTGGCAGCCTCTTCAGCTTTTTGTTTAGCTAAAGTCGGGTCGGCCTTCACGATACGCAAGGCTGCACGTAGCTTTAATTGATTGGCTACTTGAATCCACATATCCAAATCGCCATTACACCAATAGTCGAATGACTGTCTCTCCTCCAATGTGGATTTCGGACTCTGGAAATCTTGAAGCGCTTTATCTAACAATTCGAAAATGGAGTTATAAATGCTCTGCTGTGTATCATAAGAGAACGAAGCACCATTTGTCGGATCTTCGATGCAAGACGTATAAGCTACCGGGCCGTAAACATCCGTCAACATCTGGACCGCATAAGCCTGAACAACACGCATCATTCCCGCATAGTCTGTCAATCCTTGTTCGTCACAAGAGGCGATCAAACGACGTGTATTATTGAATATGTGCAAATAAACATTCTCGTACATACCTCCACAAAAACTACGATTCAACGCATAATCCACGTTACCAGAACCATTGAAATTATGTGGTGTCATGAAATAACCACTAAACAAGTCTACGTTCAAACTAAAGCAGTACTGGAACAAGTTCTGTTGCGGAGCATATACATAAGACAGCGGTTCTTTAAACTGCGCAGAGAAAGGAAGAGTGTTCGGGTCTACCTCATACTGATCGGTATTCAATGTCTCAAAATCGTCTGTACAGCTCACGGTTGTTAATCCTGTGCTAAAAGCTAAAGCTGATACAGCCGCATATTTTAGAATTCTATTTAGTTTCATAAGTAATACCTGTAAGATTTAGAAATTAAGTTTTAAGTTCAAACCAAAGCTACGGGTTGTCGGCAACGCAAACATATCGATACCCTGCCAGCCATTACCCGTTCCAGCAGCTACATCCGGATCCATCGGAGCATCCTTATAGAAGAAGAACAAGTTACGTCCAATGATAGAAGCGGTCAAGTTTTTACCTGCGCCAAACAAGTTGCGGAAGGTATAACCAAATGATAACTCACGCAAACGAACATTAGTTGCGTCATATACGTACTGGGAAGTCAAGATATTAGAGTTGTAGCTTGTACCACCGGTAGTTGAATAATACAATTGCGGATCAAATTGTACTCCATCGACCTCTACAAAACCTGCGTCACGAGCCAAACCAGAACGTTCGGAAACGCCCCAACCATCCATGGTAGCCTCAGTCATCGACAAGACCTTACCACCAACCTTCGCATCGATTAAGAATGACAACGTGAAATCTTTATAGTGGAAGGTATTTGTCCAACCCATGTTCACTTTCGCATTCATATCGCCCGCATAAACAAGATCTTTATTATCGGATCCCGCTAATACAGGGGCACCGGTATCAGAGACAATAGGCTTTCCGTTATCATCACGTTGTAAGTCACGAACATAAAGGTCTCCGAAATGCCCACCTTCTTTCAAGAGCACTTTGGCACCTGTACAATAACTTGTCAGGTTCCACTCGGAAAGCTCGTCGGCCAACTCTATAATCTTGTTATTATTGTAAGAGAAGTTAAAGTTCGTGCTCCAGCTGAAATTATCTGTAAATTGATTATACCAACCTAGACTAACCTCGAAACCTTGGTTTTGTACATTACCAGCATTAATATAACGGCTCTTCAAACCTGTTTCCCATGGAGCGGAGATGTCAAAATATTGATTCTTGGTATTTGTCTTATAATAGGTCAAATTTACGTTGAAACGATTCTGGAAGAATGTACCATCAAAGCCGACTTCCAACGAATTTGTCTTTTCTGGTTTCAACGTACGGAAAGATGATTTTTCCGGCGGATTCAACGCTCCTTGATCTCCTAATGTATAACGCTCGTTGGTCACACCGATAGGCACATCGTTACCTACAATAGAATAAGAAGCACGTAACTTGAATAAATCCACGTTCTTGCCGAAATCAATAAATCTATCCAACAAAACACTTGCTCCAACAGACGGATAGAAGAATGAAACACCATCTGTAAACGCCAATGTTGAGGACCAGTCGTTACGGGCACTAACATCGATAAATAGACCTTCCTTATAACCAAATTGGGCAGTAGCAAACACTGAATTTAAACGTTTCTCGGCCAAAGTCTTTGTAGTCTGTAATTTATAATAGTTAGCCGGAGAGAAGATATTAGGATAGTAAGCACCACTTGTAATCACGCCCGCATCGTTAACAGAGAACTGAGAATCACCCCAACCGATCAATTCTAAAGAAGAACTTTTTGTCTTTTGGTAGCTTCCACCTGCGGTTACAGACAAAGAATAAGTATCCTCCCAAGTCTTATTATATTGGGCCAACAAATCACCATAAGTCTGCTCGCTATTCACGCGTGTGTCTTTCATCGTACCCAGCAAGTTACGGCCTGCTGTACTAGACGCATATTCATTCAAGTTCCATGTCTCATCACCACGTTCATAACGCAGGCGACCTGTAACGGAAAGACCTTCCATTATGTCATACTTGACACTACCGCCAAACTCATAGCGATTACGATAAGAAACCGGTTTTTGGCGATTCAACATCCAGTATGGATTGGAGAACTGCTCTTGAGCGGTATTTGTCCAATTGTGTACATTTATATTTCTTGTACCATCGTACACCTCATAGTTACTCTTATAATAATCCCAGTCCTCTCCTCTTGGAAACAAGTAAGCGCCCAAAGTAGGATTACCTACATAACCGGCAGTCGGCTGGTTCTCAATATGCTGATTATTATAACGAGCAGACACGTCTACATGAAGTTTTGTCCATAGGTTAAAGCCAACCTTCGCTAGCAAGTTATGGCTCATATATGTATTCTCCGGAACGATACCATTAGAAGATACATTCGCATAAGAAAAATAAGATGAGATATTATCATTACCACCAGCCAACGAGATAGAGTTGTTGGTCGTATAGCCAAGATTATAATAATCCTTCGCATAATTTGGAGAAGAAGAAGCAAGCTTATCGCCCCAGCTAAACGTTCCTTGGTTACTTACGCCATAAGAATTCTGGAACTTCGGTAACACCATCGGAGTCTCAACCGTCGTATTGCTAGATACATTTATAGCGACTTTTCCAGACTGAGACGACTTAGTCGTAACCATAATGGCACCGTTGGCAGCGACCGCACCATACAAAGCAGCGGCGGAAGCACCTTTCAACAAGGTAATCTGAGCGATATCGTCCGGGTTGATAGTAGACATGGCATCACCACCGTCACGACCACCACCATAAGATCCATCAATCTGTGAATCCGAGACATTCATCATCATAGGAACACCATCCACAACGATCAACGGCTGATTATTACCACTAATAGATTTATTACCACGGAACAAGATCTTGGAAGAACCACCCGCACCCGTAGAGTTCGGGGTAATCTGCAAACCAGCGCTCTTTCCTTGTAAAGAGTTGATCATATTCACATTCTTAATCTCGTTCAAGTCCTTACCGCCTACCGTTTGTGCGGAATAAGTCAAAGTCTTTGATTCACGTTTGATACCCATCGCCGTTACGACAACCTCATCCAAAGCCTCTGCGTCTGAAACCATCGTAACATCGATTTTCGTACGGCCATTTACAGGCTCCTCAATCGTTTTCATACTTAAATAAGAGAATACCAAAATAGAGTTTGCGTCAGCCTCCAAGGTATATTTTCCATCAAAGTCAGTAATGGTACCGGTTGTCGTACCTTTTACTAACACGTTCACTCCTGTTAGTGGCTCATTTAGATCCTTGTCAATGACGACACCACTAATCGTTAGTTTCTGTGCATATCCTGTAACACACAGAAAAAACGCCAATAATAAGATAAATGACTTTCTCATGAAAAATCGTTTTTGATTTAAGTGATTCTACATTTGTGCTTTTTTAATTTTCATACTCTTTTTAGAGAGATCGGGCTCTCTTTTCTTTCTTTTTTAGTGCATAGGCATTTACTCTTTTTTGTTTAAAGTTATTATTATGTTCATACGGAAATCTCTTTCTATTTAAAATCAAACGGTTCTATTTTAAATAATAATAACAACGTAGTATCATTAGAACTAAATCAAATTAACATATTTAATTTATTGAGGCATGATGAAAATT
>OGLG01001611.1_pt1 | contig 12337 bp, 10 predicted proteins | sample 1572621 | NCBI WGS metagenome assembly OGLG01 (sample SAMEA2581912, study PRJEB24529) | metagenome | biome: Human gut stool | place: China | collected 2011 | reverse complement strand
CTTGCTCTTCGGGAAAGGCCGGATGTTCGGCCCGCGCAGGACCTCCACCGTGTCCGCCTCCGCCGCCGGGACGGGCGGCAGCACGGCGCGGTCGTCGATGCGGAAGCTGTCCGGCAGCGTGACGGCGGGCATTTCGCCGAGGGTCTGCGGGTCGGTGATGCAGCCTGTGAGCGCGGCGGCGACCGCCGTCTCCGGAGAGACGAGGTAGACCTGCGCGTCCTTCGTGCCGCTGCGGCCGAGGAAGTTGCGGTTGAACGTGCGCAGACTCACGCCGCCGGAATTCGGCGAGAAGCCCATGCCGATGCACGGGCCGCAGGCACACTCGAGCAGGCGCGCGCCGCTGGCGAGGATGTCCGTGAGCGCGCCGCAGTCGGCGAGCATGGTCAGCACCTGCTTCGACCCCGGCGAGATGGACAGGCTCACGCCCGGGGCGACGGTCTTGCCGCGCAGCAGCGCCGCGACCTTGAGCATATCGAACAGGGACGAATTCGTGCACGAACCGATGCAGACCTGATCGACCTTCGTGCCGGCAAGCGACGCCACGGGGACGACATTGTCCGGGCTGTGCGGGCAGGCGATCATGGGCTGCAGCTTGTCGAGGTCAATGTCGATGACGCGGTCATAGTGCGCGTCCGGGTCGCTCGAGAGCGGGACAAAGTCGCCCTCGCGCCCCTCGGCGGCGAGAAATGCGCGCGTCACGGCGTCCGACGGGAAGATCGACGTCGTCGCGCCGAGCTCCGTGCCCATGTTCGTGATCGTCGCGCGCTCGGGCACGGACAGCGCCGCGATGCCGGGGCCGCCCCACTCGATGATCGCGCCGACGCCGCCCTTGACCGACAGGATGCGCAGCAGCTCGAGGCTGATGTCCTTGGCGGTGACGAACGGGCGCAGCGTGCCGGTGAGGTTGACCTTGAACATTTTTGGCATGGTGATATAGTACGCGCCGCCGCCCATGGCGACCGCGACGTCCATGCCGCCCGCGCCGAAGGCCAGCATGCCGATGCCGCCGCCGGTGGGCGTGTGGCTGTCCGAGCCGATGAGCGTCTTGCCCGGCTTGCCGAAACGCTCGAGGTGCACCTGATGGCAGATGCCGTTGCCGGGGCGCGAGAACCGGACACCGTGCTTTGCGGCCACGGTCTGGAGATAACGGTGGTCGTCCGCGTTTTCAAAGCCGGACTGCAGCGTGTTGTGGTCGACATAGGCCACGCTCAGCTCGGTCTTTACGCGCGGGATGCCCATCGTCTCGAACTCGAGATAGGCCATCGTGCCGGTCGCGTCCTGCGTGAGCGTCTGGTCAATGCGCAGGGCGATCTCGCTGCCGGGGGTCATGTCGCCGTGCAGCAGATGTGCGCGGATGATTTTTTGAGCCAGTGTCTCACCCATGGAGATCCATCCTTTCGATCATACTTTTCTTTGCGTGGATTGTGTGTTCGGTCGTGAGCGCGGCGGCCGCATCGGCATCGCCCGCGGCGATGGCCTCATAAATGGCGCGGTGCTCCTTGACCACCTGCGCCGTGCGCTTGGCGTCGGCAATGGACGCCTTGCGGTAGCGGCGGGTCTTGCGGTGCAGCGGCACAAGTGTGTCGCTGATGACAGCGTGGCCGCTCATGTCGCAGATGATGTCGTGAAACTGGTCGTCCATCTCGCGCAGGTGCTCGGCGTCGCGCTTTTCAAAGTAAAACTCCTGCAGGTCCAGAATGTGCTGCAGGCGCGCAAGGCCGTCGGGGGTGGCGTTTTTCGCCGCATAGTACGACGCGAGCCCCTCGATCTTGCAGCGGATGTCCATGATGTCCACCAGATCCTCCGCCGTGATGCCGAGCACGACCGTGCCCTTGCCGGTGTCGGCGATGAGGTGCTCCTGCTCGAGACGGCGCAGCGCCTCGCGGATGGGCGTGCGGCTGACGTTGAGCTGCTCGACGAGCCGCAGCTCCGTGAGCACCTCGCCGCGCGGGTAAACGCCCTGTATGATGTCGGATTCCAGCCGCTCAAACACCTGATCGGCCAGCGTAACGGTACGGAAATCTTTCATGCTGCACCTCCTGTCAGACCTGCGCGAAGCGGCCGGGCGCCAGCTCCGCGATCTTGGCATTGAGCTCCTTGGACGAGATGACAGTCTGGCGGCCGTCCTCGTATTCCGCGTCCACCCAGCCCTTGAGCGCGAGCACGAGCGGATCGCGCTTATCGATCTGCGCGTCGTCGGTCAGGCGGTAATTCTGGTTGATCCAGTAGGCGATGCCCGCGAGGCCGGAGGTCTTGCCGACCTGCACGGACGCGGGGCGGTTGAGGAGCTTTTCGGTGTCGAAGATCGTGTAGATCTCCGCATCCTTGAGCAGCCCGTCGGCGTGGATGCCGGCGCGCGTGGCGTTGAAGTCGCGCCCGACGAACGGCGTCATCGGCGGGACGTCATAGCCGATCTCGTGCTGAAAATAATCCGCGATCTCGGTGATGACGGTCGGGTCCATGCCGTCGAGCGAGCCGCGCAGCGACGCGTACTCGAACACCATCGCCTCGAGCGGGATGTTGCCCGTGCGCTCGCCGATGCCGAGCAGGGAGCAGTTGACCGCGCACGCACCGTAGAGCCACGCGGTCGAGGCGTTGACGACCGCCTTGTAAAAGTCGTTGTGCCCGTGCCACTCGAGGCACTCGCTCGGCACGTCGGAATACTGCTGCAGGCCGTAGATGATGCCGGCCACGCTGCGCGGCAGCGCCGCCTCCGTGTAGGGGATGCCGTAGCCCATGGTGTCGCACGCGCGGATCTTGACCGGGATACCAGCCTGCCGCGAGAGCTTTTGCAGCTCGTTGACAAACGGCACGACAAAGCCGTAAAAATCGGCGCGCGTGATGTCCTCCAGGTGGCAGCGCGGCACGACGCCCGCCGCAAACGCGTCGGCCACGGTGGCAAGGTAATAGTCCATGGCCTGCCGGCGCGTCATCTTCATTTTCTTGAAGATGTGGTAGTCGCTGCAGCTGACGAGGATGCCCGTCTCACGGATGCCGAGGTCGCGCACGAGGCGAAAGTCCTCCTTCGTCGCGCGGATCCACGTCGTGATCTCCGGGAACTTCAGCCCCAGCTCCATGCACTTTTCGAGCGCCTCGCGGTCTTTCTTGCTGTAGATGAAAAACTCCGTCTGCCGGATGATGCCGTACGGCCCGCCGAGCCGGGAGAGATACTTATAGATATTGACGATCTGGTCGACCGTGTACGGCTCCACGGACTGCTGCCCGTCGCGCAGGGACGTGTCCGTGATCCAGATCTCCTCGGGCATATTCATCGGCACGCGCCGGTGGTTGAACGGCACCTTCGGCACCATGCCCTGTGTGTAAATGTCGCGATGGAGGTTGGGTTCCGCTACATCCTGAAGCGAATATTTATACGCATTCTGCTCCAGCAAATTCGTCTTTCCGGATATTTCAAGCATAGCAGTGGGACTCCTTTCCGTTGCTTTGTATTATTGTATACAATTATACACACGCTGCTTTTCTTGTCAATAGAATTGTTCACAAATTTCCGCTTGCTTTCCGGGCGGAAGCTGGTATAATACAAAATCGTTCAAAATTGAACTATTTTCAGGAGGTGACCGCCGTGCTTACCGCATCGCAGGTCTACACATACACGCGCCGCATCCTCGACGCCTACACCGTCGTCATGCAGCCGCTGAGCGCGGAGCTGGACATGGCGCCCAACGCCGTGGACATTCTGCTCTTTCTGGCCAACAATCCGGGGCTGGACACCGCGCGCGACATCTGCACATACCGCCGGCTCAAGCCGGGAATCGTGTCGTTTCACGTCGACAAGCTCGTGCGCGAGGGATATCTGCTGCGCGCACGCGACCCCGGCGACCGGCGGCGCTGCCGCCTCGTGTGCACGGACAAGGCCGCGCCCATCATCGCGCGCGGGCAAGCCCTGCAGGAGCAGTTCATCGCGCAGATGTCCGCGGGCGTCGCGCCCGACGCGCTCGAGACGTTTCAGCGCTACCTGACGGCGTTCGCACAAAATCTGGACCACATCGCACATGGGGAGGCACTCTGAATGCAGCAGGACAAAACATTTCTCGGCACGGAGCCGGTCGGACAGCTTCTGCGCCGGCTCGCGATCCCGACGGTGATCGCGCAGCTGGTCAATATGCTCTACAACATCGTCGACCGCATCTACATCGGCCACATTCCCGAGGTCGGCAGCAGCGCGCTGACGGGCGTGGGCGTGTGCCTGCCGATCATCCTGATCGTGTCGGCCTTCGCGTGCTTCACGGCCTCCGGCGGCGCGCCGCGCGCGTCGATCTACATGGGGCGCGACGATATGGACAGCGCCGAAAAAACGCTCGGCGGCTGCTTCACGCTGCAGATCGGCATCTCCGTCGTGCTCACGGCGGCGCTGCTGATCTGGGGGCGCGACGCGCTGCTGGCCTTCGGCGCGAGCGAGAACACCATCGGCTATGCCGCCGACTATCTGCATATTTATGCGTTCGGCACGCTCTTTGTCGAGCTCACGCTCGGCATGAATGCCTTCATCACGGCGCAGGGCTTCGCCAAGGTAGGTATGTACACGGTGCTCATCGGCGCGGCGGCGAACATCATTCTCGACCCGGTCTTCATTTTCGCACTGGGCATGGGTGTGCGCGGCGCGGCGCTGGCGACCGTGCTCTCGCAGGGGCTCTCGTGCGCGTGGGTGCTGTCGTTTTTGTGCGGGAAGAAAGCGTTCTTGCACCTCCGGCGTCAAAACTTCTTCGTCTCGCCCCGGCTCATCCTACCGTGCGTGGCGCTCGGCCTGGCGACGTTCACGATGCAGGCGAGCGAGAGCGTCATCTCCGTGTGCTTCAACGCCTCCCTGCTCAGGTACGGCGGCGACATCGCCGTCGGTGCAATGACGATCCTCACGAGCGTGATGCAGTTTGCCATGCTGCCGCTGCAGGGCATCGGGCAGGGCGCGCAGCCGATCACGAGCTACAACTTCGGCGCGAAAAACACCGCGCGCGTGCGCGAGACGTTTCGCCTGCTGCTCAAGGTGTGCCTGATCTACTCGGTCTCGCTCTGGGCGCTCATCGAGCTCTTCCCCGGGCTGTTTGCGCGCATCTTCACGCCGGACGCGGCGCTCATCGCCTTCACGACGCGCGTGCTGCGCATCTATTGCGCGGGGCTGTTTTTGTTCGGCATCCAGATCGCCTGCCAGATGACGTTCGTGTCCATCGGCAGTGCGCTGTGCTCGATCATCGTGGCCGTGCTGCGCAAATTCGTGCTGCTGCTGCCGCTGATCTATCTGCTGCCGGCGCTGCTGCCCGATCAGACGACCGCCGTGTATCTGGCCGAGCCCGTCGCGGACGTGATCGCCGTCACGTGCACCGCCATCCTGTTTGCGACGCAGTTTCGCAAGGCGCTGCACAAGCTTGAGCCAAGCGCGTGACAGACTGCGAAACACGCTGCGGACGATTCAAAAATTTGAAACGATAGGATTATAATTATGAATCCTTCGCGGCGTTGACAACCGGCTTTCCGGCGCGTACAATGACGCCAAATTCCCTTTGAGAGGAGCTGCAAGCCATGCGTCACACGTTCTTTGCGCGTCCCTGCAATGCCGCGACCGAGTGCGCGGTTGGCTCGGCACGCTCTGCGGCGAATACCGACAACAACAGCATTCTTCTGCTTACCATCGACACTGTACTTGCAGTGTCGATTTTTGCTATACTCAGCATTCTGGGCATCGCACCGCCAGCAGAACGAACCAAACCGGTATTCGCGGGATAAGCACGACTTGGTATACCAGGAGTCGGCCCCGACCGTTTTGGTCGGGGCCGATTTTTTGTTGTATAGAAAAAACGGACGGAAAGGAAATCTGTTATGGAAAAGAAAAAAGTTGGATTCGCCAGCGGCATCGGCTTCATCCTCGCCGCCGCCGGCAGTGCCGTGGGACTCGGAAACCTCTGGGGCTTCCCGTACAAGACGTCGCAAAACGGCGGCGCGGCCTTCGTGCTCATCTACATCGCGTGCGTGCTGCTCATCGGCTTCGTGACCATGCTCAGCGAGATCTATCTCGGCCGCCGCGCGCAGGCAAACCCCATGACCGCCTACAAGATGATCAGCAAGAACCTCGGCTGGTGCGGACTCGTGGCGATCATGATCCCCGCGTTCATCATCTGCTACTACTCCGTGCTCGGCGGCTGGACGACGAAGTACGCGCTCAACTCCTTCAGCGGCAACGCCGGCATCGTCGGCACGTTCTCCGTCAACACCGGCGAGGTCATCCTCTACACCGCCATCTTCCTCGTGCTGAGCATGATGATCATCATGGGCGGCGTCAAGGACGGCATCGAGAAGGCGTCCAAGGTGCTCATGCCGGTGCTGTTTCTGATCCTCGTCGCCATCGCCGTCTACGCGCTGACGCTCGGCAGCGGCGTGCGTGAGGGTCTGAGCTTCTACCTCAAGCCCGATTTTTCCGGCATCACGTTCAAGTCCGTGCTCGTGGCCATGGGTCAGGCGTTTTACTCCCTGTCGCTCGGCATGGGCATCATGATCACCTACGGCTCCTACACCGGCAAGGGCATCAACATCGTGAGCTCCACGGCGATGATCTGCATCTTCGACACGCTCGTGGCGCTCATCGCGGGTCTGGCGATCTTCCCGTCGGTGGCGCACTTTGATCCCGCGCTGCTCGGCAGCAGCAAGGGCGTCGCGCTCATGTTCATCATCCTGCCGCAGGTGTTCGAGTCCATGGGCGGCGTGGGTCAGGTCGTGTCGTTCGCCTTTTTCGTCATGGTCGACATCGCCGCCATCACGTCCGTCGTGTCGCTGATCGAGGTCGTGACGCAGTTCGTCATCCAGAAATTCCACGCCCACCGCAAGCGCGCCGCGCTCATCGTCGCGGGTGTCTGCTTTCTCGTGTCGATCCCGATCGGCATCTCGCTCGGCCACGTCGCAATCCTCGAGGAATCCAGCCCCGCGCTGTTCGGGCTCGACTGGCTGACGTTCTTCGATGAAGTGACCAACACCGTGCTCATGCCCGTGTGCGCGCTGTTTTCCTGCATCGTCGTCGGCTGGTTCATCACGCCCAAGCGCACCGTGGCCGAGATCGAGGCCGGAGGCACACCCATGGCCGGCTGGCTCAAGAAGGTCTACGCCGTCATGATCCGCTTCGTGACGCCGGCGCTCATCCTCATCGTCGAGATCGGCGGCCTGCAGAGCGAGATCGCGGCCGGAAACGTCGCCGTCATCGTCTTTGCCTACGCGCTTGTGGCGCTTTGCGTGGCCGCGTATTTCCTCTTCTTCCGCAACACGGACACCGGCACGAACGCCGACGAGAAGCTCTCCGGCGATTACCCCGTGTGACACGCGCGATGCGCCCAATACCCCGGCATTGTTTTTGACAAGCTATACACCGGTGTGGTTTTTTGACCATACCGGTGTTGAGACTGTCAAAAAAGGATTCCTTTTTTGACAAAGGGGCTGCAGTCTGCTGCGCGCATAATTTGTGCGCCTACGGCACGCAAATTCCACACTTGCAGCCTGAGAAGTATTTTCTCCGCCGCACATGTCGCCGGAGAAAATGATTGGACTTTCTTTCGCCGCTGCGGCGGCGAAACTCTACGAGGTTGTTAACAAGCTATACACCGGTGTGGTTTTTTGACCATACCGGTGTTTTTTGTATGACAAACTCGTTAAAAATCGAGCAACTTTCAGTTGAAATACCGGCAAAAAACAGGTATAATAACAATGTCAGTCAATCTGACAAACATAGCTGACAGGAGGCACGCCCATGTCGATGCAAGAGGTGCGGGAACAAAATATCGCACTCGTAACGCAGACGGCGCTGGCGTGTTTTGTTGAAAACGGCATTGAAAAGACGACCATCCGCGACATTGCGCAGCACGCCGGCCTGACCGAGCGCTCGGTCTACCGGTACTTTGCGGGCAAGGATGAGCTCGTCATCGCGGCGGCCTACCTCTACTGGGACAGGGCCAAGGAGCTGGCCGCGCAGTCGCTGGCAAAGCAGCGGCGCAGGGGCATGACCGGCATCGAGGAGATCCGCGTGCTGCTGCGCAGCTATGCAGAGCTGATCTTCACCGATCCCGCGGGCATCCGCTTCTCGCTGGATGCGGAGGTCGCGCTGTGCAACGCCGGCCGGCAGCACGCGGTCATCAACCGCCCGCCGGAGCGCTTTGAGGTCGCCCCCGGGCCGATCGCCGCGGCCATCCGCCGCGGGCTCGCCGACGGGACGGTCGATCCCGAGGCCGATGTGAAAACACTCTATTATAATACGTACGATTCGATCCTCGGCGTCATCCAGCGGATGTCCGTCGGCGTGCCGAGCGTGCACGAGCTGGACGGGCACGCGCGCATCGACGCGCTGTGCGAGCAGTTCACGCGCGCATTCGCGGCGCCGCCCAAGCAATAAGGGGACAGGGAACACCTTTTAATTAAATACCACCCTACATTGAAGGAGGAAACGGCATGGCAAAAAGACCGAATATTCTCAAGCTGGCCACGAAGATCAGCCTTGAGAGCATGACGTACATGGGCATCACGTATGACGATCCCGAGTATAAGATCCTCGAGCCGATTATCGACGATGACATGTGTGCGATCATGATGCACGTGCGCCTGGAGACCAACCGCACGGTCGAGGAAGTGGCCAAGCGCGCAAGAAAGAGCGTGGAATTCACGCAGGAGCAGCTCGACAAGCTGTGCAAGACCGGCGCAGTCCGCTACCGCTATGTGGACGGCAAGCGCTGCTACTTCTACCCGATCTGGGTCCCGGGCATCATGGAGGGTATCCTTGCCAACCGTGAGCAGTGCGACAAGTATCCCGTGCTCGGCGAGAGCTTTGAGGCATACACCCGCCGCCGTCCGGAGATGCTCGCGCCGATGCTCGACTCCGGCAAGACCGGCATGTTCTTCATGCGCGTCATGCCCGTCATGAGCGCCATCGAGAACGACTCGCACGCCGCCTCCTATGACGAGGTGCGCACCCTCATCGAGAACGCGACCGCCATCAGCGTCGGTCCGTGCTCCTGCCGCCGTGCCCGCCGTCTCATGGGCGAGGGCTGCGGCCACCTCGAAGAGGATATGTGCATGTACCTCAACGACAACGCGCTCTGCTTCTCCGAGCAGGGCTATCACCGCCTCGTGAGCAAGGAAGAGGCGTATGAGATCCTCCAGCGCGCCGAGGACAACGGTCTCGTGCACGAGATCAACCAGACCCCCGGCTTCGAGGACACGAACGCCATCTGCAACTGCTGCGGCTGCTCGTGCTTCGCGCTGCGCATCGCGGAGCTGTTCCGCACGCCGCGCGCCATCCGCTCGAACTACATCGCCCGCGTGGACAAAGAAAAGTGCGTTGCCTGCGGTCAGTGCGTTGAAAACTGCCAGACCAACGCGCTCAAGCTCGGCCAGAAGCGCTGCGCGACCGATCCGCACATCTCCGATACCTACGATACCGACGCCAGCGTGCCGTTCCACCGCTCGAGCTACAACCCCGAGTACCGCACGAACCGCTCCGACGTCATGCCCAGCGGCACCGCCCCCTGCAAGGCCGAGTGCCCGGCGCATATCCCGGTTCAGGGCTACATCAAGCTCGCGTCCCTCGGCCGCTACACCGAGGCGCTGGAGCTCATCAAGAAAGAAAACCCGTTCCCGGCCGTCTGCGGCCGCATCTGCAACAAGCGTTGTGAGGACGCCTGCACCCGCGGCAGCATCGACGATCCGATCGCCATCGACGACATCAAGAAGTTCATCGCCGAGAAGGATCTCGAGGCCAGCACCCGCTTTGTGCCGAAGATGCTCAACCAGATCGGCCGTCCGTACACGGAAAAGATCGCCGTCATCGGCGCCGGCCCTGCCGGTCTGAGCTGCGCGTACTACCTCGCCGTCAAGGGCTACCCCGTGACCGTATTCGAGAAGGAGTCCGTGCCCGGCGGTATGCTCACGCTCGGCATCCCGAGCTTCCGCCTCGAGAAGAACGTTGTCAACGCGGAGATCGACGTGCTCAAGGAGCTCGGCGTGGAGTTCCGCTTCGGCGTTGAGGTCGGCAAGAACATGACGCTCGACGCGCTGCGCGCGGACGGTTACAAGGCGATTTACCTCGCCGTCGGCGCCTCCAAGGGCACGCCGGCCGGCTGCCCGGGCGATGATCTGAAGGGTGTGTTCACCGGTGTCGAGTTCCTGCGCGCCGTGAACCTCGGCAAGCGCCCGACCATCGGCAAGCAGGTCGCCGTCATCGGCGGCGGCAATGTCGCCATCGACGTCGCGCGCGCCGCCGTGCGCCGCGGTGCGGACGTGACGCTGCTCTACCGCCGCAGCCGCGAGGAGATGCCCGCAGCGGACGAAGAAGTCGCCGAGGCCGAGGCCGAGGGCGTCAAGTTCCGCTTCCTGTGCGCCCCGGTCGAGATCCTGGGCGAAAAGGGCAAGGCCACGGCCATCAAGGTCGAGACCATGACCCTCGGCGAGCCCGACGAGAAGGGCCGCCGCAAGCCCGTCGGCACCGGCAAGTTCGAGACCATCGAGGTCACGTCCGTCATCGGCGCCATCGGTCAGCGCGTCGACCTCGGCCATATCGCGCCCGAGGCGATGGCCTTCAACCGCAACGGCACTGTCCAGGTCGACGGTGTGACGTATCAGACCGCGCAGCCCGACGTCTTTGCCGGCGGCGACGTGGTCACCGGGCCGAAGTTCGCCATCGACGCGATCGCGGCCGGCCGCGAGGGCGCTGTGTCCCTGCACCGCTTCGTGCATGAGGGTCAGAGCCTGACGCTGGCGCGTGACCCGCGCGAGTTCTACGAGCTGGACAAGAGCAACGCCGTCCTGCCCATCGACTGCTTCGACGCTCCGGCGCGCCAGACCGTCGCGCACGACGCGAGCAAGGCCAAGACCTTCTCCAACGACCGCATCACCTTCACCGAGGCGCAGGTCAAGGCGGAGGCATCCCGCTGCCTCGGCTGCGGCGTGTCCGTCGTCGACCCGAACAAGTGCATCGGCTGCGGCCTGTGCACCACCCGCTGCGAGTTTGATGCGATCCACCTGCAGCGCGATATGCCGGAGGCCAGCCGTATGTACCGCACCGAGGACAAGATGAAGGCCATCCTGCCGCACATGGTCAAGCGCGCTGCGAAGCTCACCATCAAGGACATCAAGGAAAAGTGCGCGAAGTAAACCCGCCGGAGGAACATACCCATGCATGAACTCGGAACCGTGTTCTATGTCATTCGCGAGGTCGAGCAGGTCGTCGAGGAAAACCACCTGACCAAGGTTGCCAGCGTCACGCTGGAGATCGGCGAGGTCAGCGGCATCATTCCGTACTATCTGACGGACTGCTGGCAGTGGGCGATCCAGAAATCGCAGTATCTGAAAGAGGCGGAGCTGAAGATCGAGACCGTTCCCGCCGTGACCTTCTGCGAGGACTGCAAGCAGACATATCCCACGGTAAAATACGCAAAAATATGCCCGCATTGTAAAAGCGAGCATACCTATCTGGTGTCAGGCAACGAATATAACATCAAAGAGATCGAGGCCTGTTAGCATCCCAAAAACGAACACGGAGAACGATTTTTCGTTCTCCGTGTTTTTTGGTATATATCATATCCCGACCGGCGCGCGGTCGATCGGCAGCTGGATGATCTCGAGCTTTCGCAGTGCGGCGTATTCGAGCGTGCGCGCCGTGCCGCCGGGACGGCCGTCAAAGGCGGCGATGAGGATGCGCGAGGCGTCGACCATGTAGCGGTTGCGGCGCATCATGCAGCCCGGCGTGTACGCCTCCTGCACGAGCGTCTGATAGTCGCACTGGCGCAGGTCGTAAGCATAGCGTGCGCGCAGCTCCGGCCGCCAGCGGTCGGCCTGTCCGGAGAAGGGGATGGCCGCCTCGATCGTGACGGGTACGCTGTGCGGCTGCGGGATCGACGTGATCGATATCGGGCTGGCCACGACGCCGACGGTCGAGATAGCCGTGACGGGCAAAGGAGCCGACGGAGGGATTATTCTGACGGCCAGCCACAATCCCGGGCAGTGGAATGCGCTGAAGCTGCTCGGATCGCGCGGCGAGTTCCTCAGCGACGCCGAGGGCAAACGGGTGTTGGCTATTGCGGCGGACGACGCCTACGATTACCCCGGGGTGGACGCGCTGGGGCATGTCGTCTTTCGCGGCAGTTACGACCGCGAACATATCGACCGCGTGCTGGCCCTGCCGCTGGTCGACCGTGAGGCGGTTCGCCGGGCCGGGTTCCGCGTCGTCGTCGATGCGGTCAACTCGGTGGGAGGAGTCGTGATGCCCGTACTGCTCCGGGAACTGGGGTGCGAGGTGGTCGAGATGAACTGCACGCCCGACGGGAGGTTCGCCCATACGCCCGAGCCGATCCCC
>OGLG01001606.1_pt1 | contig 12388 bp, 10 predicted proteins | sample 1572621 | NCBI WGS metagenome assembly OGLG01 (sample SAMEA2581912, study PRJEB24529) | metagenome | biome: Human gut stool | place: China | collected 2011 | reverse complement strand
GAACTCCTCTTTCAAGAATGAAAATCTTGCGTCCTAGCCGATAGACGAATGGGCCCTTGATAAAAATGCGCCTTAGATATATAAAGTAAGGCGCCCTTTCCAAATGCGAGTGCAAATATAGAGCTGTTTTTTGAATTGACAAAATTTTTACCTAAAAATCTTTCATTTACCTTTCTATCGCATACAATCTGCACAGACTTTCCCGCTCGAACAGGAACTACTGCCCCTAAAAACTACTACGATCTACATTAGTAATTTTTATTATAGGCTCTACCCCATATTAAAAAACTACTTGCCGCTGTTACCCTGCATTATAATAGCCTCCGATCTCCCTTTTCGTTTTAGCGGCCAGCCCTATTCAATCCTGCGGGCATAGTCAATGCTGCCCCCGCTAACATCGCCGTTTTAAGAAATCCACGACGACCGATTTCCGTTTTATTTATCTCTTTCATATCGATTATTTTTTCAACTCTTTTATAATCCGAGCAGGATTACCTGCGACAACTGTCATAGGCGGCACATCTTTGGTCACCACACTATTCGCCCCCACGATAGCCCCGTATCCTATTCTCACTCCGGGGAGAATCGTAGCATTGATTCCGACCCAAACTCTATCTTCAAGAACAACAGGGCGACCATAAGTCGCATCCCGATTTTCCGGTTCGGGATCATGATTAATAGTAATAATATTTACTTTCGGTCCCAAAAAGACATTTTCACCGAGAGTAATACCCCCTCGTCCGAAAAACGTACAACACTGTTGAATAAAGCAACCTTTCCCTATTTTTATGTGTTTCCCATAATCCACATAAAACGGAGGCAACAAAGTAATAGATTCGTCCACTTCACACCCAAGAATTACACTCAATATCCGACGAACCTCATCGGGTGTATGATAACCGGTATTCAATTCGGTCGCCATTTTCATAGTATCCCAAATGGCATTTATCAATTCATCGTATCCCGGATCCGACGGGGAAACCATCTCTCCGTTCAGATCTCTTTCAAAAATAGTATGAGCATTCATAATAATCTGTTTTATATCCGTTACAAAGTTAAAAAGAAAGCCCCGTGGCGACTTTGCCACAGGGCTCAAAACTCTTTGTCATAAAGCTCGATTCATCGAGATAACGGCTTTCACCGACTTTCCTTTTTACCATTTTCAACAACCTGCTTAGCCCATTCGGTAGCCACCGCAACGCCTCCGTTGAGTAACTTGCCGTCGTTCCAAATCACGTTTGGATAAAGTTTCCTGAGCTGTCTTACACTATGGGCTATCGAACTTCCCCCGGAAGTAGCGAACGGGATAACGGTTTTACCGGAAAAATCGTATTTTTCAAGAAACGTATTGACCGGACGCGGACACAAGTCCCACCAAATAGGATAGCCGAGAAATACGATATCGTAATCTTTCATATCGAGAGGCTCCCCACCCAGTTCGGGGCGAGAATCCTCGTCGGCCATTTCGACCGAACTCCGGCTCGACTTGTCATTCCAATCGAGATCGGCCGAAGTATAGGCATCGGCAGGAGTAATCCGGTAAAGCCGGCCATCGACCGCACCGGCAATAGATTCTGCCACCCTCCCGGTAGTTCCGGTACAAGAAAAATAGGCCACAAGAATTTTCTTACTCACCGGTTCGGTGGTATCTGTCGCCTGTCGTTGAGTTTGTGACGAACAACTAAAACTGAGAATACTCATAAGTATCAATACTATCTGTTTCATACTATATTCATTTTGAAATAAACTACAAGCCGAGAAAAAGACAAACTTGTTCGAGCTATTTCGAGACTCAGCATTGATGACGGACAACGCCCGAATATTCCTCTTCGCTCACAGGTTCGAGCCACTCATTACTCTTGTTTTCGCCGGGAGCCTCTATGGCGAGATGCGAGAACCAACTGTCAGGCGCAGCTCCGTGCCAATGCTTCACACCGGCCGAGATATAAACCGCATCGCCGGGGAAAAGCTCCACCGGTTCTTTTCCCCATTCCTGATAATAACCTCTGCCACCCACGCACACAAGTATTTGACCTCCGCCTTTGGTAGCTTTGTGTATGTGCCAATTATTACGGCAACCGGGCTCGAAAGTAACGTTCGAAATGGGAATACCTTCTGTCACGACAGGTGCGAGATAGCTTTGACCGATGAAATATTTGGCATACGCATCGTTAGGTTTGCCGACAGGAAAAATAATGGATTGAGCATACGCATCAAGCGAACAGGCAGTAGTACTATCCGCACAGTCTACCCACACCTCTTTGGCCATACGAAACGCCGCCCATGCTTTGGGCCAACCAGCATAGAACGCAGCGTGAGTAAGAATTTCAGCGATTTCAGTTTTGGTCACCCCGTTCTTCTTGGCCGATTCAAGATGATACTTGAACGAAGAATCTGTCAACCCCTGTGACATGAGAGCAACGACAGTCACGATAGAGCGGTCACGAAGCGAAAGCAAATCGTTACGACTCCATACCTCTCCAAAAAGAATATTGTCATTCAAATGCGCAAACTCGGGAGCGAACTCACCAAGCGCATCATGTCCGGCTGTCTGTCGGACTTTCTCTTGTGATTTTGTCATAATCGGAAATATTAAAATTGACAATAAAACCCATAAAACTACTTTTGTTTTCATACCCTATGATTTTAATTGAACACTACAAAATACCAGTTCTCCAACCCATCATATAGAAATCAGGCAAATGGGAAATCGGAAACAGACAGACATCAGTCTCCATCGATCATCGTCTATTTCCGCACGATGTACAAAGGTACGAAACAGATCTCGCAACGATTTTGCTATAAAGCTCAAATCTATTTGCCATAAAGCTCACCCTGCCACGATGGTGCGACCCCATAGATCTCTTTATACACTTTGGAAAAATGCGACAGATTCTTAAAGCCTACATCGAAGCAAGCCTCCGTAACTTTCTTTTTCCCCGACCGAATTAAATCATGCGCCGCTTCAAGACGTCGTCTGACAATCCATTTCTGAGGCGTCAAATCGCTCACTTTGGCAAAATCCCGTTTAAAAGTAGCCAAACTACGCCCTGTATAACTGGCGATTTCTTTCATCGAGAGATCGCACATATAATTCTCGTTCAAGTAATCGAGAATATCGATTTTCCACGGTTCCACGAAATCGAATAACGATGCATACAGATTACGGTCGGTATTGAGCAAGACATACACACCTTCGATCATCTTCAATTTCAAAATCTTTTCCGAGGGTTTCTCCCCAGCATCGAAATACGGAATAACCGACTCGAACAAAGAGCGGATATCCGGTCTATTTTTCGGCAAGAGGAGCAAGCTCGCTTTCTCTCGTTTGGAGTCGATTGGAATCTGCTGCCGATCGAGTGTTTGGTAAAACTCCCTCAAAAAAGCCTTCGAAAATTTCAACACAATGGAACGATAAGGCTCACCCTTCCCGACCCTCTTTTGCAACCACATTCGGTTATCACGCCGCATAAAGGCACAATCTCCCGGATACAAAACGGTTTTCTTTCCACGTTCCTCGATCTCCAATCTACCGGAACACTGATAAATGAGCGTATGTTCCCGATTTTCATGAGCACACTCCCGATCATCGGCAAAATAACTCGCTATAAGCACATTCGAGCAATCGAATACATCTAACTGTTCCATATCATCAGCCTTTTATATGGACAAATATAATGCATTGTATCTGTACAATATTTGCTGTGAAGCTCAATTTTCACACTCCCGATACAACCACTGCTCCCGAATAAATAAAATCAATGCGCCGAACCAGTACCGGCCTTTGGATAAAACAACTATTTTTGTAGAAAAATTTACCGGGAGAATGCTCGAAAAAACATTAGGAATAGTACTGCACATCATTCCCTATAACGACAAAATATCGGTAGCCCATTTGTACACCGAACAATATGGCCGATCTTCCTATCTTATTCCACAAGGGGGTGGGAAAAAAGCTCGCATGTTTCGGTCCCTCTTCATGCCGTTCTCTATTTTGGAACTTGATATAGACTACCGGAACAGCCGGGAATTGCAAAAAATCATCGAAGCGCGCACGGTTTTACCTCTTCAAAACATCTATTCCGATCCGGTAAAAAATGCAGAAGCGCTCTTTTTATCCGAAGTCCTCTGTCAAACCATAAAAGAACCCGAACCCAATCTCCCGCTTTTCGCCTTCATCGCCCGTTCCATTCAAGTCCTTAATATAATGGAAGAAGGTAAAGCCAATTTTCATCTCTGTTTCCTGCTGCAATTATGCAGTTTTCTCGGGTTCAGCCCCAACATGGAAACCTATCGACCCGGATATTTTTTCGACATGTTGAACGGCATTTTTTCCCCCTCGCGCCCCATTCACACCTACACACTCGATGCCCGCGAAGCCGAAGTTTTCGCCCGTCTCACCCGTATGGATTTCAATAATCTTCGCCACTTCAAATTCAATCGGGGAGAGAGAAACGCCATACTCGACCGAATCTTAACATACTACCGGCTACACCAACCCGACATTTCGGAACTCCGGTCTCCCGAAATATTACGAGCCATATTCGACTAATATGCTGCAAAGGTTGACTATTACAAAATTTTATACTACTTTTGTCGACCGAAATGCCCTTGTAGTTCAATGGATAGAACGGAAGTTTCCTAAACTTTAAATCCGAGTTCGATTCTCGGCGAGGGTACAAAAAAAGGAATCCGAATCCGGATTCCTTTTTTGTATTTATACGCTTACCTTTATTTTGCAGCGGCTTCTTTGGCAGCCTTTTTAGCGATACTACGTCGTTGGATTTCGTAAGCAATCGGAGTAGCCACGAACAAGGTCGAAGCCGTACCGACAATCACACCGAACAACATAGCAAATGTAAAGCTACGAATAACATCGCCACCCAAAATAAAGATACACAACAATACGATAGCCGTACTTAATGAAGTATTAAGAGTACGAGTCAACGTACTATTCAAAGCATCGTTAATAACGAGTGCACGGTCTCGTTTCGGATATAAACCCTTCACTTCACGAATACGGTCGAATACTACCACCGTATCATTTACCGAGTAACCGATTACCGTCAATATAGCTGCAATAAACGACTGATCCATCTCCATAGAGAAAGGTAATATACCATACAGCAAAGAATACAGCCCGATGATAGAGAACGCAGTAAAGGCCACAGAAGCCAACGTACCCACACTAAACGAAATATCACGGAATCGCAACAAGATGTAAAGAGCCATCGCTATCAACGAAAGAATGACAGCCCAGAATGCCCCCACCTTAATATCATCGGCAATGCTCGGTCCTACTTTCTGACGACTTTGAATCATATTTTCGGTAAACTCTTCATAAGAAGCATCCCCTAAAACACTCTTCATTCCCTCATAAAGTTTCGTCTCGATCTCTTTATCTATATTTTCATCTTGATCAGCAATACGATAGTTGGTCGAAATACGCACCTGATCGTCGCTCGTGATAGTTATCACCGAAAGAGAACTACCCTCGAAAGCTGGTTTCAGCATCTCACTGATTTCAACCGGTTTCACCGGTTTATCAAAACGAACTACATAATTACGACCACCCGAAAAATCAATACCCTGATTCAAACCTCTGATTGCCAAAGAACCTACCATAACTACAATGATAGCAATAGCAACCGTAAATCCGACCTTGCGCATACCGAGGAAATTAATTCTCGTATTCGTAAGCAAATTCTTGGATATGCGGGTCGTAAATGTAAGATTATTGAATTTACCTCTATTCAAACCGGCCTCGAAGATAAGGCGGGTAATGAAAATAGCCGTAAAGAACGAAGTAAGAATACTAACGATCAATGTCGTAGCAAAACCCTTGATAGGACCTGTCCCGTATACCAATAGAATGAAACCGGTAATAATCGTAGTCAAGTTCGAGTCGAAAATCGCAGAGAAAGCATGCTTGTAACCATCGGCGATAGAAGATTTCAAACTCTTGCCCAAACGAAGCTCCTCTTTGGTACGCTCGAATATCAGCACGTTGGCATCGACAGCCATACCCATCGACAAAACGATACCGGCAACACCCGAAAGCGTGAGCACCGCTTGTAACGAGGCCAAAATACCCATCGTGAAAAACAAGTTACATATAACACCGAAACTGGCGATAAGACCCGGAGTAGCCCCATACATCATGATCATATAGATCATCAGCAAGATGATAGCGGCGACAAACGAAATCACACCGCTTTGGATAGCTTCCTGTCCCAACGAAGGACCGATAATATCCTCTTGAACAATAGTCACGGCAGCAGCCATCTTACCCGACTTCAACACGTTAGCCAAGTCCTTAGCCTCTTCGGGAGAGAAACCTCCGGTAATCTGCGAACTACCGCCCGAAATAGCCGAGTTGACATTGGGGAAAGAATATACCTGATTATCCAACACGATAGCAATCGCATTGCCGATATTGTCACGAGTAAGTTTTTCCCATACTTTGGCTCCCTCGGCATTCATGGTCATGCTCACCACAGAACCCTGTATCTTATCGAAGTCGTCACGAGCATCGGTTATTACATCGCCACCTAACGGAGCCTTGCCGCCTTTACCGGCTTTTAATGCGATAAGCTGATACATGGTTTGCTTTTCATCGATGGCTTTTACCGTCCAGCGGAGAATGAGGTCGCTCGGAAGAATATCGCGGGCGATTTTGCTTGCCAACATGGCATTCACCGCTGCCGTATCGTTCTTATTGACAATACCAATAACCGGAGATCCCCCGTAACTTTGTGTATAATTCATCAACGAAAGCAACGGATTCTGTTTACGGATACGCTCCATAGTTTCAGCTTCCGATGCCTCCTGCTGTAATTTTTTCTTCAACGACGAAGCCGTGCTGTCAGCTGCAACGGCTGCGGTATCGGGCGTAGCCTCGGCAACGACCGGAGCTTCTTCCTCTGCCGGCTCTTGCGCAGCATTGGCCGCAGCGATAGCGTTATTTACGGCATCGAGTTTCGGAGCAAGTTGTTCCAGTTTATACGTCTCCCAAAATTCGAGGTTAGCACTACCCTGCAACAATTTCCTCACACGCTCGGGTTCTTTGATACCCGGCAGCTCGATAAGAATAAGACCGTCCTTTTCCAACTTTTGAATATTGGGAGCGACCACACCGAAACGGTCGATACGAGTACGCAATACGTTGTACGAGTTATCCACCGCGCTATTCAATTCTTCGCGAAGAATTGAGATTACCTCGTCGTTAGTCGATCTGGGGGTTATTTTATCTTTTAACTGGAAAGTGCTGAAAATAGCCGAAAGTCTCACATTCGGATCTATCTTTTTGTATTCGTTGTAGAACGAAACAATAAAGTCGTTGTTCCCGGCCTGAGCAGCCTGAGCGGCAGCGATAGCTGCGTTGAAGTTAGGATCCGGGTTATTATTCGACAAAGATTTGAGCACGTCTGCCACAGAAATTTGCAGCGTTACGTTCATACCTCCTTTCAGGTCAAGACCCAAACCTATTTCCATTTCACGGCATTGCTGATACGTGTAATACCACCAATACACCTTTTCCGTAGAGATAGAGTCGATATAATGTTTATACTTAGCCTCATCGCCCGCAGCATACTCTTTCGCCTTATTATTGTAAATAGCGGTTACAACCGAAAACGAAAGATAGAACAAACAGATAAGTGTAAGCAAAACCGCAACGACTCTAATAAATCCTTTGTTTTGCATGTGACTATTACTTTATTTTTTGTTTAATGAATTTCGTATTTTTATCAAGGTGCAAAGATATATTATTTTTTCACAGAAGCCCAAAATTATTCGATTTATTTATTATTAGCGTTTTTTACACCGATAAAGCACAATCCCCCAAAGAAACATGAAAAAGAAAACGGTTATATCTTTTTCAAGATTTAATATTATTTTTGTACTTCGGTTATAACCCGAGGTTCATGCCCCGATCGAAGTGCCGCATTTCCTATATTTCGATGTAACGGCAAATCAATTATTAACCCTATAAGTTATGCCCAATTATATGAACAAAATAGGAGGAAAGCCACAAGAGCGTAGTTCAAATATCGAACTTCTGAGAATACTTTCGATGTTCTTGGTTCTGATGATTCATTATATCCCCTCCCGAACACTGCCGACACACGACACATTGGCCCACGATACGCTCGGCACACTGTTCGATCTCGAATTGCGTAGTATCAGCTTCGTCTGTGTCAATTGTTTTATTCTCATCTCCGGGTACTTCGGTATCCGTTGGAAATTAAAATCTTTCTCCAACCTCCTTTTTCAAATATTGTTCTGGGCGATCGTATGCCTTGTTATCGTATCCGCCGCAACCGATTCCTTCAACATGACCGACCTATTCAAGACATTATATCACAACACATTCTCCCGCTGGTTTATCGAAGCGTACATAGGACTGTACATTCTGGCCCCGATGATAAACCGCTTCATCGAAAAATCGACACATCGGGAGTTGGGTATATTCATTCTTGCTTTTTATCTGTTCAGCACCTTGTTCGGCTACTTGGGAAAAGCCTATGACTTCAACAAAGGCATGAGTATCATCAGCCTCGTGGGGCTATATTTGATAGGAGCCTATCTCCGCCGGAAACAAGACAGCATATTCGATCTCTCGAAATACGTCTATTTAGGTGTTTACCTCGTTACCGGATTCATTATGGTAGCCATCGCCGCTCTCATCTTGAAAGCAGGATTCACGATTACCCCTTATAGCTACCTCAACCCCCTTATCGTTCTCGAATCCATAGCCCTGTTTTTGTTCTTCAAAAAACTAAATATCGGTAGCATAAAATGGATCAACTATATCGCAGTTTCCTCGTTCGCCGTATATTTAATCCATAACGACCTCTCCATTAAACCCCTATACTGCGCAGCATGCGACTATATCGAAGCGCATTACACTCCATCATTCCCGTATGCCTTGCTGTTTATGGTGGGAGTATTCATCGTATCGGTAATGGCAGATAAAGTCCGGCTGTTCATATACAAACATACGCTATTGAAACTATTGAAATAAAAAAATTATACCCTCTCCTCGCCCGTCGCGGGGTGTAGGAGAGAGCAAGCAAAAAGGAAGAAGGTTAGATAACTCCTACTTGCTGCACAAAAATGCTAAACTATAAAATAAAAAGTACCACCCTCCTCCCTTGCCGTGTCCCGTAGCATTACGGGGTGTTTTGCAACGCAAAATATAGGGAAGGGGTCCGTAGGACGGAGGGGTTAGCTCTACAAAAAATCCTATATACTATCTTTTTTAGCCTCCTTTTTCTTAGGAACTCGATTTACCCCCTGTGATGAAAAAATTGAAAATAGGCTGCACATCGGTAAAAATAAGTAAACTTGCTTTTGGTCTCGGTTTGCACTATCTTTGTCGCAAATAGATCGATTCGGCAAAACAGAACATAACTTGTTTCTGTTCTTATTTGTACTATCTTTACATAAAATATTCGACGATGAATCCGAAACACCCCCTTTCCACGATAACAATCTATCGGCTGGTCGCCTCGTTCATTCTGGCGATTTCCATATATTCCTGCGCCAACATGTCGAGACCCGGGGGTGGTCCCCGCGATGAAACACCGCCTGCATTCATCAAGAGCATGCCGGTTCCTAACGCATTGAACGTTTCGAAACAGAAAGTCGAAATCGAATTCGACGAAATCATTCAAGTAGACAAACCGTCCGAAAAAGTAATTGTCTCTCCCCCCCAAAAAGATATGCCCGAGATTCGTACTTCGGGACGTAAAATAACCGTGATTCTTAAAGACTCGTTACTACCCAACACGACCTATACCATCGACTTTTCCGATGCCATCATCGACAACAACGAGCGTAATCCGCTCTATGGATTCGCCTACTCCTTTTCGACCGGCCCCAAGATAGACTCTCTGCAAGTTTCGGGAATACTACTCAATGCCCGGGATTTGGAGCCCATAACCGGCATGTTGGTAGGATTACACAGCGACCTCGAAGACTCGGCTTTCCAGAAACTCCCATTAGAAAGAATTGCCAGTTCCGACGAATTAGGTCATTTCACGATACGAAATGTAACACCCGGCAAATACCGTCTATTCGCGCTGAAAGACATGAACCGGGACTACCGCTTCGACAACCCGTCGGAAGATATCGCTTTTCTCGATTCTATCGTTGTTCCTTCGGCCGATGTTAAATTACACGTCGACACTATTTGGAAAGACAGCGTCACCATCGACACCATTATCGAATACAACCACACCCATTTCTATCCGAACGATATTCTGCTCACGGCATTCAACGAAGGATTCCAATCTCAATATCTCGATAAAAGCGAAAGAAAAGACCGTCGTAAAATCGACCTTTATTTCAAAGCCCCCGCCGATTCGTTGCCCAAGCTGAAACCGCTGAATTTCGAGCAAGAAGACTGGGCCATTCTCGAACGCTCGTTCCACAACGACACACTGCAATACTGGATAAAAGACTCGCTCATTTACAACATGGATACACTTTTATTCACGGCCGAATATTTCCGTACCGACACGTTAAGACAATTGTCTCTCTACAACGATACGCTCAAATTCATCATGAAAAAAGTCAAAGCGCCCAAGAAAAAAGAAAAAAAGAAAGACAAGGACAACGACTCCATCGAAGTTCCCGAAATCCAATTCATGCAAATGAACGCCAAGATAAGCTCTTCTCTCGATGTTTATAAACCGCTTCGTTTTTCCTTTGCCGAACCATTGCAAACATACGATGCAGGGAAAATACATCTGGAACAAAAAAGAGACACCTTGTGGATACCTGTTGCCGACTCCCTGTACACATTCCTCCAAGACTCCATTGCTATCCGGGACTACACACTCACCTACAAATGGACTCCGGGAGAATCCTATCGCATCGTTATGGACTCCACGGCATTCACCAATATTTACGGACTATTCACGAACACCTATAAACAAGAATTCAAAGTCAAAGCCCTCGAAGATTACGCCAACCTGTATCTCTCTATTTCGGGCGTATCCGATTCCGCTTTTGTCGAAATTCTCGATTCAGGAGACAAACCCGTAAGAACGGCCCCAGTCATCAACGGAGGAGCCGAGTTTATGTATATGAATCCGGGTACTTACTACGCCCGCTTATTCATCGACCGTAACGGAAACAGGAAATACGACACCGGAAACTACTCCGAAAAACGACAGCCCGAGGAAGTATCGTATTACCCACAGGAACTCGAACTGAAAGCCAATTGGGATATAGAACAGGATTGGGACATCTACGCGACACCGGTCGATAAACAAAAACCCGACAAAATAAAGAAAAACAAGCCCAAAGAGAAAAAACGCAATTACTGACAATCTTAATAACAAACCGCATGCTACGCCATCGTTATATGAAAAACACCGGGTCGTTACGCCGTATTACTTTCGGGATTCTTTTTTGGAGTATGGCGAACGGAATTTATGCGCAAACGACTCCGGGTATGCAACCCGAATGGCTATCCTACGATGTCATATACCAACTGGGATTTCTCTGGAAGCGGGCAGCGACAGCTACGCTCCAACTCACCGAATACCCCGACAAATATACATCTGTTTTAAAAGCTCGTACACTCCCCTTTGCCGACAACATATTCAAGGTACGCGACACACTGGTATCCGATATGCAGCGAAACAAAGAACTGCTACCCATTTATTACGCCAAACTCGCTGACGAAAACGGAACCTACCGGAAAGACGAAGTAAATTATACCTACGATGGAAACTCGACCACAGGAAATATCCGCCTATATCGTCCCAAGCGTAACGCCATAGAGGACTATACACTCACCGAACCCGGTATAGTCTACGACATGCTGAGTATCTTTTACGTGATTCGCACCTTCGACTTCCGAGCAATGGAAATGTATCAAATCTATAACACCAAAATTTTCTCCGGTAAAAACCTCGAATACCTCGAAATAGAATATTTGGGACAGGAAATCCTCAAACAAAACAAAAAGGAATACAGCACCTACAAACTTCATTTCCGATTCTATGACAGAACCGGGAAAAAGACCAGCGACAAAATCTCGGCATGGATCTCTACCGACAATAAACGCATACCCTTGAAAGTAGAAGGGAAACTCCCCTTAGGCTCTATGAAAGCCGTGTACACGGGAGAATAGAAATTATCCGTCATTATCATGGGCACGAGCTAAAAACTGACCTCCTGCACATGCAGCGTGATAGGGAAGGTATCCGAAAGATGGAAAGGTTAGTTCTACAAAAATCCTATCTTTTTTAACCCCTCTCATCGTCGCTACCGTTCCTCTGTGTCTCCCCTATTGCTCCGCAACTCCCCGTAATACTACGGGACACGGCAGGGGAGAAGAACAAACACAATACACAGGAAAGTATTAACCTCC
>OGLG01001603.1_pt1 | contig 12415 bp, 11 predicted proteins | sample 1572621 | NCBI WGS metagenome assembly OGLG01 (sample SAMEA2581912, study PRJEB24529) | metagenome | biome: Human gut stool | place: China | collected 2011 | reverse complement strand
ACTCCTCCCATAAATGAGACCGGTTTACCCGCCGGTAGAGGCATTACTTCGACAGAAGCAGCATTCGAACTAACAGATCGACTTACCCCTTGTGGGACTCTCATCGGGCCGAACGGTCCATTAACGAGCTGGTATGTTTCTACTTGAAATTCGAATTTTCCCGGATTTATAGTTATTTTCCCGGTACGTTGAGGGAACAAAAGGCATTGTTTCAAAATCGCCATTTTATAGTTCACCCCATTGTAATTTTCCAATTCGAACGACGTGTTTTGAGGTAAGTCTATATCCTGTACCACAAATCCTTCGAATGAAGGGAAGCTATAATTCTCTGCTTGTACACCCGATGCCCGAGTGTATAATTTTATCGTTGCCAACAATGCTTCTTGTTCATATACTTTTGTCTTCGAAAGTACAGTCCGAATAAATAATTCCGTATTTCCAGCTTCTTCTCCCATCGACTGTCTCGAAACACCGCCTGCCGAGGACGATGTTTTATCGGGAGGAAGTATCGTTAACTTCCATGTATTGGTAGAAAAAGTACGCCCATCGGCCGAGATTGTAGCCGGTGCAAAAGTGTAGCTACCTTCTTTTTCCGCTCTCAAAGTAATTACATGTGTTTCCGTTGTTTGTCTATCGACATTACCGTTTACAACAGATACACTCGTGCCTGAGCTCGTTCCTTGATATAATACTTTACAGCCAGAAAATTCAGGTAACCTCAAATCTTTACCTGATGCATTATACAAAGTATATTCCAATTGGAATTGTTGCCCTTGTATCACTTGTCTGGGGCCATCTACTGCAAACCGCACATTATCGGCCCACAGAGTTGCCATACAGACCAAAGCCCCAAACATTATTAAATATCTTCTCATAACTATTTATATAACTATGTTATATGATTCTACCATTCTTTATCGGTCTTTCTACGTTTTTGTTGCTGCATCAGCGCTTTTTGGACTTTTTCTTGTGTATCTCGTTCGTCCTGTTGAATCGCATCGAGAATTTGTTGTGCATTCTCTTTCGACATTTGAGATTGTTGTGGTTGTTGCTGCTGTGGTTTATTTTGTTCTTGTTGATCTTGCTTTTGGTCTTTTTGTTGATCTTTGTTCTTATCTTGCTGGTCTTTGTCGTCGTTTTTATCTTGATTTTGTTGCTCTTGTTGTTGTTTCTTTAACAGCAATTGTGCCAATCTGAGGTTGTAACGCGTCTCGTCGTCCTTCGGATTTCGTCGGAGAGCATTTTTATATTCTTCTATACTTTGAGCATAATTTTTTTCTTGGAACGATATGTTTCCAAGATTATGCCAAGCGTGTGCTGCTCGTAAAGAATCGGACGATGCTTGTACGATTTTTCTATATTCGTTGCGAGAATCATTCCATTTCTGCTGTTTGTAAAGCGCCGCACCTAAATTGTATGTTGCGATTTCCGACGAAGGGTTAGCTTCCAGAGCTTTACGGTATTCGATCTCAGCTTCGGTATATTTTTTATCGTTAAATAATCCGTTCCCTTTTCTAATCGTATTGCGTTCGACTTTTTCATCTATTTTATTTTCACCTTGCGCAACAGCCTGTGCATTCTCTTGTGCGAGCAAACTCATTGTCATGCTCATCAACACAAAATACATTATATATCTGATAGATTTCATATCTCAACATATTTATGAAAAGAAAGTTATCTTTTTTAACCAACTGTTCTTTCTGTCTACAATAAACACATCTACTATTAATAATAACAATGCTATCCACGCCAGCCCCTGAAATTGTTCATCATATTGCGAATAGACCTTACTCTCAATATCGGCTTTTTTCATTTTCTTTACTTCTGAGGTCAAGGCTCTCAATGCACTATTGGTATTATCGGCTCGAACATAAATACCAGTTCCTGCCTTTGCTATTTCTTGGCCGAGAGACTCGTTCAATTTCGAAATAACTACATTACCGTCTCTGTCTTTAATAAAGTTATTTTCACTGTTCCCGGTCGGGATAGGAACACCTTCCAACGACCCGATACCGATTACATCTACTTTGATATTTTTTTCGGCCGCAGCTTTTGCCATTTGAACAGCATCGTCTTCATGATTTTCTGCATCGGTTATGACAATGATTGCTTTATCTACCCCTTCGTTGGGTGTAAATGAATTCATCGCAGTAGAAATAGCCCGACCAATAGCTGTACCTTGTGTCGGAACCATATTGGGATTAATGGTATTCAAAAACATTTTAGCAGACACAAAATCCGATGTAATCGGTAACTGAGTATAAGCATCTCCTGCAAAAACAATAAGACCTATCTTGTCGTTGTCCAATTCATCTACGAGTTTGGACAACATCATCTTTGCTTTTTCCAATCGATTAGGCGCTATATCCTTCGCCATCATCGAATTGGAGACGTCTAGCGCTATCATAATTTCGACTCCTTGTTTCTTTACGGTTTCGAGTTTAGAACCGAACTGGGGGCGCGCCAACATAAATACAATGACAATAAACGCCAATTGTTGAATAATAAATTTAATCCATGGTTTATATTTTGAGACATCGGTCATCAAAGGAGCCAGCACCGACGGATTGCCGTACTTGGCCAAATTACGTCGGGACCGATAACGCCCATAGATAAACAGTCCCCACAATATAGGAACAATGATCAATAAATATAGGTATTCAGGTTGTGCAAATCGAAACATAATCAACTTCTGTTTAAGGAATATTTTTCAATAACGTATGACGAAGAACAATTTCCAAACCTAAGCATAAGAGAGCCATTAATGCCCAAATAGTGTATTCTTCCTCTTTTACGCTGAATTCTTTAACTGTTAGCTTCGTTTTCTCCAATTTATCTATTTCCTCAAAAATACCTTTGAGGACGTTTTTGTTCGTTGCCCTGAAATATTTTCCATCTGCTGTCTCTGCAATTTGCTTCAAGGCCTCTTCGTCCATTTCGACCGGCATATTCTGATATGTAATGCCATACGGTGTCTGAACCGGTGTAGGCGCTAATCCTTTTGTTCCCACCCCTATCGTATAAACGTGGATTCCAAACGACTTCGCTATTTGTGCCGCGGTCGCCGGCGCAATGTCACCGGCATTGTTCGTACCATCGGTCAGCAGTATAATTGTCTTCGATTTGGCTGGTCCGTCTTTTATTCTGTTAATAGCGGTTGCCAAACCATCACCGATTGCTGTTCCATCGTCGACCATACCGCAATGGACATCTTTCATTAAATTAAGAAGGACGGCATGATCTGTTGTCATCGGACACATGGTAAAACTTTCCCCGGCGAAGATCACCAAGCCTATATTGTCGTGTTCTCTCCCGGAAACAAACTGTGCAGCTACATCTTTTGCCGCCTCTACTCTATCCGGTTTGAAATCGCGGGCTAACATACTTCCAGAAATGTCAAGGGCAAGCACTATATCCACTCCTTCGGTAGAGGAATTTTGCCAGCTATCGGTAGATTGGGGACGAGCTAATGCAATAATCAAAAGAACCACTGCCAAAACGCGCAAAACAAAATTGAAATGCCGCAGGTAAATTTTGTATGTACGCGGCATTTTATCGAATGGCTGTGTCGTAGAGACTTGTAGTGCAGCCTGCATACGCTTCTGTTTAAGAATATACCATGCTATTACCGGTATAATCAATAACAACAGAAGTAAATATAAAGGATTCGCAAATACCATTTTCAAATTATTTTAAAGGCTGTTATTAACCTTCGTTCAACATCTCTTTTCATTCCGTTTTTTCGGAAGTCTGATTCTCGGATTCAGGAGCCTTTTCTTCCGGTTTAGTCTCTTCAACAAAAGTCTCGGCATAACGCATTACCTGCTCATTGTCGTCCGGCAGAGGTCTCATTTTTGCGAACTTCACGAAATCGGCCATTTCAAGAATATCTCGTAATTGCCGATTGACAGCTTTTATCTCTTCGTTACGATGCAATGTTTCAATAATTTGAGAAGAAGTCATTTCCATTGCATTGATATGAAATCGTTCGTCGATATACTCTCTAAGAATCTCCGTTAAAGTCGTATAATAGGCCTTCTCCTGACCTTGTTGCCAAAGTTTAGAGTCTTTTAATTCGTGTAAAGCTTGTATTGCCCGGTCATAAGGCGGAACCAACATTTTTTCATCGATAATTTCTTCGCCTTTTTTCCGCCGACCCCAACGCCAATATGCATATATTCCTGCCGCTATGACGATTAAAGCGACCAATAAATATATTACCCACGACGGAATGTAATCCATCAATACAAAAGGTGGTGCATCTACTCCTTTTATATCGAACTCTGCATGAGTTGTATCAACCGGAACCGGTACTACTTTGAGACTCAACGCCTGAGTCTCGAAAGTATCGTCTTCTATGACATATTTGAACGGAGGTAGATAATAAAGTCCCGAATCGAACGAGGTGACAAGAACTTCATTATTTATTTGTATCCGATTGTTTTTCAAATCAATCGTATCGGGTTTAGATACCTTCAACACTTCTACGCCTGTAACAAGCGTATCTTGAATAATGGGTAACCTCACAAATTTATCTTTATCCTGAGAAACCTCTAATCGCACCGTAGTTTGATCTCCCATCATAATAGCGGCAGAATCCATTTGGGCTCGCACGACTATATTATTCTGGGCAGATACAGTTGCCATAAATACCGGCAATACAGAACAAAGACCTAACAACTGTAATATTATATACCTTCTTTTCATTATACATAGATTTTTAATCTACCCTCTTCGCTTGAAGAGAGTCATAAGGGCTACGACAAAATCATCGTTTGTTGCGATAGTCGCTAAATCGACTCTACTTTTACGTAAAGTCGCAAGCATTTTTTCTTGTCTCGAATTCCACCAAGCGGCATATCGGTTTCGCACGTTTGCCGAAGACGAATCTATCCACTGCTCACACCCTCGCTCGGAATCTTGGAGTTTAATCAATCCTACATCGGGTAATTGAGTTTCACGTCGGTCATATACTTGTATTGCCACCAAATCGTGACGACGGTTAGCTATCGATAAAGCATTTTTATAATTGTTCCCGTCTACGAAATCAGAAATCAAAAATGTCGTGCATCGTTTCTTGATCGCGTTTGTCATATATTCCAGAGCCAAACTTATATTGGTTCCTATACTCTCGGGTTGGAAGTCTATAAGTTCTCGTATGATATACAAAATATGCTTGCGGCCCTTTTTGGGGGGTATGAATTTTTCTATCTTATCGGAAAAAAATATCATACCTATCTTATCGTTGTTTTGTATAGCCGAGAATGCAATGGTTGCAGCGACTTCGGCCATCATCTCACGTTTGGCCTCTCCTACCGCTCCAAAATTTCTACTGGCAGAGACATCGACCAAAAGCATGACTGTCAATTCCCTTTCTTCTTCAAATACTTTCACGTAAGGTTTATTGTAACGTGCCGTCACGTTCCAGTCTATATCTCTTACGTCATCGCCATACTGATATTCTCGGACCTCGGAGAACGCCATACCCCGACCTTTAAAAGCCGAATGGTATTGCCCCGCAAATATATTACGGGAAAGACCTCTCGTCTTTATCTCGATATGACGAACTTTTTTCAACAGCTCACTGGTTTCCATAAATTATATCCCGAACATCGTTTAGGGAACTTCTACCTTATTGAGTATTTCACTAATAATTTCTTCTGCGGTCATATTGTTGGCCTCGGCTTCGTAGCTCAACCCGATACGATGACGCAATACATCGTGACAAACGGCTCGCACATCTTCGGGAATAACATAGCCCCGTTGTTTTAAAAATGCATAAGCCCGGGCTGCTAAGGCCAGACTAATAGATGCACGAGGAGAGGCTCCGAATGATATCATTTCTTTCAGCTCTCCCAAACCATAATCTTGGGGGAAACGTGTTGCAAATACGATATCGACAATATACCGTTCTATTTTTTCATCTATATAAACTTTTTGGACAATCTCTCTCGCTTCAATAATCTCAGACGGTTGCAGAACGGGTTTAATATCTATTTTTCGTCCGCTTATATTCTGACGTATAATGAGTTTCTCTTCTTCTTTTTTAGGATATCCGATGATTACTTTAAGCATAAAACGGTCCACCTGTGCCTCTGGTAACGGATATGTACCTTCTTGCTCTATCGGGTTCTGAGTAGCCATAACCAAAAACGGATCGTCTAATTTAAACGTCTGCTCACCAATGGTAACCTGACGTTCCTGCATGGCCTCTAATAGCGCACTTTGTACTTTTGCCGGAGCCCGGTTAATTTCATCTGCCAAAACAAAATTGGCGAAAATAGGACCTTTCTTGATTTGAAATTGTTCTTTTGCCTGACTATATATCATCGTACCCATGACATCGGCAGGCAGTAAATCGGGCGTGAATTGTATGCGGCTATATTTTGCATCAATGAGAGAAGCCAATGTTTTTATAGCCAAAGTTTTTGCTAACCCCGGTACACCTTCAAGCAAGATATGTCCGTTGGATAACAATCCTATCATCAGTGAATCCACCAAATGTTTTTGACCGACAATAACTTGATCCATGCCTTGTGTTATCATATTCACAAACGAACTTTTACTGGCGATCAGATCGTTCAACTCCCGAATATCTACTGTTTCACTCATACGTTTTATCTTTTTGTATTTTTAATTTATACGTTTTTTGACTTTCTCTGTCGCAAAATTAGCCATACACTGGTTCTATATATACCCAATCGCGTTAAAAATGGCTAACTATTCACTTAAAAAAGACTAAGTCGCTAACTTATTCAGCTAACGACTCTGTTGATATTTATTCATAACGACTCTGTATTTTCGCGGCTAATGCCTTAGCGTTCTCGACAGAAGTCCTATTGTTTGCATCAATATCATATTTCGATGCACTTGGAATGGTTAAACGAGTCCCAATCGGAACTTGATTAGGATTTTTAATCACGTCCTTGTTTTCTTCATAAATATACACCCAAAATGCCTTATGCCCAAAATATTTTCGAGCCAATGTCGTCAGAAATACTCCTGATCGAATAGTTTCTATAACCGGCTTGACCTCAGGCGCTGCGAGGGGAGAAGCCGAGATTACCGAGTCTTTAAGGACAGAATCCTTTTCCATTTCTGAAAGTGTATCTTTATTTTCCGGTAGAACAACCGATTCGGGATTGTTGTTCATGGGTCGCGAATCGATCGACTGCTTTCCCAAAGACAGAGTATATTCTCCGATTTTCACAACATAAGGGCTATCATTTCCCATAAAAAATATACCTCCGGCCAAGCATATTATAATAATGCCGAATGCGGACAGTACACCCCACCAGAATGATTTTCGAGAAGCCGATTTCCGCAAATAATCCTCATAACAATCTTCCTCTTTTTCTTCTACTTTCGTCTCTGATTCGGGTTGAATAATTTCCTCTTGAAATTTCTCTATTTCCTGTGATGATACAGTAGATTCAGAAGATTCTTCATCGGCTGATTTATCTTCCTGAATATATTCATGAGCCGGTTCTATGGGTTCATCTTCCTCTTCTTTTTCTCGAATTTCTTTTGAATCTTGTAGTTCTACATTTTCGGTATTACAAATGTCGTTATTTTCATCTATATCTTGACTTGGAACGGCCGTCATATCCTCAATCGGCACATGATCATTGAGGACTTCGACAGAAAAGCTGGAAAATGGGGCATTAACAGCTTCACGCAGTACTTTATCAGGAATAAAAGACAGTTTATAGTGCCCCGGTATCTCCACAGGTTCTCCGGTTTGAATATTGATACTTCCTCGGGCTTCTACCCATATAGGTTTAAATAAACCTAACCCGTTTATTCTCAACTCTTCACCGGAAGTTATGACTTCTGTTGAAACAGTAAAAAATTCTTTCAAAAAAGTTTCAGCTTCTTTCTTCGTGATATTCATCTTTGAAGAAAGCAATCCAACCAAATCGGGAAAAGATATTTTTTCGTTCATTTGGAAGACAACATTTTAAGTTTAGTTTTAATAGCACTCCCCGGTTTAAATGACAGAATCATCTTGGGAGGGACAAGCATACGCTTACCGGTTGACGGATTCACGACTACTCGTTCCAATTTCTTTTTGGGCTCGAATAACCCGAATCCTTGTATTGCCACTGTGTCCATCTGAGAACAACGTTCCTTCAAAATTTGAAGAAATGCAGACATATAGCTGTCGATTTCTCCTTTATCTTTGCCCAATCGGGATTGTAATTGTATCAAAAAAGATTTATGATCCATTCTCCATTATTTTTTTATTGAGAGAAGTTTGTTTGTACCATTAATAGCCTATGTGCAAATTTAGAAAAAAATTTGTACAAACGTACATTATTTGTATATTTACCGTTACTTAATCAACATAAACCACTATGGAAAATGTTCGAAAATATTTTAAACGCGATATAAGTTGGCTTTCTTTTAATTACAGAGTATTAATGGAAGCTATGGATCATACGGTTCCGTTATTTGACCGAATAAAATTTTTGTCTATCTATCAGTCCAACCAAGAAGAGTTTTATAGAGTGAGAGTATCGGAATATCACCAAATACTATCTGATCCACTGCAAAGCATCGAGGATAAACGACAGGCCGAAAATACACTGAGTGCAATCAATCAAGAAGTAAATCGACAAGTAGATATTTTCAATAAGTTTTTTTTCAACGAGATTATACCTGAACTTGAAAAAGAAGGAATGGTATTGTATCATAACGAACAAATAGAAAATTGTCATCGAGAAGAGATCCGTAATTTCTTTAAAGAAGAGGTATTCCCCTTTCTACAACCGGTCTTGATACTAAAAAATGATATTGTCTCTTTTTTACGAGATAATCGACTTTATTTGGCCATAAAAATGTACAAGAAAGGAGATCCCGATAGACAACCGTTTTATGCCCAAATAAAGATACCATTTAGTAAAGTACCTCGTTTCATAAATCTCACACCTCACGATGGCAAAAATTATCTGATGTTTATCGACGATATGATCGCCTTAAATTTAGACGTCGTATTTCCCGGATTTATTATCGATTCTCACTATGCGATAAGAGTCTCTCGCGATGCAGATTTTTCCATAGAAGCCAAAGAGGTAGCGAACATCGTCGATGCGGTACGCAAGCGCGTAAAAAAGAGAAAAATAGGGAATGCCAATCGACTGGTTTACGATGGCTGCATGCCCTTAGATATGCTGCAATACATTTGCGATGCCTATGATATTCCTCACGGACAATGTATTCGATCAGGGAGATACCTTAATTTGGAAGATTTATCGAAGTTACCGAATCTAACCGGAAAAGAATTAAGCGAAGTACTCCCCTCGCCTATGCAGATACCGGCATTCGACAGAGCACCAACCATGTTCGAAGTTATTCGGCAACGGGATTTTCTAATTCATTTTCCATATCAGTCGTTTAGTTATTTAACCCGTTTTCTTACCGAGGCTGCCGATAATCCTAATGTTACCGACATAAAACTCACTCAATACCGTGTCGCTGAAAATTCCGAAATCATAGATCGTTTACTTTATGCTGCACAAAAGGGAAAACAAGTAACTGTATATGTAGAGATAAAGGCACGGTTCGACGAGGAAAATAATATCATAACTTCCGAATTGATGAGAAAATCTGGGATTCGCGTGGTGTATAGTACTCCCGGATTAAAAGTGCATGCAAAAGCATTATTAATCAAATGTTCTACACTTCACAAAAATCAGCCACAAGCTTATGCGTTTTTAAGTACAGGGAATTTTAATGAAAATACGGCTCGAATTTATTCGGATATGGGTTTGTTCACTATAAATAGGGAAATTACCAGCGAATTGGATAAATTATTTTCCATTTTAGACGGCTCGTCAAACGACCGATATTTCCAAACTTTATTGGTCGCTCAATTCAACATGGTCGATGTGTTGAAACAGAAGATAAATTTTGAGATCGAAGAGGCTCGTCAAGGTCGGAAAGCCCATATTATATTAAAAATGAATGGGCTGCATGATACGAATATGATAAATGCTCTTTATGATGCCAGCGAAGCGGGTGTACATATAGATTTGATCGTAAGAGGTATTAATTGCTTAGTTCCTAACCAACCTTACAGTCGCAATATCCGTATGATTCGCATAATAGATTCTTATTTGGAACATGCGCGTATTTGGTATTTTTACGCTGGTGGACATGAGGATATGTACCTTTCTTCGGCAGATTGGATGCGACGGAACTTGAACAGACGCATTGAGACTGCTGTTCCCATATTCGACCAAAGCATAAAAAATGAAATATTATCAATTATATCCCTTCAACTGCAAGATAATGTCAAGGCTTGTTATATAGACGAAAATTTAGAAAATCACTATGTTCAAAGTCGGGAAGCAAAGCTCCGTTCTCAACGACACTGCTTTCATCTGTTAGAAAAATATTCTATTCCCGACACTCAGTCTGTGATACCCGAAATTTTTATCAGTTGATTGGGATTTACTAATTTATCATTCGGTAATTTCAACATTGTTACCTTCCGGGTCGAGTATAGTACTCTCATAAAATCCATCACCAGTAAGCCGTGGTTGTCCTATAACCGTATATCCATCGGTTTGCAAACGTCGGGTAAGCTCGTCGACAGCTTCTCGACTACCTACCGATATAGACAAATGGGCCAAGCCTTTCACTTGGCCTCGGTTGAAAGGCATATCTAAAATATCAGGACGATTCATCAATTCAATACAAGCTGTTCCCTCATCAAAAGATAAAAAATAAGAAGTAAATTTCTTAGATTCATTGACATATCTGTCATTACATAAAGCACCGAAATATTTCATATAAAAAAGACGAACCGATTCGATATCGTCTACCCATAGTGCAACGTGATTAAGTTTCATATGAATGTGTAATTTTTGTACAAATGTACATTACTTATCTATATTACAAATTCTTGTCGATTAAAAAAAATTAAAAGAATAACGATTATCATGTGATTTTCATTCTATTTTTTATTATTATTTTTGCAGAAAAATCTCAAATTATGAAAAAGATAGTATTTTTATTTCTAATTTATATGCCGATATGCCAGGTTATATCGGCTCAAACCTTAAAGAAGCAGAACCAAATGCTGAAAGATTCCATCGGTATTATGCACAAAGTAATCGATGAAAAGTCTTCGGTAAATAGTGCTTTATCGAAAGACAACAGTACACTTAAAAATCAAAATGTATTACTAAAAGCTAGTAAAGACTCATTGATTAAAGAGCAGAAGACGCTTCTTGATAAATATAAAAATTTATCAGAAGAAAACGATTTATTAAAAGATTCGCTTTTTATATATCGGGGCCAAAATAAAACATTGCATTTGCAAGTAGACAGCCTTAATACAAAAATTGGGAATCTTACCGAAGAAATGAATACAAAACTTGATTACATGGCTAAACAAGAAAAAATTTGGGGAAGAAAAAAATACTTCAATATTTTTTATGGTATGCCTTCATTAGCCCGGGGTAATGGCTTAGAAAAATTAAATAGTGATTTTGCTGTGGCTATAAACCGAGGAAATACTTATTATTTGCACAAAAAGCCTCTTTTCGGAATGTTGAAATTCGGATTGGATTGGACAGTCTTCGATATAGCAGCAGCAAAATATACCGTAGAAGAAAGTGATTTTGAAGACGGCGGAGATATTTATAAAGCTGAAATCGGAATGCAGTTTGGTCCTTCTATCACGATTAATCCGGTCGATTTCTTAAAAATAAACGTATATTTCCGTTATGATCCAACTTTCTCCGTCGCATATAATCAAGACAGTGATTTCTTGATGAACTATGGATCTTATTTTAATACAGGTTTAGCGGCTTCATACAAAGTTATATCTCTTGGTGCTGAATATCGTTGGGGTACGACTTCGTATAAGATAGATGAAGAAAATCAAGATTGGAAAGTATCAGGCGCATACCTATATGTTAGTTTCCGATTCTAATCGGTATAATTTATTATAGAGGCACAGCCGATAGGATTTACATCTTATCGGCTGTAAATTTTTCGAACAATTTACCAATATATAGATTTTATAATATTCCTCTGAATAGCTTTACCTTGTATTTCAAATTATTGGCAAAACAATTTAGAGGTAAAGAATGTTTAAAAATAAACTGACACTTTATAACCAGCTTCATACTCATAATAAAAAGACATCTTGTTAATATTAAAAAATTAAGTATATTTGGATTCCGGCAATTATAAATGCATTTCTTTTTATACTTTATTCCCATCTCAAATTAAACATAACAAAAATGAAAAAATTACTTTCTTTATGGATAACGGTTGTTATCATTCTATTTCAAGTTCAAGTCTCAGAAGCTTGTACCGGCATTACTTTAACAACAAAAGATAATTCACTACTGTCCCGTAAAAGTTGATAAATAGTTCTTTGAAATTATTGAAATATAGT
>OGLG01001593.1_pt1 | contig 12494 bp, 9 predicted proteins | sample 1572621 | NCBI WGS metagenome assembly OGLG01 (sample SAMEA2581912, study PRJEB24529) | metagenome | biome: Human gut stool | place: China | collected 2011 | reverse complement strand
TTTCAATACGCTCTAAAATTTCAGATGTTGGTTTCATTGAGGTTTCTCCTCCCTTTCATTCTTACATTTTAGATGTTACTAACTGGCTCCATTTGCCATGTAAGGGTTATTATCCCTCTCGGACTACTATGGAGCCTCCGTTGCCATATCCGGCGAATGAGCCGGACTTAGGCAATCCCCAGTTAGCGTTGTGCTTAGGTGAATGAAGATTGTCGGATATGCTTTCGGTTCGTTATGACGTGTTCTCACGCCTGTTTCATAACGTGTTGGCAGTTGCCCCGTCGTCAAAGATAACGTGACAGCGTTATGACATGGGTTTCAAGACTTTTCCCACACCTGCAAAAAACAGGAACTGGAACCTCACATTTGATAAACCCAATCTTATCCTCGTACCTTCTTAATATCAGGAAACAGTCGCACCTAAGTCTTTCGGTGACTATTCCTTTCTCTGCTATGCGATGTTCCCGTAAAGGATTTCTCCTTAGTCGGTAAGGCAGAATATTTCGCGCACTGCCGTGTGCGGCAGTACCTTAAACTGCTTTGCACAACGCCCTATCTGGGCGCACCTTGACGTTCTGCGTGTACACGCGATACACGATCGCGGACACCTCAGCGCGGGTGATGTTGCCCATGGGCTTGAAGGAACCGTCCTCATAACCCTTGAACACACCCATGCCATTCAGAACGGCAACAGCCTCAGCGTAATCATCGCTGATGCTCTTGTCATCCTTGAAGGCGTTGGCGCTGACGGCCAGAGACAGAGTCATGACCAGAGCCAGCACCATTGCGAGTAACTTTTTCATAGATGTTACTCTCCTTTCATAAATTTCCATCCCCTTGCGGCCGAACACCCGCCGTCTCTCCCGCTTCCCCGTGGTTGCCGCCAAAATTCGTAAATTCTAAAATTGTTGCAAGAACGATCAAGAATCACAAAAAACAGGCAGAATCAACGCAAAAACATTCAATTCAGTGGATATCGCATCCCCTTAGCGACGCGGAAAAAGCCCGCCGCGCAAGGGCTCGCGGACGCGGCTGGTAGCGGTTTGGTAGCGATTTGCCGGAAACGGGGGTTTGGGGGCGAAAAAAGCCTGATTTTTCAAGGGTTTGGGGGCGCGAAAGGTCGGGTAGCGGTTTGGCGGCGGTCCGCAGCTACCACAATTTTAGCACTCTCGACGCGTGAGTGCTAAAATTAAAAGTTTGTTCATCAAAAGAAGTATTTTTGTTCACAGGGCGTGCCTATACTCATAATTGTTCCGAGGGGAACGAAAGAAACGTAAACCACGCGGGCTGCAAAAGCGGCTCGCCAGAATAGATTTGGAGGCTTTGTATTATGTTTGAACTGAGACCTTTTGAACGCAGAAACAACCACGTTGCGGCTTATGATCCCTGGGATCAGATGGAGCGCGCATTCTTCGGTGACGGCTCGTGGGGCCGCGGGCTGAGTGAGTTTAAGACCGATATTCAGGACAAGGGCGACAGTTACCTGCTGGAAGCTGATTTGCCGGGCTTCAAGAAAGAGGACATCCACGTCGATGTGGACGGCGACACGATGACCATTCGTGCCGAGCGCCACAGCGAGCACGAGGATCAGGACAAGAAGGGCAATTACGTCCGCTGCGAGCGCAGCTACGGCAGCTACCAGCGCGCGTTCGACATCAGCGGCGTCGAGGTTGCGAATATCTCCGCGCAGTACAATGACGGCGTGCTCAAGCTGAACATGCCGAAGAAGAGCGCCGTGGTGAACGCGAAGCAGATCGAGATTCAGTAAAGAACTTCAAAAAAGGCGGCGAAAGCCGCCTTTTTTGATTTCGGATTGCACGCCGCGGCAGCGCACGCGCCGTAGGCGCACACGTTTGCGGCGTGAGAGGTTTTTTTGTCACGCACACGCCCCAGGGCGGCTTCGCTTGCCGCTTTGCGGCAATTCACCTTCTGTCGCGACAAAAAACGATCAAGATCATTGCGCGCCTGCGGGCGCGCAATTTTTTTGGGTTGTACGGGGTTGTACAAAAAATATTGGCGAAAGTCCGCTCAGGTGAGCGGGCTTTCCTTTTTTTCGGCGGGCCGCGGCTGGAAAAGGGGAATTTCGCTCCCCGCGCGGCGGCGCGGACTACTGTTACTTGCCGCCTGACCGCTGCGCGGGTCATCAGAACACAAAAAGCGGCTTAGGCCGCTTTTTTTATATTTGTGCTTATATATTATATGTATGTGGTGGCGGATAATGGGGTTTTCTGTGGTTTTATGTCAAGCTGTAACAGAAGCGGCGGTTTGTTACAAGTGTGTTACAGATGGGGCGAAAGCGTTGACTTGAAATTTTGCTTGTGGTAAGGTGACAGTGCAGAAAGGGTGGGGAACGGTGCGTTCCCGACTTAGTTACGGGATCGGCATGCCACGGTAAGTAAGCCGAGAAACGCCGAAACTTGCTCCTTTCTGACAAACGAACCATCTTTAAGGGGATGCGATAGCAACTAAAATCGCGCGTTTTCCTGCAAAACGGTCAAAAATGCAAGAAAAACGAAATGCTTTGTAACCTTTTCGGTCAACCTTCATTTTCGCCCGCGAACAGCAAAATGCCCGCTTTTCGCTGCCGGAGCGCTCCAAGGGGATGGAAATTTATGAAAGGAGAGTAACATCTATGAAAAAGTTACTCGCAATGGTGCTGGCTCTGGTCATGACTCTGTCTCTGGCCGTCAGCGCCAACGCCTTCAAGGATGACAAGAGCATCAGCGATGATTACGCTGAGTCTGTTGCCGTTCTGAATGGCATGGGTGTGTTCAAGGGTTATGAGGATGGTTCCTTCAAGCCCGAGGGCAACATCACCCGCGCTGAGGTAGCTACGATCGTCTATCGTATCTACACTGCCGACGTCGCCAAGAACGATAAGTCCGGCCTCTATGCCACTTATAACAAGTTCAGCGACATGGCTGGTGCCGGTTGGGCTCAGGGCTACATCGGCTACTGCGCCAACGCCTCCCTCGTCAAGGGCTATCCCGATGGCACCTTCAAGCCGTCCGGCAAGGTCACCGGCTATGAAGTCCTCGCCATGATCCTCCGCGCTGTCGGTTACGACAAGAACAACGAGTTCTCCGGCGCTGACTGGGCGCTCCATGTTGCGCAGACCGCGCAGCAGCTCGGCGTTCTGGACAACGTGGCGAAGACCACCGACCTGAACGCTCCCGCTTCCCGTGAGCTGGTCGCTGAGCTCCTGTTCCAGGGCATCCAGAAGGCTCAGGTCACCTACACCCCGGCCTTCGGCTATGTGACCGATAAGGTCATCGGTGCCAAGAACAACAGCCTCGGTGAGAAGAACTTCAAGCTCGACTCTGCTAAGTCCTCCGACAAGTGGGGCCGTCCCGCCACCAAGTGGACCTACAACACCGGCGACAAGGCCACTACCTTCGTTGAGAAGCCCAACCTGACCTACACCAAGGCTGTTACTGAGTGCGACGTCGCTCACGACGCCGGCCTGAAGGTCGACACCGCTTACACCCTGTATGTCAACGGCCAGAAGCAGCCCACGACCTACACGGTCAACCTGACCGACACCGTCACCAAGATGGGTGCTCAGGGCCGTCTGGTTGAGGTCTATGACGATACCATCGTCATGATCGACACCTTCCTCGCCAAGGTCACCTATGTTGCTCCTGCCGCTTATGACGCTCAGGGCCACCTGCGCACCGAGGCTACCATCAAGCTCGATGTCTATGCCACCAAGGGATCCACTGCTGCTACCACGCTCACCCTCACCAACGGCGAGGATGCGTATCCGTATGCTGTCGGCGATTACGTTCTCCTGAACGCCTACACCAACGCTGCTAACAACGCTACCGAGAGCGGCCTCATCAAGACCGGCGCTGACAAGTACGGCGAGATCGTTTCCAAGGCCACTTCCATTGACGGCGCTCAGAGCGTGATCTACTGGAACGCTCAGCAGCACAACGTCGAGGGCACTGTCTATGACGATGCTGCCAAGTTCTACTTCGACAACGCGGGGAAGAGCACTAACAAGTTCACCTGGTTCTTCGATCAGTACAACAACCTCATCGGTAACGTTGAGATCGCTGCTGCTACCAGCTACGGCGTCATCAACTCCATCTGGTGGGCTGGCAACGCTGCGGACGGTTCCGGCGTTGCGAAGGCGAACGTCACCTATGTTGACGGCACCACCGCTGTGGTCGACCTGAGCAAGATGACCTACTTCGACGAGACTGCTTCCGGCGTTGTGGCCCCCAAGATTGCGACCGGTAAGGTCACCCACAGCACCGGCATCCAGAACAAGGTCATGAAGGTTGATGGTGACTACTTCTACGTTGACTCCTACATCAACACCAACGCTGTCTGTGATGTCAACGGTATCCTGAACGGCCACCTCTTCCAGTTCACCACCCAGGCAAACGGCACTCTCGCCGCTGTCGAAGTCGCTACCACTGTTGACGCCAAGTTCCACAACGAGAACCTGTTCGTCAGCAAGAACACCCAGTACAACGGCAACAACCTGATCGTTGACGATGCCACCGTCTTCCTGGTCCGCAACAACACTACCAATCCCTACACCTTCAAGTCCATCGTTGGTCTCGGCAACATCGACAACTATGCTCAGGCTGAGGTCGACTTCGTCGATCTGAACGGTGATAAGGTCGCCGATTACGTCTACGTCATCGCCGATCCCGTTGCCGCCAAGGTCACCAGCCTCTTCTACTATGCCAACGAGCAGATCTCCTATGACGCCAAGACCGGTGTCTACACCATCCCCGGCTACGTTGACGGCGTGAAGGGCAACATCTATGGTGACAAGGACACTGCTAATGCCATCGCCCTGCTCAACGCCCTCGAAACCCAGGCTACCAATAAGGTCGCCGGCGGTCTCTTCAAGGTCGCTCTGAGCAACAACTACGTCAAGGAGTATGCCGCCATCGCTGCGATCGGCACTGCGACCACCAGCTCCGTTGACATCACCGCCTTCACCGGCTATCCCATGGCTGCTGCCTACACCGGCTACACCGTTAAGGTCGACTCCATCGTGGGCGCTGAGAAGGATACCTACAAGCACTCTGTCTACACCGACTATGTCGATGGCACCATCACTGGCGACAAGTTCTACACGGTTTCCGGCAACGGCGTTGACGGCCTGACCAAGATGCCTCTGGCTCTCGGCGACGTCACCACGCAGAACGTCATCGTTGTTTACAACGCTGAGACCTCTGCCACCTCCGCCACCCTCAACCGTCTGGCGCTCCAGGTTTACGCTGTGAACAAGGTCGACACCTCCACCAACCCCGATCCTCTCGCTACCTCTTACACCTACACCCTGAACATCGTGAATAAGGACACCGGTGCTGTTCTCCAGTCCTACGCCAAGACTGTTAAGAATCCCGGTAATGGCACCTACACCATCACCCTTGCTGGTGCTGCTACTGAGTTCGGCGTCTCTACCGCTAAGCTCACCGCTTTCGGTCCCGACTCCATCACCCTCACCATCGACAGCACTGTTGGCAAGCTCACTGATTCTGGTGTTCTCAAGGCTTACTACGCCAACTAATCATTGACGTAAGCGCAAAAAATCTCTGAATAGAGTTTCAGCCCCCGGCTCTTTTGAGCCGGGGGCTGTTTTTTGTTTTTCTGCGCCTCAGTCCGCGTCACAGCCGAGCACCACATAATGATATGTTTTGCCCGCCTCATTGAACTGAATGGCGGGCGGGGCGAAATACTGATCCTCTTCCTGCTGGCAGAACCAGCTTACGCTGCTGTTGTCCCATATCGCCGCGTTGCCCCGGTTATTCGAGTTGTAAAACCCGCTGACACCGCGCAGCGCCCAGTGCTGCGTGTCGCTCTGCTCGCTCACCATCACAAGCAGCGGGTAAAAGCCGCAGTCGATCTTGTTGGGATTTTCCGCGCCGCTCAGACCATTGCCGGCGTAGCTGCCGTATTTGATGCGGCAGATTTTACCGTTTGCGATCGTCTGCGCCAATGCCGTGATGCGCTCCGCCGCCGTGCCGTCGGCCTCGCTGCGCGCGTCGGTCTCCGCCTTGAGCGCCGCGTCGATGCTCGCAAACGCGGCATTGAAGTCCTGCATTTTGATCGGGTCCTCCTTGACCCACTGCGGCAGGTCGAAATTTGTCGTCTTGTTCATGCGCTTTCCCCCAAAATATAATGTTGGAAAAGGCAGCCCACACCCCCCTGCAAACGCGGGAACACTGATGCATGATTTGCCTTTTCATGATACGCCGTATCATGAAGCAGCGTTGCACACAACGCGGCAAAAAGCTGTACCGCCTCCGGTATTAGAATTCACGATACCACAAATTGCCGCGTTTTGTGCAACGATCCCCGTTGTGCGTGGGAACTTTTTCGGCTATCATACGTCTATAGAAGTATCCGAAAGAAATGAGGAACGAACGATGAAGAAGCTCCTTTCCATTCTGCTCCCGCTCGCGCTGGCCCTTTCCCTCGCCGCCTGCGGCGAAAAAAGCACAGACGAGGCCGCGCGCCAAACCCCGCCAACACTGACGGTGACAAGTGCAAACGCTTGCAGCGTCACCCTCAAAAGCAGCAGCTACGACTGGACCTACACCCAGGGCCTACAGAGTATGACCGACATTGCCTGCGGCGCGCACCCGCTGGACGAAAACTGCCGCGACATCACGCCTGTACTGGAAATGCCCTTTGCAGTGTCGGCCGCCTATTTCTACACCGTAACGCTCGATTTCGGCGATAATTCGCCCGATTCCGTCAGTCTCCGCTGCTGGCCGTCCGACGCCTGGGGCAGCACCGGCATGTCGTCCGAGACCGTGACCGCCCAGCGGCAGGATAACGGCACATTCCGCGCAGAACTGCCGCAAAGCGACGGCATTTTCGCCGTCGACGCGCTCTGGGACGGCAGCAGTGCGACCTACACCTTCTGCACGCAGGCGGAGGGGAGCGAAGAGCTCCACCCGGGCGCGGTGCTCAGCATCGGCGAGAGCGAAGACATCCGCAAGATCGACATCTCGTGGCGCAGCGGCGGCGTGAACATCTATGCCGCCGAGCAGAGCGCGCAGATCAGCGTGAAGGAGGAATCCACCGCGCCGCTCGCCGAGAGCGAGAAGATGGTCTGCGCGATCGACGGCGACACGCTGCGCATCCGCTTCCTCGGCGATGCCTACCGCGGCAGCTACGATGGGGAAAAGTATCTCGACGTGGGACTTCCGGCGGAGCTGGTCAACGCCGGTCACTTTGAGAAGATCGAGGTCGAAACGACGGACGCCTACGCCTATGTGAGCGCCGATGCGCAGAAGATCGACCTTTCGACCGTCGGCGGCGACGCACGCGTGATGTGCGCAAGCTGCCCCGCGGTCGAGATCGAGACGGTGAGCGGCAGCGTGGGCGTGGTGGACGGCACGTGGGCAAGGGTCGATATTTCGACACTCTCCGGCGCGATCGAGCTTGCAGGCGAAGCGGAAAATGCCGAGATCGAAACCGCGAGCGGCAAGGTGGATATCGCCGGCGCGCTCGGCGCGCTGGACTTCGAAAGCGTCAGCGGCAACCTGATTTTGGCTACCGAGCGTGCGCTGCGCCTTGATGCCGAAACGGAGAGCGGCAGCATCTATCTGACCCTTCCCGCGCAGGACGGTTTTACTCTCGACTATGAAACGAAAAGCGGCGCGTTCCGCTCCGCGCTCACCGAGCGCGAAGGAGCGCTCATCGCCTGCGGCGACCGCGAAACGCACTACACCGTGCCCGCGCTCGAGGGCGGCGAGATGAGCGAGCTTACGATCGAAACGATGAGCGGCACGCTGACGATCGAAGCCTCTTCCTCCGGCAGCAACTGAAGCGAACAAAAAAGAGAGCGGCAGCGCCGCTCTCTTTTTTCGTTATTTCTTGTCGATTGCAAGCCACGTCTGGTCGAAGCCGTAGGGGAGCAGCTCTTTGATGTGCAGGTGCTTTTCCTCGTTGTCCTTGTTCAGGCACACGACCTCCATGTCGGGCCCGAACTCGTAGAGCACCTGACGGCACGCACCGCAGGGGTAGCAGTAGTCGTCGCTGCGCCCAGCGATGACGATGCGCTTGAAGCGCCGATGCCCCTCGCTCACGGCCTTAAACGCCGCGGTGCGCTCGGCGCAGTTCGTCAGGCCGTAGCTCGAATTTTCGATGTTGCAGCCGGTGAAGACCGCGCCGTCCTCGCATTCGAGCGCCGCGCCCACGGGAAAGTGGGAATACGGCACATACGCCATGTCCAGCATGGCGACGGCCTTCGCCTTGAGTTCTTCTAACGTTGCCATAAAAACGCCTCCTCACCAGTCTACGCCGAGATCAGGACGGACTTGCGTATCCATGATGTCCTCGGCGTTATAGAATTGCAGATAGCGGCTGCGCGAGTGGCGCAGCGTGGTGCCGTCCGGATGCAGACGGTCGCAGATGACGGCGGAAATGTCGTCCTTGACGTAGCTGAACGAGCTGGTGCCGACGCTCGCGAAGATGCGGAAGCCCTGGCTTTGCAGGTACTTGAAGCGCTCGCCGGTCTGGTGCCAGTCATCGCCGTCGGGACGGCCGCCGTGCGGATAGAACAAAATCTGCGTGGGGCCGACGAGCGAGCCGACCTCGTCCGCCCAGCGCTCGGTGTCGTTGATGACGGTCTGGAGCGGTTTGGTGTCGAGGCGGATGTGGCCCCAGGTGTGGCTGCCGAACGTCCAACCCGTTTCCTTGAGCCGCTCGATGACGGGCTTGACCGCCTCGATCTCGCTCGCGCGGTAGGCATCGAACGCGGGGCGGTCGGGCGAATCTGCCGCGATGTCGCGGTCATCCTGCGTGCGGTAGCCTAAAATACCCTGATAGCCCGTCAGCGAGAAGATGGCCTTCGCGCCGTTCAGCGAAAAGTCGGGGTGCTCGTAGACAAACTGGTCGAGAATGGGCGTTGCGTCGAGTTCCTTGGTCAAAAAGGTCTCATTTGTGTACGGATCGGTGCACTGCGCCCAGATCTCGCCGTCCTCGCCGACGACGAGCTTGCTCGTGAAGCCTTCGTCGAGCATGTAGGGGTAGTAGTTTACGTCGTCAAAGCTGATGATGAGCGGCTTTTTGCCCTCTGGCAGCATCAGGGTGTTTCGCACCATGTGCGTGCCGGACTCGTCCGTCACCTCGCTCCAGACATCCTCCATCGCGACTAAGATGTAGCCCTTGTCGTACACGGACTGCAAAATTTTGTTGTATTCGTCGACTGTCACCATCCAGTCGTCGAGGCCGTAGCGCTGGTCCTGACTGGCATTGCAGTCGTGGAAGGCCCACTGCGGGTAGGCAATGATCGGGTGGAAAAAGAGGTGCTCCACCACCTGATCCGGCCCCCAGGCCTGCGTGAGCTGGTCCTCGGACCAGTAGCTGCGCACGGCGTCGTAGGGGTCAGTTGTATCGTCAGTATTGTTGTCGGTGTCGCTGCCATTCTCGTCCGTGACGGTCTGATCGTCGCCGTCGGACGGCGTCGTCTTATCGCCGCAGGCGGTCAGCAGCGACAGCACCATCAGCGCGCTGAGCAGCAGTGCAAAAAAGTGTTTCATGTCAAAATCTCCTCTCTCAAAACTGCGCGGTCATTATAGCAGACTTCACTTCTTTTGACTACACCTTTGGCGCTTTTGTTCCCATTTGTAACTATTTACCACAAATAATGAAAGCGTCACAGCTTTTCGCATCCGCAGACGCGAAATGATTTCGAATCGTTTTTTGGCGCGACATGCGCGTGCCAAAAACTCTTCTCGCTCCGCGCGTGTCGAAGCCGCCCTTTGGGCGGCAAGGCACGAAGCGGAGTGTAATTCTCAAAAAACAAGGGACACGGTTTCCGTGTCCCTTGTTTTTTGAAGAATTAAAAGTCTGCGTTGCCCACGGTGCGGGGATGCAGCTCCACGTCGCGGATGTTGCCGATGCCCGTTAAATACATCACCATGCGCTCGAAGCCAAGGCCGAAGCCCGCGTGACGGCAGGAGCCGTAGCGGCGCAGGTCGCAGTACCACCAGTAGTCCTCGGGATTCATGCCGAGCTCGCGGATGCGCTTTTCGAGCAGCTCGATGCGCTCCTCGCGCTGGCTGCCGCCGATGATCTCGCCGATGCCTGGAACGAGGCAGTCCGCCGCGGCGACGGTCTTGCCGTCGTCGTTGAGGCGCATATAGAACGCCTTGATCTCCTGCGGATAGTCCGTGACGAACACGGGGCGCTTGAAGATCTGCTCGGTCAGGTAACGCTCGTGCTCGGTTTGAAGGTCGATGCCCCACTCGACGGGGTAGTCGAACTTCTGGCCGCTCTCCTTTAAGAGCTTGACGGCCTCGGTATACGTCACGCGGCCAAAGTCGGAACTCTCGACGTGCTGGAGACGCTCCAGCAAACCCTTGTCGACAAAGCTGTTGAAAAACGCGAGATCGTCCGGGCAGCGCTCCATCACGCGGCGAATGATATGCTTGACCATCGCCTCCATGACCTCAAGGTCGCCGTCGAGGTCGCAGAACGCCATCTCCGGCTCGATCATCCAGAACTCGGCGGCGTGGCGCGCGGTGTTGGAATTCTCGGCGCGGAACGTGGGGCCGAAGGTGTAAACGTCGCCGAACGCCATAGCGAAGTTCTCGGCGTTGAGCTGGCCGGAGACGGTCAGGCTCGTCTTCTTGCCGAAAAAGTCCTTGCTGTAATCGACCTTGCCGTCGGGCGTTCTCGGCGGGTTCTCAAGGTCCAGCGTCGTCACCTGGAACATCTCGCCCGCGCCCTCGCAGTCGCTGCCGGTAATGATGGGGGTGTTGACATAGACGAAGCCGCGGCTCTGGAAGAACTCGTGCACGGCGTAGGCCGCCGCGCTTCTCACACGGAAAGCCGCGGAGAAGAGGTTCGTGCGCGGGCGCAGATGCTGAATGGTGCGCAGATATTCGACGCTGTGGCGCTTTTTCTGCAGGGGATAGTCGGGGGAGGACACGCCCTCGATCTCGATCTCTGTTGCCTTGACTTCGAGCGGCTGCTTGGCCTCGGGCGTCAGCACGACGGTGCCGCGCACGATGAGCGCGGCGCCCACGTTCTGCGCGGCGATCTCCTTATAATTAGAAAGAGAATTCGCATCCATCACGACCTGCAAATTGCGGAAGCACGAGCCGTCGTTCAGCTCGATGAATCCGAAGGTCTTCATATCGCGGATGGTCTTCGCCCAGCCGCATACGGTGACGCTTGCGCCGCCGTACTGCTCTTTGTCGGCGAAGAGCGCGGCAATTCTCACTCGTTCCATAATAATTTTCCTTCCTTTTGTGGGTTTTCACGGGATAATAGAGGTATTATATGCCACTTCCCGTGCAAATTCAAGCCCCGCTTTGTATTGACTTTTGACAAGTTGTATGTTATGATACAACCTTACCTCAAAAGGTAAACGTGAAACTTTCACCTATTACTTTACAGGAGGATTTTAACGATGAACAAGTATCTGGATATCGCCCCCGAGGTTGCCGAGGCCCTTGCCGCCGGTAAGCCCGTCGTGGCGCTCGAATCCACCATCATTTCCCACGGCATGCCCTATCCCCAGAACGTGGAGACCGCGCTCAAGGTCGAGCAGATCATTCGCGACGCGGGCGCCGTGCCCGCGACCATCGCCATCATCGGCGGACGCCTGAAGGCGGGCCTTTCCAAGGAAGAGATCGACTACCTCGGCCGCACCGGCGCGGGCATCCCGAAGGCTTCCCGCCGCGACCTGCCCGTGCTCGTCGCGCAGGGCAAGGACGGCGCGTGCACCGTCACCACCACGATGATGATCGCCGACATGGCGGGTATCCGCGTGTTCGCCACCGGCGGCATCGGCGGTGTGCACCGCGGCGCGCAGGAGACGTTCGACATCTCCGCTGACCTTGAAGAGCTGGCCAACACCTCCGTCATGGTCGTGTGCGCGGGCGCGAAGTCCATCCTCGACCTCGGATTGACGCTCGAATATCTCGAGACCCACGGCGTGACCGTCATCGGCTACGGCACGAGCGAGCTGCCTGCGTTCTACACGCGCAAGTCCGGCTTTGGCGTCGACTACGAGCTCGACACGCCGGAGCAGCTGGCCAAGGCGTTCCACGTCAAGCGCGAGCTGGGTCTGCGCGGCGGCTTACTCGTCACGAACCCGATTCCCGAAGAGTACTCCATGGACAAGGAAGTCATCGACAAGGCCATTGCCGAGGCCGTCGAGGACGCGAAGAAGGACGGCATCCACGGCAAGGCCACGACGCCGTATCTGCTCGCCAAGATCAAGGACCTGACCGGCGGCGACAGCCTGGATTCCAACATCCAGCTCGTGTTCAACAACGCGCGCCTCGGCGCGGCGGCGGCTGTGGAGCTCAGCAAGCTCGAAAAGTGAGATATTTTGTCATCTATCTCGCCGCGATCAATATTCTGACGTTCTGCGTCTACGGCGCAGACAAGCGCCGCGCCAAAATTCAGGGCGCGCGGCGCGTGCCCGAAAAGACTCTATTTGCACTCGCGCTGCTGCTCGGCAGCGCGGGTGCTCTTTTCGCAATGAGGGTCTTTCACCA
>OGLG01001587.1_pt1 | contig 12536 bp, 10 predicted proteins | sample 1572621 | NCBI WGS metagenome assembly OGLG01 (sample SAMEA2581912, study PRJEB24529) | metagenome | biome: Human gut stool | place: China | collected 2011 | reverse complement strand
GCGCCTTCGGTGAAACTTGCCGAAAAGCTTGCCAAGGCCGATTCGGCCGGCATGCTCACAGCCACGGGGCGCGAAGTGCTCGCTCTGGTGCGCGGCATCATCGAGATTTCCCACAACCGCTGGGGCGCGCTCGACTCGCTGGGCATGGCCGAGCAGCGGGGAATCGCCACGCGCATGCTGAGGTCGTATCCGAGGCTTTTCGAGGCCGGAAATAAGGTGGAGGCCATCAGTTCATACTCCCCGCGCTGCGTGATGAGCATGTATGAATTCACCCATCAGCTCGACCGCCTCGACAACGAAATAGAGATCTATACCTCCTCCGGCCGCCAGAACTCACTGCTCATGCGTCCGTTCGACGTTGTCGGCGATTTCGTGGAGTGGTATAAGGCCAAGCCCTGGCAGGGTATTTACGATATGTTTTTCGAGACCACGGCTCCCGCGGCGCCGGGCCGTCGTTTTGTGAGTACGAAAGGCGAGGAGCTATCCCACGGCGAAGCTGCCGCGTTGAGCTGGGAAGTGTATTCCGTGCTCCGCGGACTTCCGGCTATGGGGATGGATTTTGACCTCGGCAAATATTTCAAGCCCGACGAACTCAATGCCCTCTGGGCCTGTGAGAATCTGGGTCACTACCTGAAACGCAGCGCCAGCACGCTTTCCACCGAGCCGGCCGATGTGGCCGTGGCGCTTCTTCAGGATCTGATCTCCACGGCCGATGCAGCTGCCGAGGGGAAAGCCGACGCCACAGTGCAACTGCGTTTCGGCCATGCGGAGACGCTCATGCCCTTGCTTTCGCTTATGCATCTGCGCGGCTGCTACTATCTTACGAACTATTTCGATACCGTGGCGCTCCACTGGCGCGATTTCGATATTGTACCCATGGCGGCCAATCTGCAGATGGTGCTCTTCAAGACCCCCAAGGGGCGCGTCTATGTACGCTTTGCCCTCAACGAGCGGGCCGTTCCGCTGATGCCCGACAGCGACGATACCGTAATCCCATGGAGCGTGGCACGCAACTATCTGTTGCGTTGTCTGCCTATGCATCTGCAAATCTGATATTTAAGCATATATGCGAGCCGATTGCGAACATCCGCTGCAGGTTGCGGTGACCGGGTTCTACGGCCGCCTCGGCCTCGCGCCCGATGCTCTTGTGGGCGTGGCTCTGAGCGGCGGTGCCGATTCGATGGCGCTCCTTGTCGCTTCGGTAGCCGCGGGAATGCGGTGTGTGGCGTTGCATTGTAATTTCCATTTGCGCGGTGCCGAAAGCGACCGCGACGAAGCTTTCTCCCGCGCGGCGGCCGAAGCCTCCGGCTGCGAATTCCGCTGCGTTCATTTCGATGCCGCGGCCGAAGCAAAAGCTGCCGGCGAATCGGTGGAGATGGCGTGCCGTCGCTTGCGCTACGCCTGGTTTGAGGAGATGCTTTCTGCCGACGTCGCCGTGGTGGCCCTCGGACACCATAGTGCCGACAATGTAGAGACGTTTATGCTCAACCTTGCGCGCGGGTCGGGATTGCGCGGCCTGTGTGGCATTCCGGAGCGACGCGGAAGTTTCGTGCGCCCGCTGCTTAGCGTGTCCAAGTCGATGATACTTGATTATCTGCGCTGGCGTGGGCTTGATTATATCGTCGACTCTACTAATTTGGTTGACGACTGCCGCCGCAACGTGTGGCGCAATCGTCTGCTTCCTGCCATTGAGGCGGCTCAGCCCGGATTTATCGCAGGAGTAGAGCGGACGATCGACAATATTTCGTCCGACCGGCGTCTGCTCGAAGCATTGATTTCCAGGGAGATGCCTCGACTGGTGGATTCATCGGGGGCAATCGATATGGAGGCGGTATCGCATACTCCCGAGGCGCCCACTTTGCTATGGCATCTTATGAATATGCGTGCTCCTTTCGGCATTGAAACGGCCCGACAAGCTCTCGAGTCTTTCGTCGGCGGCCGATCGGGTGGCCGGTTCCTCTCGGCCGACGGGCTTGCCTCGTTTCAGCTTAACCGCTCAAGGCTTGTTCCTCTCAACGAAATTAACACTACAGGTGCAAGTATCGCCGTGCCTCGTTCTCTTATAGCGGAAGGGGGGACGCTTTCCTGCCCGCTGCCGTTAAATTTCGAGGTGCTCCCGCGGTCGGAATTCGCTCCGATGCGCAATCCTTCCGTGGCGTGGTTCGACCGCGATGCACTTCTCCGCACTTATGAAAATTCCCCGCGCGGATTGCAGCTGCGCCATTGGCGGCAGGGCGATCGTATCCGGCCCCTCGGCATGCGTGGTTCGCGGCTGGTGAGCGATGTCTTCTCCGATGCCCACCTTTCCGCCGACGAAAAAAGTGCCGTATGGCTTCTCACGGCGGCAGATACGGTTCTCTGGATAGTCGGAATGCGTACGTCGGCCCTGATGTCTGTCAGCGCGAGCTCTGCGTATGTAGTCAGGGTGTCTGTTGGGTAAGATTGGAATAAATTGTGTATAAAATGGCTACAAAATCCCATTTCTTGCAATCTTAACAAAAATTAAGCAGGGAAATCTTTATCCTTTTTACTTTTTTTCGTTAATTTGCCTTGTAAATCTGTGGGACATTATGCCCCACAGCCAGCAGCAGGCCAATCGAATCTCTGCAATTTACCAAAGTTAAGACCTATACATAGCAAGGGAAAAATTCAAAAATTCGGCTACCGACCAATCGCTATACCATAAAAACGAATCAAAGCGACCGCTATTTTTTTGAATCCGCCCCTGCTTCCCGTTGCAATCCGCACGCGGGAACATGGAGCTGACGCCGGCTGACACTCTTGTCCGGCAGTTTCCATTCGCTATGCTCCGTCTTGGAATTTTTCGCTCAGACGGACTCATGGCGATTGACGGGGCTTCTCCCTCTTGCGTTCCCACCTTTGGGGTGTCGAACGCCTGATGTGACGGATTAACTATTTGCAGTTCGGATGTGTTTTAATTTTGGCAGACTGCGGGACTCTTCCCGTCGGCTGTCGGCAGTCCGCCACCAGAGGTGTCTTACCCCGGATTGCGGAACCAGAACACAATATTTCCGAAACTTCAAACAGACAGAGATTATGAAACACGATGAATATCCTTTCACCCCGGAGGATGTGCGCTTCATGGAAATGGCAGCGCGCCTCGCTGAAGAAAACGTAGACCGCGGAGGCGGCCCGTTCGGGGCGGTAATAGTTCGCGACGGCAAGGTAATCGCCACCGGAGCAAATTCCGTGACGCTTACCAACGATCCCACGGCACATGCCGAGGTCAACGCCATCCGCGAAGCTTGCCGTAAAGAGCAGACTTTCTCGCTTAAGGGATGCACCGTCTACAGCTCCTGCGAGCCTTGCCCGATGTGCCTTTCGGCGCTCTACTGGGCGGGCGTAAGCCGGATTTTCTTCGGCAACACGCAGCAGGATGCCGACCGCATCAATTTCTCCGACGAATTCCTTTACAAGGAGCTCGCCCGCCCGAGAGTGGAACGCGCCATTCCATGTATCCACATGGACAACGCATTCACCATCCGGGCCTTCGAGAAATGGGCCGATAAAGCCGACAAAGTGGCTTATTGAGCTCTCCCGTCAGAAGGTCTCACTGAAACAGAAGAGAATTTTTTCATGATAATGATTGATTGAATGTAATGATTGATTGAATGAATGATTGATTAATTGGAGTATACAAAACGAACGACAAGGTTGCCTTCGTTGTGCAACGCGGTGCAGCCCTTCAAGATATACTGATAAGTTTGTTTCATATACAAATGCCAATAAGGAAGGAGCCGGGATCGATGTGAATCGAGCCCGGTTTCGATTTTTTTATCCGGATTTTCATTGCGTGAGGAGCCCACGGTTTTCGATTCCGCGCAATAGTTCATATCTTTGCAGGCGACAGCTTTCCCATTGTTTGATTTACCTTGAATCTGAGCCTGAATATGCTTCGAAAAATCCTGATTGCCATAAGTGTGCTGATACTTAGCGCTCCGGTTGCTTTCGCATCGCGTACAGTCCATACCTCCTCGTTCGGAATTCGCCCGGACTCCATGAAGGTGCAGACGGACGGTCTTCAGCGTGCTGTCGATTCAGTTGCCTCCGTAGGGGGTACTCTGGTGGTCGACCCCGGCACATACGTCAGCGGCACGCTCCGTCTCCCTTCGGGCACCCGATTGCGCCTGAGCCGTGGCGCGACTATTCTTGGCAGTGTAAATCCTTTTGATTATCAGGGGTATGCCGTTGGTTCAGCCTCCTCTACCCCTCAGGCCGACAAATGCTCGGAACCTCAGATGGGGCTCATCGTGGCGCGTGATGCTTCTGATATACTAATCGAAGGGGAGGGTACTATCGACGGCCGCGGCCTCGATGTGGCCCTGGCAATCGACAGTCTCCACCATACTGGTGTCCGGGTCGACCCTAACTACAACCGCCGCCGCATGCGTCCCTCGATTCGGCCTAAGCTGCTCGACATAGAATTCTGCACGGGTGTGAGAATCCTGGGCGTAAATCTGCGCGCGTCGGCTTCGTGGGGTCTCTCGCTCAACGGATGCACCGATGTGGTGATTTCCGGCATCGACTTCGTGAACCGGGCTTACTGGAACAACGACGGCATCGACATAGCCGATTGCCGCAATCTGGTGGTGGAGAAATGCCGCATCAATTCGGCCGACGACGGCATAGTGCTGAAATCATTCAACCCGGACTCCGGATGCTGCAACATCCGCATTTCCGACTGCGACGTGCGTAGCAGCGCCAACGCCATAAAGATGGGAACAGAGAGTTTCGGCGGCTTCCGCCGAGTCAGGGTGGAGCGCATCCGCGTGGCCGATACGTTTCGCTCGGCCATTGCAATCGAATCGGTCGACGGAGCTGTGGTCGACAGCATCGAGGTCGACGGCATCGACGCCGTCAATACCGGCAACGCCTTCTTCGTGCGCCTCGGCCACAGGCGCGGCGAGCATCCGGGAAGCATGTCGAATGTCGTAATCCGAAATCTTCGCTGTGAAATCCCCTTCGGGCGTCCCGACGAGGCCTACGACCTCCGGGGTCCGGATATCAACACAATCCACAATCCGTTTCCCAATAGCATCACAGGGCTACCCGACGCAAAAATCAGCAATATAACGCTTGAAAACGTGGAGGTATCGCATCCCGGACGCGGCACAAAAGGGATGGGCTACATAGGCCGTTACCGCTGGGACGATGTGCCCGAGATGCGCGATTCCTATCCGGAATTCCATATGTTCGGCGAGCTGCCTGCCTACGGCCTCTACGCACGCCATATCGACGGTCTACACCTGCGCAACGTCAGCTTCACCCTCCGTGCCCCCGACTACCGCCCCGCTATCGTAGCCTCCGACGTCACTCCGCCCATCCCCTGAATCTTACAGCAGGGCCAGACGCAGGAGAGCCGAGGGGGTCTCGGCGATGTTGTCGGCAAGATTGGCGCGGAGTTCGTCGACGGGGCGGAAGCCCCATGTTACGCCGGCGGATTCCACACACGCGCGCCGCGCCGTCTGCATATCGATGCCGGAATCGCCCACATACAGCACGTCGGCTTTGGGCGTGGGGCATTTTCCAAGTATCTCGAACACAATCGACGGGTCGGGCTTCACGGGCACATCGTCTTTCTGCCCCTCTACAGCCGCCCAAGGAATCTGCGGAAAGAAATGGCCGATGAGAATTTCCACGGCCTGCTGGTATTTGTTGGATGCGACGGCCATTTTTACGCCGCGCTGTGCCAGCTGCTCGAGCATTTCCGGAATGCCGGGGTAGGGCTCCGTATGGTCGGTCATATGCTCGGCATAATAGCTTTTGAAGAGAGCGCGCATCGCCTCTATGCGTTCGGGCGTTCGTGCCGCTTCCGGCAGAACGCGCTCAAGCAGTTTGGTTATGCCGCTTCCTACGAATTTCGGATATGCCGAGAGCGGATGCGTGGGGAAGCCGGATTCTGCAAGGGCATAGTTCGCTGCCTCGCCGAGGTCGGCTATGGTGTTGAGAAGAGTGCCGTCGAGGTCGAAGATTACGAGAGATTTCATGTCTGTTGATTTTTCTGAGAGGATTGAGACCGGTGAATCAGAACGGATAGCCTACCGAGAAGTGGAATGCCACATCGCGCTGCCACGAGGGGCTGAGCAGCGGCCAGCGGTCCTGACCGGCAGCCGGGTTGTGGGCCTTAACACCCATGTCGAGGCGCAGAAGGAAGTAGTTGAAGTCCATGCGCAGCCCGATGCCGTAGCTGGCGGCTATCTCTTTGTAGAACGATTTGAAACGGAAAAATCCTCCCGGCTGGTTGGGATAGTCGCGGATGGTCCAGATGTTGCCTACGTCGATGAATACCGCCCCTTCGAATACCCAGAATAGTTTGTTGCGGTATTCCAGATTGAGCACCAGCGAGATGTCGCCGCACTGGTTGATGAAGTCGGTCACTGAGTTGCGCGAGTCGTATGCTCCCGGTCCGAGGGTGCGCACGCTCCATCCGCGCACGCCGTTGGCGCCTCCGGCATAGAAGCGCTTCTCGAACGGCACCATCTCCGAATTGCCGTAGGGGAAAGCCATCCCGCCGCCTACATGGAAGGATATCGAGTTGCGTGAGCTGAAGCGGTGGTTGATCGTATAGTCTACCTCGCCCTTCAGGTATTGGGCGTACTGGATGCCGAACAGCTTGTAGGCGCCGTCGTCGCGGCGCTGCCCGCATATTTTCGACATGGCATAGAGAAACGCTCCCGCCGTCTCTACCGAGGCGCGGGTGGTGAAGGTGTTCACCTGCAGGTCGAGGCGCTCGAGCGAGGAGGTGGGCACGCGCCTGTTGGTGTTCACCCACGTATATCCCATGCGCATTATGAAGTGGTCCTCGTAGCTGTAGCGCAGCAGCGGGTTGTCGGGGGCGATTTTGTCGATAAAGTCGATGGTGGAGCGCGGCAGGTTCACCACGTTGATGTCGATAAGGTCGAGCGTGCGGCGCGTGCGCCCCGAGCGCGTGGCCCATTTGTAGCGCCATGCTCCGCCGGCTATGATGCGCGTATATTCCGGGCGCTGCTGACGCACGAACGTCAGTGCGAACTCCGTCGAGGCGCGCATTCGGTGTTTGAACGACTGGTGGAGAAACGGCGCCATGAACTTCGGGAAGGTGATGCCGGCCTCGGCCGCCAGCTCCGTGTAGCTGTCGTTTATCAGGTTGTCGAAATTGCCCGAAAGGCTTTCATAGGCTCCGCGTAGCTTGAAGGTGAGTACTTCGCCCTGATGGGCGAGATTGCGGTGCTGGAGGGTCACGCCGCCGCCCACGCCGAAGTCGCCCTCGGAGTTGGTTCCCTCCAGCTCCACGGTTAGCCCCATCTTGCGTGTGCGCGACAGCAGTATGTAGGCGTCGAGCAGGTTGACGTCGCCCAGCGCCCCGGCCGGGCGCGTAAGGATGTTCACGTAGCGCAGTATTGCCAGGCGGTTGAGCGCCTCGTAGGTCTTGTCGATGCCCGAGGTGGAATAGGTCTCTCCCGGTCGTATGTATATCTGCTGTGCGAGGGCCTGGGGATTCAGATAGCGGTCGGCCCCGTAGAGTATGTCGAGCCCCTGGTAGGCCACGGTGTCGCGACCGGCGAACCGCAGGTCGGTGGTATTGTCGCCGGGGGCGAAATCGGGCACCACGATTACGCGGCGGAAGGCGTAGCGCCTGTGGCTCAGTGCCGCAAGTAGCTGCTCCGCCACGGGAGGCTCAGGAGTGGCACCGGCGCCCGGATTTTCGGCCGGCGCGCGCTTGCGGCGCACGGCCATCGTCAGGTCTACCTCCTTCGAGCCTGCCACGGTGTCGGCCAGAAAGCTTACACACTCCTTGGTGAAGTCGAAGAAACCGTTTTCGCGCACCCATTCGCTTACGAGAGCGCGCTGGTTGTCGAGCACGGTCAGGTCGAGGTTTGCGCCGACTTTCACCGGCAGCGACATTGAGTCGGCGTAGACGTAGCCGGCAATCTCAGGCTCCTCGAAATCGTAGGTTATCGACCGGATGGTGTAAGGTTTTCCGGGCCGCAGGAGGTATTCCACGTTGATTTTTCTCCCGCGCGGCGTGGCGGTGAAATCAACGCTGGCATCGTGATAGCCGGCGTTTATCAAAGCCTGGCGCAGCTGGCGCGCCGACTGCTCGGTCAGGGCCGAGTCGAATACCACCGGTTCCTCGCCGATTTTGCGCAGCCAGCGGTTGAAGCGGCGCGTGGTGTCGCGTCCGGAGAGGTTGTAGATGCCCAGCTGCAGCTTGGCGAAGCCGAGCACGCGGTGGTTGGGCGTCTGCCGCAGGTAGTTGTAGAGGCGTTTGGTAGCCACGTCGCTGCTGTCGGCCACACTTATCGAGGCGTGATCGAGCAGATAGCTTCCTTCGGGCACAAGACGCGTGGTGCTGCACGAGCCCAAGGCCAGTGCAGCAACCAACATCAGTATTATGCCTGCGATTTTTTTCAGCATGGAGTATATCCGCCCCGCTTCGGGGGGCGTGCGGAGCTTTGTCAGTCCATCAGTTTGCGGTAGCGGCGCCGCGGAGGCTCTTTGCCGCCGTTCTGGGCCTTCTTGTAGGCCTCGTAGTCGGAGTATGAGCCTTCGTAGAACACTACTTTGCCGTCGCCCTCAAACGAAAGTATGTGGGTGCAGATACGGTCGAGAAACCATCGGTCGTGGCTTACCACCACGGCGCAGCCGGCGAATGCCTCCAGGCCTTCTTCCAGAGCGCGCAGGGTGTTCACGTCGATATCGTTGGTCGGCTCGTCGAGCAGCAGCACGTTGCCCTCCTCCTTGAGCGCCATGGCCAGATGGAGGCGGTTGCGCTCGCCGCCCGAGAGCACGGCGATTTTCTTCTCCTGGTCGGCTCCGGCGAAGTTGAATTTCGAGAGATATGCGCGGGCGTTCACGTCGCGTCCGCCCATGCGGAAGGATTCTGTGCCCTGCGAGATTACCTGATATACGGTATTGTCGGGAATGAGGTCGTGGTGGCGCTGGTCTACGTAGGCTACCTTCACGGTCTCGCCGACCTCGAAACTGCCTGCGTCGGGCGTCTCCTGACCCATGATAAGGCGGAAGAGCGTGGTCTTGCCGGCGCCGTTGGGGCCGATTACACCTACGATGCCGTTGGGAGGAAGCATGAAGTCGAGGTTGCTGAAGAGGTGCTTCTTGCCGAACGATTTTGCCAGGCCGTGGGCCTCGATAACCTTGTTGCCCAGGCGCGGACCGTTGGGAATGAAGATTTCCAGACGCTCCTCGCGCTGCTTCTGATCTTCGTTGAGCAGGCGGTCGTAGCTGCTCAGGCGCGCCTTGCCCTTGGCCTGACGGGCCTTGGGTGCCATGCGTACCCATTCCAGTTCGCGCTCCAGAGTTTTGCGGCGCTTGCTCGCCTGCTTCTCTTCAAGAGCCATGCGCTTGGTTTTCTGTTCGAGCCACGAGGAGTAGTTCCCCTTCCAGGGTATCCCCTCGCCGCGGTCGAGCTCCAGAATCCATCCGGCCACATGGTCGAGGAAATAGCGGTCGTGTGTTATGGCGATTACCGTGCCGGGATACTGCTGCAGGTGCTGTTCGAGCCAGTCGATGCTCTCGGCGTCGAGGTGGTTGGTAGGCTCGTCGAGCAGCAGCACGTCGGGCTGCTGGAGCAGGAGGCGGCAGAGGGCCACACGGCGGCGCTCACCGCCCGAAAGCGTCTCTACAGGCTGATCGTCGGGCGGGCACTGGAGGGCGTCCATGGCGCGCTCCAGACGCGAGTCAATGTTCCATGCGTCGGCGGCGTCGAGAGCGTCCTGAAGCTCGCCCTGCCGCTGAATCAGGGCGTCCATCTTGTCGGGATTCTCCAGCACGTCGGGGTCGGCGAAGGCGGCATTCACCTCGTCGAACTCGCGCAGGAGGTCCATCACCGGCTGTACGCCCTCGCGTACCACCTCGATTACCGTCTTCGAGGGATCGAGCTTGGGTTCCTGCTCGAGGTAGCCCACGGTATAGCCGGGCGAGAATACCACCTCGCCCTGATAATCCTTGTCGATGCCGCCTATTATCTTCAGCAACGAGGATTTGCCGGAGCCGTTCAGGCCGATGATGCCGATCTTGGCCCCGTAGAAAAATGAGAGATAGATATTTTTAAGAACTTGCTTCTGAGGAGGGTAGATTTTCGATACGCCTACCATCGAAAAGATTATTTTCTTGTCGTCGGGATTGGGAGCTGCCATATCTTGGGGATGATAAGTTTTAGTTCATAAGAATCTGTGTCGAAATTACTTGCGGCCGGCGCGCTTCTGCGGTGCGTAGCGCACCGGATAGTCGCAGCGAATCTTCGCGTTGATGATGTTCGAGAGCTTGCTGCGTATCAGCTGCTTGCGGATGGGCGATACGTGGTCGATGTAGAGACGTCCCTCCAGATGGTCGCACTCGTGCTGCACGATGCGTGCCAGAAAGCCGGAAATCTCCTCGGTGTGGGGCTGGAAATCCGTGTCGAGATACGTCAGGCGGATGTGCTCCACGCGCTTCACGTCCTCGCTCAGGCCGGGCAGGCTGAGGCACCCCTCGCTGCGGCTTATCTGCGGGCCGTCAAGAACCTCGATCTGCGGGTTGATCAGCGCGCGTTTCCATCCGGCGCACTCGGCGAAAGTATCGGCTACGGGCGATGCGTCGATCACCACAATCCGGTCGTTGCGCCCGATCTGGGGTGCGGCAAGACCCACGCCTTCCGAGGCATACATGGTCTCGAACATGTCGGCCACGAGCTGCTCGAGCCCATCGTAGCCGGGGGCGATGTCGGCGGAAATCTCGCGTAACACGGGGTGGCCGTAAAGGTAGACGGGAAGTTTCATATCGTTCAGTCTGGTTGTGCTTGTTTCAGCGGGTTTATGAGTTGGCGCCGCCGTCCGCAGCGGGTCTCTGGCGGTGCTGGAGATAGTCGTTGAGGATTATCGTGGCCGAGATTTCGTCCACAATCTCGCGGTTGCGGCGGTCCATTTTCTTCATGCCGCCGTCGAGCATGGCGCGGTGGGCCAGCACGGAGGTGAAACGCTCGTCGAACAGCTCGACGCGCATCCCGGGCAACTCCTTCCGGAGACGCTCGACCAACGGGCGTATCTGCGAATAGCTCGCCGACGGAGCCCCGCTCATCTGCCGGGGCATGCCCACGACGATCAGATCGACGCCCTCGGCGACCACATAGCGTTTCACGTAATCGAGCAGCGCAGCAGTAGGCACCGTATCGAGCGCCCCGGCAATGATCCGCAACGGGTCGGTCACCGCCAGTCCCGTCCGCTTCGCCCCGTAGTCGATCGCCAGAATCCGCCCCATAATTTCCTCGCCGCCTTTCCGGCGTTCGCACGCAAAGTTAAGAAAAAAACCTATCTTTGCATCTGCGTCGCGCGAACGCCATGACGGACAATGGCCGTCGGAGCCGAACGCCTCCCGGCGCCGCAACGATTTTCGACCCTTATATGCTTATGAACGGTCCGAACAAAAAAATATCGAATCGCCTCGCCCTGTATTTTGCCGCCGCCTTTCTGTCGGTGCAAGAGCTACCGGCCCAACAGCCGGCGGAACGGGCCGTGCCGCTCGCCGGGATTCATATCCGCGACCCGTATATCCTGCCCGTCGCAGGCGACAGCACGTATTACCTGTTCGGGACCAACCAAGCCGACGTTTTGTACCGTTCCAAAGGGTTTTACTGCTATGCGAGCCGCGACCTGAAAGAGTGGACGGGCCCCTACCTCGCTTTCGTTCCGGACGAAGGCTTCTGGGGCGGGAACAATTTCTGGGCGGCCGAATGCCATGCCTATCGGGACAAATACTATCTGTTCGCGACGATACGCGGCAAGGCCGACAGCCTGCTCGGCACGGCCATATTCGAGGCCGACACGCCGAGAGGACCTTACAGGGAACACAGCAAAGGGCGCGTCACGCCCGAAGACTGGAACTCGCTCGACGGAACGCTGCATGTGGACCGACAAGGACGGCCATGGATGGTTTTCTGCCATGAGTGGACGCAGATCGGCAACGGCACGGTCGAAGCCGTCCGGCTCAAAAAAGACCTGAGCGGCCCGGAGGGAAAGCCGGTCACGCTGTTCAAGGCGTCCGAGGCGCCATGGGTCCGCTCGCACGTCCCCGGAGAAAAGCTGTACGTCACCGACGGACCGTTCCTGCTGCGCAACAGCCGGGGCGAGCTGCTGATGCTTTGGTCGTCGTTCACCGACGAGGGCTACGCCATCGGGCTGGCCCGCTCGCGGAGCGGCGACATCGGCGGACCGTGGGAACAATTTCCGCAGCCGATCTTTCGGCGCGACGGAGGGCACGGCATGATCCTGCGCACGTTCGACGGCAGGCTGCTGCTGAGCATCCACCAGCCCAACCGGACGCCCGACGAGCGGACGAAGCTGTTCCCGCTGCGCGAAACGGCCGACGGAGGACTGGAGATCGCGGGGGACGCGCTCCCGTAAAACGAGCAAAAAACGAAAGCAAACCGAACGATATGACACAGGAAGAACTCTTCAAGAAACTGGTCGCTCACAGCAAGGAATACGGGTTCATATTCCCGTCGAGCGAAATCTACGACGGCCTGAGCGCCGTATACGACT
>OGLG01001583.1_pt1 | contig 12546 bp, 10 predicted proteins | sample 1572621 | NCBI WGS metagenome assembly OGLG01 (sample SAMEA2581912, study PRJEB24529) | metagenome | biome: Human gut stool | place: China | collected 2011 | reverse complement strand
AAAGAAGATCCTGACCTTAACCGGGAAGATATCTTCAAGACGGCAAATCCCGACTCACACATGAAACTACATATCGATTACGGGGATGAGGAGGACTTTAGCTCGATAGACTCTACCCTAACGGATTACCTATATGTAATCGGCGAGGTGGAGGACATGGTGCTCAATATCGACGTTCCGGCGACGATCCTCGATGCGGCGGGCGTCGCCGTGCCCGAAGCCTATCAGGGCGTCAGCCTGCTGGGCTACACCCGCGGCGAGGCGCCGGCCGCCGACCGCGAAGCGTTCCTGTGCGAACATCTCTGGGAGCTGGACGAAATCCCTTCGAGCGAGGGAATCCGCACCGAGCGGTGGAAATACATGCGTTACCGCTTCATCCCGGGTCGGGAGGAGCTTTACGATCTGGCGGCCGATTCGGAGGAGGCGGTCAATCTCGCCTCCGATCCGGCCTACGGCCGGACGTTGGAGGAGCTGCGCCGGGAGTGCGATCGGCAGATCGAACGTTACGTCTCGCTGCGCCGCCACTGATTCCGGGCGAAGGTGTTCCTCCCGAAAAATCCATGCCGGAGAACAGTGCGCAGCCGCGGCCGTACGCTTTTTCGGGGAAATCGGTTCGGAATGCTTCTCGGGGATTTTTCTGCCGGAATGAAGGCTTTCCCCGGATTTTCCCGATGGAATGCAACCTTTTGTGGCTTAAAATGTTCGGATCGTTATTCCGTGCCGGAACATGCTGCCGGCGTGCGGTTTGCATCTCTGCGGAAAAAAGCGTATCTTTATCGGAAGATCCGGCGCCGGAGGGCGGCCGGCTCATCGCCCTCGGCGGCCTGCTGCCTGCGGGGCGGATACTGTCTGCGAAGAGATGAAAGAAACCCTATTTATTCACTTAACTCAACTGTTTATGAAACATTTTATCCTATGGGGTCTGACGCTCGCGGCCGTGGTGCTGGGCGGGTGCTCGGACGATTACGACGACACGGAGCTTCGCACGGGGTTGAACGATCTGCGGGATCGCGTCGCGAAACTCGAAACGCAGCTGACGAAGCTCAATGGCGAAATCACGACGATCGATGCGCTGGTCAGGAAATTGGAGAGCAATGTCTCGGTGGTGAAGGTCGAGCCGGGCACGGACGGCAAAAGCTACACGATCTACTTTTCGGACGACACGAAAGCGGTGATTGCCAACGGCGAGGACGGCGCCGCGGGCAAGGATGCTCCGGTGATCGGCGTGAAGGAGGAGGACGGTGTCTACTACTGGGCGCAGACGATCGACGGAAAGACGACGATCCTCGAAGTCGACGGGCAGAAACTGCGCGTGACGGCCGAAGTTACCCCCCCCCGGCTGTCGGTCGACGAAGAGGGTTACTGGGTGGCGAGCTAGGACGGCGGAGATACGTGGGAGCGGATCACGAATGCCGCGGGCGAGCCGGTGAAGGCCGTGACGGACGACGGATCGTCGATTCAGGACTCGTTTTTCAGCGCCGTGACGCAGGACGACGGCAACGTCTATTTCACGCTGACCGACGGGTCGGTCATCACGGTCGCGAAGCGGATGGATTTCTACCTGATCCTGCGCAAGGCTCCCGATGTGGCACCCTTCGTCTACGGCGAGACCAAGACCTATGAGATCGAGAGCGCCGGCGTGGCGGAGACGATTCTCACCAAGCCCGACGGATGGCGCGTGGCATTGAAGGACGACGTGTTGAGCGTGACGGCTCCGGCGGCCGACGCTGCGAGCTTCGAGGCCGAAGGCACGGTGGCCGTGATCTATTTCGACGGTGCGGAGCGCAGCTCGGTGGCCAAGTTGGGTGTCGTGGTCGACAAGAGCCAGACCGGCGTGACCGAGGGCGACGACTTCACGATCGACATCACCGAGGTGACCGACAAGAGCGTCACGGCGACCGTCACGCCGAAGGACGCTTCGATCTATTACTATGTTTCGGCTTACGATGCCGAGACGTTCGATGAAAAGGGCGAGGCGGCCGTCGTCGCCGAACTGAAAGCGATGTTCGATTTCTATGTTCAGTATGGAATGTGGGATTATTACAAAGAGACGCTGATGTCGAAGGGAACGGCTACCTATACCACGCCTGAGGCGACGCCGCTCACGGCCGGTGCGTCTTATTATCTGATCGCCTTCGGATTGGAGGAAAACAGCGAAGGAACCGCATTGATACCCAATACCGCCGTAATGAAGGTTCCCTTCAAGACGACTACGCCGGTGGTGGTCAATACCAAATACCGCGTCACGGTCGACAACATCACGTGGTACGGCGCCGGGTACAGTGTGGTGCCGAGCGACGACCTGCACTATTTCCACGGCATCGTCAAGAAGTCGGCCTTCACCGGCGGGCAGGGGCAGCCTCTGACCGACGCGGAGGTGGCCGCCGCCTATGTCAAGGAGTATGAGACTCGTTATTACGACGAGCTTTACATGGATGATCCGACGACGATCAAGTGGACGGATCTTTCTTCCTGCGGTACGCAGCGGCAGGTCGTTCCGCGCGCCTGGATCCGCGAAAACGAACTGGCCAACGAGGCGATCCGTCCGCTGGTCGCCGAGACGGACTACTGCCTGATCGCCTTCGGCGTCGACGGCAAGGAGCTGCGCACGGATGTGGCGAAGAAGGAGTTCCGCACGCCGGCCTTCACGCCGACCGAGGAGTGCACGTTCGACCTCGACGTGACGGTATCGCGTCAGAATCTCTCGATCAAGGTCACGCCGTCGAACAAGAACCTGACCTATATCTGCCACCTCGACAAGAGTGCGACCTATTATGAGTTCGAAAACGACATGCAGTATGCGGCCGACGACCTCTTCTGGACGAAATACAACCTCGAAGCGGGCCGGACGCTCTCCGACGAGCTGCTGACGGGCGACATCGAAATGAAGGCCGAGAATCTGTGGGCTTCGACCGGTTATGTGGTCTATGCCTACGGCTGTACGGCCGACGGGGTGATTACCACGCCGCTCACGTCGGTCCGCGTATTGACCGAGGCTGGTTCGGATACGCCTCCGGCCACTGCCGCCAAGCCGCGTCTGGTGCGGGTACGGTAGCATCCGTTTCGGAAAATAAAAATCCCCGGCTCCTTGCGAGCCGGGGATTTTTACGGATGACGACGAGGGCGGGTCACCGCTTGTTGTAGAGGTTCATCGTGCGTTCGGCGCCGATCGTGGCGAAAGAGAGAACGGCCTCGGCGAAGACTTTCAGCCGCTCGGGCAGCGCCTTGCGCTCTTCGTCCGACCACGACCCCAGCACGTAGTCCACCTGATGCCCGCGGGCGAAATCGCCGCCGATGCCGAAACGGATGCGGGCGTACGCCTCCGTGCCCAACAGCTCGGTGATGTTTTTCAGCCCGTTATGACCGCCGGCGCTGCCTTTCGGCCGCATCCGAAGCGTCCCGAAAGGGAGTGCGATGTCGTCCACCACGACCAGCAGATTCTCCGGCGCGATCTTCTCGGCTTCCATCCAGTAACGGACGGCTTTGCCCGAGAGGTTCATGTAGGTCGACGGTTTGAGCAGCACGAGCGTGCGTCCCTTGTAGCGCAGTTCGGCCGTCGCGCCGTAACGGCCCGTCGTAAAAGCGATGTTGGACTGCTCGGCTAAGCAATCCAACACCTTGAATCCGATGTTGTGGCGGGTGTCGGCGTATTCGGCGCCGATGTTCCCCAGTCCTACAACGAGGTATTTCATCGTCCGGAATTTATCGGTTTCGACAATCGTTTCGGTTCCGGAGCGACAGCTACTGGGCGGCCTCCGCTGCGGCGCCGCGCGAAGCACGCGTTACGCGAACGGCGCAAACGGCCGTGGTGGCGGGGGTCAGGAATTTCAGGTCGTCCGATTTGAGGTCGCCCACGAAGATCGTCTTGCCCACGCCCAGCGTCGTCACGTCGACGGTGATCTCGTCGGGCAGTTTGTCGACCGGGCCGCTGACGAAGATCTTGCGGGTCGAGAGGACGAGCTTGCCGCCCACCTTCACGCCCTCGGCGTTGCCGGTCAGGCGCACCGGAATGCTGATTGCCACGGGTTTGCCCTCCTGCACGCGGTAGAAGTCGATGTGGAGAATCTCCTCGCGCACGGGGTGGAACTGCACTTCGCGCATCACGGCCTTTTCGGTCTTGCCGCCGATCGTCAGCTCGACGATATAGGAGTTGGGGGTGTAGATCAGCGGTTTGAGCGCTTTGGCGTCTACGCTGAACGATACGGTCTCGCCGCCTCCGTAGAGGACGCAGGGCACCTGGCCCTCGCGGCGGATGGCGCGGCTGGCTTTCTTGCCGAAGTCGGCGCGCGGAGTTGCCTCGATTTTGAGAGTCTGCATAAATTTTTTGTTTTTTAGTTGTTACCTCGGGCGTCGCTCAGGCCCGCGTTGCAGCGGGCCCCCTCGGCGCTTGCTTTCGTGCGGCAAAGATAGCGTTTTTTCCTGAAAAACAAATTCCCGCAGCCAGAGTTTCGTTTTCGGCTGCGGGAATCGGGAGGGAATTTTATTCGAATAGTCCGACGGTGCGTTTGGGCGCGATGTTCGTCCATGCGTTCAGAAAGGGCGAGGCCGGCCGGGTAGCATCGGGTATGTAGCTGTATGCGGCAAGGTGCAGGTCGGATCTGTGCAGCTTGCGGACATTCGACACGGCCGGCGCGGCGGCAGGATGCGCTTTTCCCTGCTCATCGATCGTGAAGAAGGTTTTCTGCATTCCGGCGGTCACCTCTCCCTGTTGATTCAGTCCGTATGTATATGCCAAGTAGAGATTGCCGGGTGTGAAATTTTCGGGGAAAATATAGGTTTGATCGCCTTGCAGGAAGAAACCGTACTCCGTAAGCAGTTCTACGAGGGACATCTGTTCGCCGGCGGCCATTTCGGTCCATAGCAGCAGATCATCGGTCAGGTACTCCGCGTCAGATGCGAATTCGGCGTAATATTCGGCTTCACCGGCCATGCCGACATAGGTCATCTGCTTGTCGGCGGGAGATACCGTGACGCTCAAACCGTCGTCGGTCATGCCGTTGACGGTGATCGTACACTCCATAGGGGCGAAGACATCGCCGCCCGGAGCAAGCGTCTTGAAGGGCTGGGAGATGTAGACTTCGGTCGTCTGGCGGGCTTTGTTATCGAGTCCTACGGCCATAACGCAGTATTCCGTAGCAGGGTCGAGTGTGGTGTAGACGAAACTGTCGTTTCCGGTTTTGGTGACCATGCCGGCCGCTTTTTCAGGCGTGATCTCGATGCCGGCTTGCTCGGAGAGCGCTTCGGCGATAATTGCCAGTCCGTCGGCCATCAGTTGTGCGACGCCGGCTCCCTTGCGGTAGCTTTCGATAAGCGTCGTGTTGTAGACCTGCCAGAAATAGGGGGTAGCGGGATTCGAGGGTTTGATGGTGATGGTGGCCCCTTGCAGCGTGATGTCGGCGACCGTTGACGAGAAGGTGCAGTCCTGCGGTTTGAGTTCGCCGCCCGGAGTATGGAAGGGGACGACGACAATATCGGTCGTGGGGTAACCGCCCAGGTAGCCGAAGGCTACGGCGCAGTAGTCGGTGTCTTCTTCCAGCAGACGGGTGAAATCACGTGTCACGTCGCCCGTCTCGATGCACTCGCTGATGGCGGATCCGTAGCTGCCGATGAGAAACTCGGCCAGTTTGTCAGTCGGGTATCCTTCGATGCGCGAGGTGGCGATGCAGTCCAGAAAGTAGGGATCGGCATTGGTGGTCGTCACCGAGACGTTGGCGGATTCGGGGGCAACGCTGACGGAGAGCCTGTTTTGGGAGGGCATGACGGCAGTCGTGGAGATGAAATCATGAAAAACGTCGGTCGTAATTGCACCTTCGGCACCAACGCCGAATACCACCACGGCATAGTCGCTCTTCGGTTTGAGGCTCCATATCCTGCCGGCATCGATCGTCTTGTTGCCGCGGTAGATGAGCTGATCGTCGGGGGTGGTCCAGTCGATTGTGCCGTATCCTTTTTCGAGTTCGACCAAGGTCTCGGCTACGGCCTGTGCAGTTTTTAAACGGTCGAAATCGGCGCGTGTGGTGATGCCGACGAAGTAGTTGCGTTGAGGATCATCGGACTCGACGGAGATGCGGAAATTCATGGCTTCGGCCTCGGAGAGCATAAGCACGAATGCCGGTGCGGGTTCAGGTTTCTCGGGTTCGGGCTTTTCAGGGCCCTCCTGTTCGGTACCCCCCCCCTTGTCGGGATCGATCTCTTCGGGCGAATCGCCGCAACCTACGCCTGCGAGGAGCACGACTGTGGCAAGGATTGCCATCCATGTCTGTTTTTTAATCATGAGAGAGAATTTTAAGAGTGGAACATTTTGTTTGTTGTCTCCAAAAATACGTTTTCGTTTTAAAAAGAGCAAATCTCCGCGCAATTTTTCTTCCGAATCGTATCGGCCTGAAATGTCGGATTATAGACCGGTTGCGGGATTCGGACGATGATTTGTCGCCGATTCGATGCCATCGCCGCCGAATCGATGCATTCGTGCATTTTTCGGCCGTGCGATCGATAGTCGCATTTTTTTTCGTGTCGGAGCGGATGTCGCGCTGCGTATGCGGTCGATATTCGGCGATTTTCGCTATATTTGTCGAAATTTATCGCCAAATGGAGGATTTTTTATTGCGGGTCGAACATGTTTCGAAACACTGCTCCGGCCATACGGCGCTCGACGACGTGTCGCTCGACATCCCGCGCGGTTCGGTCTACGGACTGCTGGGGCCCAACGGCGCGGGAAAGACGACGCTCATCCGCATCGTCAACCGCATTACGGCGCCCGACGAAGGGCGGGTGCTCTTCGACGGACGGCCTCTCGCGTCCGCCGACGTGCAGCGCATCGGTTACCTGCCCGAGGAGCGCGGCCTCTACAAGAAGATGAAGGTGGGCGAGCAGGCGCTCTTTTTCGCACGGCTCAAAGGGCTGTCGCGTGCCGAGGCCGTGCGCCGCCTGCGGGTGTGGTTCGACCGGTTCGACATCGCGTCGTGGTGGAACCGTCGCGTCGAGGAGCTGTCGAAGGGAATGGCGCAGAAGGTACAGTTCATCGTCACGGTGCTGCACGAACCCGAACTGCTGATCTTCGACGAACCCTTTTCGGGCTTCGACCCGATCAACGCCAATCTGCTCAAAGAGGAGATTCTGGGGCTGCGCGACCGCGGGGCGACGGTCATCTTCTCGACCCACAACATGTCGTCGGTCGAGGAGGTATGCGACCATATCACGCTCATCGACCGTTCGTGCAACATCCTTTCGGGTGCCGTCGACGAGATTCGCCGCCGGCACGGCCAGAATCTTTTCCGTCTCGAATACCGCGGCGACGAAGCGGCGCTCCGCCGTGCGCTCGCTGGCCGTTGCGAGGTCGTGGCGTCGGGCGGCGACCTGCCGGCCGAAGGGGCGGCCGTCGTGCTGCACGCCTCGACGGAGGGGCTTCCCGAATTGCAGTCGTTGACGGTTCACGTCGCCGACGACGCTGCGCTGCGCGGTGTGATCGCCGCTGCGAACGAGACGGTGGCGCTGCGCTCCTTCGCCGAACAGATTCCGTCGATGAACGACATCTTCATAAGAGCCGTAGACGGGTCATTATAAAGATGTTATAAAGATATGTAGACAATCCCTCCAAACCGCCCTTCTCGAAGGGTGGCTTCGAGATAAGAGCCGTGGGCGGCTCGTTGCAGACCGTAAACAATTTACTATTTTTCATGTCGAATATATGGCTGATCGTGGCGCGCGAGTTCAACGAGCGCGTCCGCAAAAAATCCTTCATCGTCACCACGCTGCTCATGCCCGTGCTGATGCTCGGCCTGATGCTGGCGCCGGCGCTGATGATGCGCTACGCTTCGGGCCAGACCAAGACCATCGTCGTGATCGACCGCAGCGGACTGGTGGCGCAGCATCTCGAAAGCAGCGACGAGGTGCGCTTCGAAACGTCGGACCTGCCCGTCGATACGGCGCGGCGCGTGATGATCGACAAGTTCGGCGTGCTCTGTATCGGCGCCGACGTACTGGCGAACCCCTCCGACGTGAAGCTCTACGCCAATTCCGCTTCGTCGATGATGCTCGAAGAGAATCTGCGGGGCCAGATCGCGAAAGTGCTCGAACGCGAGAAGCTGCGCGCTTACCGGATCGAAGATCTCGACCGGATTCTGGCCGACGTCAAGACCGACGTCAAGATGCAGGTCGTCCGCAACGACGAGGGTTCGCCTTCGTCCGGTTCGTCGGCCGTCGCCGCAATGGTGGGGCTGGGGCTCGGCATGGTGCTCTACATGTTCCTGATGATCTACGGCGCCATGGTGATGCAGAGCGTCATCGAGGAGAAGTCGTCGCGCGTGTTGGAGGTCGTGGTCTCGTCGGTGCGACCCTTCGAACTGATGATGGGCAAGATCTTCGGCGTGGCCTCCGTGGCGGTGGTGCAGGTGCTCATCTGGGCCGTACTGGTCTGCGGTGCGGGTGCGGCGGTCATGCCCCATGTGCTGCCCGACGGCGCGATGGAGGCTGCCGCGGCCTTGCAGCAGGGCGGCGGTGCGGCGACAGCCGCGGCGGGCGATTTCGACCCCGAAACGCTCGGCGCCATCGCCCTGGCTACCGACGTGAGTTATCTGGCGATGCTGTTCGGCTACCTGCTGCTCTTTGTCGTGGGCGGTTATCTGCTCTATTCGGCGATGTTCGCGGCCGTCGGGTCGGCGGTCGACAACGCACAGGACGCCGCGCAGTTGCAGACGCCGATCATGATCCCCATCATTCTGGCCGTCATCGTCGAGATGTCGGTGCTCAACGACCCCAATTCGCCGCTCGCGTTCTGGTTCTCGCTCATCCCCTTCACTTCGCCCGTGGTGATGATGGCGCGCATTCCCTACGGCATCCCGACGTGGGAGATCGTCCTCTCGCTCGTGCTGCTCTACGCCGCGTTCGTGGGGATGGTGTGGCTCTCGGCCAAGATCTACCGCGTGGGGATCTTCATGTACGGCAAGAAACCGACGCTGCGCGAGATGTTCCGGTGGATTCGCTACAAATATTGATTCGAAACCAATCCAAATATCGATGAAAACATCTATTCTCACTCTTTTGGCCGCGGCCGGATTCGCTGCCGCCGCCTTTGCGGCTCCCGTCGCGGATGCGACGCCGGAGGGCGAAGCGAAGATCATCTCCTACAACATCCGCCTCGGCGTGGCCGACGACGGTGCCAACAGCTGGGAACACCGCCGCGAAGCGACGCTGCGGATGCTCGAACGCGAAGCGCCGACGGTCTTCGGCATCCAGGAAGGCTACCTCTTTCAGGTGAAGTACATCGAGGAGAACCTTCCGCAGTACGGCCGCGTGGGCGTGGGCCGCGACGACGGCAAGGAGGGCGGCGAGATCATGGCCGTCTTCTACCTGCGCGACCGCTACGATCTGCTCGATCACGGCGACCTGTGGCTGAGCGAGACTCCCGACCGCGTGTCGCGCGGCTGGGACGGCGCTTGTAACCGTACGATGACGTGGGTGCATCTGCGCGAGAAGGCCACGGGCAAGGAGTTCTACTACTTCAACACGCATCTCGACCACAAGGGCGTGGTGGCGCGCCGCGAGGGTGTGAAGCTCGTCGTGCGGGAGGTGCAGCAGATCGCGGGCCGCAAGGCGGCCGTCGTCGTGGGCGGCGACTTGAACTCGACGATCGACGACCGGATCTTCGACCCGCTCAAAAAGTTCATGACGCCGGCGCGCGAGAAGGCCCCCGTTACCGACCGCAAGGGAACGTACAACGGCTGGGGGCAGGCGCCCAACTCGATGGTCATCGACCACCTCTTCGTGCGCAACATGAAGTGCCTGTCGTACCGCACGCTCGACGGCGACTACGGCGTGCCTTATATCTCGGATCACTATCCCATCGAGATCGTCGTGCGGCTGAAATAGTCGGATACGGGCGATAAAACCGGCGGGGCGGCTCCACGATGGAAGCCGCCCCGCTTGCGTTCGACGCCGAAGCCCTATTCCTCCTTGTTGTCGCCCGTGCCGAAGGGGAACTGATGCTCGTGTACGTCCTCGAAGCGCAGCCCCTTTTCGTAGGTGCGCATCGCGCGGCGGCTCATGCCCATCGACGAGAAGCCGCCGTCGTGGAAGAGGTTCTGCATCGTCACCTTGCGCGTCAGATCCGAGAAGAGCGTCAGCACATAGTCGGCGCAGTCCTCCGCCGAAGCGTTGCCCAGCGGCGACATGTTCTCGGCGAACTCCATCAGGTCTTTGAGCCCCAGCACGCCGTTGCCCGCGGTGGTCGGCGTCGGCGACTGCGACACGGTGTTGATGCGCACGTGCTTCTCGCGGCCGTAGATATAGCCGAAACTGCGGGCGATTGATTCGAGCAGCGCCTTGGCGTCGGCCATGTCGTTGTAACCGTAGAGCGTGCGCTGTGCGGCGATGTAGCTCAGCGCCACGATCGAACCCCACTCGCGCAGGGCGTCCTTCTTGCGCAGCACCTGGATCATCTTGTGGAACGAAATGGCCGATATGTCGAGCGTCTTTTGCAGGTAATCGTAGTCCAGGTCGTCGTAGGTGCGGCCCTTGCGCACGTTGGGCGACATGCCGATCGAGTGGAGCGCGAAGTCGAACGGCCCGCCGAAGTGCTTCATCGCCTCGTCCACGAGGTGTTCCAGATCGGCCCCCGACGTGGCGTCGGCCGCGATGACCGGAGCGTTGCATTTGGCCGCCAGTTCGTTGAGCGTTCCCATGCGCAGCGACACGGGGGTATTGGTCAGCACGATCTCGGCGCCCTCCTCGACGGCGCGTTCGGCTACCTTCCATGCGATCGACTGCTCGTTGAGCGCGCCGAAAATGATTCCTTTCTTCCCTTTTAACAGATTGAATGACATAAATTTCAGTTTTAGTTACCGGACGCCGGACACAAAGCCTTCGGGCGTCGAATCCTGTAAAACAGGGCGTAAAGGTAAGCATTTTTTTCGAATCGCCCGATTCTCTCGTCTGTTTGTCCGCTGTTCGGCCGCTCGCGGGGCGTCTGTCCGCAGGCGGTCGCAGCATCGCCGGCCGTTCGAGGAGGGGCGATCGGCGGCGGAGACGGGGTCTGACGTAATCGGGGAGAGCAATGCTCTCCCCGATCGGTTTTTCAGCCTCGTTTGCGCCAGAACCGCGGCGTGAGATCTTCGCGCCGGCCGTCGGGCCGGATGCGCCATAGCCGCTGGTTGGTCGCCGGATCGTCGAGCGGCCCCCGCGCAGCGATGTAGGGGCCGAGTTTCACGTAGTCGAAAACTCCCGTCGGATCGAACCCTTCGGGCAACGCCGCACGTCCGGAGTACCACCCCGTGCGCAGGGCGGGCCGCAGCCGGCGGGCGAAGAGCGCCAGCCGCGCTGCCTCGTGCGGTTCGGCGTCGCCTCCCATCAGGCAGAAGCAGGTGACCGCAGCGCCGTAGCGCGCCAGCAGCCGCTCCACGACCTCCTCGGTGAGCGGTTCGCCGATCGGCTCCTGCAACTGCGGGCTGTGGCAGCCCGGGCAGCGGTTGGGGCATCCCGCGAGGTTGACGGCGAGCGTCGTCTCGTCGGGGATCTCGCGGAACACGATGTCGTAGTCGGTGTAACGAAGCATGGCCGTCGTCTATTCGTCGCGTCGCGGTGCCGCCACGCTGCGCTCTTCGACGCCGCCCTCGATCCGTTCCGGACGGTTGTAATACCGCCGCGCAGCCTCCTGCTGCCGCGCCTGCGAGAAGTTGCTGATGCGCTTCATGTAGCCGATCACGCGCGTCAGGTAGTCGAGGTTCGTCGAGTGGCAGCGGGGACACTCCTTCAAATAGCGTTTGTCGATGTGTCCGCAGTCGTTGCAGACCGTGTTGGGGATGTTGAACGTGAAGTAGTTGCATCCCTCCTGCGCCGCCACGCGCAACAGGTGGCGGTACTGCGGCTGCGAAAGGTGCTCTTCGAGATTCATGTGCAGCGCCGAGCCGCCCGTGAGGTGGGAGATGTACTGCGCGCCGTGCAGGCGGAACTTGTCGGCGATGTTGAGCGTCGTGTCCTCGACGACGTAGAAATAGCTGTTGTAGCAGTCGCGCGGCACCTTATAGCCGTCCTCGCGATCCCATTTGGCATGCTTCACGCCCACGTTTTCGGCGGGGATCATCTCGCAGTTGAACATCCCCTCCTTCGAGCGGTACTTGTGGTTGTAGCGCTCGATCAACCCCAGAATCTCCTCGGTGAAGCGCACGTAGTCGGGGTTGTCGACGATGGCGATCCCCTTGTATTCGGCCGCCTCGACCAGGCCGTTGATGCCGATGGTGAGGTACTGGCGCGACAGGTTGATGTAGCCCGCGTCGAAGAGCGGAAGCATTCCCTTGCGTTGCAGCTCTTTGAGGTTCTCGTTGTAGGCCAGCTGCACCTTGTGCGTAAGGTCGACCACCTCTTCGAGAAACGACAGATAGGGAATGCCCTGCCGCTCGGCGTATTGGATACAGCGGTTGAGGTTGATCGTCAGCACGCTCTTCGAACCGGTCGAGACGCCGCCCGCTCCCAGCGTGTAGCTGAATCCGTTGTCCTGGATCTCGTTGCGCAGGCGGCAGCACGACGACAGCGAGTCGGCGTTGTCGCTGATGT
>OGLG01001575.1_pt1 | contig 12582 bp, 10 predicted proteins | sample 1572621 | NCBI WGS metagenome assembly OGLG01 (sample SAMEA2581912, study PRJEB24529) | metagenome | biome: Human gut stool | place: China | collected 2011 | reverse complement strand
AGTAGCAAAGTTACTTATCCGACAGGAGAACCATACACATTGGTACCTATCAAAATAGACATTTCAGTCATTGAAAGTCTGGACCCGGATAAAATCTACTTTATTCCCATAGCAATAGCCGACGCAACTCCTTATCCTATAGTAAAAAAGAAAGGAAATGCATTATTACAGATACAAAAGAAAAACAAATATACCAGTTCCGCAGAACCTGCAAGCTATAATGCATCAGGGTATGAAGGCAGCGGATACTTTGTCATCACCAAAACAATGGTACCTCTGACCAAAAATCGGGTAAGAATCAATATCGGTACTAAGAGATTACCGGCAGAACCGGAGAATCAGCCGGACTTCATCAAGAAAAATACGATTGTTATCGAAGTAGCTGATGATAACTCCCTGACTGTAGAACCTTATGATCCTGAAGAAATGGAAGTGGAAACAGTGGATGTCAAAGTAGCCCATCCGGGTGATAACGCCTATGCACTCTACAACAACCGGCTCGACCCGACAACTACGACCTTCTGTGTATGCTATAAGTATAGACTCAAAACAGGTAGTTGGACCGAAGTACGGGAAGCAATACGCTTACCGGTGATTGTCATAGAGTAAACAAGCCAAATAAAGACCTATTAATATAAATCCGGAATAACCATCCGAATCAGAAGAAGTTATTGCAAAAGTCTGTAAGCTCTCCTCCCCCCTCTCCTTTTTTTTAAGGAGAAGGGAGAGCTGAAGACCCGAAGAGCAGATAAACACACAAACCATTATCATATAAATTCATCCTGCCGACACCTTTCTGACAATAAGGCAGAGAAATAAAAAACAATTATGGAATAAACACAAAAAGTCCCTGTAAAGTATTAATTTACAGGAACTTTCTATTTTCTTAAAGCGGAGAGACAGGCTCTCGAACTTATACTTTCACAGAATCTCATAAAACCGCAAACAACTGATAATCAAGTGCAAATTACAACATAGAGTAAAACTAAATGTTTCTAAATGTCTTTTGCTATCTCAATAATTGGGTGTATATTTGGGTGTAGAATTTCAAACGCACCCAATTATGAATATCAAGCGCAACATCATTTTTGCATTGGAGAGCCGGAAAAAGAACGGTGTGCCAATCGTAGAGAACGTACCCATCCGTATGCGTGTCATCTTTGCCAGCCAACGCATCGAGTTTACAACGGGCTACCGGATTGACGTAGCCAAATGGGATGCAGACAAGCAGCGGGTAAAGAACGGATGTACCAACAAGCTAAAGCAGAGTGCAGCCGAAATCAATACGGACTTGCTGAAATACTATGCCGAAATCCAGAATATTTTCAAGGAATTTGAGGTGCAGGAGGTCATGCCAACGACCCAACAGTTGAAGGAAGCTTTCAACATGAGAATGAAAGACACCAGCGAAGAACAGCCGGAAGAAGCCCCTGTCAGCTTTTGGGAGGTATTCGATGAGTTTGTAAAAGAGTGCGGTAACCAGAATAACTGGACGGCATCCACCTATGAAAAATTTGCAGCAGTGAGGAACCACCTCAAAGAGTTCAAGGAGGATGCAACGTTCAACTATTTCGACGAGTTTGGATTGAACGAATACGTCAACTTCCTGCGTGATACCAAGGATATGAGAAACAGCACCATCGGCAAGCAAATGGGATTCCTCAAATGGTTCCTGCGCTGGAGCTTCAAGAAAGGACATCATCAGAACATTGCATACGATACATTCAAACCGAAACTGAAAACCACCTCGAAAAAAGTAATCTTCCTGACTTGGGATGAACTGAACAAGCTGAAAGACTACCAGATACCCAAGGATAAGCAATACCTGGAACGTGTGCGTGATGTTTTCCTGTTCTGCTGCTTTACGAGTTTGCGGTATTCGGATGTTCGCAATCTGAAAAGAAGCGATGTGAAGTCCGACCACATCGAAATAACCACAGTCAAGACTGCCGACAGCCTGACGATTGAACTGAACAAATACAGCAAAGCCATACTGGACAAATACAAGGACATCCATTTCGAGAATTACATGGCTCTGCCCGTCATCAGCAACCAGAAGATGAACGATTACCGTGCGCCCGTAAAGGTAGCGTAATGAATGTCTCTTTAGCAAGAGACTAGACTAGATTCTAAGTCTACTTCCAACCGACTTATCCGGCGGGGAAACCCAATGGGGAGTGTCGCATGTCGGTTGCAGCATGGCCGCCCTAATTGCCAAGGGCGAGTGCATCGCTGGGGAGAAAGACAGACACGAGGATGAAGCCTATACTGGTTGAACGATAGTTCAGTGAGGCATGTTGGACTTGTGACGAAAGGCAGTTGTATTGTCACACCGTGGCTCTCTCATTTGTCAGGTAGCCTTTGAGAGCATAGAATATAGCTACGGCACAACCGCAATAAGCGGAGAAAAGAACGAAAGTCGCATCCGACAGTCTGTCGCGCTAATAGTCATTACGAAACTAAACGGGGATTTCCTAAATCGGGATGCCTATGGAAACAGGGGCTATGTATAAAGATACTGAATACCCGATATGGAAACGGAGCTTCCGTAGTAGTCCGAGCAAGATAACGCCTTGCACATGGCGAAGGGAAGCAGTTGTCAACTTAATACAAACTAAGGAAAACGTGTGAGACGTATGAGAGATCCACAGCAAGTATTAAACGCTTTATGCGAACATAGTAAAGATTCGGATTACCGATACGAAAGGCTCTACCGAATTCTGTTTAATGAGGAAATGTTCTTCATAGCCTATCAGCGTACATATGCCAATCAAGGTAATATGACGCCCGGCAGCGATGGTAGAACCATCGACCGAATGAGCATTGACCGCATACGGAAAATAGTGGCAAGTCTGAGGGATGAATCTTATCAGCCCTATCCTGCCCGTCGAGTATACATTCCTAAAAAGAATGGAAAGAAACGCCCGTTGGGTATTCCCTCTTTTGAGGATAAACTCGTGCAGGAAGTGGTACATATGATTCTGGAAGCCATTTACGAAGGACACTTTGAGGATACCTCACATGGATTCCGCCCCAATAGAAGTTGTCACACAGCATTAAGAGATATAAGGGTGACATTCAAAGGAACACGATGGTTTATTGAAGGTGACATCAAAGGCTTCTTTGATAATATTGACCATAATATTATGATCGATATCCTCAGAGAACGCATCTCCGATGAACGGTTCCTGCGTTTAATCCGCAAATTCTTAAATGCAGGCTATATGGAGAAATGGACATACAACAATACTTACTCGGGAACACCACAAGGTGGTATCATCAGCCCTATATTGGCTAATATCTACCTTGATAAGTTCGACAAGTACATAAAGGAGTATGCCGAAAATTTCAATAAAGGCAAAGGACGGAGGCTAACCTGTGAATATCAACGTAATCGGAATCAGAGAAATGCATTACGATGGAAACTGGAAGACGAAACGGATGAAAACCGTAAAGCTGAACTGAAATCAAAAATTGCCCGGCTGCGCAAGCAGATGTTGGATATTCCTGCAACAAGGGACATGGATGATACATTCAAAAGATTGAAGTATGTAAGGTATGCTGATGACTTCCTTATTGGAATGATTGGCAGCAAGGAGGAATGCAAGATTGTCAAAGCCGACATTACGACTTTCATGAGAGAAAAGCTCAAACTGGAGATGTCGCAGGAGAAGACTTTAATCACCAATGCACAAGAGCCTGCAAAATTCCTTGGATATGAAATCATGGCACGTCGTTCTATGGATCATACACGCACACGGAGTGGGTTACAACGCCGTCCGTGGCTGGGAACAATTGTGTTGAATGTATCTTACGAAACCGTACTTAAGCGCCTTCAATCCTATGATGCTGTGCGTATCACACAAGTTAATAGGAAAGAGACTCTTAAGCCTTCGTCTCGTAAGTATATGGTAAATAGACAAGACGCAGATATTCTGGCGCAATACAATCTTGAATTGCGGGGATTCTACAACTACTATTCCATTGCGGACAATATCAGTTATTGGGGGTGGAAATTCAATTATTTCATGAAGTACAGCATGCTTAAAACGCTCGGTCGAAAACACAAAAGAACTGTCGGACAAATACTCGAAAAGTATAGGGACGGGACGGATGTGGTTATCCCTTATAAGGATAATAAAGGAAACGAGAAACAAAGAGTATGGTATAACGGTGGGTTCAGATGCAAACGTTTCACAGACATCTATGAGGATAACCATTACGACAATATACCGAACACGATGTATCTTCCTGCCCCCACACTTGTGGAAAGGCTTAAAGAGAGAAGATGTGAACTATGTGGAAAAATGGGAGACCTTGTGATGCATCATGTACGTAACATCAATCAACTGAAAGCTGGTACAAGATGGAATACCATGATGATTAAACGACATCGTAAAACACTCGCGGTCTGTCACGACTGTGATGCATTAATCCACAAAAGCTATGATTAATAAAGTTATGTTGACAATGGAGAGCCGTATACATGGAGACATGTACGTACGGTTCGGGGGCAGGTTAGTGGAAACTTACCACCGCAAGGTGGAAAAGCGCTGTTGGCCTAGCCTACTGAAAGAGCTGGGCGAACTGGCAGAAATCAACGAGCCTGTACGGGAAACCTACTACAAGGGAAATGAACGTATTGATGAAGTCACACCCAAATACGCTTTGCTCAGTACCCATGCAGGAAGAAGGACATTCATCTGCAATGCGCTGGCTCTCGGAATCCCGGCACAGGTGGTCATGAAATGGACGGGACACAGCGACTACAAAGCTATGAAACCCTACATTGACATAGCGGATGATATTAAGGCAAATGCCATGAACAAGTTTAATCAACTATAAAAGTATCAAACAGTTTCATAGATAGTTATCAATGACTATATTTGTAGAAATTATCATCACAATATGAGCAACAAGGAATCCAACATAGAGAAAACGAATTTTGATGCATTCATACAAGCGGTCGGTTCGGAAATAGAACAGGCACAAGTAAGGCTGATTGTTGCAGCCAATGCACAAATGCTGTTCCATTACTGGAAGATAGGCAATTACATCCTTTATCACCAGCAGCTGCACGGATGGGGAAGCAAAATCATCAAGCAGTTGGCAAAGGCTATCCGACTGCATTACCCTGAAAAGAAAGGCTATTCGGAACGTAACCTTACCTATATGTGCCAGTTTGCAAAAGCATATCCTTTAAGAGCGTTGCAAAGTTTCATAGAAACAGATGCAAGCCTGTCTGTCCCAACCATACAGAGTGTGACCAATGAAGTATTAAAACTGAATGACAAGCAATTTACGCAGGAACTTACTGCGCAAATACAATCGATTGATTGTCAATCATTAGCAATTACGCAGGAAGTTCCTGCGCAATTTGAAGATGTGGGAAAAACCGTGTCTGCCATTTACAGGATGGGAATCAGGGAAATAGAAGAAGTTTTCTTGACCTCTCCTATAGCCAAAATAAACTGGACAAGCCAAATGACTATACTTGACAGTTCGCTACCTTTAGGTCTAAGCTACTGGTACATGAAGCAGTCTGTGGAAATGGGATGGAGCAGCAATGTATTGAAAATGCAAATTGACAGTGATTTGTATAGCCGACAAATCAGCAACAACAAGGTAAACAATTTCACGACCACACTTCCGGCTCCACAAAGCGACCTTGCCAATTACCTACTCAAAGACCCGTACATCTTTGATTTGGCAGGAGCCAAAGAAAAAGCAGACGAAAGGGATATTGAAGAACAGCTGGTGAAACACGTTACCCGCTACCTGTTGGAAATGGGCAACGGTTTTGCCTTCGTTGCCCGGCAGAAGCACTTCCAAGTCGGAAACAGCGATTTCTTTGCCGACCTGATTCTATATTCCATTCCGTTGCACGCATATATTGTCATAGAATTGAAAGCCACTCCTTTCAAGCCGGAATATGCCGGACAACTCAACTTTTACATCAACGTGGTGGATGATAAGTTGAGAGGGGAACACGACAACAAGACCATCGGTCTTTTGTTGTGCAGAGGAAAGGACGAAGTGGTTGCCCAGTATGCCCTTTCCGGCTATGACCAGCCCATCGGCATCAGCGATTACCAATTGAGCAAGGCGATTCCCGAGAAATTGAAATCAGCGTTGCCCAGCGTAGAAGAAGTGGAAGAAGAACTGGCTTCTTTCCTTGACAAGGATCCCCAATAATAAGAGTATGCCATGCAGAAAACGATAACAACCCTCATTCCTCAATACGGGGAGCTGAACAGAATCTGCAAAGATTGGATTGTAAGCCATACTTTCTCTTTTGAAAAGCAGAAATTCATCGTTGATTTCTACTCGAAATGGAGCGATATAAAGGCTTTTGAGCAAGCTATCCTTGAACTGGTGCTGCATACACCGCCAGAACCATGTACCCTGCTGCTGAAAAGTCTGAAAAAGGAAGTCAAAGAATACATACGGCTTTATGAATCTTACCGCCTTCTCCATGACGAAGTGATCATACGTGTATGCTACCAATACGCAGACCGCTACAAGGAAACCATCAAGGAAGAGATGGAAGTGGTAAACAGGCTGCGCAAACCGATGAACGAAGCCAACAACCGCTATGATTCCATTGGCTACCGAGAGCATACACCCGAAGAAGAAAAGCTGGCGGAAAGAGAATATGAGCGTTGCAAGGCTGAATATGAAAGGGAGAAAGCCCAACTGGAGCATCTTTATGAGCAGCAAACCCTTCTCTGGAAAGAAGCCCGGCAATACATGAAAAACCGTTGCGACGACATCTACCTGCTTAGCGTACACTTCATGGGCATCCTGACCAAATATGTACCGGACGAAGAAAGCCAACCGAACGAAGCAGACAGGCAGAGCCGTACAGACAGCCAGCCGGAAGCTGAAACTACAACCGCATCGACTACAGCTACGACTGCCGGATTGCCTGAATATTTCAGCATGAAGCTGATTTCCCTAATTCATGAAGTTTGTGCAGGGGAACAGTTTGAAGACATTACCGCACCGGATTTCTATGCCTGCATGAATCTGCATCCCTGCCAGTGCGTACTGAAAATAAAGCCAAGGGAAAAGATACGGGTATGCTATCTGATTTCCCTGATGAGGGAGCAGTTGCCGGGGCAGGATAAGGACAAATGGAAGGAAGCCATCCTGAAACACCTGGATATTGATGAAGACTATTACAAGTCCAAGTACAGGGAACCCGTTTCCGATTTACCCAGTATTCCCAACCAAAAGTTCGCCAAGGAAATGGACGGAATATTCCGATAACCCGTGATATTCCAATATATTTTACGACATGACCACTTATACCACTCAAAATAATTTTTGAGTGGTATTTTTATTTCTTGATATTCAGCGATATAACAGAACAATCCATATCTATCATCCACATACTTACCACTCAAAACCCTACCTAATTTTGCATCGTTCGAGAACAGAAGAAACAGCCTGTGCGCAGGGCTATTGTCAAACAAGTAATCATACGGACGATGAACAACCTCAAAGAACTGTTAGTGAAACCCGTCTGGCAGATGACAGGCGAAGAGTTCCTTTTTCTAAGCAGACACGCTTCGGTACAGGCAGAGGCGCAACCGCAGCCGACCACCGACACGGAAAGAAAGTACGTGTACGGCATACTCGGCATAGCCAAGCTTTTCGGGTGCAGCCTGCCCACAGCCAACCGCATCAAGAAAAGCGGAAAGATAGACAAAGCCATTACCCAGATTGGACGCAAGATTATCGTGGATGCGGAACTGGCGCTGGAACTGGCTGGCAAGAAAACCGGAGGACGCAGATAAAGGAGGTGATTATGGACTATATAAAAGAAATATCACCCGAACAAGCCGTTATCCTCTGGCAGGAATCCCGGCTAAGTCTGTCAAGATGCTACGAAAAAGCCCCCGAAATTCTGAAAGTACACGGCTCTGTCATCGGGACGCTGGGCAATTTCAGCGCATCCATCGGCAAAGCCAAGAGCAAGAAAACCTTCAATGTATCGGCTATCGTAGCCGCTGCATTGAAGAACGGTACCGTGTTACGATATGCGGCTGAACTGCCCGAGGAAAAGCGGAAAGTGCTTTATATAGATACGGAGCAAAGCCCCTACCACTGCCTGAAAGTGATGAAGCGGATCCTGCGGATGGCAGGATTGCCCGATGACAGGGACAGCGGTTATCTGGAGTTTCTCGCTTTGAGAAAATACACCCCGGAACAGCGCATCAGCATTGTAGAACAGGCTATCTACCACTCACCGGATATTGGGCTGGTCATCATAGACGGCATCCGGGATATGGTGTACGACATCAACAGCCCCGGTGAATCCACCCGCATCATATCCAAGCTGATGCAGTGGACGGACGACAGGCAGATTCATATCCATACGATACTGCATCAGAACAAGGGGGATGAGAACGCAAGAGGGCACATTGGTACGGAACTGAACAACAAGGCGGAAACAGTCCTGCTGGTGGAAAAGGACAAGGGGAACAGCGACATCAGCCATGTTTCCGCCATGCACATCCGGGCGATGGATTTCGAGCCTTTTGCATTCTGCATCAACGACAGAGCCCTGCCCGAACTTGCGGAAGGCTACAAGCCGGAAGCAAGGAAGCCGGGAAGACCCTCGGTGGAAAAGTTTGACCCTTACAAGGATATTTCAGAACCGCAGCACCGTGCCGCACTGGAAGCCGCTTTTGCACTGAAAGAGGAATACGGCTACAAGGAGCTGGAAGACACCTTAATCAGGACTTATCTGGCAGAAGGGGTTAGACTGAATCACCAGAATGCAGTGGCGCTTATCACCATGCTGCGCAACAAACGGATGATAGTGCAGGAAAACGGCAGGAAGTATTCCTTCAAGCCCGATTACCACTATTAGCCGACAATCCCGAAAATCGCTTCACTTTATTCCCGTATCCTATATATACGACAATTTAGTGAAGTGATTTCAGAAACAGACAAATCACTTCACTTTATTCCGGGGGTCTATATATTAGGAGTTTAGTGAAGTGATTGTACTGACCGCATACTTTTAAGAGTTGCGGGCAAAAAGAGAAATAATCAAAGCACTCACTAAAAACGATTTCCTTATGAACATCGAGACTGCAAAACAAATCAATCTGGCTGACTACCTGCACAGCCTGGGGTATTCACCCGTCAAACAGCAGGGTATCAACCTTTGGTACAAATCTCCCTTGAGGGAAGAAACAGAGGCTTCCTTCAAAGTGAACACCGAACGCAACCAGTGGTACGACTTCGATGCGCCCATATAGGCTACACAATAAATATCTCTATGGCAAGAGATTAGGTTAGAGTTCAACAGACCTATCCTCAACGACTTAGCTGGAGGAGAAATCCAAAGGTGACAAAAGCATGTCGGTAAAGTCATTAGTCAGCTAAATACCAAGCTGCGACTGCATGGCGAGAGGAAAAGACAGACACAAGGATGAAGCCTGATTGGTTGAACGATAGTTCTGCTGCACACGTACCAGCCCCGACGAAAGGTATTTGATTCACGTCGGGCTGAAGCACCCCATGTAAACCGAAATTACAATGGAGCAGGAGCTGGCTTCAGAGCAACCACAATAAGTGGAATAGGAACGTAAGTCGCATCCGACAGTCTGCCGAGCCAAACAGTTATTGTGAAAGCAAATGGGGATTCCCTAAATCAGAATGCCGTAAGGCTATGGGCATAGGACCCTGAATATCTGACATGGGAACGGAGCTTCCGTAGTAGTCCGAGCAAGGGAAAGCCTTGTACATGGCGAAGGGAAGCAGTTAGATAACTTAATACAAATAATGGAAAATGTGTGAGACATTATGAGAAGTCCTGAGCAAGTATTAAAAGCTTTAAACAAGCATGGTAAAGTTTCGGATTACAAGTTCGAAAGGCTGTACCGTATCTTATTCAATGAGGAGATGTTTCATGTTGCTTACCAGCGTATTTACGCCAAACCAGGCAATATGACACCCGGTACGGATGGGAAAACCATCAATCGGATGAGTCTTCAAAGAATAAACAAAGTCATTGCATCTTTGAGAGATGAGTCTTACAAGCCTAATCCGGCAAAAAGGATATACATACCCAAGAAAAACGGTAAGAAAAGACCGCTTGGAATTCCTTCCTTTGAGGACAAACTTGTACAGGAGGTGGTGCGCATGATTCTTGAAGCCGTCTATGAAGAGGTGTTTGCAAACACCTCACATGGATTCAGACCAAACAGAAGCTGCCATACCGCATTGACCCATATCCAAAAGACATTTACAGGTACAAAATGGTTTGTGGAAGGAGACATTAAAGGATTCTTCGACAACATAGACCACAATGTATTGATTGCAACTTTGCGGAAACGGATTGCCGATGATAGATTTCTAAGGCTTATCCGCAAGTTGTTGAATGCGGGATATATTGAAGACTGGAAGTTTCATAATACAAACAAGGGAACTCCACAAGGCGGTAATATCAGTCCTATACTGGCAAACATTTATCTTGATAATTTTGACAAGTATATGGAAGAATACGCCCTACGCTTCAATAAGGGAAAAGAAAGACACATCACCAAAGAATACAAGCAACTTAGCGATAAGATGCAACGCATCCTTAAAAGCATCAAGAACATACAGGATGCAGATGTCAGATTACAGCTTAGGGATGAGTATGAGAAACTGAGACGTGAAAGGCAAAAGATTGAGAGCAGAGACAGTATGGATGAAACATACAGAAGGCTTCGATACGTAAGATACGCAGATGATTTCCTCATTGGTGTTATCGGAAGCAAGGCAGAGTGCGTTAAAATCAAGTCGGACATTACCAAGTATATGGAAGAAAACCTCAAGCTGGAACTGTCACAGGAAAAGACATTGATAACAAACGCACAAAAGCCCGCGAAATTTCTTGGCTTCGATGTTTCAGTCCGTAAGTCTGATGCTATCAAGCGGGACAAGAACAATGTGCCAGCCCGTTATTACAACGGTAAGATAGTCCTAAAGGTCGCCATAGAAACGGTGCGGAACAAACTGGAAGAATACAGCGCCATCAGATACAAGGTAGAAAATGGCCGACAAGTTTGGTTTGCAAAGTTCAGAGGCAATCTTATGAAGAAGAAAATCGAGGACATAGTGGCGGCATATAACTCTGAAATCAGAGGGTTCTACAACTACTACTGCATTGCCAACAACGTGGCATACGCGCTCTCAAAGTTTGGATACATCATGGAGTACAGTATGTACCATACCATTGCAGGAAAAACCAATAGCACTGTAAGCAAAGTCATTGACAAATATAAGGTTGGGAATGACATTATAGTGCCATATCAGGATGCAAAAGGTAAATTACGGTACAGGAAATTCTATAATGAGGGATTCAAACGTAAACCACCAATGTACTATACGGAGGTAAACGACTTATCCTACACAATCGCAATTCCACAGCCGACACTTACTGAGCGATTGGATGCGAGAACATGTGAATTATGTGGAAAAGTCGGACCTGTAGTCATGCGTCATGTCAGAAAGCTAAATCAGCTTAAAGGAAAAACTGAATGCGACAGGCTGATGCTTGAAAAGCATAGGAAGACATTGGTTGTCTGTGAAAAGTGTTATGCCAAAATACACAGCCATGCTAAATAAAGTCATGTTATCAACGGAGAGCCGTATGCGTGGAGACATGCAAGTACGGTTTGGGGGCAGGTACGGGAAAACCTACTGCCGAAAGGCAGTAAGGCGTTCTGTACCGAGCCTACGTTTAGGGAAAGGGGGCGGTATCATTGAACTGGCTGCACACCTGTATGCTACCGACCATGTACCTTACCTGCTGGAGCGGATTGCGGAACAGACACCGCATGTACACCCGGTATCTTTCTCTTTTGGCAAGCAGGACTCTTTCGGTCCGAGCTTCCAACAGCTGGAGATAGTACCGCTATCGTCTCCTGCCCTGCTTTCCTATTTACAAGGTAGAGGAATAAATCTGGAACTGGCAAAAAGAGAATGTAGTGAAGCCCGTTACACCCACAACGGCAAGCGTTACTTTGCCATTGCCTTCCCTAACGGTTCGGGTGGGTTTGAGGTTCGTAACCCCTATTTCAAGGGCTGCATCGCCCCCAAGGAAATCTCCCACATCAGACAGTCGGGAAAAGCAAGGACTGCCTGCTATGTGTTCGAGGGTTTCATGGACTACCTTTCCTTTCTGACATTGAGACAAGAGAGCTGCCCAAATTATCCGGAATTGGACGGGCAGGACTACATTGTATTGAACTCCGTATCGAATGTAAACAAGGCTCTCTATCCGTTGGGCAATTACGAACGCATCCACTGCTTTTTCGACAACGACCATGCAGGAATGGAAGCACTCCGGCAAATCCGCATGGAATACGGCAGAGACCGGTACATCCGGGACGCTTCGCAGATTTACAGCGGATGCAAGGACTTGAACGAATACTTACAGAAACAGGTTGAAAGAAAAAGGCAGCTCCAGTCCGCCAAAGGGGTGCGCAGCCAATCACCGGAGAAGAAGAGCGGCTTCCGGTTATAGCCCACTATAACTACACGCTCCGCTTTCGTAGTTGTGGGCTCTCCCGAGGG
>OGLG01001570.1_pt1 | contig 12599 bp, 8 predicted proteins | sample 1572621 | NCBI WGS metagenome assembly OGLG01 (sample SAMEA2581912, study PRJEB24529) | metagenome | biome: Human gut stool | place: China | collected 2011 | reverse complement strand
CGGGCAGCGGATGAGCGTCGGGCGGACGCCGGTGAGCGCCTCGATCTTGTCGCTGCAGGTGTTCACGTCCGCGATGATCTGGTCGGCGGTCAGGGAATTGTAGTGGTCGTGCGCGTTGGAGTGGTTCATCAGTTCGTTGCCGCTCTCGACGATGGCCTTGGCCTGCTCGGGGTACTGGTCCGCCCAGTTGCCGACGACGAAAAAGGTACACTTCACACCGTAGTCCGCGAGCACATCGAGAATCTTCTGCGTGTTGTCCGCACCCCAGGCGGCGTCGAACGAGATGCTGCACACCTTCTGGTCGCGCTCGACGCAGTAGATGGGCAGCTGGCGCGTCGCGGCCGACGCCCGCACGGCGGCGGGCGCGTTCACCGCGCCGAAGATGGCGAGCGCCGCCAGCAGCGCCGCACCGACGGTCAGCGTCCTGCGCCGCAGAACAAGAAAGCGCGGCTTCGCCGTCTCCCGTTTCCCGCGCTTTTTCCTCAAGGCAAACTGCAAAAACATCCGCATATCCTCCCCATTTTGTTTTGGTAGAGGGTATGCGGGGCTTTCCTTTTTCATACCGGGCGGAGCCCCGCGCGCGTCACGGGACCGTCCCGCCGTCCGCCGGCCGCGCACCGATTTTCGGCAGAATCTACTTTTTTCGTTGAGAAAAAGCCGCGCTTGTGTTACACTGGATACAGCTATCATAGAAAATGAAACGCGCGGCCCTTCGCCGCACACTGAAAATTCGATCATTTTCGGAGGAGAAAAATCATGGAGATCAGAAAAGAAAAGAAGGATTCCGCACTGTCATTGGCCATCGAGGGCCGCATCGACACCACCACCGCCCCCCAGCTGGAAACGGAGCTGAAGGCCGACCTTGACGGCGTCACCGAGCTGCGTCTGGACTTCGGGCAGGTCGAGTACATCTCCTCGGCGGGACTGCGCGTGCTGCTGTCCGCGCAGAAGCTGATGAACCGTCAGGGCAAAATGGTGCTCACCCATGTGAGCGAGTCGGTGATGGAGATCTTTGAGGTGACCGGCTTCTCCGACATTCTGACCATTGAGTAACACCATGCGGACGATGAGCCCCGCCGCACATCGGACGACGGACCGCTTTACCGCTCGGATGTTCCGTGGACTGTGGGTCCCTGCCATGCTCTCGTCGCTCGGCTGGGCGCTGAGCGATATGGCGGACGCCGTGGTGGTGGGGCAGCGGCTGGGCGCCGTGGGACTTGCCGCCATCGGTCTGATCCTGCCGGTCTACATGATCAACTGCATGTTTGCCCACGGCCTCGGACTGGGCGGCTCCGTTCGCTATTCCCGTCTGCTGAGTCAGGGCAAAACGCAGGAGGCCGCGGACAGCTTTCACGGCGTGCTCGCGCTGGCGCTGCTTTTCAGCGTCACGACCGCCGTGCTGGGCAGCGTGTTCATGGACCCGCTGCTGGCGCTGCTGGGCACACGGAGCACGGACGGCGCACTGTATGCCGCCACAAGGGACTATCTGCAGATCCTCGTCGCGGCCACGCCGCTGTTCTACCTGTCCAACGTGTTCAACTACTATCTGCGCAACGACGGGAGTCAGCGCCGCGCCGGCGCCGGCTCGGTCATAGGCAACCTCTGTGACATTGCGCTGAACATCACGCTGGTGCTGGCGCTGGACATGGGCACGCGGGGCGCGGCGCTGTCCACCGCGCTGGGACAGATCATCACCATCGCCATCTATCTGCCGGGCTTTTTCGGTCAGAAGCACACGCTGCGCTTCGCGCTGCCGCGCGGGCGCTGGCTCGTTCCTGCCCTTTCCGCGCTGAAGGCGGGTATGGCCACCTCGGTGCAGTATCTGTACCAGATGATCTTTTTCCTCGTGTGCAACAATCTGCTGATCCGTCTGGGCGGCGAAACGGCGGTGGCGGTGTTCGACGTCATTCAGAATACCTCCTACCTGATCCTGTACCTGTTTGAGGGGACGGGGCGCGCCATGCAGCCCATCCTCTCCACCTATCAGGGCGAGCACAACCGGCAGGGAATGCGGAACACGGTGCGTCTCGGCTTCACGGCGGGACTGACGGTGGGCGGCGCGCTGATCGCCCTTGTGGAGCTGTGGCCCGCGGGAATGTGCCTGCTGTTCGGCATCGCCGGTTCGGCGTCGGAGGCGCTGGCGTGTACCGCGCTGCGGCTCTACGGCGTGGGGGCGCTGTTCGCCGGCATCAATATCCTGCTGTGCAATTACTATCAGGCCTGCGAGAATGAGAAGCCGTCGTTCCTGCTGGAGACGCTGCGCGGCGCGGTGCTGCTCATCCCGCTGACGTTCGTGTGCTATTCCTTGGGGTTGCAGCGCTTCTGGCTGCTGTTCCTGCTGACGGAGGTCGGCTCGCTGGCGGTGTTCCTGCTGCTGGGACTCGGCGGCCGTTATAAGAAAGCGGAGCTGCCGGAGGAGCGCATTTTCCAGCGGACGATCCTCAGCAACGCGGAGGATGTGATGGACGTGTGCCGCGAGCTGGAGGCCTTCTGCGAAGTCTGGGGCGCGGACATGAAGCAGCAGATGTTTTCGACCATGACCGTGGAGGAGCTCGGCATGGCCATCTTGAAGCACGGCTTTCAGGGGCGGACGGACGGCTACCTCCAGCTGACGGCCATCATGGACAAGGGCGGCGTGCTGGAGCTGCATCTGCGGGACGACGCCACGACCTTCAATCCCTTTGCGTTAGATACTTCCCGCGCCAGCCGGGACGAGGATTTCGACATGGACGGCATGGGCGTGCTGGTCATCAAAAAGCGGGCGAAGGAATTTTTTTACCGCCGCTATCAGGGCTTCAACACACTGATCATCAAGATTTGAGGACAAAGAGGGAAAAGCGATGAAGGTCGTTTATTTCGGCAGCGATGTGTTCCTGTCGTGCTTTGAATATTTTGTGGAAAAGCATCAGGTGCTGGCGCTGTATACCTATCACAACGACGAGGACTATTTCACGGAATACGCCATCGTAAGGCGGGCCGGAGAGCTTGGCATCCCTGTTCACTATGAGGCCATCTCGCCGGAGGAGATCCGGCGGTACTTCACGGAGGAGGGCTGCGAGCTGTTTTTCATCGCGGAGTATGACCGCATCCTGGCGCTGCCGGAGGAGCTTCCCGCATTCCGCGGCATCAACACCCACAGCTCGCTGCTCCCGCAGGGACGCAGCTATTACCCCATCGAGGGAGCCATGGAGCGGGAGCTGTCATGCACCGGCGTGACGATGCACAAGGTGGCGCAGCGATTGGACGGCGGCGACGTTCTGGCGCAGCATACCATTGACATAACCGCGGACACGGACAGCATCGACGTCTATCTGCAAAGCGCGGCATGGGCGCGCGCGACGGTCGAGGACCTCCTCGAGCACCTCGACGACCGCTGGGCCGCCGGCCGGCCGCAGGCGGAAAAGCAGCCCTACTGGAAGCGCCCCGCGTCCGAGCTGCTGACGCTGCATCCCGAAATGAGCCGGGCGGAGGCCCTGGCGATCTTCCGAAAATACAATTCCATGACTCAGGTGGAGCTGGGCGGCGCGTGGTTCTATGTGACCGCGGTGGAGACCGGCACAGTCTCCCTGCCCTGCGAGGTGCAGCGTCTGTCCCCCACGCGGGCGCTCTACCGCGTAAGGGACGGCCATTTGCGGCTTCATATCCATCCGATGGAGGTGCGGACATGAAACGAGCAAGGAGCATACGGTTACAGCCCAAGCTGCTGCTGGGACTGGTGGCGATGGCCGCCGTCCTCGCGGCGATCCTGGCCCCCTCGATCGCTCAGCTGTACCGGGCGCGGATGGAGGAGCAATACGCCTCTCTCGCGTTCGGTCAGGCCTCCGTGGCGGCGGATCTCATCGACGGAGACCGCGTGGAGCAATACTACCGGACCGGCGAGAAGGACGCCTATTACGAGGAGATCCACCGCTACCTGCAGGACGTCAGGGAGAAGCTGGGACTGAAATACTTCTATGTGGTCGTGCCGGAGGATGAGGTCATGTACTACATCTGGGACGCGGGCGTTCCCGGCGAGGACGGCGTCTGCGACCTCGGCGACACCGACGCCTACTACGGCGGCGGCAACGAGCTGATGCACGGTGCCTTTGCCGTCGACGCAGAGCAGACCATCCTCATCACCAACAACGAGGAGTACGGCTATCTGGCGTCGGCCTACGTCGCCATCCTCAACAAAGCCGGCACACCGGTGGCGCTGGCCAGCGTGGACATCTCGATGGACATGATCGACCAGCAGATCCGGCAGTTTCTCGGCCTGACGCTGTGCGTGGTGCTGGCCGTTCTGCTGCTTTCCATTTTCGCGTACTACTACTATGTGCGGCGCATTCTGATCCGTCCGCTGAGGACTCTGCACCACGCCGCCATCGGGCTGGTGGAGAGCAAGATGGCGGCCTTGTCCGACTTTCGGGTGGAGGTCAACACCGGCGACGAGCTAGAAGAGCTTGCCCATTCGTTCCAGTACATGGTGTCGGAGCTGAATGAATATATTCAAAATCTCAGCCGCGTCACCGCGGAAAAGGAGCGCATCGGCGCGGAGCTGGATGTGGCGCGCCACATTCAGGCGTCCATGCTGCCCTGCATCTTCCCCGCCTTCCCCGAGCGCCACGAGTTCGACATTTACGCCTCCATGACTCCGGCGAAGGAGGTCGGCGGCGACTTCTACGACTTCTTCCTGGTGGATGACGACCATCTGGCGCTGGTCATGGCGGACGTGTCCGGCAAGGGCGTCCCCGCGGCGCTGTTTATGATGATCTCCAAAACGCTGCTGAAATCCGCCGCGCAGAGCGGTCTGTCCCCGAAGGCCGTGCTGGAAAAGGTAAACGATCAGCTCTGCGAAAACAACGAAGCGGAGATGTTCGTCACCGTCTGGCTGGGCATTCTCGAGATCTCCACGGGAAAAATGAAGTGCGCCAACGCGGGTCACGAGTATCCGGCCATCATGCGCAAAGGCGGCTCCTTTGAGCTGTTCAAGGATAAGCACGGCTTCGTGCTGGCCGGCATGGAGGGCGCCCGATACCGCGAATACGAGCTGGAGCTGGACGCGGGAGACCGTCTGGTGGTCTACACGGACGGCGTGCCGGAGGCCACGAATGCCTCCAACACGCTTTACGGGACTGACCGGATGCTCCGTGCGCTGAACGCCGCCGAGGGCGGCTCGTGCCGTCAGCTGCTGGAGGCTCTGCACCGCGATGTGGACGAGTTCGCGGGCGGCGCGGACCAGTTCGACGATATCACCATGCTCTGCATCGAGATGAAGTCGTCGGACATGAAAAAGATCAATCTCGCGCCGACGCTGGAGCAGCTGCCGCAGGCCACCGACTTTTTTGAGGGCATTCTCGCCGAGGCAGGAGCCTCCATAAAGGTGGTCGCTCAGGTCAACGTGGCGGTGGATGAGATCTTCTCCAACATCGCCCGCTACAGCGGCGCGACGAGCGTCGTGCTGGGCTGCTCACTGAAGGACGGCAAGGCGACGCTTCGCTTTTCCGACAACGGACGGCCCTATGACCCCACCGAAAAGCCCGACCCGGATACAACGCAGTCGGCGGAGGAGCGGGAGGTCGGCGGTCTCGGCATCTTCATGGTGAAGAAGCTCATGGACGAGGTGACCTATGAATACGCGGACGGGTCGAACATCCTGACGCTCGTGAAGAGCCTTTGACCGATCACGCCGGGCGGCCTCCCGCCCCGCAGCGGAGCATTTCCGGAAGAGTTTTGACCGAGGAAACACGATGAGCAAATACGATGCACAGCTCAGCAGGAGCTGAGCCGCCGCGAGATACAAAGAGGCCCATCTGCCAAAGCAGATGGGCCTCTTCTCTTTGTTTTGTCTGAGGGAGCGCGTTCCCGTTACTTGTTGTATGCTCTGTAGAGGAACGTCACGATCTGGCCGCGGGTGCAGTCGTTGTCGGAGCCGAACAGGCCGCCGCCGATGCCCTCAGTCACGCCGTTGGCCGCCGCCCAGGCGACCGCGTCCGCAAAGTAGCTGCCGGTCGGGACGTCGGAGAACTCCGCCGCACTCGCCGCCTTGGCCTTCAGGGCGCGGGCGAGGAAGGTCACCGCCTGCGCGCGGGTGCAGGTCGCGTCGGGAGAGAACGTGCTGGTCGTCGTGCCGGTGGTGATGCCGTTTTCGATGGCCCACGCCACGGCCTTCTCATAGTAGCTGCCGCTGACCACGTCGGTCATGCCGGACGCAGCGCCCTTCGGCTCGGGAGAGCCGGCGGCGCGCCACAGGAAGGTCACGATCTGCGCGCGGGTGCAGGGCTGCTCGGGAGCGAACAGATTGTTGCCCACGCCGTCGGTGATGCCGTTCTTGACCGCCCACTTGACAGCCTCATAGAAGTAGGCGTTGTTGGGCACATCGTAGAAGAAGTTCAGCATGGAGTTGTCCTCCATGAAGGTCGCCTTGACCTCGACCTTGCCGGCGGGCATGGTGAAGGTGTACTTGCCGTTGCCCTTGTCCTTGAGCGTCAGCTCGTTGCCGTTCTTGTCGGTGACGGTCAGGGTCTCGAGGACGTAGCCGCTGTCGGGCTTGACGGTGACGGTCACGGTGTCGCCCTTGCTGGCGCTCTTCGGGCTGACGGTCACGGTGCCGTGCTCGGTCTTGCTCGGGGTAGAGACGGAGTAGGTCGGGTCATAGCTGCTGCCGGAGGAAATGTAGCTCCAGGAGGCATTCAAGGTAACCGTGGCAGAAACCGTGTAGGAGGCACCGGCGGCGTAGAATTTGCTGCCGTCATACCAGCCGTTGAAGGTATAGCCGCTGCGCCTGGGCGTGGGGAGGGTGATGGTCGTGCCGCTGGCCACATTGTATGTGCTGTCAGCAGTTGCGCCATCGTTATACTTCATGGTAAGCGTGACTAAGTCTTGTTCCTTGACACCGCCGTTATAGATCACGCCCTTAACCGGCGTGACTTCAATGGACTGACCATTTCCGTTTTCTTTGGACAGATACAAATGCTCGATCGTACCATCGTTGTACTTGAATGTTGCGCCGTAGTTGGCATCATGCTCCACATAGAGATTGGTGACCGTACCACCGTTCATCGTGAAGCTGCCAGGATTGCTGGCCGACCACGCATTGGCGTTTACAAACACGTTACCGATCGTGCCGCCGTTGATCGCAGTCAGCGCGCCGTTGGCATTGGCGCCAATCCACAAATCGGAACTGTACTGCAGGTACTCGTCATTCTGATACCCTTTAGCGTTCTTGTTGCCAGTAATGCTGCCGGACTTCATTTCAAAGGACGCGCTGCTGGTCATGTAAACGCCGCCGATAAAGTTAGGAGCCTTGCCGTTCGTGATCGTCGCACCGTCGATGGTCAGCTTACCCTTATCACAGAAAATCACGCGGCACTTCTCATTGCCGTTAACTGTAACATCTTTCAGCGTGACCTCGCCGGAAACGTAGAGAACGCAGCAGGTGTTGTTATCTTTGCCGACAATAAAGTTGTTGGCAGCCTTGATCGTGTACTTGCCCTGACCGTCGATGGTGATGTTCTTTGCAAGATTGAGCGTGGAGGTCAACTCCGCGTCCTTCAGCAGCGTGACGGTATCGTCATTGCCTGCGGCGTTGATGGCCTCGGCGAGGGTATTATAAGCGCCTACGGTTTTCCCCTGTGCGTCGAGGACTTCGGCAACCATGTTTTCATTGATCTTCACGCCGTAGGTGCCGTCGCTGTTAGCCTTGGGGGCGAAGCCGTCCGCGCAGTACTCGGACTTCACTTCACTGGAGAACGTACCGCCGGAGACGGAGACCTTGTCGCTTTCGGTGAAGGTGTCTTCCTTCTTGTTGGTGTTGTTCCAGCCATAAGCCTTGATGGCTGCATTATTGCCGTTGGCCTTGAAGGTGCCGCCGGTGACTTCAATCTTGCCGAGACCCTTATAGCCGTCGCGGTTGACGATGGAGATTGCCGCGCCGTCCTGAATTGCGCCGTCACTTTCGGTCTTGGGAACAGCATCACCGTTGACAGTGATCTTGCTGCCGTCATTGATATTCAGGCTGCCCGCGCAGACCTGCACGCCCATGGTCTTGGCGCTGATGGTGGAATTGTCGATGGTCAGCGTGCCGCTGCTCGGGAAGTAGATGCCGAAGCCATTGGGAACATTGAGCGTGCTGTTTCTCAGCGTCACGCTGTCGTTCGTGTTATTGCCGTTGGTCTCGATGCCGCTCGTGGCGGTCGTGGTCATTTCAACATTCTCGAACGTGAGGCTCGAGTTGTCATAGGTGATCGGGCCGGTGAGGCTGGATGCCGACGGGATCAGGCCCACGAGCTGCGAGCTGACAATCTTGCCATTCTTCACCGTCAGAGCCGCATTGGGGTAGTTGATCGCAAACGCCGCGCTGTTCGCGTCCTTGCCGGTGCACGTCCAGGTGTGATTGTTCAGGTCGACCACACGGGAGGCGTCGCCGGAGTTAAAGGTCGAGCCGGTGGTGTAGTCGCGCAGAAGGACGATCGGCTCGCGGCTGGCAGTCTGCGCCTTGAACGCCTCGTCCATGGTGTAGTAACCGGTGTCGCCGATCTTGCACAGGTAGACCTTTGACACGCCGAAAGAGCCGTCGCCGTTCTTTTCTGTCTTGGCATCCTCAGTCACATACTTGGACGGATCTTTATCGAACGAGCCGCCGGTGACCTCGATGGTCGCCTTGGCGGTTTCTTCAGTAGGAACAAGGTCGTTCGAGTAGGTGTAGGTTCCCAGCGCGCCGTTGACCGTGCCGCCGGTAATTTCAACCTTGGCAACTTTGCTCTCGGCGCTGCCATAGTTCACGGAAAGGACATTGCCGTTGACCGTGCCGCCGCTGATCGTAAGGGTGGAGTTTGAACCGCCGCTGTATGTCCAGGAAGAAACTGCGCCGTTGACCGTGCCGCCCTTGATCTTCGCTCTATGCCAGTTTTCAACTGCGTAGCTGTTCGCAGAGCTCAGCGTGCCGCCGTTGAGGAACAGATCGCCGCGGTCAACCTTGATGACAATAAAGTTATCCTGGGTGAACGTGCCGCCCTTGATGTTCAGACCGGGGAACTTGTCAACGCTGTCATCGCCGACGCGGACAAGGGACGCGCCCTTACCTGCAGTGTTGCCGCTGTTGTTCTTGACATTGCCGCTCTCGAACATGACCCAAGCGTTACCCTGAATGTCGATGACATAGTGGGAGGAAACGCCGGAGTTCTCTGCGGTGTCCTCACGCATAATCGTGCCGGTCTGCGCCTCGCTGGAGTCCTTGATCGTCACGGTGCGTGCAGTGATTGTCAGTGCGGGCTTGCCCTTTTCAGTGCCGCCGTTGAGGGTATGACCGTTCAGGTCAAGCGTCATCGCCTTGTCGATGGTGACGTTCTCCTTGGTGTCACGGAGCAGCTTGACTGTATTGCCACTCTTCGCCGCTTCGATAGCTGCCGCGAGGGATTCATAGCCCGTGCTGCCGATCTGAGCGACATCATTCGTCTGCGTGCCTTCTCCTTCCGCCAGGGCGGCGGTGGGCAGCAGGCTGAACGCGAGGCAGAGCGTCAGCAAAATGGATAGCAATTTACGTTTCATAAAATGTCCTCCTACAAGTATATTTTCCGCGGCTCCCCGCGGGCGAGCACAGCACATCTGTTCCCGGTCGGGAACAGAAAAGGGGCCATGGCCCCTTTTTGCACTTTATGGCGATATCATAGCACGCCCGTGTAAAAAAATCAACCTTTTTCCTGTAAGGAAATGACAAATTTCGCGCGACATTTTTCGAGAATCCGTGCATTTCGCCAAGCCCGTCTTGCCGCTTCGCGTCGCTGCTGTATTTACTTGGCAAAGCGCCCGCTTTGCACTATGTTAAAGCGTCCTAAAACGGAGGGCGCAGAGCGGAAGAGAGCATAAATATTCCGTTAAACGATCGTTTCGAGCCTTTCTGCGCGCTTTTGCCGCGCATAAATAACCGTGTGAATGGTAAAATTCTACAAGGCCGCGAGGATTTTCGGCGCAAGATTGTCAAGAATTTGAGAACCGCTCCGCGGGGGCTTGACATTTGCGCGCCGCCGTAGTATCTTCACGTCAACAATTGAATAGGCTCAATTCAGTTGAGCGAGATAGAGGCGCGGCCGACAAGAGTACCGAGTCCGTACGGAGCAGAGATCCGGGACAAAGGGAAAGGGGAAGCCGCCGAAGTGGGGAACGGTTCCTGTGCCGTTTTCTGCTGGCTCGTCGGAGAAGATCCGCCGGACTGTCACAATTTGTGGAGCGCTATCGAAGAGTCGGCAGGCCGTTTTCGGTTTTGCCGGTATTGCAGATCATTTGCCGTAAATGCTCCACACGAGCATTTACGGCTTTTTCTGTTTCCGAACTCGTTGGCGCGGACAACGAAGGGCCGACTCCCCCCACGGAGCCAAATTTCCATTCAGAAAGGAAGCAACACCATGAACCTCAGAAGAACCATCGCTACCCTGCTCGCAGCCCTCATGCTGCTTGCCCTCACCGCCTGCGGCGCGGGCACGACGTCTCCCGCGCAGGACGCAAACGACCCGGCAGAGGAAACAGCTCCTTCCACGACCGAAAGCAGCCAGCTCCGCGTCGGCATGGAATGCGCCTACGCGCCGAGCAACTGGCAGGAGAGCGCCGCGACCGACACCAACGTTCCCGTGGAAAACGTCGCCGGCGCTTACGCCGAGGGCTACGACGTGCAGATCGCGCGCATCCTCGCCGACCAGCTTGACCATGCGTCGTCTTTTCTTGTATATGCCAGACTTTATACAGCCCACTTGATCTCTGCAGAGTCCTCGGTGACCTCTATCCGCTCGATAAACTGTGCGGCAACGATCTTCTTTTCCTCAAAGCTCAACTCGGAAAAGACAAGCTTATCCGGTATGGCCGGTCTCGATTTCTCGCGCTTACGCGATTCAAGGATCTCCTCGCGCTCTTTCTCAAGGCGGGCAAGCGCACGCTGAAGGTATGCACCGTCTAAGCTCTCATCGTTGGCAAACGCCTCCAGCAAGCGGTCTGCCTTGCGGTCTAAGGCGTCAAGCTTCTCTGCGTAGATATCCTTCCAAATCGGCTCGACCGGCTCGCTCGGCGGGCATTCTGCGAGAAGCCTTTCAATTTCCATAGCGACGGCATTTTCCAGCTCGGTGAGATCGGTGCGGATATCGGCATCGCATCGGGAGAGGTTGTAGCGGCCTGAGCAAATCATACGACGGAGGCCGTTTTTTCTTTGCTGCACGGTGATACTGTATCCGCATTTGGCGCATTTCATCATGCCGCTCAGCCAACTGTGTGTGCCCTTACCCGCATTTCCGATCTGCGCATTGCGCGAGAGCTTGTCCTGACAACGCAGAAAGAGGTCGGAAGAAACAACGCCGGGACTATTCAGCACTGCAAGGTGATGATCCTTGACATCGGTGTACTTCCGGTCATTTGCCTTTCGTTTTCCATACAGGAGCAGGCCGTGCTCCCCGTCGAATGCACTTTCCTCAGACACGACCTTTACGCCGAGCGAGGCATAGTATAGACGCACCTGAGTGTCCGCATTAACATAAACAGGCGCATGAAGAACTCGGGCGACGCTGACATTATCCCAAGTACTGCGCCGAACACAAGGAATTTTCTCTCGATTGAGCATATCGGCAACGCTTCTGAGGGTAGCGCCCTCTTCTGCGTACTTCTCAAATATACGGTGGACGATCTCCAACTGCTCCTTGTTCGGGATTAGCGTAGGACTTCCTGTGCTTGTCCGTCCGTTGCGATACCCGTAAGGAGCAGGTCCACCGGGCCACGAGCCAAGCGCCGCCCGACTGTCATAGTTGTCTTTCACGCGCTCTGCTGTCGTCTCGCGCTCCAGTTGGGCGAAAACCATGATGATATGGAGCATCGCTCGCCCCATGGGAGTTGAGGTGTCAAAGTTCTCTGTCACAGAAACAAACTCGACATTGTGTGCTTGCAGCACGTTCCAAAGCTGACCGAAGTCAGCAATGGAACGCGAGAAGCGGTCAAGGCGATAGACATAGAGCTTGCTGACCTTGTCTGCCTTGATGTCCTTGAGCAATCGCTGAAAGTCGGGGCGATCTGTGTTTTTCCCTGAGTAGCCCTGATCGCTATACATGATCAGCGACGAATTTCCGGAGGTCTGGGTACATAGGTCAAGCTGTCCCTTGATGGAAAGGCTGTTCTTCTTTTCGACGGACTGGCGTGCATAAGCGGCTTCATATCTCATCTTACGCACTCTCTTTTCCGGCAGTCTTCTTCTGCGCCATGAGCAAGGCTATGCAGGCGTTGCGAATGTCTTTAAGCTGTGCCGCACGTTCGTCCGGCGACTTGCTTTTGGGATGTGTGTGCTTGATTTCCATAGGGCAGATCCCTCCCGCCTCCAACTTATGAGAAGCCGGCGAAGGAAATGCTACGATTTTATGATCGGACAAGGCCATATCAGATGGACTCCTTTCTTGTATGTGGACAAGAAAACACTGTGTAGGTGCGTTAAAGCCTACACAGTGTTCAGAGTCGCTCTGAAGGTTTCCCTTGCACAAACGAGAGCAATTGATTATACTGATATCATCGGTGCGGGAAATCCCGTTGTGTAGGTGGTGCTTTCACCTGCGCAGGTGATGGAGTGTTGGTAGCGCTCCGTCACTGCCGTGTTTTTT
>OGLG01001568.1_pt1 | contig 12605 bp, 8 predicted proteins | sample 1572621 | NCBI WGS metagenome assembly OGLG01 (sample SAMEA2581912, study PRJEB24529) | metagenome | biome: Human gut stool | place: China | collected 2011 | reverse complement strand
ACCCTTAGAATCGTCATCGCGGCTCACTTCCCTTCCTAGCGCAAAGAGTGACGCGGGTGTGTCCAAAGACTCCGACGGAACGAGCGCGATGCCCTTTTCTTCGTCGGCCAGCAGCAGGAGATTGTCTCCCGGCTGAATCGAAAACAGGTCACGCGCACCCTTCGGAATCACGATCTGCCCTTTGCTTCCGATTGTCACCGTCCCCCACAGATGCTTTCCTGGTGGTGCCGGAGCCAGTCTGGTATTTCCTACTGTATTTTCCTGATGAAGCAATGCATCAATGGTAATATCATAAAATTTTGCCAGTCGATCACATTTTTCAATATCCGGAACCGTCTCTCCCTGTTCCCATTTTGCGTAGGACTGTCTGGAAATACCGATCACTTCCGCAATCTGTTCCTGCGACATTCCTTTCATATTTCGCAACAGTATCAGATTTTCAGCAAGCATGTCTTTCATCTCCTCTGTGTGATTCTATTATATTTCTCATTTCGCACAATTTCTACCATTCAAACTTGTCATATTATTCTTTTTTATGTTAAGTTTGGTTGCATTATCAAACGAAACTCGCAATCCACTAAGTTTCCAATTTGTCGCATCCGTCTGCAAATCAACCAATTTTCGATACAACCCGTTTTTCTTCATAAGGGTATCGTGCTTACCTGCTTCTGCCACAACACCTTTATCCAGCACAACACTTACCTCATATTCATTCCATTACTGCTTGAAAGAATCCCCTTTGCCTCAACAAAATGCGTCTGTGTTCTCCTCACGAACTTTAAAAAAATCAGCCCCACTAAAACGTGGGGCTGACTATTAGAATTTATAAATAATTATTCAAAAATTATTTAGCTGCCTTCTCAGCAATAGCAGCCTGTGCTGCTGCAAGTCTTGCAATAGGTACTCTGAATGGTGAGCAGCTCACATAATCAAGACCAATCTTATGGCAGAATGCAACTGATGAAGGATCTCCACCATGCTCTCCACAGATACCTATGTGAAGATCCGGATTAACCGGTCTTCCAAGCTTTATTGTCATCTCCATAAGCTTACCAACACCATTCTGGTCAAGCTTTGCAAATGGATCATTCTCAAATATCTTAGATTCATAGTATGCATTAAGGAACTTACCTGCGTCATCTCTTGAAAATCCGAATGTCATCTGTGTAAGATCGTTAGTACCAAAGCAGAAGAAATCAGCTTCCTTAGCAATCTCATCAGCAGTAAGTGCAGCTCTTGGAATCTCAATCATAGTACCAACCTCGTATTCAAGGTCGATTCCTGCTGCCTTAATCTCTTCATCTGCTGTCTCAACAACAGTCTTCTTTACATACTTTAATTCCTTAACCTCACAGATAAGCGGAATCATAATCTCCGGCTTAACATTCCAGTCAGGATGTGCCTTCTTAACATTGATTGCAGCTCTTATAACAGCTCTTGTCTGCATCTTGGCAATCTCTGGATATGTTACTGCAAGACGGCATCCTCTGTGTCCCATCATTGGATTAAACTCATGAAGACTTGCAATAATATTCTTAATAGTCTCTACTGACTTGCCCTGTGATTCAGCTAACTTCTTAATATCTTCTTCCTCTGTAGGAACGAATTCATGAAGAGGTGGATCAAGGAATCTGATAGTTACAGGATTACCTTCAAGTGCCTCATAAAGTGCTTCGAAATCTCCCTGCTGATATGGCAGAATCTTATCCAGTGCTGCTTCTCTTTCTTCTACAGTATCAGAACATATCATCTCTCTGAATGCTGCAATTCTGTCCTCTTCAAAGAACATATGTTCAGTACGACAAAGTCCGATACCTTCTGCTCCAAGTTCTCTTGCCTTCTTGGCATCCTTAGGAGTATCTGCATTAGTACGAACCTTTAACTTTCTGTACTTATCAGCCCACTCCATAACTCTTCCAAACTCTCCTGCAATCTTGGCATCAACCGTAGGAATCTGCCCATCATATATGTTGCCTGTTGTACCATCAATAGATATATAATCTCCTTCATGGTATTCCTTGCCTGCAAGTGTGAACTTCTTATTAGCTTCATCCATTGCAATATCACCACAGCCAGATACACAGCAGGTTCCCATACCTCTTGCAACAACCGCTGCATGGCTTGTCATACCTCCTCTTACAGTAAGAATACCCTGTGAAGCCTTCATACCTGTAATATCTTCTGGCGATGTCTCAAGTCTTACAAGAACAACCTTCTCGCCTCTTGCATTCCACTCTTCTGCGTCTTCTGCTGAGAAAACAATCTTACCACATGCAGCGCCAGGAGATGCTCCAAGACCTCTTCCTGCTGGAGTTGCAGCCTTAAGTGCAGCTGCATCAAACTGTGGATGAAGAAGTGTATCAAGATTACGAGGATCAATCATTGCAACTGCTTCCTTCTCTGTTCTCATTCCCTCATCTACAAGGTCACATGCAATCTTTAATGCTGCCTGTGCTGTTCTCTTACCATTACGTGTCTGTAACATGAACAGCTTACCATGCTCTACTGTAAATTCCATGTCCTGCATATCTCTGTAATGTTCCTCCAGAGTCGCACACACATTCTTAAACTGTTCAAATGCTTCTGGGAACTTCTCACTCATTTCCTGAATATGCATTGGAGTTCTTACGCCGGCAACAACATCTTCACCCTGTGCGTTAGTAAGGAACTCTCCAAAAAGTCCTTTAGCACCAGTTGCAGGATCTCTTGTAAATGCAACACCAGTTCCACAGTCATCCCCCATATTACCAAATGCCATAGACTGTACATTAACTGCTGTTCCCCAAGAATAAGGAATATCATTATCTCTTCTGTATACATTAGCTCTTGGGTTGTCCCATGAACGGAATACAGCTTTAATAGCTCCGTATAACTGTTCCTTAGGATCATCTGGGAAATCCTTGCCAATCTTAGACTTATATTCAGCCTTAAACTGTGTTGCAAGCTCCTTAAGATCATCCGCTGTAAGCTCTACATCAAGCTTAACCCCTCTCTCATCCTTCATCTTGTCAATAAGCTCTTCAAAATACTTCTTACCAACTTCCATAACTACATCTGAATACATCTGAATGAATCTTCTGTAGCAGTCCCATGCCCATCTTGGATTGCCAGACTTCTGTGCAATAACATTAACAACATCCTCATTAAGTCCAAGATTAAGAATAGTATCCATCATTCCTGGCATTGAAGCTCTGGCTCCAGAACGAACAGAAACTAAAAGTGGATTCTCCATATCTCCAAACTTCTTTCCTGTAATCTGTTCCATCTTCTCGATATGTTCGTTAATCTGTCCCATGATCTCATCATTGATCTCTCTACCATCCTCGTAATACTGGGTACAAGCTTCTGTTGTAATTGTGAATCCCTGTGGTACAGGAAGACCGATATTAGTCATCTCTGCCAAGTTAGCGCCTTTACCTCCGAGAAGCTCTCGCATATCTGCGTTACCCTCTGTGAATAAATACACCCATTTCTTACCCATAACAAAACCTCCATAGTTTAATATTCAGTTATTCAAGTAGTCCATTTTCTTTAGGTTGTTAAAATTATAACATAGTAATCATTTTAGTGCAACCACAAATGTACTAAAATTAATACAATTTTATATACAAGCCTTACATTTACAGAATATGCTTAATATGGGAAAATATTCATGCTGTACTAAATAGTACAACAATAGAACCATCACTGAAAACACAATATAAGGAGGATTTTTCTATGCCTAAAGACCCTGTTATGCTTTTAAGCTTTGTCAATACACAACTTCGAGACAATTACAATACATTAGAGGAACTGTGCAAATCTTATATGGTTTCAGAAAAAGAGATAACTGATAAGTTAAAGACAATTAATTATGAGTATAATACTGAAAAGAATCAGTTTATCTAGTTCTGTATAAATATGTCTTAATCTGATTAAAATAGATTGACAGCACTTCATAAATCAGCAAAAGCCTACTAAACTTGCATTACGCAATAGTTTAGTAGGCTTTTATTTCAATATCAGGCTTTATCCCTGAACAGCCCTCGCAGCGGCTCTGGCTGTCAGCTTTCCATCTACAAGGTCAATAACAATATCATCACCTGTATTGATATTGCCTGCAAGTATTAACTTGGCAGCCAGTGTCTCAACTGTCTTCTGAACATATCTCTTAAGCGGTCTTGCACCATACATTGGGTCAAATCCGTTCTCAACTATGAAATCCTTGGCTGCATCTGTAAGAACAATCTCAAGTTCCTTATCTGCAAGTCTCTTGTTAACATCTGCAACAAGAAGATTGATAATATTGCTGATATTATCCTTAGTAAGAGGCTTGAACATAATTATCTCATCAAGACGGTTAAGGAATTCAGGTCTGAAATGATTCTTTAAATCACCCATAACTGCTTCCTCTGCCTCTGGCTTGATTGAGCCATCAGGATTAATGCCTTCAAGCAGATACGAAGAACCAATGTTACTTGTCATTATGATTATAGTGTTCTTGAAATCCACAGTTCTTCCCTGTGAATCAGTGATACGACCATCATCAAGTACCTGTAAGAGGACATTAAATACATCTGGATGTGCCTTCTCAACTTCATCAAAAAGAACAACTGAATATGGTTTTCTTCTTACAGCTTCTGTAAGCTGTCCACCCTCATCATAACCTACATATCCTGGAGGCGCTCCGATAAGTCTGGATACTGAATACTTCTCCATGTACTCGGACATATCAAGTCTTACAATATTAGATTCATCATCAAACAGACTCTCAGCCAGTGCCTTTGCAAGCTCTGTCTTACCTACACCTGTAGGTCCTAAGAACAGGAATGAACCAATCGGCTTAGTCGGGTCTTTAATACCAGCCTTAGACCTTATGATTGCCTCTGTTACCTTAGTAACACCTTCATCCTGTCCTATAACTCTCTTGTGAAGCTGTTCATCAAGATTAAGAGTTTTCTGTCTCTCAGACTCACTTAACTTGCTAACCGGAATACCAGTCCATCTTGATATAATCTTAGCAATCTCTTCCTCTGTAACACTTTCATGAACAAGGCTCATATCTCTGTTACTTGACTTCTTTTCAGCTTCTTCCAAAGCCTTCTGTGCCTGTGGAAGCTTACCATACTGAAGCTCTGCTGCCTTATTAAGATCATATTCTCTCTTAGCCTGTGCTATCTGGGTATTAATCTTGTCAATCTCTTCCTTTAACTTGCTTACCTGATCAACAGAAGATTTCTCGCTGTCCCATTTAGCTTTCTGGATATTGAAATCAGACCTTAATTCAGACAATTCCTTCTGTAATGCGTCAAGTCTTTCCTTACTAAGATTATCAGTCTCTTTCTTAAGGGCAGCCTCCTCAATCTCAAGCTGCATAATCTTTCTTCTCTTCTCATCAAGTTCTGCAGGCATTGAATCAAGTTCAGTCTTAATCATTGCACATGCTTCATCTACAAGGTCAATAGCCTTATCTGGTAGAAATCTGTCTGAAATGTATCTGTCTGACAAAGTAGCTGCACTTACAAGTGCACCATCCGTAATCTTAACTCCATGGAACACTTCGTATCTGTCCTTAAGACCTCGAAGAATTGAAATAGTATCCTCAACTGTAGGTTCATCAACCATAACTGGCTGGAATCGTCTTTCAAGTGCCGGATCTTTCTCGATATACTCTCTGTGCTCATCAAGAGTTGTAGCACCTATACAATGAAGTTCACCACGGGCAAGCATTGGCTTTAACATATTACCTGCGTCCATAGCACCCTCTGTCTTACCTGCACCGACAATAGTGTGAATTTCATCAATAAATAGAATTATCTGACCTTCAGACTTCTTAACCTCATCAAGTACAGCCTTAAGTCTTTCTTCGAACTCACCACGATACTTTGCACCTGCAACAAGCGCGCCCATATCCAGTGCAAAAAGCTTCTTATCCTTTAAGCCTTCTGGAACATCACCTCTCACGATTCTCTGTGCAAGTCCTTCAACAACTGCTGTTTTACCAACACCAGGCTCACCGATAAGAACCGGATTGTTCTTAGTCTTACGGGAAAGGATTCTTATTACATTTCTTATTTCATTATCTCTACCGATAACCGGATCAAGCTTTCCGTCCTTAGCTCTTTCTACAAGGTCAGTAGCATATTTGCTAAGAGTATCATAAGTTGCCTCTGGATTATCCGAGGTAACACTCTGGTTGCCTCTTACTGTCGCAAGGGCTGACAGGAATGATTCCCTGTTAATTCCATATGTCTTAAAAAGCTGCTTGATACCCTTGTTAGGTGCTGCAATCATTGCAAGCATAAGGTGTTCAACAGAAACATATGCATCACCCATTCTCTTTGCTTCATCTTCTGCATTTACTAAAACCTTATTAAGATCATTGCTTACATAAAGCTGTACATTTCCTGAAACCTTATTCTTCTGGCTAAGCAGAGTCTCAATATTCTTAATAAATGTGTCCTTATCAATTCCCATCTTCTCTATCAGGCTCGCGATAAGACTATCTTCTATAGTTAAGAGACTGTACAGAAAATGTTCCTGATCAATCTCCTGATTACCATAATCGTAGGCAATCTTCTCGCACTGGTTAACAGCCTCAATAGACTTCTGTGTAAATTTATTAATGTTCATACGATTACCTCCTTCTGCTACAATGAAATCTTAACTTCACTGTTTAACTATTGTTTTCCTCTTACAATTGATGTTATACATCTCATTGTTAGCACTGTCAAGAGGTGAGTGCTAATGAATTTATTAAAAAAATATAAAGCCTTGGCTCGACCCTTTTTACTGTTGCTTCTTCTGTACTTATGTGCTATACATTGACATTATCAACACCTTAAGATACACTTTCCTATAAAATAATGAATGGAGTATATAACGATGAAAAAAATATATGAAATTATAATTACTATAGCAGTGTGTGCTCTCTGTGTCTGCTCGTTTTTCGCAGTCAGAAGCCAGAGACAGAATCAGAACGAGCTAAATAATCTTGAAAAAGAAGCTGCTCCATATCAGGATGAAATCAACGACATATACGCCGAGCTTCAGTCAAGAAAGCAGAAGCTTGGCAGCCCAGATAACTCCAATGCAGGTGCTACTCTTGCATTCGTTCCTGCTTCTGCCAATGATATTGATACAATCAGAGAACTGATGACCGGTTATAATTTCACGCCAACAATAATTGCTGACTGTTCTATCGACAGCAAAGAGCTGGACTCTATAATAAGAAAATCACAGAATAACAATTACGACATTCTGCTTTCAGGCATGACCTTTGATGATGATGTCCTTGCATCTGCAATAAAAGTCCGCAATAATCTTACTAAGAATAATTATAATCTTAAAGAAACATTTTTCTTAAGACATACATATGATACAGATGAAGCCCGTAAATCATTACTTGATAATGATTACAGCCATCTTGTCTGCTATAACGAAACATTTGCATCAGGAACTGCTTCTAATGGAATGTTATACATTTCCTACAGCTTTATCCGTTCGTCAAATGCTTTTACCAATCTGATTAATCAGGCTATTTCAACTAATAATGATGCCGTAATGATATTTGATTTTGCAGATATGCAGGATGGAACTATTAATGATTCTACTATAACAGGCTTTCTTGAAGAACTAAGCAGTAAGATCAGCGAAGGCTCTATTAATTCATATACTCTTTCACAGGCATTTGAAGCACTCGAGAATGAAGAAACTCTCTCTCAGATTGCCAATGATGAATATGAACAGTATAAAGCAGAGCAGGAATCAAGAATAGCGGAGCTTGAATCCAAAGTTCATGAAATATACGGTTCTCGAAAGAAATAATCCATACAGGCTGAATAATGTTTTGCACAAAAAGGGGCTGTCGCTTTGTTTAATATTAATTTTTAAGATTATAATATTAAAGTCAGGTTTAGGTGCAACCATCATTACACAAATTCATACATTTTAAAAATATTTTTCCAAAAAAATAGTACCACTGGGATTGTTTTTCACAGTAGTACTATTTTAATATATTATCCTATAAGAAGCACAGAAACATCATTAACATTTGTTCCCGTAGGACCTGTTATAATAAGCCCCTCTGTTAGTTTCAATGCATTATAAGCATCATTATTCTTAAGCACTTCAAATATATCTATTCCTTTATTCTTTAAGACTCCTGCTGTATCACCATCGCTATATCCACCTGCCGCATCCGTAGGTCCGTCTGTTCCATCGCTGCCTATACTGAATACTGCTGCATTTAACATTCCCTTAATACCTTCTGCTGCTGATAATGCAATCTCCTGATTTCTTCCGCCTTTACCATGTCCGGTAATATTAACAACAGTTTCTCCGCCTGCTATGTATGCCAGCTTCTTTCCTGACTTACAATGTGTCTTTGCTATAGATGCAAGAAAACTTCCGGCTTCTTTTGCCTGACAGCATAACTGGTCCGTAAGCATTACTGGTTCATATCCATACTTTGAACATTCCCTTGATACTGCACTGCATAATTCACGCACACTTCCATTAATAAATGTTGTTACGTTATCCAGTTTCTTTGGTGTTTCAATATCCATCAGCTTTTTTACATCTGCACTTATATTAAGATTATATTTTTCTACAATGTGCCATGCTTCTTCACATGTTGTTGTATCTGCACATGCCGGACCTGAAGCAATCATATCCAGTGGGTCACCAAGTATATCTGATAATACTATTGATAATACATGCGCCGGTTCACATAATTTTGCAAACCGTCCGCCCTTTACTTCTGATAAGCGTTTTCTTATCGTATTAATCTCAACAATATCCGCGCCGCATGCAAGTAACTGATTAGTTATATCCTGCAATTCTTTTCCTGTAATCTTCGGCTTCTCAAATAAAGCACTTCCTCCACCTGAAAGAAGAAAAAGCACTGTATCATTCTTATTGAGTCCGCTTACCATCTCAATAGCTGCCTGTGTTGCTTTAAATGAATTCTCATCTGGAACAGGATGGCCTGCCTCAAAACATTCTATTCTTTCAATCGGCTCTTTTACATGTCCATACTTCGTTATTACAATTCCTTCATTTATTCTGTCTCCCAGACAGTCACTTGCCGCCTTTGCCATCTGCCATGCGGCTTTTCCTACTGCTACAAGAATAACCTTTCCATCAAATTTAGTATCATTAAGTGTTCTCTTAACTGCTTCATCCGGAAGAACTGCTTTAATTGCCGCATCAATTATATTGTCTGCAACCGCTCTTAATTCTTTATTCATAAGATTCTCCTTCCTGACATTATAATAACCTGTCAACAACATTTATAATTTTGTGTCTGCCAGTTTTTCATAATAATGTATAATTGCACTGTGGTCGCTGCTTCCATCTCCATTATTATGCAGATACTGCATTATTTCCTGAACCTGTGCCGTCATGGGTACTGGAGCTCCAACACTATGTGCACACTCCAGTGCATTATTCAAATCTTTAATATGTAAATCAATTCTGAAGCCCGGTTCTACATTATCCTCTATCATCATTGGAACTTTGGCATTCATAACAGTAGAACCTGCAAGTCCGCCTTTTATTGCCTCAAATACACATTTAGGATCTACTCCTGCTTTCTTTGCCAGAATAAAACTTTCAGAAACTGCCTGGATATTACATGCAACAAGTATCTGATTGGCAAGTTTTGTTGTATTTCCAGCTCCAAGTTCACCACATCTTGTAACTGATGACCCCATATGTGTAAGAATCTGTTTATACTTATCAAATGTTTTCTCATCTCCACCAACCATAAATGCAACTGTTCCATCTATTGCTTTAGGTTCTCCTCCTGACACAGGGGCATCAAGCATATCAATTCCTTTTTCTTTTAATACATCACCAATATATCTGCTGTCGACAGGATTAATCGAACTCATGTCTATAAAACATGTTCCTTTTTTCATATAGCCTGCAATACCATTTTCCCCAAGCATTACATCCTTTACCTGTGGACTGTTTGGAAGCATTGTTATAACTACATCACTTTCCATGCCAATCTGTTTTAAATCACCACTTCTGGCACCTGCCTGTACAAGCTCATCGACATTTTCCTTGTGATGGTCATTAACAATCAATGTGTATCCAGCTCTGCAAAGATTCTTTGCCATCGGTTTTCCCATTATTCCCAATCCAACAAAGCCTATAACCATATATAATCCTCCTGATATTGTTCTAAATGTATTATTATTATAACTTTTATTATATAGAATAATGCGGTCATACTAATAAGTCCATATAGTTCTCATAAGTATAGCCGCATTATGTAACATTTATATTATAAATATATTATAAAATCAATGAAAGAATAAATATTTCAACCATTGCTGCAATACCCATTATTAATGTACATACCGTCTGTGTCTTATATCCCTGTTCAGGATCCATGTCACCAAAATTAGTAACTACCCAGAAGTATGAGTCGTTAGCATGTGATACTGTCATGGCACCAGCGCCTATAGCCATTACACAAAGTACTGTCTTAACAGGTGAAGCAAGTCCAAGTGCACCAAGCAGTGGAGCAATGATACCTGCCGTTGTTGTAATTGCAACTGTCGAAGAACCCTGTGCTGTCTTTAATATTGCTGCAAGAAGGAATGGGAAGAATATTCCAACTGCTGAAAGCACTTCTGCATGCTGTGTAATAAATGCAACCATTGAGCTTGATGAAATAACCTTTCCTAATACACCACCGGCTGCTGTTACAAAAAGTATAGGACCAACTGTCTTTAATGTCTCATTGGTAATATTGTAAAAATCGGACATCTTATGTGCTGTTGCAAGCTGTATTATTGCGAATATTGTACCAACAGCAAGTGCTATAATTGGTTTTCCAAGGAACTGGCATGCTATGTCAAGTGCGCCGGTCCAGCCAGCCATTGATGAAATTGAACCAAGTGCCATAAGAATGATTGGTACAAGAATTGGAGCCAGCGCATTAAATCCATTAGGAAGCTTTCCATACTCTGCAACTAATTCTTCATATGTCTTAGTAACCTCTCCATTGTCTGTTACTTCATCAGCACTCTTTACTCTCTTTCCAATAAACTTAGCATATACAAGACCTGCAATAAGAGGAAATATTGAACATACAACACCAAGTCCCATTACAAGTAAAAGATTATCTCCAACTCCAAGTGTATTAGCGGCTGCTATCGGACCTGGTGTTGGTGGAATAAACACATGAGAAATATAAAGTCCTGCTGAAAGTGCTACTGTCATTGCTACACTTGAAACTGCTGTTCTTTTTACAAGTGCTTTTCTTATTGGATTAAGAATTACAAAACCACTGTCACAGAACACAGGAATTGAAACAACCCAGCCCATAAGCTCTATTGCAAGTTCTGGTCTTTTCTTTCCTACTACCTTAATTACCATATCTGCCAGCTTCAATGCTGCTCCTGTTTTTTCAAGTACCGATCCAATCAATGCACCTAATATAATAACAATACCGATGCTGCTGAATGTACCTGAGAATCCAGCTCCTATAACTGTTGGAATTCCAGACACCTTCGTTCCGTCTGGTTTTACAGTATCAACAAATGGAATCCCTGCCAACATTGCAAGAATAAGTGATACCGCCATAATTGCTAAGAAAGGATGAACCTTAAACTTAGAAATTGCAACTATCATCACAATGATAGCCAAGACAAATGCAATTATTAATGCTACTCCTGTCATAAAAACACCTCATTTCTTTTTTATTGTTGTACGGTTTGCACAAATCTTTGTGCTTTGTATGACACAATAATAGCATGTAAAGTTTAATAGCAAAATGTTACACAGCACATAATATCATTTTTATTTTGTATTATGTAACAATAATGGTAAATCATATTTTTCATTAATTAATTCATCAGTAATTATGTATGCCAGATACAACGCTGGACTTTCTGTTGGTTTCCTGACATCAAGTCCTGTTATTTCTTTCAGTTTTGATATTCTGTATTGTAATGTATTCTTATGAATATACAGATTGTCTGCTGCTTTCTGTATTGATCCCTGTGCATTAAAATACGCTTTCATCAACGCAATATTTTCACATATATCATTATAATCCATATCTTTAAATACCTTCTTTAAATATTCAAGCTTAATCTCTGTCGGTACATTGCTTATTAAAAGTTCAAGACTAATATCCTCATAGCATATAATCTGTTCATGTTTTTCAGCTGCAGCCGTCCATGCCCTATGTGCTTCAACATAAGCTTCATGCATATCATAGCTTTGGGCTGAATCTATACCAATATTCAGTTCAAACTTATCTTTTTCCCACACATATTCTGCCAGCTCTCCTGCAAATTTAACCACATTTTCCGTATCCATATTATCTATGATTATTATCTGTCTTGAAGCATTCCTGAAATGCATTTTATAATTATTTCTCTTTAAAAATGCATCAACATCATTTTCAAATTTTGCAATCTGAGACTGTCCCTGCTGTGAATCTTTAAGGTTGTCCAACTCATCTATGCTGGCAATAAACACTCTTCTTGGCTTATTAATATCTATTCCCAAAGCCATTCCACGGTCTTCTAAATCAGCATTCTTATATCCTCCATTTATAAGCCATTCTTCATAAAAAGCATTCCTTACACGCTTATTCATAA
>OGLG01001567.1_pt1 | contig 12606 bp, 9 predicted proteins | sample 1572621 | NCBI WGS metagenome assembly OGLG01 (sample SAMEA2581912, study PRJEB24529) | metagenome | biome: Human gut stool | place: China | collected 2011 | reverse complement strand
TTTAATTAATTAAACTCTGTGAGAATCTGTGTTAATCTGTGGTGAGCAAATTCATAACCATACAGACATGAATCCATTTTCAGTTTAAAGTCAGTTTAGTCAAACAAACTCTTGAACTTCTTGAAAATCTTTTCCTTAATCGAAGTATTGGGCTTGAAGTTATCCGAGCTTTCCATTTCTTCAAGTGCTTTTTTCTCGTCTTTGCTAAGTGCTTCCGGTACATATACGCTGACATTTACCAATAAATCTCCCGTACCGTATCCGTTTACACTTGGCAGACCTTTTCCGCGTAGGCGGAGCACTTTGCCCGGCTGTGTACCCGATTCGATCTTTACTTTCACCTTTCCGTCAATGGTTGGTATTTCTACCGCACCACCTAAAGCGGCTGTCGGGAAGCTGAGAAGCAGGTTGTAAATCAAGTCATTTTCGTCGCGAATCAGTTCTTTGTCTTGTTCTTCTTCTACAAGAATCAGTAAGTCGCCCGGAACGCCGTTGTGTTTTCCGGCATTTCCTTTGCCGCTCATAGAAAGCTGCATGCCTTCCATTACGCCTTTAGGAATATTTACGCTTACCACTTCTTCGCCGTAAACGATACCTTCTCCGGCACATACCTTACACTTATTCTTGATGATTTTACCTTCACCGCCACAAGTCGGACAGGTGGCACGTGTCTGCATCGTACCAAGAATAGTCTGTTGGTTACGGATTACCGTACCGCTGCCTTTACAGGTTGAGCAGGTTTCCGAACCGCCGTTACCCTCAGCCCCTGAACCGTGACAGTGATCACATGTAACGTACTTTTTCAGTTTGAATTTCTTTTCTACTCCGGTAGAAATCTCTTTCAGATTCAGTTTTACTTTTACGCGCAAATCCGAACCACGGAAACGCGGGCGTTGTGAACTTCCACCGCCGAATCCGCCTCCGAAACCACTGAATCCGCCTCCGAAGCCACCGCCACGTCCACCGAAAATATCTCCGAACATAGAGAAGATATCATCCATAGACATGCCGCCACTGAAGCCACCGAACGGACCACCGTTTCCGGCAGCACCACTCATTCCTGCATGACCGAATTGATCATAACGGGCACGCTTGTCCGCATTGCTTAGTACATCGTAGGCTTCTGCCGCTTCTTTGAATTTTTCTTCCGCCACTTTGTCACCCGGGTTCTTGTCAGGATGATATTGAATGGCTTTTTTGCGGTAGGCTTTCTTAATTTCTTCTACCGATGCTGTCTTTTCGACTTCCAGTACTTCGTAGTAATCTCTTTTTTCCATATATATTATGTTATTCTCCTACCACCACTTTGGCATGGCGGATTACTTTGTCGTTTAGCGTGTAGCCGGTCTGTACGCAATCCAGAATTTTTCCCTTCAGGGATTTGTCCGGTGCAGGGATAACGGCAATTGCTTCGTGAAAATCGGTGTCAAGAGGTTTTTCTTTGGTCTCAATCACCTTCACGCCGTCCTGTCCCAATACAGACATGAATTTATTATAAATCAATTCCACTCCTTCTTTCACGGCTGCTACGTCTGTGGCAGTTTCCATGTTTTTCAGGGCGCGTTCGAAGTCGTCTACAATAGGAAGAATGCTGCTGATGGTTTTTTCGGCACCGTTCAGAATCAGCTCGGCCTTTTCCTTCATGGTGCGTTTGCGGTAGTTGTCAAACTCGGCGGAGAGGCGCAGATATTTATCTTTCTGCTCTTCTATCACTTTGTTTGCTTCTTCCAGTTCCTGGGCAAGCTTTTCCTCTTCTGTCGGAGCTGCACTGTCCTGTACGTCCTCCTCTTGAATTTCTTCATTTTCCGCGGCTTCATCCTGCGTAGCTTCGGACATTAACTCTTCTTCGTTGATGTTTTCTTTTTCTTTCGGGTCCATATTTCTATTCTTATTATACTTGTAAAAAGGATTTGTTTTCATTGCTGTCAAGGGTTTAAGTTAGTATATCGCTCTACTAACAAAAACTTTGCCAAATAGGCAGCATTTGTCTAAAACGCCGCAAAGGTAATACTTTTATGTCAGATTGACAGCGCATTTCTACGAGTATTCATGGAAAAATGCCTATCTTTGCACCCGCAAATGAAGTTTTCACCACAGAGTGGCACAGAGTCTCACAGAGCCTTATTTATTTGATTTCAATTTGACTCAGTGAAACTCTGTGCCACTCTGTGGTGAATAAAAAGCGATTCATTCGTATAAATTGTAAATCGATAAATAGTAAATAAATCAATGATTACAGTCTCTAATGTTTCCGTACAGTTTGGAAAAAGGGTGTTATTTAATGATGTAAACTTGAAGTTTACAAGTGGAAACTGCTATGGTATTATCGGTGCCAACGGTGCCGGAAAATCTACCTTCCTGCGTGCCATATCCGGTGATTTGGACCCTACGACCGGTTCTATTATGTTAGGTCCGGGCGAACGCCTCTCCGTATTAAGCCAGGACCACTTTAAGTGGGATGCACTTACGGTAATGGATACCGTGATGATGGGGCATACTGTTTTGTGGGATATCATGAAGCAGCGCGAAGTGCTTTATGCCAAAGAAGATTTCACGGATGAGGATGGTCTGAAGGTTTCCGAATTGGAAGAAAGATTTGCGGAACTGGACGGCTGGAATGCAGAAAGCGATGCGGCGGCTTTGTTGAGCGGTCTGGGCATTAAAGAAGATAAGCATTATGTGCTGATGGGTGACCTCAGCGGTAAGGAGAAGGTGCGTGTGATGCTGGCACAGGCTTTGTTCGGTAATCCGGATAACTTGTTGTTGGATGAGCCTACCAATGACTTGGATATGGAAACCGTGATGTGGCTGGAAGATTATCTGGCTAATTTTGAACATACGGTGTTGGTTGTGAGTCACGACCGTCACTTTCTCGACTCTGTCTGCACGCACACGGTGGACATTGACTATGGTAAGATTAACCTGTTTGCCGGTAACTATAGTTTCTGGTATGAATCAAGCCAGTTAGCATTGCGCCAGCAGCAGAACCAGAAGGCTAAGGCAGAAGAGAAGAAGAAAGAGTTGGAAGAATTTATTCGCCGTTTCAGTGCCAATGTGGCGAAGAGCAAGCAGACTACCAGCCGTAAGAAGATGTTGGAGAAACTGAATGTGGAAGAAATCAAGCCTTCTTCGCGTAAGTATCCGGGCATTATCTTTACTCCCGAGCGCGAACCGGGTAATCAGATTCTGGAAGTTTCCGGGCTGACCAAAACTTTGGAAGACGGCACTGTGCTTTTCCGCGATGTAAACTTCAATATAGAGAAAGGGGATAAGGTGGTATTCCTTTCCCGCGATCCCCGTGCCATGACTTCATTGTTTGAGATTATAAATGAAGAAATGAAGCCGGATGCAGGAACTTTCAGTTGGGGTGTCACTATTACCACTGCATACTTGCCGCTGGACAATACTCAGTATTTCAATACGGATCTGAACCTGGTGGACTGGTTGAGTCAGTTTGGCGAAGGAAATGAAGTTTATATGAAGAGTTTCCTGGGTCGTATGCTGTTCTCCGGTGAAGAGGTTTTGAAGAAAGCAAGTGTGCTGTCGGGAGGTGAAAAGATGCGTTGTATGATTGCCCGTATGCAGTTGCGCAATGCCAACTGTCTGATTTTAGATACTCCTACCAATCATCTTGATTTGGAGTCCATCCAGGCATTCAATAATAACCTGAAGACGTATAGAGGGAATATCCTGTTCTCTTCTCATGACCACGAGTTCATACAGACCGTTGCCAACCGTATTATCGAGCTGACTCCGAACGGTATTATTGATAAGATGATGGAATATGATGAATACATCACTTCTGATCATATTAAGGAATTAAGAGCTAAGATGTATGCACAGTAATTATCTGCTCTTTCAATAAAAAAATGTCGTCTTGCAATAACCGAATATTGCAAGGCGATGTTTTTTCCATGTTTATTTATAAATCAGCTTATTCCTCCCGTCCTCTCCGAACAGGCTATCTCCCAAAGTCGTAATCTTGTTTCCTGTAGCTACAACATAACGCAGGTTGTCACATCCCATAAACGCACCATATTCGATGGCAGTCACTCCGGCTGGCAATTCAAGCGTACCGCACAAGCGACCGCATCCACTGAATGCACGTTGTCCGATGCTTTTCAAACCTTTGGGAAGCTGGATGCGCAACAGATATTTTTTCTGGGTAAATGTATATTCGGGAATAACCGTAGTGTTACTTTTGCTCAGATCAACAGCCACAAGATTGGGCATATAATCACGTATTACGGTGAAGTCAGCTTCGTCCAGTTTCCCTTCTACGGTCAGGAAATTCACATCTTTCGGTTGCAAGCCCGCAGCCACTAATTCACTGGCAAGACTTCCCATTAAGCCTACTTGTACGAAAGCCTCTACAGGTTCTCCCTCTATCACGGCAAAGGTGTCCCAATGCTTCTTGCCACGGTAGGAGTCGCTGCTACCCAACGGAACGAAAATGGCCGTTATGCTATCCGCCAAAGCGGCCGGTAACAGGTTGGGAGCAGTCTTCTTTCTCAACTGGCATATTTTCAGATTTTCGCAACCCTTGAAGGCCGCGTCTTCTATGTTCTTGATTTTCTCTGAAAGAATAATTTTCTGGAGAGTTGCTTTTCCGGTGAAAGTACTGTCGCTGGTCTGCTGGCAGAATGCATAAGCCGGTACACAGTTGGGCGGATAAATATAGAAACGGTCGGGGTAAGTGCCGCTTTTACCTGCGTATGTACTGATGGATGCGTTGGAGATATCCAGCACTTTCAGATTCTTGAATTCATCGCGCAGATGTTTGAAGTCAATGGCATTTAGTTTTCCGGTCAATGTAAGATGGGTGACGCTGTTGGCTTCATCCTCAGTGAGCATGGATACCAGAGTGCCGGGCTTGGCTACAAAAAAAGTTTTATTATTAGCTGGTGTGCCTGCATTTTGTGCAACTGCTGCGTAAGTACATGCAGCCAGCATTATAGTGGCTAATGTTCGTTTTAGTTTCATGACAGTAATAGATATGTTTAGACAAATATACGCTTTTTGCAGGAATTTGCTTTCTATTTTTAATTTTATAGGTATTTTTGCTGGGGTATTAACATATAGAAACTAAGGATATGGAATCAATGAACGAAAATATAAATATTGCCCCGCAAGAGTCGAAACTTGTCATTTATCTGGTTGTTGCAGCAAAAGTTATCGTTTATATACTTTTGATGCTGGGATTTGCCGGAGTATTGGGGGCTGTTTGCATCAAAGCGGTCTCTTTTTTTAAGATAGATGGAATTTTGAAAGAAGTTGTCATGCAAAGTAGTTTTCTGACGGGAACTTTCCTGGCGGCCTGGGTTCTGCTGAAGAATTGGGACCACCTTCCGATTACAGACTTGGGCTTATCCCTGAAAGGGCGGGCTAAAGACATCTTCTGGGGTACATTCGTTGCCTTGGCTATCTATACTGTCGGATTTGGAATATTATATGGGTTGGGAGAGGTTGAAATTACTGCCGTACACTTTAGCGCGTACGATTTTCTGCTGTCTTGGATATTAATGTTGCTGGTTGCCCTTGCAGAAGAGATTGCCTTTCGCGGTTTTGTCCTGGGGCATTTGCTGACCGCAGGTGTCAATCGTTTTGTGGCATTGTTTCTTTCGTCTGCATTGTTTTCCCTGATGCATATTTTTAATCCCAACTTTTCTCTGATTGCTTTTCTGAATATTTTGTTGGCAGGGATTTTAATAGGTTCTACCTACATATATACGCGTAATTTATGGTTTCCTATCGCTCTTCATCTTTTCTGGAATTGGCTGCAAGGTCCGATTCTTGGTTTCGAAGTAAGCGGAGGACGATTGGGCGGTACTTTATTGTCTTTAGAATTACCGGAAGAGAATATCATCAACGGCGGTGCATTCGGGTTCGAAGGTTCTGTTCTGTGCACCGCGTTGATGATTATTGCTATTGCGATTATTCTGAAGATACAAAGCCGGAAAGTGAATCAACGATTATAAGTCATCTTCCAGCGCTGTACTCTTGGCGTAAGCCGTACTTTTGGCTTCAAAGAAATCGGTTTTCACCATATTGGCGTTTGAATACTGCAACACCCAGTGCATACTTTCCGGTTCTTTCCGGTTGTGCTCGTATAGCGGAGGATTTCCCAGACTGCTCCAGCGTAGGTTGCCCAGATAGTGAATATAGTCAGCAATCATTTGCCGGTTGAGTCCCTGTATGTTGTCGCCTATAACGTATTGTCCCCATTCAATTTCCTGTTTCACTCCTTCGCGCATCATATTCTCGTATATCTGCACTTTATCGGGGGTAAATAATTCCGGTTCTTCTTTTTTCAGTTCCAGGATGATGCTGCGGAACAACCAGAGATGCGTGTTCTCATCCCGGTTGATATAACGGATTTCTTGAGCGGAGCCGGACATCTTCCCGTTCCGGCTCAGATTATAGAAAAACATAAAACCGCTATAAAAATAAATACCCTCCAGAATATAGTTGGCAATTAAAGTCTTCATTAGCGTAAAGCCATCCTGACTTTCCTGGAATTCATTGTAACAGTTACCGATAAAGGTATTTCTTTTTAATAAATGCTCATCCGTTTTCCATTGGTAAAGAATGTCATTGCGTTTCTCCGGACTACAGATTGTGTCGAGCATATAACTGTAACTCTGACTGTGCACACATTCCTGAAAAGCCTGGATGTGCAGGCAAAGATTTACTTCGTTGGCCGTGATGTATTCGCTGATAGTGGGCAGATTGTTGCTTTGCAGGGAATCCAGAAATACCAGAAAACTTAGGATTTTGTCGTAAGCAGTCCGTTCGGCTTCATCCAGCAGGGGATAATCCTTCGTATCTTGAGTGAGATTGATTTCTTCGGGAATCCAGAAATTGTTCATAGCCTGGCGATACCAGTCGCTTACCCATTTGTATCGCATATTATTGAAATCATTCAGGTTTGTCGTATTACCACCGATCATTTTTCTGAGGCGGATTTCCGTATCACCTGAAGGGTTGAACAGGGCATTTCTCTTTAGTTTTTTTGCTTCCATATTATTTTAGTTTTTAAGTTTTTATGATGCGCAGCTTTCACACTCTTCTACTTCCAGAGATTTGCTACGGACGTAATAGACTGTTTTCACTCCACACTCCCATGCCAGCAGGTAGAGATTCAGCACCTGGCGCATGGTGAATTCATTGGTGATGTAAAGGTTCAGGCTTTGTGCCTGGTCGATATGCAACTGGCGGACACCGGCGGCGCGGATGCTCCATTGCTGATCCGTCAGATAGGCACCTTTGTACAACCAGAATGTTTTGTCAGACAGTGACGGGGCTACACGTGGCAACATGGCTCCCTTCTTCTCTTCCAGGAAAAAGCGTTTCATCACCGGATCTGTTCCTGCGGTGGTTCCGGCTATGATGCTGGTGCTGCTGGTAGGGGCTATGGCCAGCAGATAGGCATTTCTCATTCCGGATGCTGCAACCTTTGCGGCCAGTGCTTTCCATGCGGGTGAGTCATAATTGCGTTTTGTAAAGTAAGCTCCGGTTTGCCAGTCGCTTCCTTCAAAGTAGTCGTACCGTCCTTTTTCTTTGGCCAGTTCGGCACTCGCTTCGATGGCGGCGTAATTGATACGTTCAAAGATCTTGTCCATGAAGCTAAGATGTTCCTCGCTTTCCCAGCGTATGCCACGGATGGCAAGTGCATGGTGATATCCGCTGACTCCTAAACCGATGCTGCGATAATGATGGTTGGTTATCTGTGCAAAAGGGATCGGATAAAAATTGAGGTCGATGACATTGTCGAGTGCACGGACCACTGTTGCCACTTTTTCTTTCATCTGTTGCTCGTCTTCCAACGGTAGATGTCCCAATGAAAGACTGGCGAGATTACATACCACGAAGTCGCCGGGACGGACTGTTTTTACCACTACCATATCCCCATCCTCCGTGCGTATCTCAGTAGAAACTGTTTCTATGGCCGACATGTTCTGTGCAATCTCCGTACAAAGGTTGGAACAATAGATGATTCCCCGGTGATTGTTGGGGTTGGCGCGATTCACGGCATCACGGTTGAAAGTGAAAGGTGTGCCTGTTTCTACTGCTGACCGTAGCACCAGTCTGACGATATCCTTAATGCTCATGCTGCGTTTGGAAAGACGGGAATCGTTTACGCAATCCAAATATCTTTTCTCCCATTCTTCTCCGTAATAATCTTCCAGGCAATATCCTTTGATGGTCATTATTTCATTCGGACAGAATAAATACCATGATTGGTTCAAATCCTCTTTCGCCATCCGCCAGAATAAATCCGGATAGCATACCGCCGGAAATATGTCATGGGCTTTCATGCGGTCATCCCCGTTGTTGGTGCGCAGTTGCAGAAATTCAGGCAGGTCCTTGTGCCATACGTCCAGGTATACGGCTACCGCTCCTTGTCTCATTCCCAACTGATCTACGGCAACGGCTGTGTCGTTCACCAGTTTCATCCACCGGATAACTCCTCCTGCCACACCTTTGAACCCCCGTATATTTCCACCGGCCGCACGTACTTTGCCGAAATACATTCCCATACCTCCACCGAACTTGCTGACCATGGCGAAGTTGTCAATGCTTCGGTATATACCTTCCAGACTGTCGGGCACGGTGTCGATGAAGCAACTGGACAATTGATGATAAGGTTTTCGGGCATTGGCAAGTGTAGGGGTAGCCATGGTTACCTCCAGTTTACTCAGCAGATCATAGAATTTTCTTACCCATTGCAAACGGTTGTGCCTTTCCGGCATTGCAAGATGGAGGGCAATACCCAAATACATTTCTTGTACGGATTCAATCGGTTCATGGGAGCGTGTACGGATAAGGTAGCGTTTGACAAGCAGATCCAGTCCGGAATAGTTGAAGAGCTTGTCACGCTCCGGACATATAAATCCTGCTGCTGCTTCTATTTCTTCTGGTGAATAGGAGGCTAAAATATAACTGCCGTATAATCCTTCGTCCGTGAGATAACGCAGCTTTTCATAGAAAGACAGAACACCGGCGAACTCTGCCTGTTCAGTCAATTTCTTGCTTAACTGAAAATTGAGTAATCGGGCGGCAATAAACTCCCAGTCGGGGGCTTCCTGGGTAGTTAGCTCTACAGCCGCTTTTATAAGAGCCGTTAACCGTTCGTTCGGTGTCATTTCCGGTTTGTAGAAACTGGAGAATTTTTCGGCGAGCAGGGTCAGGCTGTATTCATTGCGTGGGAAGTCTTGCCCGATACCTTTCAGAGTACCCGTTATTGTTTCGTCGCCAGTTTCATTTACTATGTGGTTGAGGGCTTTCCTCCGTTCTGTCCGTTGCCAGCGATAAAGGATATAGTTTTTGGCTTCGGCATAAAAGCCATGTTCCATCAGGGACCGCTCCACTTCATCCTGGATCCGTTCTACGTGGCGATTGCCGGTGTCACTGAGGATGAAATTTTCCACTTCATTTACCAGCGTGAGTATTGTTTCATCCGTAACACTTTGTCCGGTGCTGGCGAAGCTTTTTCGTATGGCAATGGCTACCTTCTCCTTGTTGTAAGGCTCTGCCATTCCATTTCTCTTGGTTATTTCCATGAGATGTTTATGTATAAAATTATTGTATTATTTCGCACTGTTTCCCTAATCCCACGAGTAGAAACAGCCTTTGATGAATGGTAGGTCTTCTGACTGACTCTTTGTTTTCAATGCCTTCCCGATGTCTTCTTTTCTACTGCAAGACATTCAGTGGCTATGGTGTTATTGAAAAGTTGTATAGAGCTTCACAGCAGCGGGACTGTACGGGATTTTCACCCGATTCCCTTTTAATCCGAATGGCAGAAGAGCCATTCGGAACCAATTCGGGAACAAAGATAATTAATATTGTAATGGTTACAATATTGAGAAGGTTTAAAAATAGAGAATTATACTATTTTATTAGATAGCGTGATCTGGATATGATTGTATCATGAAGCGTCACTAACCAATTTCAAAGCAATCCGCTTGCGGTCCATATCCACACTCAGCACCTTGACCCGGACATGCTGGTGAATAGAGACAATCTCATTCGGGTCTGAAACGAAACGGTCGGCCAGCTGCGAAAGATGGATCAGACCATTCTCTTTGATACCTATGTCGACAAATGCGCCAAAGTTGGTGATATTGCCTACGATACCGGGGAGTTCCATACCTTCGCGCAGGTCGTTGATGGTGCGTACATTCTTGTCGAACTCGAAAATCTTTATCGGACCTCTCGGGTCGCGTCCGGGTTTTTCCAATTCTTGCAGAATATCTTTTAATGTCGGCATACCCACGGTAGGAGTGAGGTATTTCTCCGGTTTTATTTTCAGGCGGAGCTCCTTGCTGGCGATAAGTTCTGCTACGCTGCATCCCAGGTCTTTTGCCATCTGCTCTACGATGCAATAACTCTCAGGGTGTACGGCCGTATTATCCAAGGGGTTTTCAGCCTGTGGAATACGAAGGAAACCGGCGCATTGCTCAAATGCTTTGGCTCCCATACGCGGTACTTTCATCAGTTGCTTGCGGGAGGTAAATGCACCGTTTTCCGCACGATAGTTCACGATGTTTTGTGCCAGCTGAGGGCCTAAACCGGAAATATACGTCAGCAGGTGGCTACTTGCCGTATTCAGATTTACACCAACCAGATTTACGCAGCTTTCTACGGTCAGATCCAGTGATTTTTTTAATTTCGTCTGATCCACATCATGCTGGTATTGTCCCACGCCAATGGACTTCGGATCTATTTTCACTAATTCCGCCAATGGGTCCATCAGGCGGCGGGCAATAGATACGGCTCCACGTACCGTGACGTCGTATTCAGGGAACTCATCCCGGGCAATTTTGGATGCGGAATAGATAGAGGCGCCCTGTTCGCTCACCACAAATACCTGAATGTCCTGTCTGAAAGTTTGATGTTTCAGAAAATCTTCGGTTTCACGACTTGCGGTTCCGTTGCCTACGGCGATGGCTTCTATCTGATAAGCTTCCACCATTTTTTGTATTTTGGATACAGCCTCTGCGGTTTTGTGCACCGGAGCATGCGGATAGATGTTCTCATTGTGGAGCAGATTGCCTTGTGCGTCCAGGCATATTACCTTACAGCCTGTACGGAAGCCCGGATCAATGCCCATTACCCGTTTTTGTCCCAGCGGAGAAGCGAGCAATAGCTGGCGCAGGTTCTGGACGAATACCCGGATAGCTTCTTCATCGGCCTGCTCCTTGCTTTGTGCGGCAAACTCAGTTTCGATGGACGACTTCAGCAGGCGTTTGTAGGCATCTTGTACGGCCTCCGCCACTTGTTCTCCGCAAGCGTTGTTGCTACGGACAAAGCGGCGTTCCAGACGCTCTACACATTCCTCGTCATCAGGACTTATGCTGACTTTCAGCAGACCTTCGGCTTCGGCACGACGGATGGCGAGCAACTGGTGCGAGGTACATTTCTTCAGTGGTTTACTGAATTCGAAATAATCCCGGTATTTATCTGCTTCAGTTTCTTTTCCTTTCACTACTTTGGCGGTGATGACGGCTTGCCGGGAGAAGGCAAAACGCACGGTGTTGCGTGCCTGTTCGTCTTCACTGACCTGTTCGGCAATGATGTCCCGTGCCCCTTTCAGTGCGTCTTCGGCATCTTTCACTTCTCCTTTGACGTATGCTTCCGCACGTTTCTCAGGGTTGGGTTCCCGTTGCAGCATCAGTAATGTCGCCAGTGGTTCCAGTCCTTTTTGGCGGGCTACTTCCGCACGTGTGCGGCGTTTGGGTTTATAGGGTAGGTAGATGTCTTCAAGAATGGTGCTGTCCCATGTTTCATCAATACGTTTTTGCAGTTCGGGAGTCATTTTCCCCTGCTCGCTGATGGTGTTGATGATGGTCTCTTTCCGTTTGGCTGTTTCGTTCAGCTTCTCATAGTGTGTTTTGATGGCTTCAATTTGCACTTCATCCAGTCCGCCGGTAGCTTCTTTGCGGTAGCGACTGATGAAGGGAATGGTAGCTCCGTCTTCCAATAAATCAAGTGTATGGCCGATTTGCTTCTCGGAAATGCCGAGGGCGGCGGAAATCATGCGATGGAATAACTGTATCATGTTGAGTCGTTTTTTTGAATAATGAGGGCCAAAGATACGAAAAAAGAATAAAAGATATCTCTGTAGCCGAAAAACATATTATTCAGCTTCAGCCTTTATACTATTAGTTTGTGGTCACTTTTACTTGCACGCTTGCACTCATGCTCTGTATCGCTTTATTCATCGTGGTTTGAGCGGTGGTGGCAGCAAACTGAAATTGCGTGCAGGTAAATTTGCCTACATTAAGCTGAAATAGGTATATATTATTGTAAATCATTTAATTATATTTTATATAGTACATACACTGGCCGTTTTAGTCCCCCTCATTTTCGTGTTTTATTTATTGAAAAGGTGGCGAATATGTCGCCTTTTCGTCTTAGTAAATATCTTCAGTCGTTCGGTGTAGGTCGGTGGAACTATTCATTCTTGTGTTGATTGCCTGTGTTTCTTCCGTTAGCAATCTGTGTTTCTTTCATTTATATACGATGTATATGTGCGGTCTACAATTGCAGGGCTGACGCATTAAAAATACTTCATTGATAAAAGTTCACAAAGTAGTTCAT
>OGLG01001543.1_pt1 | contig 12736 bp, 9 predicted proteins | sample 1572621 | NCBI WGS metagenome assembly OGLG01 (sample SAMEA2581912, study PRJEB24529) | metagenome | biome: Human gut stool | place: China | collected 2011 | reverse complement strand
CTATACCGGCATATAAGAACATCTAAAGAGATAATTAGAAATCTATTAAATGATTTATTATAAACTCTCTATATATTTCTTTATTTTTATCCCTTCTACTCTATTTTTTCTCTTAGATAAAGCGATAGGATAAAAGAGAATAGATAATATATAATAAAGGTTTCTCGAAAATTCTGACACATCCGGCACAACTGACACAGTACTTTACGGTCAAGCTTTTGTGCGGATACCCACGGCTACCGTGAGGTCATGCCACTCATTTTTACGAATTCCCTGATTCCGGGAAGCTTTAAAAGCCTTAGCTTCTTCAAAAGAAATCCTAAAACGAGCCATCTCCATAAAGCCATCCAACGTACAAGTAGCACTATTTCGACTCTGCACTTCTGTCAGTTGGAAATCAAGTACCCAGCGGTATTCCTCATTCGTCAGCGGCGTGATCTGTGCCACACAGCTATTGATAAGCTCCCGGTCAACATCATTCCTAGATGCCTTTTGCCATTCATCCAACTTCTGCGCAATCAAATTCATGTCAAGGGTTCCACTGCGCTCATCCTCCTGTTCCACATTCTCATATTGAGACTGCAATTCTGCAATTTGCGCATCCAGCCCCTTTCGCCGTTCTGCCAATTCCTGTTTTGTGATGATTCCGTCTGCACACAGGTCTATGTACTTATCCAGACGCTCCCTCTGTCTGGCGATGCTGCTTTCCAGCATCGCCTTTCTGGAAATGCGAACAGTCTTTTCTTCTGCCATGCAGCGGTTCAAAATTTTATAGACCTCTTTGACCGTTTTGCCTTTGTCAAAGGTGAGATGTTCAAACACCTTTGCTGCCATCAAGTCCAACTTCCACTCACAGATTGCCTTGATTTGGCAACTAACTCCCAAGTCCAAGCCATGTTCCTGCAAGTAGCTGATGCTTGGCCTACGGGTACGGCGGTAACACTGAAATCCATGAACCACTGCACCATCCCGATTTACACGCCACTTGAACTGGATAAATCCTGCGCCACAGCTGCACCGCAGTTTTGCTGTCCAGACTGACTTTGGCGTATTTCTCATGTACTTGTGCTTTTTTCCATTTTCATCTATTACCCGTGCTGATTTCGATGCCAAAATTTGCTGACATCTATCCCACATTTCTTCTGATACTAAAGGTTCAAAGTCGCCTTTCACATAGATGTAGCTGCTCTCGTCCAGATTTTTAACACGTTTCTGCGTCAAATATCCGTCGCTATGGGATTTATTGTAGCAAATACACCCCTTATAGGTTGCATTATGTAGGACTCTGCTCACTTTGGAAGCGTCCCACGAAACATGGCCGCCTGCATCCAATCGGCCAAGGCGGTATAATTCGTTTACGATTTTAACCAACCCATTTTCCCCGGTAGAATACATTTGGAAAATCAGTCTTACCGTTTCAGCTTGGTCAGGGTCAGGAACATAGGTTCCGTTCTCCCTGCGGTATCCTAAGATGTTTCCGCTGCCATATAAAACGTGCTTCTCCCGGCTGATTTTCTGCCCAGCCTTCACGCGCTCTGAAATTTTGCGACTCTCATCTTGTGCCATAGAAGACATGATTGTCAGCCGAAGTTCGCCATCGTTGGTCGCCGTGTTGATACCATCGTTGATGAAAAATACGTCCACCCCACGTGCTTTTAACTCCCGTGTGTAGGACAGCGTATCAACTGTATTTCGTGCAAAGCGACTCACTTCGCGAGTAATGATTAGGTCAAATTTGCCCTTCTGAGCATCTTCCATCATGCGCAAAAACTCTGGCCGCTTCTGTGCTTGTGTTCCGGTGATGCCTTGGTCTACGTAGACCTCCACGATTTCCCAGTCCGAATGCCGGGAACATTCGATTTTATACCACTCCAACTGATTTTCTAGTGCGTTGATTTGCGCTTCATGTTCGGTTGAAACACGAGCGTACACGGCTATCCTCATAAAATTTAACCTCCACTGTCTCTGACTCTTTTCTGCGGCAACAGAGAAAGGCTCTGGCCGAATCCCCTCCGCCAGAGCCTTTCTCTGTTGTTTACGAAGCCTTTGCAGGCGGTTCTTCCTCCTGCTCACGCTTCATCCGAAGGAAGTTCTGATAGGTAGGCAGGTTGATTACCCCTGCCGCAAAGAGAGCTTCCACCAGACAATAGGCCATCGCCTTTTCGTCAATTTCCAGCATTGTGATACCTCCCTTGGTTATCGTTAATGGTGCTTAGAGTCAGAGGTATAACGTATCATCGAAGAATCAGAAGTTACGGACGAAGCCTGATTCCTTTGAAAGCAGATACCGGATTCTTTCGGGCAATCATATCCTCTCCTGTACGCCGAACTCGCTTATGTTTGTAGTCCATTCCGATAAGTGCCTTCTTGAAAGCCATTAGGCTACACTCCCACATCTTCTTCTCCTTGCAATAGTCCAAGTATGCATTATACAGATTCTCTGTAGCAGTCAACACTTCTGGCTCGCTCACATCGCAGCTTTCCTGTACAAATTTTTCTACGGTCTTCGCAATAGAGTCTCTCACAACGCACTTTGCATTGTCCACCTGCGGAATTTCTGGGAACTTGTAGTTAAGTTTCACCAGTTTTCGTGCATAATGCAGGGACTTGGTAACAATGGCATCTCGCTCGTCCCAGATTTTATCCTCCAAGTATGGGTCCTGCTGGTCATCCGGGATGGATTCATTGAAAGGAAGAAACACAATCCTTTTTTGAAGAGCATCGTCCTCACCGTCAATACAAAGCGGGTAATTTCCGGCAAAGACAAACTTAACTCGCCTTTTTAATGTTACCGGGCTGAGATATTTGCGTTGCACCGTAATAGAGTCTCCTCCTGTAATCTGTTTAAGCCGTGAAGCTACTTCTGCATTGAGCTTCGCATTTGGCATATCCAACTCAAGATTGAGTACCGCATTAAGGAAAGACATTGATGCAAACGTTCCTTTCATTTCCTGAAGTCGTAGATTACCGACACTGTCATCCGGATATAACCGCTGGATGAAGTTGCCCAGTACGCTCTTGCCGCTGTCTCTGGCATAGCCCATAACAATGAAGAACTTGCCTCGTGCCGGATAAATCATCAGGTATCCAATCGCCATCCAAAAACGCTCCTCCAGTTGAGGATTTCCATGCGTAATCTGCCTTAAGAAGCTATTGAATACCGGACATTCTGCCGATTCATCGTAGTTCGCCTTGATATAGGTAAAAATCAACCGTCTTGGGTCATGCGGCTTTAACTCTTTCTTCATCAGATCATAGACACCGTTTTCTAAAGGTGCATAGATATATTGGTTCTCTGGCTCACTACGTTCCAATTCCGGATCAGTGGTGCAACACTGATACAAGTCTTTGTACGCATACAGGCTCGGCTCATTGTTAAGATCATAGTCCACGTATTTTCGGTAGAGTTTTATTAGTTTCTCAAGGCCTATTGCTTCATAGTAGTAACCGTTGTAATAGTACAACACATCTCTATAGACAACGATGGGAACACATTTTTTGAGCTTTTGAACCATCTCCACAATCGATCGCCGTTTTGAGGTTTTTATCCCAGCTGATTTTGTCGGTTGGGCATCGGCGTGTTTTCTCGTTGTGTTTAATGTGTCCTCATTTTTTGGAGATTTTACAGCGATTGCACTAGAATCTTCAAACGGATTAGGAGTCCGTTGTTCGCTGTCCGTATCTGTTGGCTTATATCGTTCAGCATCTCGTCTTGCCTTGATTTTGTTGCGCATCGCCTCCTTTGCAGAAAAAGCGGTCTCTTGTTCAACTTGCTCCCCTATTGCGCAAAGTTCGCCAAAGGATAGCTCGGCTCCTGATGCCGGAAGAATTTCTTCAGCATGTTCCCTCATGAGATTATTCTGTGCCCAGCCCGAATCATTCTCAATTTTTTGAGCGGACTTCTGTAATACCGCTTTTTGCCTGTCATGGAATTTGTCCTTTCCATACATATTACTCATGGTTGGTTTCCTCCGAAGTGGTCTTCTGGAAGTACATCTGCTCGACCAATTTTTCGATGGGATTCTGCGTTTCTCCCAGATTACCAGAGAGCAGATAGTCGATTCTTGTTAATCCCTGAATCTTTCCGTCTCCCTCCCAAAGATAGCCCATTTCCGCTCCCCAAGCATGTACAAACACCTCATAGAAAGCATCCGGTTCAAAATCGTCCGGGCATCCAAGTATAATCGGAGATTGCATTGCTCCGCCTCGGACAAAAATACCGGCAGCTATTTTTCCAGATTTGAATGTTTTTGTGCTGAACAGAAGCGGAAATTTTTCTACCCCATCCTCACATCTCCAATTACAGCTTGACAAAATCCTCCCATTCTGTTTCAAGCTCATTTGGAAACCTCTGAACGGCGAAATATACTCACCTTCCCGAAGAGCAACCTCAGCCTTCCCATTTATCCTGGTAATCCCAATATCTGCATAACAGTCCTTACCCTTAGATGCTTTCTCCTTCCAAGCAAAGAACTCATCCGTAGCTTCTTTCTGAGCTTCGTTGAGTTCCCGATACCACTTGTCATATTCATTCTGTGTCATAGTAAAATACCTCGTAAATCAATTATTTTGTGCTTCGAAGTGGCCACTTCGTTCGCAATAGTAGTTTATCATGACCCTATTCTGTCTCCTAGGCCGCTCAAAGCTCTTTTTCGTAAATTTTGGGCGTATTTCATTCATGGTTTATTCATATTTTAAAAAATCAAATTATACAAAAATACGTTGAGGCCGAGAAAGTTGGAAACTCCTAACTTTCTCGGCCTCAACGTATTTTAAAATATCTTTACTCTTCTACTTTCTTTCCTTCTTTTCTATACTTTGCCTCATAAAATTTATCAGCACACTTTTCAATCTCTTCATGGCATCTTGATAAACTTTCCAGTATGTCCTGATAAATCGTTTGGTACACCCATTCTGAATGCGGATATTCCATCTCCATGTCAAAAAGTTCATCTCCAAGCCACCAAATTATCGGCCAGCCCTCAAATTTTTGACTATCTTCTATCTCACTTTTAGGTTCTTCCTTTATGTCTGGATAAAGTTCCTTTATTCTCTTTTCCACAAGTTTTGGACTAATTTCATTTTCCTTTAACGAGTTTAATCCCCGAACTAGAAGTTCCCTATAATAATCTTCCGCCGTCTTTGTTTTACCTCTGGATTCACTACTTTTCGTTAGCAACTCATTCTTTTTGCCTTCTATCCTTTCAATGGCTTTTGCAAGCGTTTTGCCGTTTGTTTTCAAAATCCAATTAAAGAAAACTATATTTTTTAATGTAAGTTGCGTATTTATTCCAATTTTAATTTGGCTTTTGCATTTTGCTTTTCCACAAAAAATTATATTTAGATGACTTATTACTTTTCTTCTTATTTTTCTTGCTCCATTTACCTCATCTTCATCATTTAAGATTTCCCCTTCTTTTCGTGCATCCATTATAGCCTTTACGAACATCTCTTCTGTAACTTCACTTTTTGTTTCATCAAGGACTATATCCCGTTCTAATGCCCAATATTTCATGCTATATTGCCCAAAACTAATAGTCCCCTTCACCTTTTCTGCATAGTTATAATCATCACGTAGTTGATAATACGGATTACTCATAATTTCTTCAAGTGGATCATTTTTTCTTTTCTTCATACTTTTTCTCCTCTTAGAACCAAAAACCTCCCCGGCAAAACCATTCAGTTTCACCGGGGAGGTTTATCATACGCTTATCTTCCCATGTTTTGCGCGATTAGTACATCTTCATGCAACAATCTTACGCTCTGGGATTTTTGATAGCAGCCTGAGCAGCAGCCAGACGGGCGATAGGCACACGGAAGGGAGAGCAGCTGACGTAATCCAGACCAACGTTGTGGCAGAACTCCACGCTCGTGGGGTCGCCGCCGTGCTCGCCGCAGATGCCCAGACCCAGGTCGGGGCGGGTCTCACGGCCGTCGTGGGCAGCCATCTTGACCAGCTTGCCGACGCCGACCTGATCCAGATGCTGGAACGGATCGCTCTCGTAGATCTTGTTCTCGTAGTATGCGCCCAGGAACTTGGCAGCGTCATCACGGCTGAAGCCGAAGGTCATCTGGGTCAGGTCGTTGGTGCCGAAGCTGAAGAACTCAGCCTCCTTGGCGATCTCGCCGGCAGTCAGGGCTGCACGGGGGATCTCGATCATGGTACCGACCTGGTACTTCATGTCAACACCAGCAGCAGCGATCAGCTCGTCTGCGACCTTGACGACGACGTCCTTGACGAACTTCAGCTCCTTGACCTCGCCGACCAGCGGGATCATGATGTGCGGGGTGATCATGCAGCCAGTCTCAGCGGAGACGTTCAGGGCAGCCTTGATCACAGCGCGGGTCTGCATAGCAGCGATCTCGGGATAGGTAACAGCCAGACGGCAGCCACGGTGACCCATCATGGGGTTGAACTCGTGCAGAGAAGTAACCACGTTCTTCAGGTCGTCGTAGGTCATGCCCATGTCGGCAGCCAGTTCCTTGATGTCCTCGTCCTTGGTGGGCAGGAACTCGTGCAGGGGCGGGTCCAGATAACGGATGGTCATCGGGCGCTCACCCATGATGCGGTACATAGCCTCGAAGTCGCCCTGCTGGAACGGCTCGACCTTGGCCAGAGCAGCCTCACGCTCTTCCACGGTGCGTGCGCAGATCATCTCGCGGACAGCCTTGATGCGGTCTTCAGCGAAGAACATGTGCTCGGTACGGCACAGGCCGATGCCCTCAGCACCCAGATCCACTGCCTGCTGTGCGTCACGCGGGTTATCAGCGTTGGTCATGACCAGCAGCTGACGTGCTGCGTCTGCCCAGCCCATGAAGCGGTTGAAGTTCTTGTTGCCGGTAGCGGCCACGGTTGCGACCTGCTCGCCGTAGATGTTGCCGGTGGAACCATCGATGGAGATCCAGTCGCCCTCGACGAACTTGTGGCCGTTGATCTCGAAGGTCTTTGCCTCCTCATCGATCTTGACCTCGTTGTCGTTGCCGCAGCCGGAGACACAGCAGGTGCCCATACCACGGGCAACAACGGCTGCGTGGCTGGTCATGCCGCCGCGGACGGTCAGGATGCCCTGAGAGACCTGCATGCCCACGATATCCTCGGGGCTGGTCTCCAGACGCACCAGAACGACCTTCTTCATCTTGCCGGACTTGACCATCTCCTCTGCCTCTTCAGCAGTAAAGACGATCTGGCCGCAGGCAGAACCGGGAGAAGCTGCCAGACCCTTGCCGACGACCTCTGCAGCCTTCAGGGCAGCAGCGTCGAACTGGGGATGCAGCAGGGTATCCAGCTGCTTGGGCTCCACGCGCAGGACAGCCTCCTGCTCGGTGATCATGCCCTCGTCCACCAGATCGCAGGCGATCTGCAGAGCAGCCTGTGCGGTACGCTTGCCGTTACGGGTCTGCAGCATATACAGGTGGCCGTCCTCAATGGTGAACTCCATATCCTGCATATCGCGGAAGTAGTTCTCCAGACGGGTTGCGATCTCAACGAACTGATCGTACACCTCAGGCATCTGATCCTTCAGGTGGCTGATGGGAGAAGGAGTGCGCACGCCGGCAACAACGTCCTCGCCCTGTGCATTGATCAGGTACTCGCCCATCAGCTTCTTAGCGCCGGTGGCGGGGTCACGGGTGAAAGCAACGCCGGTGCCGGAACGGTCGCCGGAGTTACCAAAGGCCATCTGCTGCACGTTGACAGCGGTGCCCCACTCGTAGGGGATCTCGTTCATCTTGCGGTAAACGTTTGCACGGGGGTTGTCCCAGCTGCGGAAGACAGCCTTGACAGCCTCGATCAGCTGATCGCGGGGATCCTGGGGGAACGGCTTGCCCTCATTCTCCTCATAGATCTTCTTGAAGACGCCGACCAGTTCCTTCAGGTCGTCTGCCGTCAGGTCCACGTCGTTCTTGACGCCCTTGGCTTCCTTCATCTTGTCGATCTCGACCTCGAACAGGCTCTTCGGGACCATCATAACGACGTCGGCGAACATCTGCACGAAGCGGCGGTAGCAGTCGTATGCAAAGCGGGCGTTGTTGGTCTTCTTGGCCAGGCCCTCAACAGCCTCGTCGTTCAGGCCCAGGTTCAGGATGGTGTCCATCATGCCGGGCATGGACTGACGTGCGCCGGAACGGACGGAGACCAGCAGGGGGTTGGTGTTGTCACCGAACTTCTTGCCGGTGATCTCTTCCAGACCCTTGAGGTGCTCAAAGATGTCAGCAGTGATTTCGTCATTGATCTGACGGCCATCTGCGTAGTACTGGGTGCAGGCGTCGGTGGTGATGGTGAAGCCCTGCGGCACCGGCATACCGGCTGCGGTCATCTCGGCCAGACCGGCACCCTTGCCGCCCAGCGTGTTCTTCATGGTGACCTTGTCACCGCCGAAAGCGTCATTGCCTTCGCTGAAGTAGTACAGATACTTTTTGCTCATGCGTGTTTACCTCCCATTTGGTGACCCCCGGTACCACGCCCGGCGGTCTCATCGCACTTTTTTCTCAAAGCTGATGAACATTGTCTTGTGAATGCTAAACTATTATACCAGAAAATTCCCACATTGCCACCGGGCAAAACACCGAATTTGTTTGATAAATTTTGTGCAATTCCCTTGAAATTTACCCAGTTTTCCGCTATTATAAAATGGGAGAAAGTTCAAGAGGTTTTTTGTTTTGCAGAGCCATTTTTCCGCATCTGGGATACATGCTGTTATCCATTAAAAATTCCGGCGGAATTCCACCTGCGGAACGGGCCGGAATTTCTCTCTCATGGATACAACAAAATACCACACCTTCCCAAGGAGGGACACTATTTATGGAAACCATTTCCAACGAAGCTCTGGCCGCAGCACGCGCCAGACTGGACGCTGCCGAAAGCCGGCGCGAGAACATCCTGCTTTTTCACATCGCCAACGGCGTGAACATCGAGAGCCGCACCGTAGAGATCGACGAGGGCGTCGTCATCGCGCCCGGTGCCACCATCCTGTCCGGCACCATCCTGCGCGGCAAGACGGTCATCGGCGCAGGATGCGTCATCGGCCCCAACAGCCTGATCGAGGACAGCACCGTGGACGAGGGCACCACCGTCAACGCCAGCCAGGTCTACGGCTCCCATCTGGGCCCCCACAACAACATCGGCCCCTTCACCCATGTGCGGGTGAACACCGTTACCGACTACGGCGTGCATCTGGGCGCCTATGTGGAGACCAAGAACTCCAACTTTGCCCGCGGCAACACCGTGAGCCACCTGACCTACATCGGCGACAGCGATGTGGGCAAGTACTGCAACTTCGGCTGCGGCACCGTCACCTGCAACTACGATGGCAAGGATAAGTTCCGCACCCAGATCGGCGATTACTGCTTCATCGGCTGCAACACCAACCTTGTGGCTCCGGTCAAGGTGGGCGATGGCGCCTACACCGCCGCCGGCAGCACCATTACCAAGGACGTGCCCGCACAGGCGCTGGGCATCGCCCGGGAGCGCCAGACCAATCTGGACGGCTGGGCAGAGCCCAAGATGGAAGCCTACATCGCCAAAAAGCAGAAGCTGGAAAACGAGCAGAGCAAATAAACCTCTGCCAGAAGGGAGCTGCGTATGAAGTCTGAAAGCTTTCGCAAGCAGGCGCTGAGCCTTGTCCTTTTCTTCGCGGCGGTTGCCGCCGTGTTCGCCCTGACCCGTCTGCGCAGCGACCCGGCCAAAAAACAGGCGGAGTTCGTGGTGCAGCAGCTGCTCTCCTGCTCTTCTGCCGTGGAGCAGGCCGTGGAGCAGGCTGTGGACGCCGCCGCACCCTCCGGCAGCGAACCGGGGCTTGCCGCAGTGGATACCGATGGGCTGTACGCCTTTCTTCAGGCGCAGCTGGGCGATGCCATGACTGCCGATTGCCTGAACAAAGTCATGGCAAACCGCCTGCCCACCCGCATCACTGCGCTGGCAGGGCAATCCAGCGACAAGCTGGTGCCCGCTGACCTCACCCTGAAAAAGCGCGCCGGGGCAGAAAACTGCTACGACTTTTCTGCCGCCCTGCTGACCGCTGCGGACAGCACCGCCGCCGCGCAGGTATCCGGCACCATCACCATGGTGAAGGAGGACGGCCGCTGGAAGGCCTCTGCCATCACGCTGAACCTGTAATATAATGTTTTTCTGCCCCTGTGCCCTGCGGCATGGGGGCATTTTTTGCTTATAATGTATATCTTTTTGCGCGCGCGTATGTTATACTTAGATGTTGTATCACACTATTATCAGGAAAAGGTATTATCATATCATGAATGAAAACGATATCTGGCTCATTGCAGGGCTGGGCAACCCCGAAGCAAAGTACGATGGCACCCGCCACAACGCCGGTTTTGCCGCGCTGGACGCGCTGGCCGACAAGTGGAACATCTCTGTGGGCAAGACCAAGTTCCAAGGCCTGTGGGGACAGGGCGAGGTGAACGGCCACAAGGTGGTACTGCTGAAGCCCCTGACCTACATGAATCTCTCCGGCGATTCCATCGCCCCCATGGCGGGCTTTTTCAAGATCCCTGCCGACCATGTGCTGGTGCTGTGCGATGACATCACCCAAACCCCCGGCAAGCTGCGCATCCGCCCCTCCGGCTCTGCTGGCGGGCACAACGGCCTGAAAAGCATCATTGCCCGGCTGGGCGGGGAAAATTTCCCCCGCATCCGCATCGGCATCGGCGCAAAGCCCCACCCGGACTACGACCTTGCCGCATGGGTCCTGGGCAAGTTCCCGCCGGAGGACGCCAAGGCCATCTCTGACCGCTACCCCGACCTTGAAGCCGCCGCAAAGTTTATCATGGACGGTAAGCTGGGTCTGGCGCAGAGCAAGTATAACGGGTAAACGCCCCCACTCGTGAAAATGCGTTTGGAGCGCTCCGCAGAGCGCGACAAACGCGAAATTATAAATAATTCTTCCGCTGAAAATATCCAGAGCACAAGCGGAGGATATTCAAAATCGTTATTCTCCCGCATCCTGACAGGAAAGGAGGTTTTTCCATGTACGAAGCCTTACTCAAGGCTACCCCGGAATATCAGAAGGTCGCCGCAAGCTTTGGCTCAGCCGGGCCGGCGGCGCTGTTCGGTCTGCCGCCCGCAGGCCGGGCGCTGCTGTATGCCGCACTGCAAAAAGACCTTGGCCGGGTGCTCTGCATCGTGACCCCCGGCGAAGCCGAGGCCACCCATTTTGCGGACGACCTCAAGGCGCTGGGGCTTACCGCAGCGGTGTTCCCCCCGCGCGACTTTATGCTGCGCCCGGTGGAGGGTGCAGGCCGCGAGTACGAGTACCGCCGCCTTTCGGTGCTGGGTGCACTGGCGGGCGGACGGCTGCAGGCCGTCTGCGTGCCCGCCGAGGCACTTTTGCAGTACACCGTGCCCCGGGCAGAATTCATCCAGAACACCCTCACCCTGAAGCCCGGCATGGTGTATAACCGCGAGGCGCTGGTGGCGCGGCTGTTTGCCGCCGGGTATGTGCGCCGCAGTCAGGTGGACGGCCCGGGACAGTTCAGCGTGCGCGGCGATATCGTGGATATCTACGCGCCGGATATGCGTCAGCCCGCCCGCGTGGAGTACTGGGACGACGAGATCGACTCCATGTCCTCCTTTGACCTGCTGACCCAGCGGCGGGACGGCTCGCTGGAAAAGATCTATCTCTCCCCCGCCCGCGAAGTGCTGTTCGGCAGCACCGCCGACACCGCCGAGGCCCTGCGCGCGGCCCAGAAAAAGGCGCGCGGCAAACACCGCACGGCGCTGGAAAAGGCCATGGAGGCAGACCTGTCTCAGCTGGACTCCGGCCTGATGCCCGAAGCCATGGACAAATACTACGGCCTGCGGTATCCCGCCCCGGCCACCCTGCTGGACCACCTCGATTCTCCCCTCTTCGTGCTGGACGAGGTGGGCGGCATTCGGGACGCCCAGAAGGCCACCGAGTTCCGGCGCGGCGAAGAGCTGACCGGCCTGCTCGAAGAGGGTGTGCTCTGCCCCGGCCTGGATGTGCTGTACCAGACCATGGACGACCTCGTTTTCGCAGCGCAGAAACAGAGCACTCTGCTGTGTGAGAACTTCCTTCGCGGGATGAACGAGTTCCAGCTGAAAGACCTCATCAACGCAGAGGCCTTTGCGGCCCCCAACTGGGGCGGCGACCTGGCCTCCCTGCGGGAGGATCTTGACCCGCTGATCGCCCAGGGCTATGCCGTTACCCTCTTCTCCGGCACCCCCAAGGGTGCCGCCGCCCTGACCCGGGACCTGACGGACAAGGGCTACTCCGTGAGCATGAGCCGGGACGTGCGCCCGGCCAAGGGCATCGTGCAGGTGCTGCCCGGCCACCTGACTGCAGGCTGCACCTTCCCCTTTGCCCACGCGGCGGTCATCTCCTCCCGGCGGCACGGGCTGGACGAAGAAACCGCCGCCGAGAACAAAAAGCGCAAAAAGAACAAAAACGCCCTGTCCAGCCTTTCGGACATCAAACCCGGGGACTATGTGGTGCACCAGAGCCACGGCATCGGCATGTATGCGGGCATCCAGCGGCTGGAAGTGCAGGGTGCCATCAAGGATTACCTGAAGATCCAGTATTCCGGCTCCGATGTGCTCTATGTGCCGGTGACCCAGCTGGATTTGCTCAGCCGCTACACCGCCCCCGGCGACGAGGAAAAGGTGAAGCTGGCCAAGCTGGGCGGTGCCGAATGGCAGCGCACCCGCGCCAAGGTGAAAAAGGCCACCGAAGAGATGACCCAGGAGCTCATTGAGCTGTACGCC
>OGLG01001536.1_pt1 | contig 12810 bp, 5 predicted proteins | sample 1572621 | NCBI WGS metagenome assembly OGLG01 (sample SAMEA2581912, study PRJEB24529) | metagenome | biome: Human gut stool | place: China | collected 2011 | reverse complement strand
TAAATGCATTCAATCCTATTTTCATCAGATAGTCACCGGAGAAGATTTTTTCATTACCCGACAAATTGGATTTCCGACCCGGCATCAGATTAATTTCCTTCACCCGGTACATCTTTTGGGCATCAAGCCCCCGGAGCTTTACCGGTAGTAGTTTCTCGCCGAAACGCGGATGGATGTCGTAGGTAAAGAGGACGGCTTTCGAAGCATCGGGGGCAGTATACATCACTGCCATGTGGTTGCCATCATATGGAGATACGAGACGATATTGATCACCATCTAGAATGACAGGTTTCAAGCGTTTATAATTGGCTACTGCTTCCTGGCAATAAGTAAGTTCATCTGCTTTCATGTCCTTCAGTCCGATGTCGAAACCGAGTTTACACATACTGGCAACATCGGTGCGGAATTTCACACTTGTTCTGCTGTTCCAGCTTGTTACGTGTGCACACATCGCTTTGGCCGGGAAGAACTGTGAGAAGCCCCACTGAATGAATAAGCGTTCTACCGGATCGGTATTATCCGAACACCAAAATTCGGTGAAGTACTTCAGTGCTTCATAATCACAACGTGCACCTCCACCGGAGCAAAGCATCATGGGCACATTAGGATATTTCTCTTTTACCCGTTTCAATACATTATATATACCGCGCACGTGGTCGATGTAGAGCTGTCCTTGTTTATCTTTCAGGTAAGGCGAATAAATATTAGTAATCGGACTGTTGCAATCCCATTTAAAGAAGGCTACATCGGGATTCTCTGTCATAATCTTATCTACGACACCAAACACGAAGTCTTGTACTTTAGGATTGCTCAGGTCAAGTACCAACTGATTACGGAAGTAATATTCATCCCGATTGGGAAGATGGATGACCCAGTCTTTATGTTTCTCATAAAGCTCACTCTTCGGATTCACCATTTCCGGTTCTATCCACAGACCGAACTTGATGCCCTTCTTAGTGGCTTCTTCGACCAGACGCCCGATACCGTTGGGCAGTTTATCTGCCGTTTCATCCCAGTCTCCCAAGCCTTGATGATCGCTGCTGCGCGGATATTTATTGGCAAACCAGCCGTCGTCCAGCAAGAACATATCCACTCCGAGCCCTGCGGCATCGCCAATCAGTCCTATCAGTTTCTCCTCATTAAAATCGAAATAAGTCGCTTCCCAGTTATTTAACAGGGTCATACGGGTTTCATCTCCGTCCTTCAACTGATAACGGCGTGCCCAATCGTGGAAATTACGGCTGGCTTTGCCCTTACCATTTGCACTATAGGTAAAATAGAAATCGGGGGTACGGAACACGACACCTGCCGGAAGATAATATTCAGAGGCATAAGGGTTGATACCCGAAATGATACGCAATTCGTTCTTGTTGTCCACTTCGAAAGTAAAGCGGAAATTGCCGGTCCATCCCAATGTACCTACCAGCACTTCACCACAATTCTCCGTAGCCAGCTGGTCCAAAGAAAGCTGGAAGAACGGAGGGGTAAACATGTTGGCACGGGCGCCCAGTTTGGTATCGAGCACTTTTTTACCAAACTCCAACGGCTGGTCGGAAATATTGGCTTCGTGTGCCCAGTCACCGGAAAATTCAGTCAGGAAATACTTGCTGCTGTTCAGGTGAAGCATTGATGAAGCATACTTGCAAAGTATCACAGGTTTCTTCTCTTCATGGCTGATTTCAGTAAACGTACGGATAATGTTCTCTTTGCCGTAAGCCACATAATGCAGCTTCACGGTCACAGGGTATTTATCATCCTTAAGGGTAATTACGGTTTCGTTGACCCCGTTACCGATGGCATTGCTCGAATGATCTACGTATTTCAGCAGCAATGAAGAGTTATTATCGTTATGACGTATGTGAATAGCCGGTTCAAAGTAGTCCTCCATACCGTGAGTCAGATAAGCTTCAGTCCCTTGTGGCAGATACTGGATATCGGAATCATGGTTAAGCTTTTTGCCCAAGTATTTCTGATACAGACGTCCGTTGTCAGCTACTTGATAGATAAGGCTGGTCCGTTCGGTTTCTATTTTGATCAGCGGCTTGTCGGCAGCCTGCAAAAGAGAAAAAGAACTCAATAGAAAAAAAAGTAAGAATGCTTTTAATTTCATGGTTTACATTGTTATGGTTGATATTTATTCTCTGGTGCGGAACGGGGGTACGGGAAGCCCGTTCTTGCCATATAGATTACAAACAGGATTGTCTGCCCACGCATAGCAGGCCGCCGTCGGTATTTCTATCCGGTCGGATTGCAGAATGACTTCTTTTCCCCGGATAATAGCCTGTGCCGGAACGTATTTCCCGTCCGGTCCTGCCAGTATAAAGCCTTTCGGAGCCCTTTCTTTGGCTACTACTTCCTGATCGAAACTAAGAATCAGCGTACGTCCCGAAATGCGGTATCCAAGGAATGCGGGCACTTCGTATGTACCTTTGTTATAGGTCTTCGCCAATGCCGCTTGCGCCAGCCGCTTTCCTACTTCCTGTTTGTTTTTCGGGTGGATATCATAAGCTTCGCCGAGGTCGATGGCACATGCCATACCCGTATTGGGCAGATGCAGCGCGTGTGCCTGTGCATCACGGAGAGCCGCCCATTTGGAGTCCGGCTGTACTTCTTCCGGCTTCAGATAATTGGCCAACTGCACAAAGTAGAAAGGAAAATCCTGTTTCCATGCCCTTCTCCAATCTGTAATCATTGATTGGAAAAGTACTCTGTACTGCTCGTCGAATCCTACATTATTTTCTCCCTGATACCAGATAGCGCCCTTGATAGGGAAGACAGTAAAAGGATGTATCATTGCATTGTAAAGTACGGTCGGATAGCAGGATGTCGGCCAGCCGGTTCCTTCGGGAGACAATGGTCTAGAAGGTGCACCGGTCATCGATACTCCGGTGTGATAGTTCCAGTTGCCCGCCAAGGAAATCTTCTTGTCGTTCGCTTCCATATACATCTGCTGAGGTTCTCCGTGGATACCGCCTTCGCCGCCATAATCTATGGCACGGATGGTGATAACCCCTTTGCCTGCCTTTGCCAAGGCTGCGGGAATCTTATAAGTACGCATCGTATTGCATCCCGAAGTTCTTCCTATCTCCTTCCCGTTAAAGTAAGTAACATCGTCGTCGTCGATCATAGCCAGATGGAAGGAGATTTCCTTGCCGTTCCAGTCAGCAGGTATTTCCACTTCTTTCTGGAACCAGACAGTGCCGTCAAAATTCAGTCCGCGAGTTTCCCAATAAGCGGGCAGTTCCATCGGTTTCCATTCATTCCCTGTCTGAAGAGCTGATATCCATTGGGGAACTCCGTCTTTGAATCCGGCATCCTTGGCATCAAACTGCTGAAGCCACTCGTCCATTTCCCGATGGTAAAGTTCGACAAGTTTCTCTCTTTGGAAGCCTGCGCTTTCCATTTCGGCCATCTTTTTCTGAAATCCCACGACTTGCTTCAATGTCTGATGGCTTGTCCATGATTCGGCAGGTGTGCCGCCCCAAGTGCAGTCAATCACCCCAACGGGCACATTCAGTTCTTTCCACAACTTACGGGCATAGAAATAAGCAACGGAAGAAAACTCCGGTACAGTAGCGGAACTACATTCCTGCCAGCCGTTCATATTCATTTCTACGTTATCCTGCTGAGAGAAAGCGACGGTCTTCTTTACCTGCAACAGACGGATGGAAGGATAATTGGCATCGGCAACCTCCTGTTCGTAATTCATCACTTTTCCCCATCCGGCAACGGGCATTTCCATATTCGACTGACCGGAACATATCCAGACTTCTCCCGATAGGACGTTGTTCAGCACCAGTTTCTCACCATCCGAAACAGTGATCTGATAAGGTCCTCCGGCAGGCGGAGTCGGGACTTCTATGCTAAAATGACCATCAGCTGACGCTTTAGCCGTATATTTCTCATGATTCCAGCTCACCTTCACAGCCACTTGTTTACCGGCTTTCGCTTTTCCCGGTAACGTCAGCTGACTGTTTTGCTGAATAACCATATTATCGGTAAAGAATGACGGCAATGTGACCTTCGCTTGCGCAAAGGCTGCCACACATAACGATAAGAGTGTTAATTGATATTTTTTCATTTCTTCGGTTATTTAAATTCAAGTAATTGCACGTCTTTGGAGGGTACGGTCACTTCAAGCTGTCCTGTGGCAAAAGTCTCATTGCCGCTCCACAACTCTTTCACCTGATAGCCGCGTGCCTTGTCCAATCCTATTCTTTCTAACGAAAGCACAGTTGTCTGTTCCTGGTCCGAGTAGTTGAATACCGCACAATGGAAACGACCATCGGGTGTCTTCCTTACAAAGATATGTTCCGACTTCTCTCCGTTTCCTTCCACGGGACGGAACACTTCTCCTGTCGCTACTGCATTCACTGCCGCATTGGTCAGATATTTCTGTGACTTTTCTTTGGCGTCTTTTCCTCCTCCCGCACTGAAATCGTCTCCTGTAATGTAAATACCCGTAATGACACCCGAAGTAATACGGGCACGGTTTTCTCCGTCGGTAGCATCTCTCAGTACAATATGATCGGCATCGTTATATTGATAGATATACTTCTGCCACCAGCCGTATGAAAGAGCGTTCAATGTATATTCGGTATCCTTGATCTGATTCCACGCATCACAGGCTATTCTGCGTGACTGCGCATACTGGGCAGGGAAGACAGGAGAAATGGAGAGATTGATATACATATCTCCAAAATATTGATTGAGCAGTTTCATGCCATAATTATATCCCTGTATACCTGTGGTAATCTCAGGATTATACCATTTGTCCGCTTCCATCGCACCGTGTGTCATGAAGTCCATCTTCACATACTCGAATCCTGCACGGTGGAACAAACCGGAAGTCTTCTTCATCATAGCTTCCACTGCCGGATGCGTTGGATCGACTGCATAAGCGCCGTCCAGTTCCTGCGGCTTTCCGTTGGCATAGAGATAGATATCTTTGTATTTATATTCCGGTGCGGCATCTACCGTCCGTTCCGGATCGCGTGCCCAGTCGGTGAACGGAGTCCAGTAGATACCACCGATCTGTCCGTTCGACTTACATTTTTCGATAAATGACTTCAGTTGCTCCTCATTCATACAGTCCCAACCGGAGTCCAGACCGATATAGACAGTCTGATCAGGGTTTACAAAATGATTATTCTGCAGATTCTCCTTGAAATAATCGGAGACTTCCATCGCTTTCTCATAAGTCAGATTGAATTGTAATGCCCCCCAGCTGTTCCAACCAAATGGAACAGCTTTCTCCCATGCTTTGGGAGGGGCAATTACAGCGTTGGCTTTTGCATACGCTTCAAGTCCATCGCACCAATCTTCAAAGAAACCCAAAAAGACTTTAGGGGATTTAATCTTTTTACCTGCTAATGCACCGTGAGCCTTTACGTCACGAGTCTGCTCATCTGCTATGCCCCCATAACATACCAGCGAACCAATGTTATCACGATCCCCCTTACCTATTGAAATACCTGTTTTCCAGTTATCATGTTCTACGGAGCCGATCACCAGACCGTTCCGGCTTTCATTATTGAATATGGCTGTCACTTCATAACTCACCAATGTATCGAAACCAAGCGGGTGAGACTGATATCTGATCCATTTGTCATTGTCGAACGGAACAAAAAGAGCACGGTTATCACCTGCCTGCAAGAATCCGGATATAGAATCGACATTAACAGGAGCCATTCTGCCGGAACGGATTTCCTCTTTCGCTTCGACCGTAAAATCGGTCAGTATATATTCCTTACCCGGATAAAGATAGAAATACTGAGTCAGCTTCGGAAGCTCCTTATCCGTATACTCCACCTTATATATATGTCCTTTCCCGAAAGAATCGGAAACTTTGCCCGTACTGATTTTATGGCGGGCATAGTCACTTGTCTTGATCTCCTTCCCTTCCCATTGATAGGAAGCATACATTCCGTTACAAATATTTTTTGACTTATAAGTGAGTGCTATTCCCCCTTGCTGATCATCGTAAGTTATATTCCATACATCGGTAGAGAAAATCTTGTCTCCACTGGCACAGTTGGAAATGAAAAGAAACAGAAGAAGCATCAGGGATACTCCCGACATTTTTTTTAGTAGTAGCTTTTGGTTTTTCATATGGTACAATGTTCTTATGTAAAAAAATAAAGCATACCCGAATAAGAAACCTTTTTCTCTTATTGAGGTATGCCACAAAGGTAAGGATTGGCATCTCCTTTACTATATACAAACGATTCAAAAAATGATAAAAATACGGCAAATAAGCTCCAATGCGGGCTAAAAGAGGTATTTTATCTATTTTGTGCCCTCTCCTGCCTCGACATTCTTTATCTCCTGCGTGATAATGATCTGCTTGCCGGATTGATATTGTTTCTCAAAATCTTTGGGTGTCATGCCGAATTGTTTCAGGAATAACTTGCTGAAATAAGACGGCGAATTGATGCCGACCATATAGCAGATATCTCCGATCCGGTATTTACCTTCCTGGATAAACTCGGCTGCCTTTTTCAACTTGATCAACCGGATAAAATCGAGCGGAGACAAGTTGAACAGTGTCTTGATTTTCCTTAACAAACTAGAACGACTCATGCAGAGTATATCCGCCATCCGTTCTACACCGAAATTATCATCGGTTATGTTATCTTCAATGACCTTGATCACTTTATTCATAAATTCCTCGTCCGCCTTGTTCATCTGCATATTGTTGACAGAGAAGAAGGGGCGTTTCGCAAAGGCTTCTCTTTCCCTGCGCCTGTTGTCAAGCAAGGACAGGACTTGTTCTTTCAGATAATTGAAAGAGAAAGGTTTCTCAACGTATGCTTCCGCACCATATTTCAGACCGTTGATTTTGCTGTCGATGTCATTCTTGGCTGTCAGGAAGATAATAGGAATATGAGAAAGCTCCATATCCGATTTTACTTCCTTGCAGAGTTGGTATCCGTCCATTACAGGCATCATGATATCACTGATGATCAAGTCGATATGGCTGCTTCTCAATATTTCCAGTGCTTCTACCCCGTTCATCGCTGTCTCTACGGTGAAGTTTTCCTGCAAGCGTTCGAGAATAAAGGTCAGCATACTTTCGTTGTCTTCTACCAACAGAAGGGTATATCCATACATATCGGCCGTGACGGGCGTATGTTCGTCCAGCTCGACAATGTCTTTCTGTATGGCTTTGTTGTTCTCCTGTTTAATGCCCTCCATATTCAAAGGAATGGTCAGTACAAACATATTGTTTTCCTGACGGGTATCCAGATAGATCGTGCCTTTGTGCAGGGATGCCAACGAACGTGCCAGAGACAAGCCGATGCCTACTCCATTACGGGGCTTCTCCTTTCTGTCCACCTGATAGAACGGTTCGAATATATATTGGCTGACTTCGGCCGGAATCTTGTTTCCATCACTGGTGACACGAATCGTAAAGCTGTCTTCTCCCTTTTCCAGTTCTACCAGTACATTCTGGCTAGCATACTTCAGCGCATTATTGAGCAGGTTGCTCAGTATCTTGGTGATTGCTTCTTTATCTACAGCTGCCCACACCTGCTCTTCTGTCGATTTTAACTGCAATTCTTTCCGGTTCAGGCTGAACGTCACTTCAAAGCGTGCCACGATTCCGGCAAGAAGTTCGGTAATGTCCACGCTCTCAAATTTCATGGTCAGCTTGTTGGCACCGATCTTCTGGAAGTCCAGCAGTTGTCCGGTAAGTTCCAGCAGGCGTTTGGTGTTCTGGACCATCACACTGATATACTTCTTCATCTTGGGCTCCTGTATCTCCATTTCCTCAATGGCTTCGAGAGGACCGTTGATCAGTGTCAAAGGGGTACGCACTTCGTGCGCTATCTCTGTGAAGAAGTCTACTTTGGATTCGTACAGTTCCTTCTCTTTTTCGATCTCGAACAGTTTTTGCCGTTCTTCCAGTTGTTTCTCCTTGCGGCGTTTGTACCATAAGATGGTGCCAACCACGATCAGGATAATGCATACGGTATATACAATATAAGCGATGATAGACTGCCACCACGGAGGAAGAATGATAATAGACAGAGAACGTGTGGACGACTCGGCCTTACTGCCGTGAGTAGCCTGCACACGGAAGGTGTATTTTCCCGGCGGAAGTTTGGCATAAGAAATGTTCTGGTTGCTGGCTGCCCGTACCCAATCCCTGTCAAGCGGTTCCATACGATAATAGTATTGGTTGGACTCGGCCGTAGAGTAGCTGAGCAATGCCACATCAAAGCTGATATTGGCCTGGTCGTAAGGCAGGACGATTTCATCCGTATGTACGATACATTGTTTCAGGGGTGATTCGGGAGTATGCACCGTCACCTCCTTATTATATATACTGAACTTGGAAATGTAAACAGGCGGAAGCGGCTTTTCCTCCTCCTGAACAGTAGGATCGAACGCGATCAATCCGTCCACCCCTCCGAAGTAGAACCTTCCATCCTGAGCTTTCAATGCCGATTGATAATTGAACTGATTACCCAGCAATCCGTCCTTATTGGTAAAGACACGTACATCTCCACTCTCGGGATTGAACTTGACCAATCCTTTATTGGTGCCAAACCACAGATTTCCGGCATCATCTTCCAATATGTTGTAAGCTACATCGTCCGGCAGCCCGTCTTCGATGCTGAAAGTGGTAAAGTTGTCCTGCGCTTCATTATATCTGCATATACCGCCACGGTCGGTAGAGAACCATATATTCCCTTTACTGTCCTGCATGATGGAGCTGACGGAGTTGGAGCTTAGAGAGTTGTCAACTCCTTCCTTATAAGAATAATTCTTATAAGAATTATTCTTAGGATCACATTTCCAAACACCATTTCCCATAGTAGCAAGCCAAATTGTACCATCTCTAGCCTCCATTATATCGAAAACCCAGTTATATCCTACTTCTTCCACACGGTGAAATTTCCTTTCCTTAGGTTGTGATACATATAATCCCCACCCAGGTCCTATCCAAGTACGACCTTTACTATCTTTTAAAAAACTATATACACTTCCTTCTTCAATACCCAAATCCTTATCACTGACGTATTTAAGATGTTCACCAGGTATACTAATATCATTCATTCCTTGTTTAAATAATCCAACATATATATGATTTTCATAATGTTTTACTGATAGTGTAATGAGACGACCTGGAACATTATCATATATCTGATGTACTTTACCTGTTCGAGGATCCAATACATTAACACCATTATCTTCAGTACCTATCCAAATACACCCATTATTATCTTCTGCCAATCCACGGATACGTTTGGTATTTAAAGAATATGAATCGCTTCCCGGTACATATTTAGCAAAAGTCAAGATACGATTAGGCAGATAGTTGACACCTCCAAACATTGTTCCAATCCAAATTCCTCCTTCATAATCTTTATAAATAGAATAAATACTATTATCCGATAAACTAAATGAACGCATCAGGTCTTCTTTCAAATGAATAACATTATTTTCTTTCTCATTAATAATGAAAATTCCATGAAGAGAACCTACCCAAATTTCATCTCCAAAACACATTACATCTCGCAAAAATGTTTTTTTCTCACCAAGGAACGAAACTTCACTCAACTCATCTGTTCGAGTATTATATTTCAGCAAATCTCCTTCATGTATTCCCAAAATAGCATTTTCTTTCTGAAAACAAATACTTATAATTGTTTTGTCAATTAACGAACGTCCCATTCGGTCTGTCAAATATTGTTCAAAATTATCATCCCGATAATTGTACTTGAATAAACCTATTCCTGATGTACCTACCCATACTTCGCCCTGCTCATTGATACAAATACATTCCGGATTATTATTTTTTAAATTGTCTTTATCTATCAATGAATAATGATGTACCTTTCCGTCTTTATAACGAAAAAGTCCCTGATCAGGAATCAACACCCAAATATTATCTAGTGAATCAGACAGAATTTCCGCTACCCAGTTATCAAGAGTTATCCCTTCTGATGAAGCTATTTTGAAACGTTTAAATACATCGACCGCCGGATTATATATATAAACACCCCTGTCTGTTCCAACCCATAAATTCCTTTCTTTATCCTCAAAAAGAGCACCAATATTATGATTACCTGTACCCTCCTCCAAATCATCGCAATCGAATTGGAGAATAGAAGTTCCATCATAGCGGTTGAGCCCATTTTTTGTCCCAAACCACATAAATCCATAGCTATCCTGCAAGATTGCTTTTACATTACTCTCTGATAAACCATTTTCTCCATTAACACGGGTGAAATAAAAATCAGAATATTCTTGAGCAAAAATACAAATAGATAAGAATAGCAATCCATTTATGAAAGCTAATCGTAGTAGGTGTTTCTTCATAAATTATATAGTGGTTATATTTGGCTGTGCGCGCAAATATACACTAAAAAACAGTATATAAAAAGGAGTTGACGCATTTGTTTCAGTAATAGCCGCATTTGTTCATTTTTACTTTTCCCTTCTCCTATACCTTTGCAATATCATTTTGAAATAAACTATTTTATAACATGAGAAACGTAACATTAGGCCTGATAATAGGGGCCGCACTTCTAGTTAGTGGTAGTCTGTCACTGAAGGCAACCGAGAATAAAATGAAATTATGGTATGATAAACCTGCAGATGAATGGATGAAGTCTCTTCCTTTGGGGAACGGTCGTCTTGGTGTAATGATCTATGGTGGCATAGAAACAGAAACACTCGCTCTAAACGAATCAACAATGTGGTCAGGGGAATATGATGAACATCAGCAACGTCCATTCGGAAGAGAAAAACTCAATCAAGTAAGAAAGCTATTTTTTGAAAATAACTTGTCAGAAGGTAATCATGTCGCAGGAAATATGATGGCAGGTAGCCCACATTCAGTAGGAACACATCTTCCCATAGGTGACTTGAAAATAAATTTTTCATATCCTCAAGGAGAAATATCAGATTATCGCCATGAACTGGATTTACATACTGCTATAAATACAGTTAGCTATAAAGTAGGTAATACTGAATATATACGCCAATGTATCGCTTCTAATCCAGATGACGTAGTTGCTATGCATATAAAAGCTAGTCGTCCAAAAGCAATAACGATGGAACTTGAATTGAAATTACTCAGACAGGCAAATGTAGTAGCATCCGGTAACCAACTTATTTATACCGGTAATGCAGAATTTGAAAAACATGGTAAAGGAGGAGTACATTTTGAAGGACGTATTGCTGTACAAATAAAAGGAGGAACAATAAAGGCTGAAGGGAAAAAACTTTATATTGAGAAAGCTACTGAAGTCACTTTATTATCTGATGTACGTACCAATTTTAAAAACAATACGTTCTCTGGTTACAACTACAAAATAAAATGTGAGAAAACAATTGAATTAGCATCAAAGAAAGATTTTAAGACTCTGAAGAAAAAACATATAGAAGACTATTCTCCACTTTTCTCCCGGGTAGGACTTTCGTTTGAGCATCACGCAAAGTTTGATCACCTACCAAACGATGAACGTTGGGCACGGGTAAAGAAAGGAGAATCTGATCCTGGATTAGATGCATTATTTTTCCAATATGCCCGCTATCTGTTGATCGCTTCTTCACGTCCTAATTCTCCTCTACCTGTAGCTTTACAAGGTTTTTTTAACGATAACCTCGCTTGCCATGGACTAACGATTATCATTTGGATATCAATACTGAACAAAATTATTGGATTGCTAATGTAGGTAATTTAGCAGAATGTCATCTCCCTCTTTTTGACTATATTAAAGATCTATCAATTCATGGTGCAAAAACAGCAAAAGATTTATATGGTTGTAAAGGATGGACTGCACATACTACAGCCAATCCATGGGGATATACAGCTGTATCAGGTAGTATTCTTTGGGGATTATTCCCGACTGCATCTTCTTGGCTTGCCTCTCATTTATGGACACAATATGATTACACACAAGATAAAGATTTTTTAAAGAATACCGCATATCCATTATTAAAAAGTAATGCTGAATTTCTATTAGATTATATGGTAATAGACCCACGAAATAACTATTTGGTAACAGGTCCTAGTATCTCGCCGGAAAACAGTTTTCGCCATCAAGGACAAGAATTTTGCGCATCTATGATGCCGACTTGCGACCGTGTACTGGCTTATGAGATATTCTCGGCATGCCTGCAATCTACGGAAATATTAAATGTCGATGCCTCATTTGCCGACAGCCTCCGTACCGCTATCAGCCAACTCCCTCCTTTCCGTATCAGCACAAACGGAGGAGTACAGGAATGGTTTGAAGATTACGAAGAAGCACATCCCAATCACCGTCACACCACACACTTATTATCCCTCTATCCTTATTCTCAGATTACCTTAAATAAAACACCCGAATTAGCAAAAGCTGCCCGAAAAACTATTGAAAGACGTTTAGCAGCCAAAGATTGGGAAGATACAGAATCCAGTCGTGCTAACAGGATTTGCTTTTATGCCCGATTAAAAGACTCTGAAAATGCTTATAATAGTGTAAAACAATTACTTGGAAAACTATCACGTGAAAACATGTTTACAGTTTCTCCCGCTGGTATTGCCGGAGCAGGTGAAGACATCTTCGCTTTTGACGGGAATACAGCCGGAGCAGCAGGCAAGGGAGCCGCCGCCTTCTATATTAATTGTCGGCATGATAAACCTCTTTCATATAATTTAAGATCGCCTGTTCGTTTTTCAAGGGGGTCTTCATTCCGAGCCCGCAGGCCGGAGCAACGATATCCACACCATTTTTCAGGCAGTGCTTTGTCAACTCGCGGATCTTTTCTGTATCACTAAATTCCAAACTGTAGGTGCTTATATTTCCC
>OGLG01001534.1_pt1 | contig 12823 bp, 14 predicted proteins | sample 1572621 | NCBI WGS metagenome assembly OGLG01 (sample SAMEA2581912, study PRJEB24529) | metagenome | biome: Human gut stool | place: China | collected 2011 | reverse complement strand
CGTGGCTGATGGCAATTGTATGCGGATCCGGCAATGCTGCAGCACTTGCTTTTAATGAAGTCATCACTCCCCACGCCGCTGATTTCGGCATGACAGTGGTTCAATTGGGTGCCGTTGCGCAAGTCGCTGCAGGACTCGGCAGAACGATTTCTCCTGTAGCCGGGGGCGTCATTGTTATCGCCAGTATTGCAGGCGTCAATCCGATCGACATCTGTAAGAGAACATTTATACCGGTCTGTGTAGCTCTGGTCGTGTTCACGATTGGTATGTATTTCTTCTAAAAAACTTTTCAACTGCTATGTCACAACTTCTGACAAGGTCGTCGACCTTGTCGGAAGTTGTCGTTACGGATGAAACAAATATTAAGCACCAGCCTCTCTGAGCCTTGGAGCAACTGAAGAGGCATTCAAGCTGAAAAGATGGAATGTTGCCGCTGTTTTGAAACACGGAAAGAGAAAACATGCAGGGTAAGGAATGAGTGGCCGCGGCTTTGATTTTTTGCTTGCTACGCTCCTGCATCTACTCCTGCACAAATCAGCTATTTTTAGTCACGTAGTCAGATATAAAAATAGCCTCGGAACCCGAATTAGAGGTTTTTTTGCGACTATTCGAAATATGGTTTGGTGCACGATACTGGTTTCGAACCAGTGACCCCTGCCGTGTGAAGGCAGTGCTCTACCCCTGAGCTAACCGTGCGCTCCAATGAAGCGAGATTCTACACGATTTTTTAATCCTTTTTCTTGTTCTCCTCGAGAGTCTTCTCAACCCCTAGATTTGCAAGGAAATCAGCGCGTTCATTACCTTCGATTCCATCGTGGCCTTTCACCCAAACCCAATCAATCTTATGCGGCTTTGATGCTTCGTAGAGTTTTTTCCAAAGCTCGGCATTTTTTACGGGTGAGCCGTCAGCCGTCTTCCAGCCTTTTTTAATCCAGCCGTAGATCCACGCTGTCATTCCTTGTTGAACATACTTACTATCAGTATGAAGAATTACTTTGCAAGGCTCTTTTAGGCGGCATAAAGCTTCTGTCGGAGCCGTCAATTCCATCTGGTTATTGGTTGTGCTCAAGGCTCCGCCGCAAAGCTCAAGGACATGGCCTTTATATTTCATCCATGCGCCCCATCCGCCGGGACCCGGGTTGCCTTTGCTGGCCCCGTCAGTCCAAATTTCTACTTCTTTCATCTCTAATCTGATCACATTGAATCGGTTTTATGCTCATTCGCTCTTAGGAGCAGGCCGGCGCCCCAAGAAGAAAAATTTCTTGTTCACGGCGCGCCCGACAAGCTTAAAGCCCGGCACTTCTTAAAATGCAGGAAACTTGCCCGATGCGCAGCCCTGCGGCCACCAACGATCGCCAGCCTTTTCAATCCAGGAGTCTTCCTTAATCTGAGCGGAAGAAAACGTGAGACCGTAGCATCCGAAAGCCCCTCTGTCTACATGAAATGAGAGCAAGTGAAGCCAGTCGCGAATTTGGAAAACCGACATAAACTGTTTGCCGGGAAGAAAAGTCTTCGCCCCGAAGCGCTGCATTTTAAAACGCAGCCCCCATAAGCTCATTAAATTAAATCCCGTCAGAATAACCCTTCCGCCCGGAATCAATATTCGGTATACCTCTCTCAACAAAGCGTGTGAATCCTCAGAGACCTCCAATGCATGAGGCATAACGACTAAATCTATGCTTTCACTCTCAAAAGGCATTGCTTCAAACAGCATCTGCAAGGGCGTCCTGTCATCCGTTTCTAAGAGCTGAGTCAAAGGCCGCAAAGTCGGCTCCGCGGCAACCTTAAGCCCGATCCGATTGTTCTTTAAAAAATCGATCCCGGTCGCCCCAAGCTGCACCGCGTTATATCCGAAACAATCGGATACCAATTTGTCGTATTGGTTCTGCTCCCACCGCAGGGCATATTGGCCCAGCGATGAAGAGTAAAATTTTTCGAGTGTTATTGTTTCGGCCATAACTGACTGACGTTGCGGACGATGATAATTGAAACACAATCGCATCGATCCGGAATGATTTTCCTTTAAATTGCCTAATAATTGTATCTTTATCCTGACTTCTGAGCACCACTCCGATGTTTTTGAAAACCTCTCTCCGTACCTTGGCTTTGTCTTTAGCATTAGCGCTTCCGTTGTCTCCTTACGCTTCCGAGCCTCCGGGCGAAATTGAAGAAATCGTGACCCCAGGTGCTGATGACGACGAAATCTATACGGTTTGGACACGCGTACGAGACGGCTTCAAGATCCCGAACATGGAGAATTCTGTCGTGGATGAAAACCTCGCTAAATACTCCAAACGTCCGGATTACTTACAACGCATGGCCAACCGCTCTCAGAAGTACCTTTACCACATCATTGAAGAAGTCACCGCACGCGGAATGCCGACCGAAATTGCCCTTCTGCCATTCGTGGAAAGTGCTTTTGTCACAAACGCTAAGTCTCGAGTAAAGGCTGCCGGTCTTTGGCAATTCATGCCGGCTACCGGTAAGCACTATGAACTCGACCAAACAATGTGGAAAGATGAGCGCTACGACGTACTGCAGAGTACGGCTGCCGCCCTCACCTACTTACAGAGACTGCACGACGAATTCGATGATTGGCCGCTTGCCTTTGCGGCATACAATTGGGGAGAAGGCAATGTACGACGCGCGATTAAGCGCAATCAATCATTAGGGCTTCCAACCGATTACATGTCGCTCAAGATGCCTGCAGAAACCCGGAACTACTACCCCAAGCTTCAGGCGATTAAGAATATCGTTCAGAATCCAAACGATTACGGCATCAAACTTCCTACGATCTACAACGAACCTTTTTTCGTTCAAATCTTTAAAGACCAAGATATCGACGTCAAACGTGCCGCAAAACTTGCCGGTATGAGTCATGAAGAATTCAGTACGCTCAATCCTTCTTTCAATCGTCCTGTTATTGTTGCTTCCCACAATCATTCGATGCTAATGCCGACAGATAAGCTCGACCAATTTATCGAAAACTTGGTCGCTTATCGCACCAGCGGAAAACCGCTCTCCAGCTGGACTACCTACCGAGTGCAGCCTGAGGATACCGTTGCTGCGATCGCGCGCAAGGCCCACATGACAGAAGCTGCGCTGCGAGAGGCCAACCAGATTCCCGCAGGCAGAAGAATCAAACCAGGATCCCTAGTTCTCGTCAGCAAGTCCAGCGGATTAGGAAACGCTGAGGATATTTCTTCCGATACGATTGATGCCTCTTTCGCTTTAGCGCAAGACTACCGCCGCGTGACTTATCGCGTACGCCGCGGAGACAACATGAGAAGCGTGGCACGCCGCCTGGGTGTCTCTCCGGCAACAATAATGAAGAGCAACGGCTTGCGTTCCCAACGGCTGCGCGTCGGTCAGACACTTCGAGTCAATGTGCCCATCGTCACTCGCCAGACAACGACCTCCCGCCCTACTACGACAAGGAGCACGCCCGATACACCAGTCGCCTCCACCAAGTTCTATGTGGTTAGAAAAGGCGATACGCTCTACAGCATCGCTAACCGCTACAGCATCACAGCTTCTGCATTGAGAAATGCCAACAACATTTCGGGCAATAATATTTCCGTCGGTCAGCGCCTGACCATCAATGCTTCCGGTACGCCGACCAAACGGCATGTAGTGCTGGAAGAGGTTCCGGAAAGAGTGCAGAAGCAGGTCAGCAAGCGTCCCTTAGCTAAAAAGAAAACCTACAAAGTCAGGAAAGGCGACACGCTTTTCTCTATTGCATCTTCAGCCAACATGTCGGTCAACCAATTGAAAAAGTTAAACGGCATCCGTAATAACAACCTCAAGGTCGGACAAACATTAAAACTGTCTCAATAAGTCCAATTCTTTCTTAATTGAAGCGCAGCGTGCTTTTTGGTCACTGCGCTTTTTTGCGTTTTCGCTATGGTTGATGACTTAATTCTGAATTACGTACTTTTCTGCACCTCCTTTAATTGTTTTTTGCAATTCGCACTGAATTCGGCAAGATTTGAACTTTTGTTCACAAAGTCGCTTAATATTCCATGAGTTTAGAAATTCCTCTGGAAGGACAAGGAAGAACAATGAGTTTGCTCAAAGACAAAAAAATCTTGCTAACGGGTGTGTTATCCAACCGTTCAATCGCCTATGGCATTGCCAAAGCCTGTCATCGTGAAGGCGCTCAGCTCGCTTTCACTTACCAGAATGAAAGATTCTTGGACCGTATTACAGGCTTTGCTAAAGAATTTGACAGCGAAATCGTCCTTCCGCTAGATGTGGCAGATGACGCTCAGATTTTTGCTCTAGCTGAGACTCTCAAGACAACATGGGGAGGCTTAGACGGTGTAGTTCACTCTATCGGTTTCGCTCCGCGCGAAGCCATTCAAGGAGACTTCTTGGAGGGCTTATCTCGGGATGCCTTCAAGACGGCTCTGGACATTTCCGCCTATTCTTTCCCGGCACTGATCAAAGCGCTTGTTCCTCTAATGGAGGGTCACCCTTCATCGGTGCTGACGCTCACTTATTTAGGCAGTGAGCGTGTTGTGCCGAACTACAACACCATGGGTGTCGCCAAGGCCGCTCTTGAAGCTTCTGTTCGCTATCTTGCCAACAGCCTCGGACCCAAAGGCATTCGGGCAAATGCAATTTCCTCCGGTCCGATCAAGACTCTAGCTGCAAGCGGTATCAAAGACTTCTCCAAAATCTTAAAGTACATGGAAACGGCTGCTCCACTCAGACGCACAGTCACAATTGATGAAGTCGGCAACACGGCAGCCTTCCTGCTCTCTGACTACGCTTCCGGCATTACGGGCGATAATGTATATGTTGACGCCGGCTTCCACGCCGTTGCCGTCCCTGATATTTTGGAATAAGGATTCAATATGCATTTTTGGGCTTTCATCGGAAGTCTTCTGCTTGCTTCCGGCGTTGCTATGGGCGCCTACGGTGCGCATGGGTTGCGGGCCATTGTGGATGTGCCTCGTTCCATCGAAGCCTTTGAATACGCTGTTCAGTACCAACTGATCAGTGCTTTGGGTTTCTTTGCGATCGCTTGGGCAACCAACCATTTCAAAGCCGGCTTGGTTAACTTGGCCGGTCTTCTGCTTCTAATCGGCTCGATCGGCTTTTCACTGAGCATTTACTTGCTGGTCCTTGCTCAGTGGAGACCGTGGCCCCTCGTCACCCCGATCTCCGGCGGATTTATGATCGCCGCGTGGATAGTTATGGCTCTGGCCTGCCTGACCTCTAAGCCGAAGCACAGCTCTTTCTATTAACTTGTTTTGTTCCTGAAGATCGATGCTCTCTTCTCTGCCTTATCCGCTTTTATTTGTGTCCGACTGCTCAGAGCGGCCGCCGCAAAAGTACATCGACAGGTATTTGAGCCCGGCGCTGCTGAAATACGCAGCTGATCATCCTCTGGAACAAAACGCTGTCCTCTGGAGCCGCTTGCTCCTTCTCTCCATTCCCTATCAGCAATATCCTGATGATCCCCCTTTGATGATTGTCTCGGATCGTTTTACCAAAAGTCTGACGCTCGGAGGAGATTCCTATCATTACTGCAGGACCGACTGGCAAGGAAACAATCTGGCATTGGTTGTCTCCGATCTTCCCGTTTTTCTGTCCTTTCGATCATTTGACTCCGTCAATGACCATCTGAAAGAAATTGCCAGACTTCGTTTCCCAGCGATTATTAACAATTGGATTGACCGTCAGGAGAACCCGGAACTCGCCTTTTACCAATACTGGACGCTGAGCGAATGCCTGAAGGACCGAAACGATCCCACGGTTCGAATCAAAATTGACGACGACGATTGTTTAACCGTCAGAGGCTCGAGCGTACTCCTGCGTGAGACCTTCCAATTTTGGACATCTGAAGATTGGATCTGTACGGTTCAGGGACCGGGCTTAACAAATTTACTATACGCAGTTCGAAAACCGGAAAAAACCCTTCAGCTGCTTGATGAAGCATTCGAAAAATTTGGTACGGAGTAAAGAGTAGACAATGACAAAAGAATTCAGCACCGTCGGAGTTTTCGGAAAACGAGACTCTCTCGATTATGAACCTCTGCGCATTATTGCCGAGCTTCTTATTAAATCCGGACGCCAAGTTCTGTTGGAGAAAAAGCCGGCGGAAGCACTTTCGCTCGGAGAAGGTTACACCCGTGACGAAATTGGCAAAAAATCCGACCTCATTATCATTTACGGCGGCGACGGAACTTTCTTAGGCGTTTCCCCCGCATGGCGCACTACGATGTACCCTTCATCGGTATTAACGCCGGTCGTCTCGGTTTTGTGACCGACATTCCGTCAGACAAAATGGTCGAAGAAATTTCCGAAATCCTGAGCGGCCACTATTACACCGACACCCGGTGCCTCCTTGAAGGAATTCAGATTCGCGACGGCAAAGAGATTTACCGCAATGTCGCAGTCAACGAAATCTGCGTTTCCCGAGGCAACTCCGGCGGCATGATTGAAGTGTCGGTCTCGGTTAATAAACTTCCGATGAGCCGCCAAAGAGCAGACGGTTTAATTGTTTCCACGCCGACCGGTTCGACGGCATATGCACTAAGCGTCGGCGGTCCGATGATTTATCCCTCGGTTGCTTGCACACTTCTCATTCCGGTTGCGCCGCATTCCTTAGCGAATCGTCCGATCGTGATTCCGGAGAACTCTCTGATCGAAATTACCGTGACAGATATGAGAGATGCCACTCTTTATTTCGATATGCAGGATAATTCCGAGGTTTTAGTAGGTGATATCATTAAGGCCTCCCCCTACCCGCATCGCGTTAAAATTCTCCATCCAAGTCGACACAACTACTTCGATACGTTGTGCAAAAAGTTACATTGGAACTACCTTCCCACGGACCGATAATCTCTCATGCTCTGTTCACTGAACATTCGCGACTTTGTCATCGTTGACAAACTTGATTTGGAATTTTCAGACGGTTTTACTGCACTGACCGGTGAGACCGGCGCAGGCAAATCGATCCTTATTGACGCACTTCAGCTCCTTTTCGGCGCTCGCTCCGATCCGGAAGTTATTCGCTCCGGCGCCCAGAAGTCTGACCTTACGGCCAGCTTTACGATCAACGACAAGATCAAAGCCTGGCTTGAAGAGCGAGAGCTTTCCGGCCTCAACGGAGAGCTGGTTTTAAGAAGAACTTTGGACATCAAAGGCCGAAGCCGTTCTTGGATCAACGGCACAACCTGCTCTTTGTCTCAGTTAAAAGAACTCAGCCATATGCTGGTTGTGGTTCATGGTCAGCATGCCCACCAATCTCTGCTTCGCAAAGGCTCTCAGCTTGAAATGCTGGATGCTTACTCCGGTTTGCGTCCTCAGGTTGATGCGGTTCGTTCCGCCTGGACGCAATGGCGCGAAGCACAAAAAACGTTGGAAGAGGCTCGTGAAAGACAGGCCTTCAATCAGGCTGAGCTTGAACGCATGAAATGGTTCTTGGAAGACATGAAGGAGCTTTCTCCGGTTAAAGGAGAATGGGCTCGTATCAACGAAGAACACACACGTCTTTCTCGTTACAACGACATAATTGATTCCTGTCAGAAGGCTCGTGAGGCCCTCACGGAAGCAGACTACAGTGCATTAGAGCTGGTCGACTCTGCCATCAGTGCGATCGGCGACGTGTCGGACGTCGATGCGAAACTCGAGAAGATCTACACGCAGCTCAACGATGCACGTGAAATCATTGACTCTGCCTCCGATGATGTCGAACACTATTTAGACCGCACGGATTTTGACGAAGGCCGTTTCGAAGAACTCGATCAAAGAATCAACCTTTATCTCGAATTGGCTCGCAAATATCATGTCGAGCCGGAAGAGCTTTACGCAGAGATGCAGAAAGTCTCCGAGAAGGCAGCTGAGATGGAAGGGCTGAGTGATCTGACGGCGCTCTTTAATAAAGCGCACAAGGCAAAGACGCAGTACGACAAACTTGCCGGAGAACTCTCGAAAGAGCGAAAAAAAGGCGCGTTGAAGATGCAGAAGAGCATCACAGACGTCATGCAGACTCTGGCGATGGCCGGCGGTTCTTTTGAAGTTGCGGTGACACCTGCCGAAGCACCTTCTTCTGTAGGTATTGATCACTGTGAATTTTTGGTTGCAGGCCACGCCGGCGTTCCTCGCCGGTCTCTATCCAAGGTTGCGTCCGGCGGTGAACTGGCTCGTATCAGTCTTGCGATCGCCGTAACCGACACAATGACTGCTACCGTCGATACGTTGATCTTTGACGAAGTGGATTCCGGCATAGGGGGCGCCGTTGCAGAAACAGTCGGTCGTCTTCTTGCTCAGCTCGGCGAACACCAGCAAGTTCTCTGCGTTACTCACCTTCCCCAAGTCGCTAGCTGCGCCTCTCAACACTTCAAGATTGAGAAAAAATCGACAGGAGAAGGCGAGGCGCCGGTTTCCAATGTTTATCCGCTTACCGATGACCAGAGAGTCCAAGAAATCGCCCGCATGCTCGGCGGCCTGACGATCACTCAGAAAACTCTAGATCACGCTAGGGAGATGCTTCGGCGCTAATCACTCAGAAAAAGAAAGGATCCAAAACTGCGGATCCTTTCTTTTTTGCCATAGTGAAAACCGTTGTCTGTTACTTCTGTTCTGCCTTGTGTTTTCTGCATTCCGGGCAAACGCCGTAAAGTGCCATCGAGTGATCCACCAGCTCATAGCCGTGTTTCGCTGCAACTTCGGCTTGGCGTTTTTCGACTTCTTCATCGACAAATTCGACGACCTTGCCGCACATCACGCAAATCAGATGATCATGGTGGTGTCCGTCGTCCAGCTCAAAAACTGCTGTGCCGTGTTCAAAATTTCTGCGTGTCAGAATCCCGGCAGAAGCAAACTGGGCCAAGACGCGGTAAACCGTGGCTAATCCGACGTCTTCTCCCACGTTGACGAGCTCTTTATAAACTTCTTCAGCGCTCAGATGACGGTCTTCTCCGGCTTTAGCTCGCTCCTGAAAAATTTCGAGAATCTTGAGACGAGGCCCTGTAGCTTTTAAGCCGAGGTTTTTTAAATTTTTGGCATTTTCTTGTTGTGTATCTGGCATGTTTTATTCCAACCTCGAGATTTACAAGTTCGATGGTTCTTAGATTTATTCTTATCGATTATCATACAGGCTTGATAATATTTCTACACCCTCTTTCCGGAAATGAAACGGTTTATTTTTTGCGCTCTTATCCCTTTAACACTTTTATCGGGCTGCTCATCCGTTGGAGACCATATCCCCGGATGGCTCAAGCCTTATACCCCTGATGTTCATCAGGGCAACGTCGTTACCTCCGAAATGGTCGACGCGCTCCATGAAGGCATGACTAAAAACCAGGTTATCTTCCTGCTAGGCACTCCTGCGCTGCGTAACTTGTTCCATAAAGAACAGTGGAATTACGTTTACTTCCTTAAACCTCGTTTCGGAGAAACAAGCATTCGTAAGCTTGAAATTACTTTCGACGAGGATGGACGTGTAGAAAGTTTCAAATCCGACAGGATGCCGGATGAAACAAATGCCGACTTAGCGATCCTCGGTGAACGCGCCAGAGAAAGCACCCTGAAGCGTCAGGGAGAACTGGAAAAAGAAAAACAGGAAGCTCCGGTTACGGATGGAACTCAGCAACCTACAGAAACCGAGCAGGCTAAAGAAGAGACCGCTGAAACCCCGGCCGCACAGTAATCGGGAGCCCATACCAAACGCAGCTCACGGCACCGAAAAACGGTGCCGTTTATTTTTGTGAGATCTTAATCGGTCGGATTATCGGCAATTTTAGAGTACATTTAATAGTTAACTGCGGAGCGCCCCCGACGGTATGTGAAGAAATCTGCCTTCTTGCTGTCATGAGTGTTCCCGTTCCTAACTACAAATCAAACATCGGAGTATTTATGGTCAAAATCGCAGTCGCCGGCGCCAAAGGACACATGGGCAAAATGATTATTGATGCCGTTTGGAACACCGAAGGGGCCGAACTTGTCGCAGCACTCGCGCACAAAGGAACCGACAAATGGGAAGCCGATGAAGATGCCGGCGCCTCTTTGGGCTACAACACGGGCGTCAAAATTACGGACGACTACAATGTGCTTCGTACCTGCAGTGCACAAGTACTGATCGACTTTACTCGACCGGAAGGAACTAAGGAATTTTTGAAGATCTGTGCAGATGTCGGTATTGGTATGGTGATCGGAACGACTGGATTAGATGCGGAAGGCAAGGCTGCGATTGAAGAGTCAGCCAAAGTCATCCCTATTGTGTTCTCACCGAACATGAGCGCCGGTGTAAACGTTACCTACAAACTCCTCGAACTCGCCGCCAAATTGCTCAAAGACTATGACGCGGAAATCTTTGAAATGCATCATAGTCGTAAAGTGGATGCGCCCAGCGGAACCGCCATCGCCATGGGCAAAGCAATTGCCGAGGCTCGCGGACAAAAATTAGAAGACGTTGCCGTATGGGCTCGTGAGGGTCACACCGGTCCGAGAATCCCAGGTTCCATCGGTTTTGCCGCTCTGCGAGGCGGAGACGTGGTCGGAGACCATCAGGTAACTTTTGCCGGAAACGGAGAACGAATTGTGATTTCTCACTTGTCGAGCTCCCGTGCCGGCTATGCACAAGGCGCTGTCAAAGCCGCGATCTGGGAAGCAGGTAAAAAGCCGGGACTTTATTCCATGAGCGACGTTCTCAGTCTGTAACTTATGAACCGAGAAGAAGCTTTCAAAATTCTAGAGGCCAGAATCCTTGAGCTTCTGAGTCGCATCAGCCATCTTGAGGAGGAGAACGCACGTCTCCAAAAAGACCTCTCCTCGAAGGCTGCTCAGCTGCAGGCTGCGCAAGCAAAGGTCAATATTGCCGCCGAACAGCTCCATGTCGAACTCGAACGTCTTAAAGCCATTAAAGACCGATACCGGAACCCCTGATTTCTATGCTTTACACGATAGCGATTCAAAATTTAAGGCTACAAGTCTCCGTGCCGGACTCCACTGACACGGCGGCTCTCGATAAGGTCGTCCGAGAATTCAATGATCATCTCATGACATTTAACGGCGGCAGATCAGTGGAGCTGTTCGAAAGTAAGGAAGTGAAGCTTTTGATTTTTACGCTTATCTCTTTCATTCTCGGAATGCAAAAGAAGCAGGAACAAACGCACGAGACGGCAGCAGCTCTGGCAAAAGAGAATGAAAAAGTAAACATTCGTGACGACCAGGAAACCCTCGAGAAGATCAAAAAACTAATTTCCCTTTGCGACAGAGGACTTACGAAACATCCGTGATTTTGACAGAACCCGAATAGCGCAATTAGCTTTAATACGGACTTTAAAAATTTTTCGAGAAGGCTACAATACAAATCGTCCCCTGCGAAATTCGAGCATCGGCTGTTGTTCTTTGAACCAATACTCTAGTTTCGGGGGCTGTTTGTCAGCCATTAAGTTGAGCGGCACGCGTTGCTGCTCCTTGTGCCTGGCATAGGCCTCCACCCTGAACCCTCGGTTCAGGACTCAAGCCGGACGGTTTCGGCGGGAGACACAAAAACGCTCTCGGACTTCGAGAGCTTTTTTGTGCCCGAAAAACGCCGCTCTCCTCAGTAGCAACAAATCAAAACTAAAAAATTCAATACATTAACTTTAGTCTTACAATACCCGCAATATTGTCTTAAATGTCTCAAAAGACGAAACAAAACCATTGAGACTCAACCCTAACTTAAGAAGAAAAGAATTATGTCTTTTACGATCAAGCTAGCCGGGACCCCTTATGAATTCCAGGCTGAAGCCTCCGAAACTATCCTACAAGCCGGAGATAAAGCCGGTTTTCTGCTGCCGAGTGCCTGCCGCAGCGGAGCCTGTGGGGCCTGTAAAGCTCAAGTCCTTTCCGGCACCGTGGCACTAGGCCCGCATGAGCCGTTTGCGCTGACTGAAGCTGACCAAAAGCTCGGACTAACTCTGCTTTGCAGTGCCAAGGCAACATCCGACTGCGAAATTAAAGTCCGAGACGTCAAACTCGCTCAAAAGAAACCCGAAGGCGTTCAAGCTGAAATCGTTGAAAAAACGCTGCTTGATCCGTCCATCATGCGCTTAGTTTTGAAGCGTGCTGACGGCGCCCTCTTTGAATTCAAGGCCGGCCAGACCTATGCCGTAGAACTCCCCGGCAATCAGAAGCGCTATTACTCCGTGGCCAGCTCTCAGAACCAGAAAGAGACCGTCGAATTCCTGATTCGTAAAGTCACGAACGGCATGTTCACCGGCATGCTCTTCTCCGACATGATTCGCGTCGGCGACAAGATGCGCCTCAAAGGACCGGAAGGCACCAGCACTTTCCAGACACCGAAAGGCCGTAAAGCCGTCTTCCTAGCTACCGGAACCGGCATTGCTTCCGTCAAGAGCATCGTTTCTACACTGGTAGAGAACAACGACCTCGAAGGCCGTGAGCTCTTCATTTATTGGGGTGTTCGCACTTCTCAGGAACTCGTTGTCGGAGAAATCTTCGAAGAATGGGCTGCCGCTCATCCGCAGATTCATTACACCGGAGTGGTTTCTCGCGAAGACACCTGGCCCGGCGCCAAAGGTCACGTTCAGACATTTGCCGCTGCCGACAACGGCGATATGACCGACATGGATGCTTACCTCTGCGGCAGCAACTCCATGATTAAAGCCGCAGTGAACTATTTAACAGCTCGCTGCGGCCTTCGTGAAGATCACATCTTCATGGACAACTTCGGTTTCTAATCTTTCCGACGGCAGGCCCAAATCCAAAGGCCTGCCCCGATAATAATCATCGGAAGCGAAAGCCATTGGCCTCTGGAAAGATCCAGGGCCTGTAAGCCAAGATAGCTGTCAGGCTCGCGGAA
>OGLG01001533.1_pt1 | contig 12836 bp, 9 predicted proteins | sample 1572621 | NCBI WGS metagenome assembly OGLG01 (sample SAMEA2581912, study PRJEB24529) | metagenome | biome: Human gut stool | place: China | collected 2011 | reverse complement strand
TTTTATAGGTCGTAAAGACATCTTCATGGTATTTCCCGACCGGGTAGCTGACATCGTCAAACAGCTCACGCCGGTAGACTTTTGCCCATGCAGTCGTACCGATTTCAGAGCCGAGCAGAAACTTCTGCATCTGCTGTATCGGGTCATCATAGACATTGACCTTTGCGATATCATCAGGCAAAGGGACCTCTGCCCACTGCGCATCTGCTTCACGGCGCACATTAGAAAATGCGATAAAATCAGCTTGATAATGTTCTGCCAGCTCCAATGCCGTGCTGATAAAGCCCGGAGCAAGCATGTCGTCACTGTCAACAAAGGTGATAAAATCGCCTTTTGCAGCTTCGATTCCGGTGTTCCGTGCCGCCGACAGCCCAGCGTTTTCCTGATGGATGACCTTCACACAGCTGTATTCTGCTGCATACCGGTCACACAGTGTGCCACTGTTATCCGTAGAGCCATCGTCTATCAGAATGACTTCCATATCGCTGATGTTCTGTGCCAAAATGGACCTCATACAGTCAGCCAGATATTTTGACACATTATAAACAGGGACAACAACGCTAACCATATTTATCCATCTCCTTTATGCCCAGAAAGGCAAATATGCATATTGTGCCGTTGAAGCCGCTTTCAAAAATAGAACTATCATTCCTGCAACTACTCCCGTTGTATATATACTTTTTGTTGCTCCACTCCAAAGCCCACAGGATTTGGAAAATAATAATATAAGGAATGGTTGAAAAAGCATTGACAAACGCTGTGCGCCATCAAACGACAATCCTATAATATTAATGCTGACATAACACAGTGAAAAAAGCATGACTTCAAAATCTATGTGATGCTCCTTTTTACTCCAATCCAATCGGAACGCAGAGAGTAAAATAATTGCAAGCACAATAACCCAAACAATAACAATACCGTTTGCCTCATTGATTTTCCATCGTCCATTACCATACCGCACTGCATAAATGGGAAACCATCGAAGAATAATTGGAAGAAATGCGGCTCCGACAACTCCAACCACCATCATTACTATGGTACTGATGATAATAGACTTTCTTCCCGCTGGTATTTTTTCGAAGATAACCGCCAAAAAAAAGACACAACAAGATACATGAAATGTGCAAGCGAGAAGCACGCCAATGACAAATCTTTTCCAATTTCCTTTTTTTAATTCTACCCACGCAATGCAGCAAAGACCAACACCAATTCCCTGCCGCAAAACATTAATTGAGAGAAGATATGAACCAACAGCCAAAAACGAAAAGACCGAAACAATCACGTTGCCTTCTATATAAGTGCTTGCTAATTTGTAGATGCCGTATACAAAAATACCAGCGCACAACGCTATGAAGAGTTGTGTGGAGACCATTAAATCGCCACAAATTTTTTCAAGAATCATAAATCCTTTTTCTGTGGTAAAAAAATGATGATCCCATTCACCTTTAATGAGGCCTTCCCAACTCATCTCTCGAACCGCCTCATAGTATTTTATGTAACTGACAGTATCTACTCCAACCGTTTTATTTCGCAGGGCTGACAACAAAAAAATAGCCAGAAAAGACATAAACACGAAGAAATTCGAGCATTCGCTTTTCACATTTCCAACAGTGTATAGCACTGTTCCTTTTTTTGTTACACACCAAAGTAACAATATATAAACAATAAGAATTACGTACGCACTCATACTGGTGTTTTAACGCCTTTCTGTTTTTTTGCGTTTTTTAAATAAACCTCTTCGATTTTCTCAAAGCACTGATTCAGCTCATACGTCTCGCAGACAAACTTCCGTCCGGCTTGGCCAAACTCATGCCGCTTATCTGCATCCATATACATTTCAAACATGGCCTGTGCCAGCTCCTGCGGGTGCTTGCGCGGGACCACAACGCTGGTTTTTCCCGGCACAGTTGCTTCCATCAGTCCCGGAATATCACTGATGATAACAGGCGTACAGCACGCCTGCGCCTCAACCGCCGAAACGCCAAACGACTCCGACTCCGACGGGAGTATACCACAATCCATGCTCGCCCATGCAAGAGCCGCCTGTTCCTGCGGAATGAACCCTATCCAATTTGTGATATTCTCGATGCCAAGCTCTTTTGCAAGGGCTTTATATTCGTTTTCCTGCGGTCCCTTTCCTGCGATTCGGAGCTGTACCGGCACTTCCGGGTGCTGCTTTTTCAGCAATGCAGTTGCCCGGAGCAATGTTGCAATGCCATATTTGTCCGAAAGCGATTTCACTGTACCGATGACATAATCCCGGCCGTTCTTGGTGTTGACAGCATCATACCTTTTCCCCGGTGTCTTATCCGGTGAAAACAACTCACAGTCCACGCCAAACGGTGTGATAGTAAATGGTTTTCGGGTATACTGAGATGCTTCTTTTGCCATTGCCTTACTTGTGGAGAGAAGATAAGCTGCTCTGTTCAGGCTGAACTGGAGCATCATCCGGTGAAGGATACTCTTCTTGGGAAAATCGTATACATCCGACCCCCACACGGACAGATAGTAAGGCGGAAGACCGGCCAGTGCGGCAACGGTTCCATAGCTGGTTGCATAGTGTGCATTGATCACATCCGGCTTTATTTCATTTACGATTTCGTGAACTTTTCTTGCCTGAAACAGATATTTGAGCTTTTGCGCGTCACTTCCGCGCACGCCTGCACCGCTGTTGATATAATGAACTGTGCAGCCCTCTATTTCACCTTCTGTAAAAGAGATCGCATCGACCTGGTGCCCACGATTCCGGAACCAGTGGCACCATTTTTGGGTATGATAATTATTTGCGGGCGCAATAAAACATATTTTCATGGGTTTGATTCCTCAGTTTTTACAGAGTCCGAACCAGCACATCTGCAATTCTCTCACACGCATGACCGTCGCCATACGGGTTGCTTGCTTTGCTCATTGCATCATACTCTTCTTTGTCGGAAAGCAGACGACTGAATTCGTTATAAATGGTTTTTTCTTCGGTGCCGACCAGTTTCAAGGTTCCCGCTGCAATGCCTTCTGGACGTTCCGTCGTGTCACGCATAACGAGAACCGGCTTGCCGAGAGACGGCGCCTCCTCCTGAATTCCACCAGAGTCAGTGAGAATCAGGTAACTACGGCTCAGGAAGTTATGGAAATCCAAAACATCCAGTGGTTCGATAATGTGGATGCGGTCATCGCCACCAAGGAACTCATCTGCAATTTCACGCACAACCGGGTTCATGTGGATTGGATAAACTGCCTTCACATCCGGATGCTCATCCATCACATGGCGAATTGCCTTGAACATATGACGCATCGGCTCTCCAAGGTTTTCGCGGCGATGTGCAGTAATCATAATCAGACGGCTACCCTTTGCCCATTCCAGCTCAGGGTGAGAGTAGCTCTCACGCACAGTGGTTTTCAGCGCATCAATTGCCGTATTACCGGTAACATAGATGCTATCCGGATTTTTGCCTTCCTTCAGCAGATTCTGTTTAGAAAGTTCAGTGGGGGCAAAGTTAAACTTGCTGATGATGGAAACAGCCTGACGGTTGAATTCTTCCGGGTACGGGCTATAAATATTGTAAGTACGCAGACCAGCCTCAACGTGACCAACAGGAATCTGCAAATAGAAGCAGGCCAACGCAGTCACAAAAGTCGTAGAAGTGTCGCCGTGAACCAGAACGACATCAGGTTTTTCTTTTTCCAAAACTTCCTTGATGCGATTCAAAATATTGGTAGTTACATCGAACAGAGTCTGCTTGTCCTTCATAATAGACAGATCGTAGTCAGGCGTGACATCAAAGGCTTCAAGAACCATATCAAGCATTTGGCGGTGCTGTCCTGTCACACATACCACGGTCTGCAGTTCTTTCCGCTTCTTCAGCTCATTGACAAGCGGGCACATTTTGATTGCTTCCGGTCTGGTACCGAAAACGAGCATTACTTTTTTCATAATATATAGTCTCCAAAAGAAAAGGCTGTGCAGAATTTGATCTGCCCTTTCTGCACAGCACTTCTCATCATATTTTAAATGTGATACACGCCCGGCAGATCAATGATATTATGGCAATCCAGGACTACCTTGCCAGACAGCTTGTCCACATTCTCGCGGATTTCGGTGTGCTTAACCATGACGACAACCATATCAACATCTGCAAGGAAAGTGTCTAGATCATGATACTGATTCTTGACCACATCCTTTGTAATAAACGGGTCGTAAACCTTCAAACCGGTTGCCAAATGGCGTTCCTGGCTCTCCAGCAACTGCAGCGTGGGGGACTCACGCATATCATCCACATTCTCTTTGTAGGTCAAGCCATAGAGACCAACGCGGCTCACATCCGTAAGACCCTTTTCCTTCATGATCTCATAGATACGGTTCAGCACGAAGTCCGGCATACCGTCATTGGTCTTCATGGACTCGTCAATGACCTTTGCCAGAGACGGATAGTCACCAACAAGGAACCAAGGATCAACGCTGATGCAGTGACCACCAACACCGGGACCCGGCTGCAGGATGTTTACGCGAGGATGCATATTGCAAATCTTGATGATCTCATAGACATCCATATTGTCGTGACGGCAGATTTTTGCCAGTTCGTTTGCAAAGGCGATGTTGACCGCACGGAAGGTATTCTCAACAACCTTAGTCATCTCTGCAGTACGGATATCTGTCACAACAATCTCGCCCTGGCAGAAAGAAGAATACAGAGTCTTCACCTTCTCACCAATCGCCTTATCATCAGCACCAATCGTGCGGTTATTGTGCAGCAGCTCGTAAACCATGTTGCCGGGGATGATACGCTCCGGAGCATGGACGAGATTGATATCCTCACCAATCTTGAAACCATTCTCTTCAATCACCGGGCGAACATACTTGTCGATGGTTCCCGGAGAAACAGTGGACTCGATAACCACGGTAGCCCCCTTCGGGCAGACACGCATAACGTCTTTAACAGCCTCAACAACGTAGCAGGCATCAACCTTCTTGCTGAACTTATCATACGGTGTAGGAACAGACACGATGTAAGTATCGGTGACCTGATATTCGGTAGTAAACTTGATACCGGCATTCAAAGCATTCTGGAACAGTTCATCCAGTCCCTTTTCCTTGAAAGTGGTTTTACCTGCATTCAAGGTAGCAACCAGCTCCTTATTATAGTCAGTACCGATAACCTCTACGCCGTGAGATGCCATCATCAAAGCAGTAGGCAAACCAATGTAACCCAGACCAATTACGTTAACCATTATTCTTTCCTCCGTCATTAGTTCAGCAATTCGTGCAACCGCTTTTCAAAAGCAATCGCAATCTGTTGCCGCGAATATTTTTCATGCATCAATTTTCTTGCTTCAGTGCGATGCTCACTGTATTTAGAATAGTTCTCGACCATTTCATCGAAAACTCCCGCAAGCTGTTCCGTATGATCCGGAGAGACACATCTGCCCATCTCCGATTCGTTTACAATGTCACAAGAGTCACCTTCTGCGACAAGCAACACAGGACAACCAATTCCGAGTGCTTCATACACCTTTGTTGGAATGCTGTCCTTCATATTAGAGTTCTTCAAAGGGATAAAACTCATCTTCGCATATGACAGAAGCGTAAACACCTTCTCATGCGGAAGCACTCCGCAGAAACGGACATTATCAAGCCCGCGCTCCTTTGCCTGCTGCTCCAGCACATCCTTTTCTGCGCCTTTACCAAAGAGCAAGAACTGGACTTCCTTATGCTTTGATTGCTCTGCCATATCCAACAGTGCTCCTAAGCCCTGCGCTAAGCCAATATTACCAACATAAACGCAGGTAAACTTCTTATCGAGTTCATATTGAGCAATCAAATCATTATCAATGGTACTGTTCTCAACACTCTCGTCAAAACCATTGCCGACAAGTTTCACCTTGTCCACATGAGCCTCTCCACCCTTAGCACCGCCAACTGAAATCACATGACCTTTGATTTTTTCAACTTTGCCAGGGGAAACGGTAGTCACCCAATCCGCATGCTTGTACATGAAGCGAGTAATCGTTCTGAACACTTTGCAATAGATGCTACCCTCTGTAAAGCTGCCCATTTCAAGTGCCACGTCCGGCCAGATATCGCGCACATCATATACCAGTTTTGCACCCTTACACTTTGCGATAATCCATCCGGGAATGCTTACCAGTGGAGGTGGCGAAGTCGTGATAACCACATCTACCTTGCCCGCCTTCATAGCAGTAAAAATGGATGTGATGCCAAAACTGAGGTTGTTAAGCATTCGCATTACTGTTGTTTTCTTTTTCATGCGAATTGCCGGAGAATAGAGAATTTTCTCTCTTCGTGGCTCAATTTTTCCATTTCCCTTATTCGTGGAACTTGCTATCACCACAACCTCATCGCCTTGGTCGATGAAGGCATCGGCCATGGTGCGCATTCTATATGAACACGCCTGAGCTGTGGGATAGTATTCATCTGTGTGAATCAAAATCCTCATATATGTACAACCTCTTCTTTTCTGTCTTCCTCAAATAAACTTGTGCGCTTCACGCGCGTGTTATGTAGACTGCGGTGTGTACACCACAACTACTATTGGCCTATGACTATGTGTACACATCGCCTCTATCGGTGATTTTCAACCCCTTTGCTATGGAAAGACCTTTGTTTATTCCTGATGTCACGTTCTCGAAAAATCATTGTAGCATCAACACTTTTCTGTGTTTTCTACGTTCATATCATCTCGGTGGACTCTGGCATAAACTCAACCTGCTGTAACAACCATCTGTGAGCCTTATTTCCGGCTCATCGTCCCGCAACAGTAACCGCTTCGTTTATGCCCGACTCCACAGAACCCATAAATATGCCGTAGTATCAATACTTTTCGATGTTTTTCTCATTCTTTCCGCTTCTGTGAACTCTGGTATAAACATCTCTTTACCGTAGCGTCCTAATGAGCAGCACATTCTTATCTTCAAGACCGATTTCAGTCTCAGATGATATTTTCATCGTCCTGCAAGGCTCGCAGAATGATATTGTCATCGAAAGACCTATGTTTATGCCTGATGTCACTTTTCTCGGATTTTCGCTCGCTTTTTGTCTATATTGCTATAAAGCCAAGCAGTCCAGCCGTTATTTTTTGCCACTCATGGCAGTCGTCTGCCCCTCGCTGACACCCTCGGTGGACTCTGGCATAAACAGGATCTTCACGGTTGCCAGCATAATTTTCAGATCCTCGATCAGGCTGGGATGGGCAATATACATCAAATCCATCTGCAGCTTATCGTAGGGGGTGGTGTTATACTTGCCATACACCTGCGCATAACCGGTCAAACCAGCCTTTGCCTGAAGCCGCAGCGCAAACTCCGGCATTTCCTCGCAGTACTGCGCAGCGATCTCCGGGCGCTCCGGGCGGGGGCCAACAACAGACAGATCACCCTTCAGGATGTTCAGCAACTGAGGCAGCTCGTCCAGACGGCAGGCGCGGATAATGTGACCGACCTTTGTAATACGGTCATCCTTGTCGCCGGTAGAAAGACGTGCCACGCCATCCTTTTCTGCATCCACGCGCATGGAGCGGAACTTCAAAATCTCAAACTGCTTGCCGTCCTTGGTCAGACGCACCTGCTTATAGAAGGCGGGGCCACCATCGGATTTGACCGCAATGGCTGTGATCAGGAGCAGCGGGCTCAAGATGATCAGTGCCAGCAGTGAGATCACAATGTCCATTGCGCGCTTGATGAACAAGAACTCCGGGCTTGCCATGTAACGACCGACACGCAGCATCGGCAGATGGAACATATGCATCGGCCAAGCGCCACTCATAATAACGTCGCCAACGCGGGGAATGACGAACATATTGATGCCCTTCCCTACGCAGTGCTTCAGGATAATATTTCGCTCATGGCTGTGGACGCCGCTGACAAAAACAGTCTCCATGCCATCCAGAATGCTCAGGTCTGCCAAGCACTCCGACACGCTCAGGGTAACCTGCACGTCGTATTTCTGGCTCAGGCCATACTCGTTGATGAGCTTTTCCATACCGTGTCGCACATCGTAGACCACCGCGGTCTTCTGCGGCGGGAAGGTCTTGTAGTACCATTTATGTGCGCAGGATGCCCAGATCGCGGCCATCACCAGCTGTCCCACGATTGCCGCAATACCCGGCAACAGGTTGCAGAGCTTTGCGGACATCAAGCAGATCACGATGTACAAAATACCATCGGTTGCCATAGCGCCAAGGATCTGGCCATACACAAGCTCTGAGACCCGCTGCATCGACATCCAGAACGCATCGTAGATTTTACCGAGTACAATGTACAGGATAAAAAACAGGCCTAAAATCGCAAAATGACCCTTCCATGCCAGATTTGCATAGGTCTGGTGCGAGTAGTACAGGAACCAGCAGGCCGCAAACGGCAGCTCGATCATCAGAACATTCAGGATCTTCACGACCCTCAACATCACATCATGCTGAAACTTTGACATAATCCTCTCCAATAACTCCTTTAGATTTTCTTTTTACGACTCACGTAACTTCTCCGACCCAAATTGCAGCAAGTGCTTTGGATCGCGCTATCAACTACACAAACCGATATCTTCCCCCGTTTTGTGGTTAGCTGAAACATTCAGTTTTTCGCTTTCCCTATGAGGTCCTTGTGCCAACTCCAACCGGCGCGGTCTCGAATCCGCTTTCTCCCACCGCATCCCGATCTCATCAAGCTTTGCAATACGCTCCTCTGTCAGCACAGCGCAGCTTTTTTCAGGATTCTGGCGGGTATACCGCTGCCGCTTGACCCAAGTTCCGAGGTTGTAACCGCCCGGTGACACATATTCTGCCGGGACGTTCAGATTGCCGTGGGCATCAAAGTAGCACTTCGCCTCCTGATACCCTTCGTTCCACTGGCGGTCATTGCGGTTGCCCCAGTACATCCCGATTCTGTTGAGCCGCTCGACTTGTTCGTCCGTCAGTTTTCCTTTCGGGTACGCCCATTGCTGGCTTGCAACCCACTGTCCCAGTCGTTCACCAGCCGCTGTCACATAGGAGCGCGGAATATTCAGGTTGCCGTTTTCCTCATAGTAGGCGGCAGCCAGCGCATAAGCCTTTTCCCATTTGGTATCGAAAATGTTCCACACCATGCCGATCTCATCAAGCTGTGCGATGCGTTCTTCCTTTAAGCGTCCGTTCAGCTTCTGCTGCCGAGTCTTGATGATCCACTGTCCCAAGGGATAGCCGTCCGGGTCGGTGTATTTGCCGGGCACCATCAGGTTCCCATAGGTGTCGTGGTATTTCTTTGCAACCTCAAATCCATGCTGCCACGCAATTTCCTTCCGGTTGCCCCAGACCATCCCGATGCTGTCCAGCCGTGCGATCTGCTGCTCGGTCAGATTGCCTTGAATTTGTCCCTCACGCACCCGGCGCTGGGTGACCAGCCACACCCCAAGGCTCAGACCGCCGGGCGTCGTATACAGTTTCGGGACATTCAGGTTGCCATGCTCTGCGTAGTAGATGCTTGCTTCGGAGAAGTAGTGCTCCCAACTGGACGAAAGGCTCGCCTGAAGTTGCTCAAACAGCACCCGGCAGTCATGCACCTGCTCGATGACCTCGAACCGCTCGGTCACGATCTTATCGCCCTCGCCGTTGGCATACAGACGATGGACTGCTTCCTGCATCTCGCTTTGCAGACCGGAAATGCTGGTCAAGCCCTCGAAGTTGTTGACTACATCCAGAATTAGCGGGGCTGCGGTATCTCCAGCAGTTAGAGCGCGTCCGATCTGCTGCTTGTAGATGATGGGCGAAATGGTAGGTCGGAACAGGATGACCCCGGAAATACCTTCCACATGGACGCCCTCGTTGAGCATATCGATGCAGAACAGCAGCTTCAGCCGGTTGGTCGTATCCGTCTTGAAGTCCGCAAACGCCTTGTCCGTATTCGGATCATCCGAGTAAGCCTCGTATACCACCACGTCCGGGTTGACCCCGGCGAACCACTCCGGCACATGGGACACCATCTCGTCCATGTGCTCCTTGTTGGCGCAGAACACGATGTACTTGCCGGACTTATTCGTGATATGATGGGCAAAGACCCTGTCCAACCCGTCTGCCTGCTCTAATGCCCGGCGGAGCGCGTCCAGATATTTCTGATTCACATCCTGAATGCCCGGTGCCCGCAGGTTGTCCACCCGTGCCTGATACTTTGCGAGGGCTTTCTGGTACTGATAAACCGTGGTCACATATTTCGGGGCAGGCAAAATCCCCCTGACGACTGCTTCGCCAAGGGTCATGTTGCTCGCAACACGGCTATCGAAAAGTTCTTCGGCCATATCGCGGTTATTATCCAGATATCGGATGTTTGTTGCTGTCAACCCCAGCAGTTTCGCGTCCGGGCATAACTTTAATAAAGCCATCGTGCTTTCGCCCCAACATTCAGCACCGGCACGGTGGAATTCATCGAGTATAATATAGGCAGGCTTCTGCGCTGCTATTTCGTCCAGCTGCGCTTGCGTGCAGCACATCAGTTTGGCATAGGTATAAAAGTGAACGTTTGCCAGCGGAAAATCCGGGTCGTTCCTTTTCAGGCTCTCCAGCTGGGTCTTAAAGATATATTCACTGGGAGAAAGCCAGATCACGACCTTCTCCGGGTTGTCCTCGATCAGCTTGAACGCAATGTAGCTCTTTCCGGTGCCGGTCGGGTGGACAATAGCAGCTTTGCCGTACTGCTCCATCATCCGGACTGCCGCATGATATGCTTTCTCGTTGTGCTCAAACAGGCGCAATGCCACCTTGTTCACCCCTTCCCGCAATAAAGGGGTATCCTCCACAGTGATAATGGAGGAACGACGCGGAAATCGTGCGGTATTACGTTATATTTAGCACATCCCTGCCCCTCATGGACACCTGATGGGAGAAAATTCGGTTCATCTCCCGGCGCTTTCGGGTCAGGTCAGAGTGCACATAGCGCTGCAAGGTGATGTTGGCGTTAGCGTGTCCTAACAATTCGCTGAGGGTCTTTACATCGCACCCCGCCTGCAGACAGGTCGTTGCAAAGGTATGGCGCAGCGCGTGCGGACGTACCTGCCGGACAGTTGCCTGTTTCAGATATGATTTGATGCTTTTTCGGTAGCAGCGGGGCTCGGTGGGCTTGGACTCGTTGCCGGACAGAAACCATGCAGCATTGCTGACACATCCGCGCAGCTTTTTCAGCATAATAAGCAGCTGCTTTGGGATTGGAATTTCCCGGCGGGAGGTGCGGGTTTTAGGCGTTTGGATGACCACCTTTGTATGCCCATTTTCACAGGAAATTCGGCAGACCGTCCGGTTGATTTTCAGCGTTCCGAGTTTCAGGTCGAAATCGCCCCACTGTAAGCCGCAGATCTCGCCAATACGCAGCCCCAATTCCACCCCTAATAATAAGCCAATTTTGCGGGGCGTTGGGTTCTCCTGTACATACTGATAAAGCCGCTGCTGCTCCGCCGGGGAGAGGGGTACAGAAATTTTGTCGATGGTTTTTGGCAGCGCTACTTCTAGCTCCATCGGACGGATCAGGCGCAAGTGCGCGGCATATTTGCAGATACGGCGCAGCATGGAGAGGCATTCCCGGGCAGAGGAATTTCCCAGTGGCTTGTGTGTGGCATCTACGGGCGCAATAATCTGCTGCATGGCTTGTTCGAGGAAGCTCTCGTCAAGGGATGCGACTGGCACTTTACTCAAAACCGGAAGAAGATATTTGTGCAGCGTGTACGAATAATGCGCATAGGTGGATTCTTTTACGGCATTCCGCTGGGAGTGCAGCCATACCTCAGCCAGTGCTTCAAAGGTCAGGTCGGTTCTCTTTAGATTGTAGAAGTCTGCCTCTGCTTTCTTTTGAATCAGCACACGTTTGACCTCAGCATAGACCGTGCCATAGACGTAGCCCCACTGGATTTTCCCCTCCGGTGTACGCGCTTTGATGTAGCGGCCTTCCCACCGGCCATCCTTGCGTTTGTGAATGTTTTCTCCCCGTCGTGCCATTTCTGTTTCCTCCTGCGTCTTGGACACCCTTCTGACCACTTATTCTGTCCACCTTCGTTTTTTGCTGGATTTTTCATGCAGAACTGGGCAATGTGCAAAAAACTTTTAGCTTCTGCGAGGTTTTTTCTAAGGTCAGGTGGGATGCATTTGTAAGGATTTCTATTGATTCCCAGATATAACCATGATAAAATAAGAGAAGAATTCAAACAACGATGTCGAAAGATCGGTATCCTCCATTATCACTATGGAGGATACTTTTTTTAAATATATTCTTTGCCATTACGCGGCTGCACATTCTCTGTATCATAAAATACTTTTGCATCATACGCAGATGCGTATGCATAACTGCACGAACTTCTCTACCATCATATTGAGGTGAACTTTATCCATGACTGTAAAAGATGCCGTTGCCAAACGCTTTGAACAGCTCTGTGACCAGCGTGGGATACGACCCAACGAGTTAGCGACCCGCGCCGGTGTAACACCATCTACGGTATATAGTATGCTCGACCCATCTCGGCAGCGTGTATCCATCGCCACCATCAAAAAACTCTGTGATGGCCTTGATATCACGCTTGGTCAGTTCTTTTCCTGTGCGCTGTTTGATGAGCTGGAACAGGAGATCCAATAATCCATCGAATGATCTGTTCGGAGTTTCTTACTATGCGCACTCTCTTTTTAAAGTGATTTTAGACTTTCATATCCATTGTCAGCCTGATTTGTGCTCTTTTGCATGGGTCAGGCTATTTTTTTTTACGCTAAAAGGCCCCTGCCCATCACATTTCTGTGAAAGGCAGAGGCCTTTTGCTGCTAGATTTTAATTCGGTCTGGGGAGATGAAACAACTATCTCATTCTACCGGGTCAGTGTCCCCTTC
>OGLG01001515.1_pt1 | contig 12985 bp, 10 predicted proteins | sample 1572621 | NCBI WGS metagenome assembly OGLG01 (sample SAMEA2581912, study PRJEB24529) | metagenome | biome: Human gut stool | place: China | collected 2011 | reverse complement strand
CGGCACTCGTCCGCGCCTGCCGTCAGGAAGGAGATGAGGCCCAGCAGCTCGTAGCTGCACTGGATCAGCCGGTCAAGGCCGGACTGCTGCAATCCCAGCTCTTCCATGAACATGGCCTTCTCGTCCGGGTCGTCAAGCTCGGCAATGTCGGCCTCAAGCTTTGCGCAGATGGGCAGAACCTCGCTGCCCTCCTTCGCGGCCAGCGCCTGCACCTGCGTGAAATACTTGCAGGCCTCGGGCTGGTTCACGTCGTTTTCACTCAGGTTTGCGGCATAGATCGTCTTGCGGAGCGTCAGCAGATCGCTGGTGGCGATCATGGCGGCGTCGTCCTCGGAGCATTCGAACGTGCGGGCCAGATTGCCTTCGTTCATATAGTCGCGCAGGGCCGTGAAGACCTCGACCTCGTGGTTGAAGCGCTTGTCGCCGCCCTTGGCGTTTTTCTGCGCCTTGTCGATGCGGCGGTCGATCATTTCAAGGTCGGCCATGATCAGCTCGGTGTTGATGATGTCGATGTCGCGCAGCGGGTCGGTCGAACCCTCAACGTGCGTGACGTTTGCGTCGTCGAAGCAGCGCACGACATGGACGATGGCGTCGCAGCCGCGGATGTTGGCAAGGAACTTGTTTCCCAGACCCTCGCCTTTGGACGCACCCTTGACCAGACCCGCAATGTCGACGAATTCGATCACAGCGGGGGTGAACTTCTTGGGGTTGTGCTGGTCGCGCAGCCATTCGAGCCGCTTGTCCGGCACGGACACAACGCCGACGTTCGGGTCGATGGTGCAGAACGCATAGTTGTCCGCCGCAACGCCCGCATTTGTAATTGCATTAAATAAGGTAGACTTGCCAACGTTTGGAAGCCCAACGATGCCCAATTTCATGGCTTCTTATCTCCTTTTCGCGCAAGGCCGGGGGAAAGCGCGGTTTATTTGCAGATATTGTACCACAGCGGCAGTCGTTTCTCAATAGTGAAAATGAAAGACCGTGCTGCGGGGCAGCACGGTCTTTTGGAAAACGGGACTTAGCCGAAGACGGCGAGCAGGAAGCCTGCCGCGATGGCGGAGCCGATGACGCCCGCGACGTTCGGGCCCATGGCGTGCATGAGCAGGAAGTTGGCGGGGTTGGCCTTCTGGCCGACCATCTGGGAAACACGCGCGGCCATCGGGACGGCGGAGACGCCGGCCGAGCCGATCAGCGGGTTGACCTTCTTGCCGGACAGCTTGCACATGATGTTGCCGCCGATGAGGCCGCCGGCCGTGGAGATGCCGAAAGCAACGAGGCCGAGGAAGATGATCTTCAGGGTCTCGGGCTTCAGGAAGTTGGAGGCAACCATGGTCGCGCCAACGGAGGTGGAGAGGAAAATCGTGACGATGTTCATGAGCGCGTTCTGCACGGTGTCGGACAGACGGTCGGTGCAGCCGCATTCACGGAACAGGTTGCCGAGCATCAGGCAGCCGATCAGCGGAGCCGTGGACGGCAGGAGCAGGATGACGAAGATGGTGACGATGATCGGGAAGAGGATCTTCTCGGTCTTGGAGACCGGGCGGGACTGCACCATCTTGATCTTGCGGTCCGCTTCCGAGGTCATGAGCTTCATGATCGGGGGCTGGATCATCGGGATCAGAGCCATGTAGGAGTATGCCGCGATGGCGATTGCGCCCAGCAGATGCGGGGCGAGCTTGTTGGTCAGGAAGATGGCCGTCGGGCCGTCCGCGCCGCCGATGATGCCGATGGAAGCGGCCTCAGGGCCGGTGAAGCCGAGGCAGATGGCGCCGAAGAAGGCGACGAACACGCCCAGCTGCGCAGCCGCACCGAGCAGCAGGCTCTTCGGGTCCGCAATCAGGGGGCCGAAGTCAGTCATGGCGCCGACGCCCATGAAGATCAGGGACGGGTACAGACCGGCCTTGACGCCGATGTAGAAGATATCCAGCAGACCGGCGTTTTTCATGACATAGCCGTAGCTGTGATACGTCGCTGCATTATTGGGGTCCAGGAAGTTTGTCCAGATCTCCGGGTGGTACAGAGCATTGGTCGCGTTCAGCTCGGGGTTGACCGCGTCCAGACCGGGGAAGTAGCTGACGTTCGCAAGCAGGCAGCCGAACGCGATGCCGACGAGCAGCAGCGGCTCGAAGCCCTTGACGATGCCGAGGTACAGCAGCACGCAGGCGATGACGACCATGACAAGGTTCTGCCAGCCGCCGTTTGCGAAGAAGCCCGCAAAGCCGGATTCTGTCGCCAGCTTTAACAGGGTATCACCAACATTAAACATCTTTGATCCTCCTTATGCCAGAACGACCAGCGGAGCACCCGTATCCACAACAGCGCCCTTGGTGGTCACGACCTGTGCGACCGTGCCGTCACGCGGGGCAAGGATCTCATTTTCCATCTTCATGGCCTCGAGCACGACCAGAATGTCGCCGGCCTTGACGGCCTGACCCTGGGAGCAGTTGACCTTCAGAATGTTGCCGGGCATCGGAGCCGCGACGACTTCGCCTGCGGCGACAGCCGTGGGAGCAGCGGGCGCTGCGGCAGGAGCGGCAGCGGGAGCAGGTGCGGGTGCTGCGGCGGGAGCGGGAGCGGCGGGCTTATATGCCTCGTACTCGTCGACGAGCATGGCCTGGCCTTCTTCGACCTCGACCTCATAGGTTTTGCCGTTGAGCGTGATCTTGTATTTCATATCAGATGACCTCCTTCATCGATTTGAAGCGCAGGGTATTGAGGGGCTTGCCGAGCTTGTTGGCGACGATGGCCATGAGCATGGCGGCTTCGCGGTCGCCGACGTTATAGAGCTTGCATTCGCCGGCGACGCCTGTGGCAAGCGCGGGGGCAGCCTTGGGCGCAGGAGCCGGAGCGGCAGCTGCAGCAGCGGGAGCGGCGGCAGGCGCAGTCTTCTTCGCGGACATGACCTTGCCCATGATCATGACAACGACCATCAGCGCGATCAGACCGATAAACACGACGGCATAGCCCAGCAGGGCCACGAGGCCCGCGGTGCCAATGGAAATATCATTCAGAGCAGCATTGACAAAAAACATCTCAGGCCACCTCGCTTACGCTTCTTCGATGACGTAGGTGCAGATGTTTTCTTCCTTGGCCTTGCGGTCCTCGAAGAACTTCATGGCCTGATCCGGATAGCAGATGTAGCTCATGACGTCCTCTTCCGAGCGTGCCAGATCGCCGAGTGCTTCCTTGGCCTTCTTGAAGTCCTCGCCGGTGCGCTTGGCGTCTTCAATGCGGCAGTCAACAGGCTTGCCGCCCTCGCCGAGGATCTTGGCCTGCAGCGCTTCGGAGACGGGCGCGGGCGCGATGCCGTACTGGCCTCTGAAGTAGTTCTGCACTTCCTTGGAGACGATCTTGTAGCGCTCGCCCATCAGAACGTTGGTAACGGCCTGATTGCCGACCATCTGGGACAGCGGCGTGACCAGCGGAGGATAGCCCAGATCCTTACGGACCTCGGGGATTTCCTTGAGCGCTGCGTCGAACTTATCCATGGCCTTCATATCGGTCAGGTTCGCGATCATGTTGGAGAGCATACCGCCGGGGACCTTGTAGACGAGCGCCTGCGCGTCGGTCGCCATGGACTTGGCGCTGATGCGGCCGGAATCGACGTACTTCTGCTTGATGGGCTTGAAGTAATCGTTGACCTTGTTGATAACGTCCTCGTTCAGGCCCGTCTCGATGCCGTACTGGCCCAGGGCGTAGAACATGGTTTCGGTGGAGGGCTGGCTCGTGCCGTTGGAGAAGCAGGAGGTCGCGCAGTCGATCACGTCGATGCCGGACTCGATGGCCTTCGTCACGGTCATGTAGGCCATGCCGGTGGTGCAGTGGGTGTGCAGGATCAGGGGGACATCGCCGACGGCGTCCTTGATGCCCTTGATGAGGTGCTCGGCCTCATACGGGCTCATGGTGCCGGCCATGTCCTTCAGGCAGATGGTATCGAAGCCCATGTTCTTGAGCTCCTTGCACATCTCGACATATTTTTCAACCGTGTGGACCGGGCTCTGCGTGTAGGAGATGCAGCCGGACGCGACGGTGTTCTTGGTGGCGTACTTCTTGGTGGCCTCGAGCGCGGTGGCGATGTTGCGGAAGTCGTTCAGCGCGTCGAAGATACGCAGGATGTCGATACCGTTCTTGATGGACAGCTCGACGAACTTCTCGACGACATCGTCATGGTAGTGCTTGTAGCCGAGCAGGTTCTGGCCACGCAGCAGCATCTGCAGCTTGGTGTCGGGCATGGCCTTGCGGATATCGCGCAGTCTCTGCCACGGATCCTCGCCCAGATAGCGCAGGCAGGAATCGAACGTTGCGCCGCCCCAGCATTCCACGGAGTAATAGCCGGCCTTGTTCATTTCGGGCAGGATCTCGGCAAAATCGGAATACGGAAGACGGGTCGCCATCAAAGACTGGTTGGCATCACGAAGGACAGTTTCAGTAATTTGAACTTTTTTCATGTGTGCTCCTCCATTTTTCACGCCGTATGGCGTTTATCGATTATGAGAATCAGGCACATGAATGAAAAGACACGCTGCAGCGAGATTGCCGCGGCGTGTCTCGCGCTATCATCCAGTATGCCTGATATCGGGCCGCGTGTAAAATCAAGCGGCTGTTAAGAAAATGCCTTGAAGCGTCCAAAGCCCGCTTGCGCGTCTGATACGGGCTTCGGAGAAAAATGCCTGGTGCTTAGAGCTGCGGGCCAGCTGCGACGAGCGCCTTGCCGGCTTCGTTGCCTTCGTACTTGACGAAGTTCTTGACGAAGCGGGAGGCGAGGTCCTTTGCCTTGACGTCCCAGTCAGCCGCATCGGCGTAGGTGTCGCGCGGATCGAGGATCTCGGTGGCGACGCCGGTCAGCTCGGTGGGGATCTCAAAGTCGAAGTACGGCAGCTTCTTGGTCGGAGCCTTGTTGATATCGCCGTTCAGGATGGCGTCGATGATGCCGCGGGTATCCTTGATGGAGATACGCTTGCCGGTGCCGTTCCAGCCGGTGTTGACGAGGTACGCCTTCGCGCCGCTCTTTTCCATCTTCTTGACGAGCTCTTCGGCGTACTTGGTCGGATGCAGCTCGAGGAAGGCCTGGCCGAAGCAGGCGGAGAAGGTCGGGGTGGGCTCGGTGATGCCGCGCTCGGTGCCGGCCAGCTTCGCGGTGAAGCCGGACAGGAAGTAGTACTTGGTCTGCTCCGGCGTCAGGATGGAGACGGGAGGCAGAACGCCGAAGGCGTCGGCGGACAGGAAGATGACGTTCTTTGCGGCCGGTGCGGAGGAAACCGGGCGGACGATCTTCTCAATGTGGTCGATGGGGTAGGAGACGCGGGTGTTCTCGGTGACGGACTTGTCGGCGAAGTCGATCTTGCCGTCCTTGTCGAGCGTGACGTTCTCCAGCAGCGCGTTGCGCTTGATGGCGTTGTAGATGTCGGGCTCGGACTCCTTGTCGAGGTTGATGACCTTGGCGTAGCAGCCGCCCTCGAAGTTAAACACGCCGTTGTCGTCCCAGCCGTGCTCGTCGTCGCCGATGAGAAGGCGCTTCGGGTCGGTGGAGAGGGTGGTCTTGCCGGTGCCGGACAGGCCGAAGAAGATGGCGGTGTTCTCGCCGTTCATGTCGGTGTTGGCGGAGCAGTGCATGGAAGCGATGCCCTTGAGCGGCAGATAGTAGTTCATCATGGAGAACATACCCTTCTTCATCTCGCCGCCGTACCAAGTGTTGATGATGACCTGCTCACGGCTGGTGATGTTGAAGGCGACGCAGGTCTCGGAGTTGAGGCCCAGCTCTTTATAGTTCTCGACCTTGGCCTTGGACGCGTTGTAGACGACGAAGTCCGGCTCGAAGTTTTCCAGCTCCTCCGCAGACGGGCGGATGAACATATTGGTGACGAAATGTGCCTGCCATGCGACCTCCATGATGAAGCGGATGGCCATGCGGGTGTCCTTGTTGGCGCCGCAGAAGGCGTCGACCACGTACAGCTTCTTGTTGCACAGCTCGCCGACAGCCAGATCCTTGACGGCCTTCCAGACCTGCTCGGTCATGGGGTGGTTGTCGTTCTTGTACGCATCGGAGGTCCACCACACGGTGTCCTTGGAGTTGTCGTCGACGACGATATACTTGTCTTTGGGGGAGCGGCCGGTGTAGATGCCGGTCATGACGTTGACGGCGCCCAGCTCGCTGACCTGGCCGACCTCATAGCCTTCCAGACCAGGCTTCGTCTCTTCGGCGAAGAGCATCTCGTAGGAAGGATTGTGGACGATCTCGGTGGTGCCGGAGATGCCATACTTGCTCAAATTCAGTTCTGCCATCGTATATTAACCTCTTTCTAAAAAAATTAAAAATTCTGGCTGGTGAAGCATATTTCCAGTTAGGCCATTGTTCACCAATTAGCAGTATATCACGGTTCGTCAAGAATATCCACAACAATTTTCTGCATTGCGCTTTTTTATTGATTTTGCCGGTTTCTGCCGGTGCTATTCGGCGAAATTGTCCCAAATAGGTAAAAAGCACAAAAACGCAGAACGGAAAAAATATGAAAACCTGAAAAAATTTCAGGGCAACACCACATAATTTGGCTCGCAGATAAAATTGTGCGGTGCTGCCGTTTGTGTCAACAGACACAAACGCCGGTGTGCCCGAAAATGGGGCACACCGGCGGGAAATGCGGGTCGTTATCGAAGCTCGGAAGCATCCGCTTCCTTCTTTCCGGCCAGCCGCTTCTGCAGCCAGTCTTTGCCGTCAACATAGCGGGAGACGATGAAGGAGACAACGTAATCGCCAGCAGAGTTGACCATCGTCGCGGGGGGATCGACCAGATTGCCGAGCGCCAGCGCGATGGGGAAGGCGACGGCCAGATGATCCGGGAAGAAGATCGAGCACAGAACGAGTTCGCCCGTGCCGCCGCCGCCGGGGATGCCGGACATGGCGACCGAGGAGAACACGGCGACGATGATCGCAAGGATTGCGCGGCCCGTCGTGAAGTCCTGCCCGAACATTCCGAACAGGAACGCGACCTTGATGATGGCGGACATGGCGGAGCCGTCCATGTGCATCGTCGCGCCGAGGGGGATGACGATATTGGATACGTCCTTGGAGATTCCCGTTTCCTCCGCGACCTCCATGTTTGTCGGAATCGTCGCGACGGACGAGCACGTGCCAAAACTCATGGCAGCCGGGCGGAACAGCTTGGAGAACATGACCTTCGCCGCACCCTTTCCGCCGCCGAAGCGGGCGTAGATCGGGGAGAAGACGAGCATATAAACAAAACTCAGAATATAATAGATCGCAAGCGCGCGGCCATAATCGCCGATGAGGTCAGAGCCGTGGTAGGCGATGAGATACGCGAAGAAGCCGAAGAAGCCGATGGGCGCGTAATAGGTGATAATCTTGAACGTCTTCATGATGCAGTTCGTGACATCCTCGAGCAGCTTCGCGGTCTTCGTCTCCGCGCCGCCCGCCATCTGGATGCCGAAGCCGAACAGGATCGCCGCGACGATGAGCGGCAGAATGGCCCTGCGGCTGAACAGTTCGGTAAAATCGGGCTTCGTAAAGAAGTTGACAATCATGTCGGCCACGCCCAGCGTGCCGCCGACCTCGCCCTCGACCAGCGCATATTCGCCCACGACCGGCGGGATAAGCCGCACCGTCACGTACATGATGACGGCGGCGATCGCGGCGGTCACGAGGAAGGTTGCAATGGTCACACCCATGATCTTGCCCGCGCGCCTGGCGCTCTGCATGTTTGCAATCGACGACGAAATAGAGCAGAACACCGTGGGAACGGCGATGCAGAACATCAGGTTCAGGAACACCGTGCCGAGCGGCTCGAGCACGGTCGCGCCCTTGTCGACAATAATCGTTTCGCCGTCAACGACTTCCATGACTGCGGGCCAGATCGCGCCAACGACGCAGCCGGCGACGATGCCGGTCAGCATCAGGATCAGAAATCCGTAGCTTTTCCAAAAGTTACTCTTTTTCATGTTTTCTCCTCCTGCCTTTTTACAAGCTTCAAAATTGCCTCGTCCAGAATCTCGCCCGCGCAGACCATCGCTGCCGGGCCAGTCAGGTACAGGTTTTCAATGCTTCCGTCTTTTTCTTCCGCGTCGACCGTCAGCTCACCGCCGTCCATGCGGACGCGGACGTTTTTGCCGCTGACCTTTCCAAGAAGCGTCAGCGCCGCCGCGACCGAGCCTGTGCCCGTGCCGCAGGCGAGCGTAAAGTCCTCTACGCCGCGCTCGTATGTCTTTTCCAGGATCTCATCCGGGCCGGTCAGCTCGTAAAAGTTGACGTTTGCGCCCTTTGGCAGCGCCGGATGATACCGGAGCGCCCGGCCAAGCCGCCGGAGCGCGTCCTCGCTCTGTTTTGCCAGCGCGGGGACCTCCAGCGCCAGATGCGGGATGCCAGGGCTTCCAAGCTCTATGTAGCTGCACCGGTATGTCCTGCCGTCCGCGTCCAGCTGCTTTTCCAGCTCCACAACGGACGGCGTGTTGAGCCGGATGCGGTACTGCTCTTCCGTGATGCGCCAGCCGGTCACAAGTCCTGCGGTCGTCTCCACGCGCTGTACGGGGCCTGCATAGCCGCGTGCATAGCCGTACCGGCAGATGCACCGTGCGCCGTTGCCGCACATTTCGCCGAGCGAGCCGTCGGAATTGTAAAACCGCATCCGGTAGTCCGCATCGCCCTCCGCCCGCGTCACGAGCATCAGACCGTCCGCACCGACAGACCGCCGCCGGTCGCACAGCGCGCGGGCCAGAGCGGGCGCGGCGCTTTCGTCGAACGGCTCCGCGATGGCGTCGAGCAGGATAAAGTCGTTGCCCGCGCCGTTCATCTTGGTAAATCGCACCGTGCATCCCTCCTGTGCGTCTCTGCTGGTATTATATGCTGCGCGGAAACGAAAGTAAATGCAAAATCGTGCTGAAAACATTGCATAAAATGCTCCGAACAGCGCCGCATTGACTTTCGCGCTTTTTCACGCTAGAATAAAGAAAACAGGCGCAGGAGGAAATGATACCGTGCAGAAATGCTATAATTGCGGGAAGGAAGTGGACGACAACGTCCTGATCTGCCCGGACTGCGGTGCGCTGGTCAAGCGCTACGGAAGGCCGGAGTCTGCGCAGCCGGAGCAGGAAGCAGATCCATTTCCGCGGGAGACAGCCTTCGATACCCAGCCGCAGCCGCGCGGCGCTGTCTGGCGGCAGGAGGACGGCAAGCTGAAATTCAGCGGCTATGTGACGTTCTGGCTGGTCCTGTGCGCGATCTATCTGGGCAATACGCTGCTGGGCTTCGCCTGCACGCTGCTCATTTACCGGTTCCGGGACTTCTATTTTGAGATCCTGGGGCAGTTTGAAGAGATGGCCTATATGGAAGAGTACCTGAGACAGCTGCTGTCGGTCATTGAGGCCGAACCGATCCGTTTAATCGTGGTCGGCGTGCTGGTTGCCGTGCAGTTCGGCTGCGTGATCTGGTTCCTCGTGTCGAAGCGGAAGCTGGCGTTTTATATCCTGGCCGCAGCGGCTGTGCTGCTGAGTGTCTTGCAGCTAATTATGGGCGGCGGCCTGACTGCGCTTATCTATTTGCTCGGCCCGTTTACCGCCTGGCTTCTCCTGTGCAGCAGCTGGAAGCTGCTGCGGTAAATCATAATCAAAAGCACGCAAAACGGCGGGCGCTGCGTAAAGCAGCGTCCGCCGTTTTTTACGACCGGAAGGAAGAAATCATGGAGGAGTAGAGAAGAAACCGGTCAGAAGCGGGTAATGTTAGCCGCCGAAACCAAAGCCGAAGGGCCACGAGCCGCCGAACTGATTATCGGACTGGCCGGACTGGCCGCCGTCATAATAGCCCTGCTGGGACTGCTGGTTCTGGTCGGTGGTCTGGGCGGGCAGCGCATCGGTCTTCTGTTCGCCGACGGTCAGGGTGAGCGTCGTGGTCTGGCCCTGACGGTAGACGGTCAGCTCCAGCGTATCGCCTGCGGCAGAAGCCTTGACGAGCTTGACCAGATCATTGCTGCCGGTGATCGTTTCGCCGTTCACGGCGGTGATGATGTCGTTCTCCTGCAGTCCTGCCTCGGCAGCCGGGCCGTTTTCCGTGACGGAGCGGACAGCCGCACCCTGCGGCAGACCGTAGCTCTGGCTCTCGGAGGACACGTCGGAGACGGTCACGCCGATGTAGGGCTTTACGATATAGCCGTTCGTGATGATCGACTCAAAGATCGAGCGGACCTGATCGATGGGGATGGCGAAGCCGATGTTGTCGATGGACGCCTCAGAGGACGAGCCCGAAGAGGAATATTTTGCGTTCGTGATGCCGATGACCTCGCCGTAGAGGTTGAACAGTGCGCCACCGGAGTTGCCGGAGTTGATGGCGCAGTCGGTCTGGATGAGGTTCATGGTCGTGCCGGTGGAGAGGGTGACAGGACGGTCAAGCGCGCTGACAACGCCGGTCGTGAGCGAGAACGTCAGCTCGCCGAGCGGGTTGCCGATGGCGACGACGGTATCGCCGACGTTCAGTGTATCGGAGTCGCCCAGAACCACCGGGGTCAGGTCAGACGCGTCGATCTTCAGAACAGCGATGTCGTTGCTCTCGTCGTAGCCGATGAGCGTCGCGTCGTAGCCCGTGCCGTCATAGGTCGTGACCGTGATGGAGTTGGAGCCTTCAACCACGTGATAGTTGGTGAGGATGTAGCCGTCCTGCGTCAGGATGAAGCCGGAGCCGGCCGCGGCGGATGTGGTCTGGTAGCCGAAGTAGTTCGTGGTGATGGAGGTCGTGATGCCGACGGTGGAGTTCACGTTCTGCGCATAGACCTCGCTCGGCGTGAGTACCTTGCCGGTGTCAACGGATGCGACCTGCAGGGCTGTGGCCTGCCGCTTGGCCTCGAGCATGACGGACGCATCGGAGGAGGTCTGCGTCGTGCTCTGCGGCTGGGCTGCCGCGTTTTTCTGCATCAGCGCTGCCGCGCCGAAGCCGGAGCCGCCGCCCACAAGCGCGCAGGCCAGAAGCAGCGCGACGATCTTCCCGGCCTTGCCGCTCTTTTTCTTCTGCTCGGGCACCGGAGCGGACGGCTGCGGCTGTGCGGCAAACGGCTGCTGCTGCGCGTCGAACGGCTGCTCGAAGCTGTACGGGTAGGAATTGGAGGACTGCTGGCTGGGTTCCGATGTAAATTCGTTGTTGTTGAATACTTCAGACATATTGAAAATCTCCTTTCCACGCATCCTTGCGGTGCGTGTGGGTCTTTTGTTTTTGTGCCTTCAGCATACTGCACGAATCTGAAATAACGCTGAAAAATATGAGAACGAATTGTAAAGAAAGCATGAAAAAACTTTGCCGGGAACGCACGGCTGCCCGACAGCACAGCTTATGACCGTTATGCACAAAAATGATAACATAAATTAGTAGGATGCGCACAAAATTGAATTGACAATTTGAAAAAATATGATATAACGGGTATCCGCAACAAACAGGAGGTGCGCAGCTATGACACAGGATCTGACAGTTGGAAAGCCGATTTCGCGAATCTGGCAGTTTGCCGTTCCGGTGCTGTTCGGGCTTCTTTTGCAGCAGGTATATTCTCTGGTCGATACGGCGATCGTCGGCCATGCGCTGGGCGTAATGGCGCTGGGCGGCGTCGGGGCGACAGGGTCGGTCAACTTCCTTGTGCTCGGCTTCTGCGGCGGTCTGTGTACCGGCATGGCCATTCCGCTGGCGCAGGCGTTCGGCGCGGGCGAGTACCGGCAGCTGCGCCGCTATGTGGCGGGCTGTGTCTGGCTGGGACTTATTATGTCGGCGGTGCTGCTGGCCGTGACGCTTCCGGGTACGCGCGGGCTGCTGCGCCTCATGGGAACGCCGGAGGAGCAGATGGACTACGCGTTCAACTATATCTTCATTATTTTCGTCGGCATCCCCACGACGATCCTTTATAATATGGGTGCGTGCGTCCTGCGTGCGCTGGGCGACAGCAAATCGCCGGTGTGGTTCCTGGCTGCGGCCTCGGCCATCAATATTGTCCTCGATCTGCTGACGGTGTGCGTGCTCGGCTTGGGCGTGGCAGGCGCGGCGATCGCAACGGTCGTCTCGCAGCTCGGCTCGGGGCTGCTGTGCGTCGGGTATCTCAAAAAGCACTTCCCGATCCTGCGCATGGAAAAGGACGACTGGAAGCTCCGGCGGCCGGAGGTCATGCGCCTGCTCGGCATGGGCGTGCCGGTCGGACTGCAGTTCTCCATCACGGCCATCGGCTCCGTCATGCTGCAGAGCGCCGTCAATTCCCTCGGCGCAGTGTGCGTGTCGGGCGTCGCGGTGGCGGGAAAGATTTATATGCTGCTGGCCTGCCCGTTTGACGCGTTGGCCATGGCGGCCACGAACTTCACGGGCCAGAATCTCGGCGCGGGCAAGTATGACCGCATCAGGCAGGGGACGTATGCCTGCCTGTTCATCGGCATCCTGTACTGCGTCCTGTACATCCTGATCGCGCAGTTCGGCACGCGGTATCTGTCGCTTCTGTTCATGAACGCGGACGAGGCGGCAAACGTCATGTCCTACACGCAGCAGCTGAGCGTCGCCTATGCCTACGCAACGCCGCTGCTGCTGGGCGTCAACGTGCTGCGCCTGTCCATTCAGGGCATGGGCTACAGCCGCCTGTCTCTGATCTCAGGCCTTCTGGAGATGCTTGCGCGCACGGCGGTGAGCCTTTGGGCCGTGCCTGCGTTCGGCTTTGACGCGGCCTGTCTGGCAAGCCCGCTTGCGTGGCTGCTGGCCGACTGCTTCCTCGTGCCCGGCTTCTACGGCTGTCTGAACGCCAGACGCCGTCAGGCTGCCCGCGTCCGGAAGGAGCTGCCGGAAGAATAAAAACAAAAAAGCGGGGCTGCAGCGAGTGTCATTTCGCTGCAGCCCCCTTTTGCAATTAGCGGTCGATATCGACCCACTCATAGCCGAGGTAGGTCGTGAACGCTTCTTTGAGGATGTCCTTGTAATGGCCCTCGCAGATGGCGGTGTGGTGCTTGAAGCCGCCCTTGGCGAGCGTGA
>OGLG01001510.1_pt1 | contig 13032 bp, 9 predicted proteins | sample 1572621 | NCBI WGS metagenome assembly OGLG01 (sample SAMEA2581912, study PRJEB24529) | metagenome | biome: Human gut stool | place: China | collected 2011 | reverse complement strand
AAGCATTTCGTGGCCTTTTCGGAGGCGACATTTCCTGATAAATTCGTTGCCCGACATACCCGTGAGGGCTTTCAGACGGCGGTAGAGTGTGGAATGGCTCATGCCGAGCTCGGCCTGCAGGAATTCCATATCGAGATCCGCGCGCCCCATGTTCTGCTCTACAAGCGAGGTGAAATGGTCGAGAAATTCCCGGTCGACCTGGCTCATGTCGGGTGCCGTGGCTGTCGTATCATTTCCGGCAGTAACGGTTTCTGCCGTGGTCCCGGTGGACGGGGCCTCTTTTCGTCTGTTGCGGCCATAACGAAGAACCAGACACACAATGGCGCCACCGAGCAGAATATAGACTGCTATGGCCCACCACATGAGCCACCATGGCCGTTTCACCGAAATCTCAAGTTTTAGCTCGCCTGACAGGTCGCCCGATATGCTGTCCGGGAGTCCCGGGCGCACTGCGAGCATATGGGTGCCGGGGGAAAGGTTGGCAAGCATGAGTTCGTGCGACTCCGGCAGCGGCATCCAGCGGTCGGACTCTCCATCAAGGCGGTAGTAACAGGTGGTTTTGCCACGCATGGAAAAGTCGGGAACTGCGAAGAGGATTTTAACCATGCGGCATCCGTAGGGGATATCAATGGTGGCCCCTGGATTGTAGCGTGTTATTTCGGAGTTTTCTCCACCTTTCCCGCTTCCGGGAATCACGTATCCCACAATCCTCAGCTCAGGGTGTTTCTTCCGTCGGTCGAAGTTCCCTGGATGGAATGCGTATATGCCGTCCAGAGTACCTAAATAGATGGTGCCGTCGTCGCTTCGGGCGCCCTGGCGGTCGAGGAAGGAACTTTCGGTAAGTTTGAGCCGGCCGCCGAACGATTCAATGCTGTCGCCTGAAGCATTGTAGCGGCAGAGAAGGTTGTTGCTTGCCAGCCAGATGTTTCCCTCGGCATCTTCCACGAGAGAACGGATGGAGATGTCGGGTAGGCCGTTGTCGTAATTGAAATTCCTGATGCCGCCGTGACGCCTGAAGTCGCTGATTACGGAAAGACCATCCTGGGCGGCCACCCACACCCGGTTGTGAGAATCCAGCAGCAGCTGCTTCACGGCATTTGAGGCCAGACCCGTGTCGGTGGTGAGATGTGCGAGCTGTCGGTCGTTTTTGTCGAAAATGAATATGCCGTTGCCGTACGTGCCGACCCAAAGATGGCCGTCAGGGGCGGTCAGTATTCCGTTGGGCACGAGATAACCCGTTGCCGCCGAGATTTTTTCGTTGCGGTGCAACATGCTGTTGCGGTATTCGTAGAGCCCGCGCTGGGTGCCAAGCAGGGCGACGGTGTCGCCTGAGGTGATGATGGTGTTGGCAAAATCCTTTTCATAAGGGGTGGGAATTCTTGACGCCGTACCGGTCTTTTCGTCGATGGAAAATATCCCGTCGTCCGCCACGCTTACAAGTAATTCGCTTCCTTTCCTCGCCATGGAGGCAATACGCGCCGTCTTGTTGCGGACCATTGGGAGGATTGCGGCGGGGATACCGGTCTTATCCACAAAGCCCGATCCGACATATCCCGGGCTTGTGCTTGCTTTTTCAAGCAGGGGAGGAGTGGAGGGAATGAATTCCAGCCCTTTACCGTCGGTTCCGATCCATATGTTGCCGAAAGAATCCTGAAACACCACCTCGCTGGTAGAGGCGAGTATCGTTCTGTCAGCGAAGTGATGTTGCCCGCGCCGGTACTCCGGCCCCGGACGTCGCTTAGTTCCACAGGTGCAAACGTGCGGCTGGTGCTGTCGAAACGGGCAGCCCCATGCTCCGTGCCTACATATAGATTTCCGTCGCGGCTTACGAGCAGGCTCCTGACGTTGTTGCCGGGGAGTGAGCCGGTTTGCCCGGGGTTGTGCCTATGATTTTCGAATGTCTGCTTTTTAATGTCGATGAGGCTCAGCCCATAGTTTTCCTGGCCTGCGGCCAGCAGGCCCTCGGGAGTTGTGGCGGCGCTGAACATCGACATGACCAGCCCCTTGAAGTCAGCCTCCCGGAATATGTGCCAGCACGCCTGTTTGCGGTCGAAGTGAGCTATGAATCCGTATTTGCCAAGGAGATAGATTCCCCCCTCGCCGTCAGGGGTGAAGTCTGCCACACCATAGCCGGCTATCTCCGCCGGTATCTGGAGGTCTACGTTGCGAAGCGTGCGGCAGTCGATTATGTTGACACCTTTTTTCGTGCCGACCCAGATGTATCCGGCCACATCATCGTAATATATTGCGTCGATGGAGTTGCCGTTGAGGGTTTTGTCTTTCTCGTCGAAGACTATAAAACGCTCGCCGTCGAAGCGGTTCAGGCCATTGTCGGTTGCAATCCAGAGAAAGCCGTAGCCATCCTGGGCTATGTCCGTCACGAAGTTGTTCGAAAGTCCGTCGCGAATACCCAGCCGGTCGGTGACGCGGCTCTCCGCCATGCCACAGAACGCAACCGTAAACAGAAATATGAGCAAAAATACAGACCTCATGAGCGACGACAGGATTGTGTTCGTACAAAGATACGAATAACCGTCAAATCAATCCAACAACCATTAAAAATAGTTCATTCTTCGTGAATATCCTTGCGATGAACAATTTTTCCCCCATTCAGACCATTATTTTACCGCCTGAGCGTCAATCCTGAAGATAAATTTGCGATGAAAATTTATTAAACCATGAAAATATCGAAGTTATTTCTGATTCTTGTTCTTGCCCTGATGGCTCTTCCGGCTAAAGGGGAGACATCGAAACCGCTCTTCAGCAGCGACAGCGAGGAGCATTGGTATTATATCTATTACGAAAATGTGTCGCGCGTTTTCACTGAAAACGGCGAGGGGAATGCTCTTACCCACACTTCCATCGCCTACGGCAGCAACAACCAGAAGTGGAAGCTTGTGGGCGACCCGAACAGTTTTAAGCTTGTGAGCGCCAACGGCCGTGCAGTATATAAAGATGGTCCGTTCCGCGCTTCGTCAGACCTCTCGAAGGCTCATAATCTTCAGCTCCTGGAGTCGCCGAACCCCGATTTCGCGGGATGCTGGGTAATCAACGATCCGAGCGACGGATGGGGGTGCATGAACCCTTACGGCAACGGCCAGATCGACGGCTATTGGAACGATCCGACCGACTCCAACAACAATGTGTCATTCATCCCTTCCGACCAGGTGTCGGAACCTCTCGACATGAGCGGTATCAAGGAATTCAGCGTTGAGGGCGTCACCGCCTTCACACCTCCTACACGTCAGACGCTCTGGTATACGGCTCCCGTCACTGCGGCGAAGGTGGCCAATCCCTGGATGGAGTACGCGCTGCCTATCGGCAACGGCGAATTCGGTGCCATGGTCTACGGCGGCATTCACTGCGATCAGCTGCAGTTCAACGACAAATCTGTCTGGACAGGTACCTCCAACCGACGCGGCTCGTATCAGAATTTCGGCGATCTCTTCATCGAGGATATTTCGGGCGCTTTCGATTCGGCTCCCGTTAAGGATTATGTACGCTGGCTCGATATGCGCAATGCCGTGGCCGGGGTCAGCTACTCCGACGGCGAGACCAGCTACACCCGCGAATACATCAGCAGTTTCCCAGCCAAGGTGGTAGCCGTGCGCCTTGCCGCCGACAAGGGAGGTAAGATAAGCGTGCGCCTGCGTCTGCGCAACAATGTGCGCTCGGGCTTCGTGACGCCCGTTTACGCCGATGGAGGTGCTTCCTTCGAGGGAAAGCTCGACCTCGAATACTTCAAGGCGGCATTCAGGGCTGTTCCCACCGGCGGCACGATGACAACCGTCGGCAACAGCGTTGAAATCAAGGGTGCCGACGAGGTGCTCATCATTCTTGCCGGCGCAACCAATTTCAATCAGCACAGCGCAACCTATACTTCTGACGCCGCCGCCATGCGCACGATGGTAGACTCACGTCTCGACCAGGCCTGCGCGCAGTCGTGGGACGCCCTCGTGGCTGCACATACTCAGGACTTCCGTTCGTTCTTCGACCGCGTGGACCTCTCGCTCGGCAACGGCACCAACAATCTGACCACCGAGAAACTTGTCGACAGCTACGCCGCCGGCAACGCCCCCGAAATGGAGCGCCTCCTCGAGGAACTCTACTTCAACTATGGCCGCTACCTGCTCATCAGCTCCTCGCGCGGTATGGACACACCCGCCAACCTTCAGGGCATCTGGAACAACAGCGACAACCCCGCCTGGCAGAGCGACATCCACTCAAATATCAACGTGCAGATGAACTACTGGCTCGCCGAGAACACCAACCTCTCCGAGCTCCACATGCCTTACCTGAACTATATCCACAGCATGGCCCTGGAGCATGAGCAGTGGCCCTCCTACGCCCGTCGCGGCGGCCAGACTGAAGGCTGGACCTGCTTCACGCAGAACAATATCTTCGGCCACTCCGACTATGCCGAGAACTACGTGATAGCCAACGCCTGGTACACCTCCCATCTCTGGCAGCACTATCTCTACACTCTCGACGAGGATTTCCTGCGCGAGAAGGCGCTCCCCGTGATGGTGAGCTGCTGCAAATTCTGGATGCAGCGCCTCAAAGAGGCTTCCGACGGCTCGCTGGTGGCCCCCGACGAGTGGTCGCCCGAGCACGGCCCCTCCAAGGAAGACGGCACCGCCCACGCACAGCAGCTTGTGACCGAACTCTTTGAATCGACCCTCGCAGCCCTCGACATCGCCGGCGAGGCCTATCCCGCCGATTTCCGCTCCTCGCTGGCTGCAAAATATGAGAAGCTCGACAAGGGTCTTGCTGTCGAGCAGTATACCGGCGCCTGGGGCGGTAGCCTCAACGGTATCGCCTCCGGCACGGAAATTCTGCGCGAGTGGAAATACAGCGACTACTCCAAAGGCCAGAACGGCCACCGTCACCAGTCGCACCTGATGGCGATGTATCCTTTCGGCAAGATTACGCCCGAAAGCCCCTATTTCCGTCCGGCAATCAATTCGCTGACACTGCGCGGCGACAAATCCACCGGATGGTCGCTCGCGTGGCGCATAAACCTCTGGGCGCGTGCCTTCGACGGCAACCACGCCCTGCGCATTATGCGCAACGCCCTCAAGCATTCCACAAGCTACGACATCAAGGAGGATAAGGGTGGCATCTACTACAATCTGCTCGACTCCCACGCCCCCTTCCAGATCGACGGCAACTTCGGCTTCTCCGCCGGCGTGGCTGAAATGCTCCTCCAGGGATACGACGGCACGCTCCGCCTGCTCCCCGCTCTCCCCGACGCATGGCAGGAAGGCCATGCCAACGGCCTCCGCGCCGTGGACAACTTCGAGGTCGACCAGCGCTGGACCGCCGGGCGCCTCACCGAGGCCGTCGTGAAATCCGGTTCGGGCCGCGACGCTTCCGTAAGCTATAAAGGCATAGTGAAGGCTAAGGTGACCGACGCCTCCGGCAACGCCGTGACCGTCACCGCCGACGGCGAGGACCGAATCTCGTTCCCCACCACTCCCGGCGGCCGCTACACCATCGACCTCTCCGCCAACAGCGGCATCAGCGCCGTAACATCCGACGCTACCGCCGCCGGTCCCGAGGAATACTTCGACCTCCAGGGGCGCCGCGTGGCCGCCGACACCCTCTCTGCCGGCATCTACATCCGCCGCGCCGGTTCCGTCGCCGAAAAGGTCGCCCTCCGCTAAAATATTTGCCTGTCTTACTTCGGAGGCCGGGAATCGGACGTGATTCCCGGCCTCCTTGACGCCAATCCGAAAAATTTGCGTACCTTTGCGGTGCATCATACTACAGCCGTACGAACCGCAATGAAGATTTCTGTTATCACCGCCACCTTCAACTCAGCTGCCACGCTGGCCGATACGCTCGCCTCTGTGGTGGCGCAGACCTATCCCGACGTTGAGCACATCATAGTCGACGGTGCGTCGACCGACTCGACGCTTACCATCGTCGAGCATTACCGCAGTGCCTACGAGCGCGGCGGCAAGACCTTTCGCGTGGTCTCTGAGCGCGACCGCGGAATCTACGACGCCATGAACAAGGGTATCGCCATGGCAACCGGCACTCTGGTGGGACTCCTTAATTCCGATGATTACTTTACATCGCCCGACGTGCTCGCCCGGGTAGCTGATGCCTTCAGCACCGACGCCACGCCCGATGCCGGTTTGGATGCCGTGTATGGCGACGTTCACTACGTCGACCAGCATCAGACCACACGCGTGGTGCGTCACTACAGCTCCGCTTTCTTCCGTCCCTGGATGATGCGCATGGGCTTCATGCCCGCCCACCCCTCGTTTTATTGCCGCCGCCGGCTTTATGCCGAGCATGGGGGCTTCGACCTCGATTTCCGCGTCGCCGCCGACTTCGAGCAACTCCTGCGCATGATTTTCGTTGGCCGCATCAATACCCGCTATCTGCCCATGGATTTTGTGACGATGCGCACCGGGGGCGCCTCATCGTCGGGAATGACCTCCCATAAACGCATCTACCGCGACCATCGCGCAGCCTATCGTAAAAACGGGGTCTACTCCAACTTCTTGTTTGAGGGTTGCCGCTACCTCTATAAGATCTTCGAGCTTGTGCGCTCCTGATCCTCGGTATATATAATTGTTCGGGAGTCCCGGCCTCCTGAACCCGCTGCAATAATCTGCCTTGGACTCTTCACCTTGGACTCTGCGCAAAAAAACTGAAAAATGTTTCCCTGAAAATTTGGCGGTTTCATCCGGAATCCTTAACTTTGCATCCGAAATCCACGGGGTACTAGCTCATCTGGCTAGAGCGCGACACTGGCAGTGTCGAGGTGAGCGGTTCGAGTCCGCTGTACTCCACCCCCTTAAGCGAATCGAGATTCTCGGTTCGCTTTTTTATATAACTTTGATTATGAATCTACAGAAAAAAATGCGCCGCAGCTTGCAATGAAGCCGCGGCGCTTTAAAAACGTTTTTAACTTGACGATTACTGTTTTATCAGGCGGTAATCGCTGCCGTCAAACGATATAATCAATACGTTGTCGTTGAGGTAGAATGGAGTTGGCTCAATGTCGTCATCATAATATTCATCCTCGTCGGCGAAATAGCCACCGATTGAAATAAGGTTCACCGCTCCGTCGTGGGCGGTAGTTATCTGATAAGTGCCGGTAAACGACCAGTTCCATGAAGAATGGGTTTCGCTTACGCCTTTAGCGGTCATCTTGCCGTCGGGAGTGAAAGTCATCGTTACCACCTCGTCACCTTCGCTGTTGTAACCGCCTTCATGATTCATTGCTCCGACCCAGGTGCCGACAAGCATGTTGTTTACAGCGTCGTCTTCGTCATCGTCGTCGCCACACGAAGAAAAGCCCAGACAAAAGATTGTCGCGGCAATCATCATTGCAAGAAACTTAATCTGTTTCATTGTAGTTGTTAATTTATTATATTAACTCGGCAAGACGGGACTCCGAAACATTATAATGATAAGATAAAAGAATGGGAAGAAGAGCCGTCCCATCACTTTCGCCCGGTTTCATCTAAGATGATAGCGGGAGAATTGCCAAGGTGATGTAATCTTCCCGTCGCGCCATAAGCTCGTTTTAACAGGCTTGCCGCGATTTGCGCTGCAAAGGTAGAAAGAATTGACGAATGATATTTCAGACAATATCGTTAAAGGTCGTTAAAAGCCGCAAGCGCCTCCTATAATAACGAAAAAGCGAAGACGGCCATTCGCGCCGTCTTCGCTTTTTGCGTATTCGTTTTCAAAAATGGGGATCGTCCGATTGTAGGGATGCACCATGGTGCATCCGCCATCCGTATTCAGGCCGCTAACTCATTGATAATTGGATGCACCCCGGGGAGCATCCCTACATGCGGGTGCCCGGATGGGTTATTGTCCGGATGGTGAGGGCGATGCCAGAACGGTTCAGATGTTATGCCTAACCCCGTAGGGGTGGCATTGCTGTAGCCAGGGGTGCCAACCCCTGGTGGGTGTCAACCCCGTGGTCAATGACCGAACCCGCATCCCTGCAGCGACGCCGCAGATGAGTCGTTATGGCACGCCCTCTAAGAGGGCGCCTATAGGCGGATGCCGTAGCGCTCCGCCAGGAAGGCGCGGATGCGCCCGGGGTCGGCGGCGCAGGCGCGCTCCACCTCCATCACCTTGGCGTCCACCAGCGTGCGGTACCACCATCCCTGCAGGAAGTCCCAGAGAAACCCCTCCTTCCCGTCGAGGAATCCCAGCCGGACAATGTAGCGGTAGAGGAAATAGGCTGTCGACCGCCAGAACAGCGGCATGCGCCCGTAGAGCGACTTCTGGCGTCGCTTGGCCGCTACAGCGTCGGCCAGCCCCCCGGCCTTGTCGGCCTCTGCGCTCTGAGGCCGGTATTTTTCGGCGAGCAACAGCGCCGCCTCACGGTCGGCATAGCCGTTGTGCTTGGCGATGAACGCCGACAGCGGCAGAAGCGAATGGTCGTAGAACGGATGCGTGAGCGTCTCCGAGCGCCCGCTGAGTATCTGCAGATGCTCGTCCATCAGCCGCTGCTCGTAGCGACAGCAGCCCCGACGGAACATCCTGACCATTGCGATTCCGTTGACGATGCCGTGGCGCAGACGCCGGTTCAGGAAATAGCGCCCCAGCGGAATCACCAGCGCACTGACGTCGGCCGGCATCGTCGGCAGCTTCGCCCGAATCTCCTCCGTCAGCTCCGGCGAAAGATACTCGTCGGCGTCAAGTCGGAGCACCCACTCCGACCGGATGTCGAGCGCGTCCAGCGCCCAGTTGAACTGCGCCGCCTGATTCCCCGGCCATGGGTGCACCACCACCTCCGCCCCCTCCCGGCGGGCAATCTCCGCCGTGGTGTCGGTCGACTCCGAGTCTACCACCACCACGCGCCGCGGCTCCAGCGCCCGCAGCCTTTCGAGACACCGCCCCAGGTGCAGCTCCTCGTTCTTCGTAAGAATAATAACCGTAACGTTAACCATCTCTCAGAATTCTCTTCTTTATCGGTCTGGCAGGATTCCCGCCCACAATCGTCCATGGCTCAACATCCTTGAACACGGCCGCCCTCGCTCCCACTACGGCCCCCTGCCCGATGGTCACCCCCATTCCGACGAAAGCATCGGCAGCCACCCAGGCCTGGTCTTCAATCACTATAGGCGCCGTAATCAGCGGATTAAGCGGATTTGTAACGTCGTGCGACGCCGTGCAGAGATAAGCACCCTGCGATATGACGCATTTTGAACCAAGTTTTATCTTGCCGGGATTGTAGATGCGTGCTTCCGAGCCGATTGCAGTGTATTGCCCTGTTTCCAAATGCCATGGTGCCCATATTTTCGTAGAACTATTTACCGCGCATCCATGTCCGATTTTCGCTCCAAAGCATTTAAGAACGAAAATTCTCCATTTCTTGAATATAGGGCCGGGAAAAGGTCTGAAAAATATGAGGCAACATACATTCCACCATAAACGATGTAGTTTATTTGATAATGAAAGGCACTCCCTGTATGGTTTTGGATTAATCATAGTTGCCGTATTTTCATCATTATGCACCCTGGTAAGTATTCGCGCATAAATTTGACTATCCGCGCTTTAAGCGACGGCGTTAGGTATGCTTCCGTGAATTTCTGAAATTCCATTTCGTCAAGGTCGCGATAGAATGTGTCTCTTCTTGCGGGACGTACGCATGGCCGCACGATTGTTTGATTCCCTGAGACAACCTCTTCCATCGTCCTTTCTTGAAATTCAAGATATTCGGAAGCAGAATTGAATAGATTCAGACCTTCGGGAGTGTTGCACATCACCATGGAAATTCCTTTCTCTATTTCTTCCGGAGTCTTGAATTTAAATTGTTTACCGATACCCCAGAAATCGGCAATTGTGATGTCGCTGTTGCGTTGGATTCCAACGAATGGACATTTATAGCATGTCTCTTGTAGGCATAAATTGTCCATAAATCCGGTCCAATACGCGTCCAGTCTCCCTTTTAAACGTCGTTCTGAATTAGAATCGGTTGAAATTACGCGGGTTGCATCATACCACCCCTTGTCTTTATTTCTAAATAAATAGTCATGGATATTTCCAACCTTGGGGGAGAGCCATGCAATATATTTTTTGAAGAAAAGTGGAGATGGTACTCCATGGCATACAAAATCCACCAAAATCAGATTTTTTCCGTATTTGGAGCCGAAATATGATTTTACTCCGGCAACCTGACATGGTGTACCGCAGAACAGTACTTTACGGCCATCATTCAGATACGTCTTCATCTGTTGGAAAATGTCTGAAATTTCACTTTGCAGGTACTTGCTGGCACGAAGTTTGTGCAGATTTTCCAAAGATGAGATTATTACGTGCGAGAGATGTAGCCGGTCATCAAATGATGCTCCGACCACGCATCCGCCATCCTTCAAAACCATCTGCGCAAGAGCTGAAAACGCACCGCCCGACGAACTGCATGCGCGAATTGAAGGGTATCTGTGCCATGCTGCGAAAATTTTGTCGCTCTCAGCATTGGGTGTAAGCGGTGTGATTACCGGACAGATTTTTTCGCATTTCAAGCATCGTATGCACTTGCTGGCATCTATTGTCGGGCGGTAAAAGCCCTCGGAATCCGGTTGCATTGATATTGCGCCTGTCGGGCAGATATTCATGCAAGCCGCGCATCCGGTGCAAGTTGCACTATCGCAAAGTTTTGGCGCTCTCCGTATGGCTGTTTTATTCTCCGATTGCATTTTTTAAGAAAGTGATTGACTTATTGCGTTGTATTTCGAGCAACGGATGTATTGATTGATAGTTGATTGGTTGAATTTTGTCTGGCATGGGGTCTGAATCCGAAAGCATTCTGTCGGTAAGATTCATAAGTGTAAGCAAATCTTTCTGACGGCTGTTATTGCTTTTTCGTGATGGTACAATTGTAAGGAATTGACGACCGAAATTTATGGCGAATGCCGTGCCATGGAAAGAGTTTGTGACAATAAACTCTGCATTTTGGAATAGATAGAGAAATTCCGATGGACCGGCATCCGTGATGCACTTCTGATTTGCAACAATATCTTTGGCCGACTTGGAGAGCCTGACGATTTTCCATTCATTCTGCGAGGCGATGCGTTCAGCGGTCTTATTAATGGCATCGCAAGGCGTCAGCTCATAGACAAGCACATATGGCTCACTGATGTCTCCGATTGGTTTAGCTAAAGTCGACCAATCTTCTGCATTAAGCAAGAGCGTCGGGTCAAGAACCCATTCGGCATCCTTGCCACTGACATTTTTGACCATTTCAACTGCCGTGCGCTCCCTTACGCCTATGGCATTGAAGTTGTTGAGATATGTCTTGTAGAAATTATGGGTATCCTTTGGAAGCTCCGAAACCCCGAAACTTGAGGCGTATGCGACTCTTGGCTTGCCCTTAGGTGCAAAATCCAAAAAATAAGGACGAAGCGACGTATACGACCCCGGGTTCCACACCTGATCACTTCCTACCATATAGACATCATATAGCATTTTAGCGTCATAAAGATCTTCGGCGCAACGGTAGGTTGGGGAAAGTCGGGTATTAATCTTATGAAAATTCTCAAACCTCTTTGAGCGAATATCGTTGGCCGCTTGCCTATGAATCAAGGGATAAATCCATTCGGCAATCCTTTTTTTCAACGGATGGGGGAAATCCGGACGTGAACCACGAGTGTGTTTTGCAAATGGATTTTTATAAAACAGATAGTCAATGATTTCAGCGTCATAGCCCAGCCTATTTAAAACGGCCTGAGTGGCATACGCTTGAAGTTCAGCTCCGTAGTTGTTTACTTTAAGGATGGTTATTATACCTATTTTTGGCATATTTGCACCGATGATGTTTGAGAAATTACCTTCAGTAGCTATTTTTGAGATGAAATCTTTTCGATAGCCATATCGCTAAGCGCTTTCGGGTTAGTGACGCCAAGGAACAAAGCCAATACTACTGCAAGAAATAAAAATACAGAACCGGAAATTTTGAGACTATTGTATTTGCATAAAAGTAGTATTGGAATGGCAAATATTCCTAAAATTATTACACCGAATAGGATTCTATAAGCTATAGGGTTACTGATAAATCCTAATACAATCAAGAGGATACCAGTTACAATGCTAACTGCCCAAATCAATTTTCCGCTGATTGCATCCGATAGTCTCGGAGTCGCCAGATTAGGCGCTTCTTGGCCGCTTCCTCGGAAATAGGCAATCAATTCGTCGGGCGAACCTGAGATTTTGTTACGTGTTATTTCCATCAGTCAACAGCTAATTTTGGAGAACGGCGGATGCCTCGATTGCCCATTCTCTTTTTCGCGGAGTTAATCATCTCCACAATGCTTTTTACCAGACTCTCTGCCCGCGAAGTCGTCCAGTTTTTGGCGTCGTAACTTTTGAGGCTTACGATGCTCGAAGCGCAGACTCCCACCTTATGCGAAAGCTCGGATTCCGGAAGCAGATTCGGGTCGATGCCCGACCGCTGGAACGCTATCGTCGTCGTGGGGCACTCGCTTCTGAATTCCACCCCTCCCTGATTGTCGCGGTTTAGCGTCATAATCAGTAGTACCTCGTCAGGAGTGGGGAAAACCGATGTCCTGATTGCCACATCAGGTTGCAGATGGCGAGCAAGCAGATTCTTGAACGTCGTTATATATGTGGCAATCATGTCCTTTTGTTCGTTTGTCATATCTCTGAACAGAAATATAGAATTTGATTTTTTTATCAGTTATTGAGCGGACTTTCAGATGTATACAAATTCGGGCTTACTCCCTTCGCCGAGGATATACTCATATAGTTGCTTCATCTTAAGGCCGAGGGCTTCTACCGAAAAGTCTTCCTCCATCCATTTTCGGCCGTTACGCCCCATGGCTTCAAGGCGTTCGGCCCCGCAGCCGTAGGCAGCAGTCAATGTGCGGTCTATGCTGTCCTGGTCGTTCGGAATCCACCATCCGCAGTCGTGAGTCGCAAGCTCTTGCCACGGCATACCCTTCGATGCAATCACCGGAACGCCAAGGGAAAGAGCCTCGGTTACGATATTTCCGAAATTCTCGAAATCGCTTGGCACGGCGAGCACCGATAGCG
>OGLG01001509.1_pt1 | contig 13036 bp, 10 predicted proteins | sample 1572621 | NCBI WGS metagenome assembly OGLG01 (sample SAMEA2581912, study PRJEB24529) | metagenome | biome: Human gut stool | place: China | collected 2011 | reverse complement strand
TGCCGGAATGTTTCTTTGCCGCTTTGCCGGCTACAATGACGGTACACGCTCCGTTGTCTTCAAGATTGAGCGAATTGATATTCAGGAAAACGAAGAAGAAAAGCAATAGCTGGAAAAGCAGAGTTTCAAGAACACGGCGGGTAATGCTTATACAACAGTCTGATAACTTCCAGTTTGCAACTATCTTCCTGAAAACGCAAAAGCACCCCGCACCATGCGTCCTGTAAACGCACGGTGCGGGGAGTTCGTTCAATTATGCGGCTTTTGTCAGATACACGATCCCAGCGGCTAAGTCCACACGGTCAACGTCATATCCTGCGTTGTAGATGGTATTGGAAAGCGGTCTGTCCTGCGCCGGATATCAATAGGAAGCGTACTTGTACGCCGACTTGCAAAGCGGCTTGCCGGTCAGTTCCTCCACCTTGGAGAACGGCAGCGCAATCGCTTCTTCGCCCTGCGCGGAGAGGTAGTCCCCGATGGGCGCAAAGCAGGAATTGCTGGCAACATGAAGCGTTTTCGGGGCTTCCTGCGCGGCTTCCGTTTCTTCCTCCGGCAGCGTCACTTTACCGATGAAATTGAAATAAATCTCGATCTGCTGGTCGTACTGATAGCGGTTGATCTTCCTGCGCTCATAGACAATCACCTTGTCGATGAACTCATTGAGCATGGGCGTGGTCAGCTCGGTAAAGTCCGTATAGCGGTCTACCAACTCCATGAAGCGGTCAACATTGACGCTTTCTTCCTGCTCCGCGTTCATCTGCTCCATCAGCTCGGCGCTGCGCTGCTCAAGCTGTGCCTGTTCCGCTTCATACTGCGCGGAGAGCTTTGCGTGCCGCTTCTCCGGCAAGCGTCCGAGGGCATAGTCCTCATAGAGCTTTTGCGGCAGCGTGTCCAGCTCGTTTGTGCGGCGCATGATGCGGTCAAGCTCCGTTCTGCCGCTTTGCAGGCTGCGCTTTCTCGCGTCGGAGGTGGTCTGCATCACAAGCTGCTCGAAATCCTCCTTGTTGGCTCTGGCGTAGGTCGCTACATTCCGCAGCGCGTCCAGAATCAGGTCGCGGACGATCTCCGAGCGGATAAAGCGGATGGTGCAGGAGGTTGTTTTCTTGCGGTGGGAAGCGCAGACGTAGTTGTCCTTCGGGGCCTTATGGTATGCGCCCCCATCGCTGCGCTCGTTATACATTTTCGCGCCGCACTCGCCGCAGTAGAGCAGCCCGGTCAGTGGGTTCGGCTCTTTATTGCGGTCACCGCGCCGGATCGTCCTGCGGAGCTTCTGCGCGGTTTCCCATGTAGTCTTGTCAATGATGGCTTCATGGGTGTTCTCAAAGATTTTCCAGTCCTCTTTGGGAGCCTGCTTGCGGTGCTTGTCCCGGTAGCAGGTCTTGAAGGTCTTGAAATTGACGGTATGCCCATGTACTCCACACGGGCGAGAATGTAGCTCACCGTCGTACCCCACCAGCGGTAGGAATCTTCAAACTTGTTGTTCCTGCGGTTGCCCACGCCCTTTGCGGCAAGGTAGGCAGACGGGCAAAGCACCTTTTCTTCGGATAAAATATCCGCGATCTGATATACGCCCTTGCCGTCAATGACCATGCAGAAGATGCGGCGCACAACGGCGGCAGCTTCCTCGTCGATAATCCAGCGCTGCTTGTTCTCCGGGTCTTTCAGATACCCGTAGATGGGATGATTGCCGGTGTGTTCGCCCTTGTTGCCCTTTGCCCGATAGACGGCGCTGACCTTCTTGCTTGTATCACGAGCGTAAAAATCGTTCATGATATTGAGAAAGGGTGCAAAGTCGTTTTCAGACTGATTGGCGCTGTCCACGCCGTTATTGACGGCAATGAAGCGAACGCCGTTCTGCGGGAAGGTGACCTCCGTATAGAAGCCCACACGGAGGTAATCACGACCCACTCGGCTGAGGTCTTTTACAAGGACAATGCCCACCTTACCGGCTTCAATGTCGGAAATCAACCGTTTCCAATCTGGACGCTCAAAATTCGTGCCGCTCCATCCGTCGTCAGAATAGACCGATACATTCGGAAAATTCCGTTCACGGGCATAGCGCGTGAGCATATCCTTCTGAGACGAGATTTGTCAAGGTATGTTTTTGTAAAGGAGTGTGCAATTCGCATTGACAAGCAGCCTTCATTGACTGGATGCGGGGCAGCCTCTTCGGGCAGGTAGCCGGAATGGCGATACTCCCTTCAACGCTTCTCGGCATCTTGCCGGTGGGGTGCCTCCTTTCTATGCACGGCACACTGTCGGCAGAAACATTTCTGGCTGTCATCGTGCTTTCGTTCGGTGTTATGCAACCGCTGATCACCGCCTTCTCCTACACCGACGACATTGCACAGGTTAAAACCATAGTCGGCGAGGTGGCGGAAGTGCTGTCCGACGAAGATATGCAGCGTCCAACGACGGCGGAAAAGCTGCCTGCGGATAACTCCATCGAGCTGAAAGATGTCCGCTTTGCCTATCACGACAAGGAGGTACTGCACGGAATCAATCTGAACATTGCCCCGGGGACGGTCAACGCCCTTGTGGGCCCCTCCGGCAGCGGAAAGTCCACCATCGCCCGGCTTATCGCCTCCCTGTGGGATGTAAAGGACGGTGCCATTGAGTTGGGCGGCGTGGACATCCGTACACTTCCGCTGGCGGAGTGCACGAAGCGCATCGCCTATGTGTCGCAGGATAATTACCTTTTTGACCTTTCGGTTATAGACAACATCTGCATGGGCAGAAAGGGTGCGACCGACGAGGAAGTCATCGATGCCGCGAAGAAATGCGGCTGCCATGCGTTCATCATGGGTCTGGAAAATGGCTATCAGACCGTATGCGGTGCATCCGGCGGCCACCTTTCCGGCGGCGAACGCCAGCGCATCTCCATCGCCCGGGCAATTATGAAGGACGCGCCTGTCATCATTCTGGACGAAGCCACTGCCAATGTTGACCCCGAAAATGAAAAGGAGCTGATGGAGGCTGTTGCGGAATTGACTCACGATAAGACGGTCATCATGATTGCTCACCGGCTGAAAACTGTGCGCCATGCCGACCAAATTTTTGTGGTCGATCACGGTGAGATCGTTCAGCAGGGCACCCATGACGAGCTGGTTGCTGTTGACGGGCTCTACCGCCGCTTCGTGGTGGAGCGGCAGCAGGCCGCCGGGTGGAAGGTCTGATTTCACTTTGCATATTATTCAACAAAGCCCGTACCAGTTAAACTGATACGGGCTTTGTTATGCTCCGCGTTTATCTGCCCCCTAACGCTAATAACACAGCGTCTGCAAGGAGCAGAGAAGCACCTTGCCGCCTCTCTGCTCCCTCACTTTCTTGCTTATTTTCGGGGATTTTCTTCATCGTCCAGCAGATCGGTCATATTCCGCAGGCTGATGCCCAGCGTGGAGCCGTTGTGCAGCAATGCCGAGGTGGTAGGTGGCAGTACACCCGCCACGCCCAGCGCGATCAGCGTCAGGTTGAAGCCCACGATGAAGCGGTAGCTGCCGTGGATACGCTCCATCAGTGCCTCACCGAGCCTGCGCAGTGTTACCAGCGCAAACAGATCCTCCGAGGCAACGGTGATGTCGGCAATCTCCCGGGCGATGGCCGCGCCGGTGGAGATGGCGATGCCCGCGTCCGCTTCGGAGAGGGCGGGAGAATCGTTGACGCCGTCGCCCACCATGATAACGGTGTGTCCCTTTTCCTTTTCCTTCCGGATAAACGCGGCCTTGTCCTCCGGCAGCACCTCGGCGTACACAGCGTCCATGCCCACCTCGGTGGCCACGGTCTCCGCCGTGCGGCGGTTGTCGCCGGTCATCATCACCACATTGGTAAAGCCGCTCTCGTGCAGCGCTTTTACCGCCTCCCGTGCCTCCCGGCGCAGGGGATCGTGGATGCAGATTACCGCCGCCAGCTCCCCGTCCATGCAGAGGTACAAGTGGGAATACGCGGCGGGCAGCGCGTCAAATTTCGGCTGCTCTCCCTCCGGGATGCGGCAGCCCTCGTCCTCAAAGACAAAGTGTGCGCTGCCGATGATGACCTTTTTGCCCTCCACCATGCTGGAGATGCCGTGGGCCACCACATACTGCACCTGCGAATGGTACTCCTCGTGGGTGAGCCCGTGCCGCTTTGCCTCCGCCACCACGGCGTTTGCCATGGAATGGGGGTAATGCTCCTCCAGACAGGCGGCAAGCCGGAGCATTTCCGCCTCGTCGTGTCCGCCGAAGGGGACGACCGCCGCCACGGTGGGCGTCGCATAGGTCAGCGTGCCGGTCTTGTCGAACACAATGGTGTCCGCCTTGGCCACCGCCTCCAAAAAGCGTCCGCCCTTGACGGAGATGTGATAGCCGCTGCTCTCCCGCATGGCGGACAGCACCGCGATGGGGATGGCCAGCTTCAGGGCGCAGGAGAAGTCCACCATCAGCACCGAGAGCATTTTCGTCACGTTCCGGGTCAGAAGATAGGTCAGCGCCGTGCCGCCCAGCGTGTAGGGTACCAGCCTGTCCGCCATCCGGGACGCCTTGTCCTCGGCGGTGGATTTCAGCTTCTCCGACTCCTCGATCATGTGAACCACCCGGTCATACCGCCCGCTGCCGGAGGATTTCTCCACGGAGATGACGCACTCGCCCTCCTCCGCCACCGTCCCGGCATAGACGGGACTGCCGGGGTGCTTCGCCACAGGCATGGACTCGCCGGTGAGGGAGGACTGGTTCACCATGGCCCCTCCCTCCACCACCCGGCCGTCCAGCGGGATCATGCCGCCGGTGCGGATGACGATACGGTCCCCCGGCTTCACATCGGTGATTTTCGTCAGCACCTCGGTGCCGTTTACCTGCTGCCAGACGCTGTCCACCCGCAGGCTCATGGCGGAGGCAAGGTCGGCCACGGACTTTTTGTGGGTCCACTCCTCCAGAATTTCGCCCAGATGCAGCATGAACATGACGGAGCCGGCGGTGGCAAAATCGCCCCGTGCCATGGACACCGTGACGGCGGTGGCATCCAGCACGGCGACGGACAGTTTGCCGTGCCACAGTGCCGAAAGCCCCTCCCGGATGTACTTTACGGAGCGGAGCAGTGCCAGTGCCGTGGTGATGGGCGCAGGCAGAAATAGCTTGGAGATGCATCTGCGCATAACGGCAACTGCCAGCTTGTCCTCAAACTCCCGGTTCAGTGCCCGGGAGGTATGCTCCGGCACCAGCTCCATAGCTTCCGCCTTGGCGAAGGAGAATTGTGCCAGCGCACGAATTATGTTTCCGCGCTCCGCCTCATAGAGCACCACCGCGTCCTGCGTCCGGTCGTAGACCTTGACCGCCTGCACGCCGTCCTGGGCGCGCAGATAGTATTCCAGCACATCCGCTTGGGATACTGTCATCCGCCCGCAGCACAGGTGTACCCGCAGCCGCCCCGGCAAATCATGTAGGATCGTGCATTTCATGGCTCACTCCGCCTTGCTTTCCTCCGAAGAAGCGTCCTCCACCACAGCAGCAGCCTCCGCCTCTGCGCGGCATTCGTTGATTGCCTTCGCATCGGCATAAACATCCTCCGCACCCTCACGCACCGCCGTGACCATTTTCATCACGCCCTCCTTGGCGCGCAGTGCGGCAGCAGTGGTGTGGGCGTAGACTTTCTTGGCATCCTTGCTGCCCAGCAGCTTGATGCCTGCCGTGCCGAACAGCACGCCTGCTGCAAATAAACCGAGTTTTTTCATAATGATTGTCCACCTATATAAAATATATATGTCAAACCGATGGCCGCGATGGCGGCATCGGAATGATCTTACTGTTTCTTCTTCCCAAAGCTACTCTCAAAACAACGGTGTAATCAACGTCCATATGTCCTAAGGCATCCCGGTGTATTTCATTTATCTGCCGACGAATTTGATCCTCACGATCTGCATTTTCATCACTCCGTCGCCGACTCTGGCGAGGAAACGGAAAAATCCGCTGACGGACGGGTCTTTCAAATCGTTGTAGCCCAGCATATAGCCCCGGCTGGTGACCTGCAAACGGCTGTCCCACGCGCCGATCTCTTTGGGAGCGTCGGAAACCGCAAAATACGCGCCCACATCCCTGATCTTCGCACTCTTGAGCCATGTCTTGGCGATCATCTTCACCGCCGTCCGATTTGCAGCGTCAAACACCAGCACACCGCCGGGGAAGGCGGCTGCCATACCCTGCACAAGAGCTTTGACCTGCTCGGTCAGGAAGTAATAGAACACGCCGGAGGCAAAGAATACCGCACCGTTTGAAGAGTCAATTTTTCTAAACCATTCGGTATTGTTCAAATCGCATGGGATATTTTCCTCACGCTCCCCGGCGGGCAAAAGCTCGTTACGCACGGCTATGACATCGGGAAAGTCCAGATTGTAAATGTTACAGCTGCCGTTGTCGCAGCTTCTTCCGGTGCCGTCCAGCCCGCAGCCCAGATTGATCACCGCCGCATTGGGGTGGCCTTTCAGATAATCCCGCACCTCAAAAGCAAGGTCATTCTGCCGCATGGCCACCTCCAGTGAACCGAAACGCTGCATCAGGCCGCGGGAGTTTTTCTCCGCCTCTGAAAAATCGTAGTCGATCTCGTCAATCAGGCGAACCGCTGTTTCGTCCCGGTAAAGATTCGGGTATAGTTCTGAGCAGACCTTCCGCGCATACAGCGGAATGATCAGCGTCTCCTGTACGGTGTTTTTCTCGATTTTGTATTTCATGGGTATCACTCACTTTCTGATAAATGGCAGTTCCCACCTTTTCACTCCCAGTCATGGAGATGGCGTTCAGTCCGGGGTGGGATGCCAAATAATTGCCTGCGGCACCACTGCCCCGCCCTGTCACGACCTGCACCGTCTCTTCAGGTACACCCGCACGATACAGACAGTGTACCAACCGAAGCAATGTCAGAGGACAATCACTGGGTGGTTTGAGGACGATGGTATTGCCTACCACCAGCGCTGGGATTACCTTATGTGCAAACATGGCCAGAGGGAAATTGAACGGAATCACGCAACCAAAAACACCAATAGGTTCCCGACGAGTAAAGACCACATCATTGATGTTGCCTAAAACCTCATCGCCTCGGGGCAGACAGTTTCCGTACATGTGATTCGCCCGTTCACAGTAGCCCTTAGTAATCAGCAGGCAAGCACCGGTTTCTCCTCTAGCTTCAGCCATGGGCTTTCCAGTCTCATCGCTGAGCAGACGGGCCAGATCCTCTTTTTCTGCTTCGACCAACAAAAGAAATTTTTCAATTAATCCACTCCGCTGCCATTGTGAGCGCCTTGCCCAGTCAGGAAACGCAGCGCGAGCTGTGGCAACAGCCAAATCTACATCCTCTTCCACCATGTCAGGGATTGTATCGATAAGCGCTCCATTCGCTGGATTTATCACCGAGATGGGTTCCCGTTGCTGTGAAAAGAGCTTACCTTTCAGGAAAATCTCCATGCTTGATACCTCCTATGTTACCAGTCAATCTCCATCTCCAACAATGCAGCGCTATATGTCTTTCCGTGCTTGTCCTGCGCTAAGCTTTTCAGCACACCGCCGCCCAAGGCCTTGTCCAGTACAAAGTTCAACGAATAGATGCCTGGCACCTCATAGCGCTTTACTTCACCATGACATACCTCAGAAAAATGATCCTTTACCATCTCTGCGGTCACTCTTTCCTTCAGCTTTTCGTAATCTGCCTCGTTATAAGGAATTAGAGACAGATTGGAAATATCACCTTTGTCACCGGCACGGGAATGCGCGATTTCTCTTAATTTCATAGTGTCAGACCTCCCAATACTTCACGCCGACTGTAATATCTTTACGGTCGACAAACACAGAGCAAACGTTAATAATTTCGCTGATGGCCATGGTCACGCCGCCGCAGGCGAAAGGCCCGCTACCATACATAGAGTCAAATTCATCACTGAATTTTACGGCGGTAGCATAGTCCTTCACGCGGATTGCTACCCGGAGACGAATTTCCGGAAACACCATATTATCACCGCAGATCATACGAGATATCTTGTCCTTATAAAGGGAATTAAATCCAATGTAGTCCACGCGGACTTCCTCCGCACCGATGCTCATGATCTCAATGCGCTGGCGAACCATATCGCCAGCAATCATTGCCCGCTGTAAAGAACTAGAGCCGCCATAGGTTACCCCACCTTCGCAGGTAAAGGAATCCTTATAGCAAAGATTGACTTTCAGCTTTTCAGGGCGGCCATGACTGGTGGCACCCTCTACCATCACGCGGTCCTTTCCCACCTGCGTCAAATGTGTCTGACTAAAGTCTGCAATGGCGTCTGGCGTTAGATACGCCTTTGGATCGTGGATTTCGTAAAGGACCTGCTCTTTGACTGTATCTTTCGTTACCTCGCCGCCGGTTCCCTCTGGTTTGGTGATGACAAATCGACCATTCTCGTCAAACTCCACAATGGGAAACCCCATATGGGCCAGATCGATTGCCTTCTTATATGGGGGATCCGCGAAGGTACCGCCTGTACTCTGCGGCCCGCATTCAATCAGATGCCCCGCCAAAATGCCCTGGCCAAATTGATCGGGGTTCTTCTCCAGCGTCCAACCGTACTCATAACACAGTGGAGCAAGCGTCAGCGCTGGATCGGCTACACGACCTGTGATTACAACGTCAGCACCATTTTTCAGCGCTTCCACAATGCCCTCTACACCGCAATAGGCATTGCCGGAGATCAGCTTCTCCCGAATGTCACCCAGTTTGCCGTTAAACTCTAGGACGTTATAATCGTAATATTTTTCTACCTTGTCAAAGATGTTGTCCCCAGTGACGGCTGCCAGTTTCAGACCGACGATCTCCTGTTCACGGCAAATCTTCTGGATCAACCGAATTGCTGCCTCTGGATTGGCAGCACCCAAATTGGAAATAATCTTCACGCCATGTTCTTTGGCCAGCTTCAACGTCCGACGCAGGCGTTCTTCACTGAGACGACTATAGCCCAAATTAGGATCGTGCATTTTATCCCTTTGGCAGAGACCGATGGTTCGCTCCGCCAAGCACTCAAAAGTCAGGTAATCGATATTACCACGCTCAATCAACACTTCGCCGGCATCCAAACGGTCTCCCGCATACCCGGCACCATTCGCAATTCGGATTTTTTTCATAGTTATACACTCTTTTCAGAATAATATTTAGCCCTGACCAATAGCATCGGTCAGAATACACTTAAAATTGCAACAACTCGATCAGGCAAAAGAATCAAACTGAATGCTCCGATAGGCTAATTGTCCTTCTTTCAAGGTCAAAAGGGGAACAAACGTCATGTTCAAGTGGACTGTTCTGCCAAACTTGTCTGTAATGTCCATCGGATTTTCTACAAGCTTTGTTATAAAAATATCTGCTTTTGCACCGGGCTCCAGCGTACCGATCTGGTTGGAAAGCCCCATGATATGTGCGGGCGTAGCGGTAACAGCGCGGACCAGATCATTCAGTGGCATTCCCATGGCCAGATATTGCGACATGACCGACAGCAGTGAATGGATCTTCGGGCCATAGATGCTGAACCCAATGATATCCGTACTGACGATATCCGGCCAGAATCCCTCCGCAAAGGCTGTTTCCATGATCTGATTGCTGTAATTGACGCGACCGCAGGCGCAGTCAAATAAGATGCCCTTTTCCCTGCCCTCGTAAACGTAATCTTCTATGTGGTCAGAGCCGCCAAGGATATTATTCTGATTATCCCCTTGGAAAATATGGCAGACGATATCCCCTTTACGCATGATGCGAAATATCTCATCATACCCCGTGTCTAGTTGCGTAGCATGCAGACAGACCCGACACTGGAAACGCTCCGCCAATTCCACCGTACGCTTCAGTGGCTCCAGATTACGCTCACCAGAGGTATTTCTGCCCACCCGCACTTTGAAGCCCAGCAATACGTCCTTATACCGGTCAAACAGCAAGGCCATCTTTTTTTCATCGAAACGTGACTGATCCAGATTTTCCAAATATCGTTCAGTGATGATGCCGGTGGCCGCCACATTCAAAAAGCTGCGAATGGTGATCATTGCACGACTGAACACATTCTGATACATGCCTTCGAAATTGGCGGTACCACCAGAGCCGGCGTCTACAGCGGCAGTGATGCCATTCGGCAGTGTATACAAATCTGGATTCAGGCCAAAGTCACTGAGTTGATAGCCCAAGTGAGTATGGAAGTCGATCAATCCCGGCAGCACCAGACAGCCGGAGGCGTTAATGACCACAGCGTCCTCCACCGTACCATCCACCGGCGGCTCCACAATGCGATTATTGCGGATATAGACACTCTTCACCGTCTCTGTGCCAACCGCTGGATCGATCACATAACCGTTTTGAATGACATAATCATATTTCATATTTTCTTTTCCTCATTCACAGCGAATGCTCAGTACGTTTGATAATGCTATTTTGCATTTCCTTGGACAGCGTGACAAAATAGGCAGACAGACCGCCTAGGCGCACACGAAGATTCCTATACTTTTCAGGCTCCTTTTGCGCCGCCAGCAATTGTTCGCGGTTGGCTCCCGTTATGGTAAGAATTAATCCACCACATGCCTTGAACCCCTTGATAAGGGCCACCATCCTGTCAAGCCCGGCATCGCCACGAACTTCATTAGGGTTAACCTCAATGTCCAGTGGTGCACCCATCATATAAGGAAGCAGGTCGCCAGCGGTGATAGAGCGAATGGTCGCAGTAGGCCCCAGCAGGTCAGCGCCGTGGACTGGCGAAAAATTAGAGGCCACGGGGTCCTGGGAGAACCGCCCGTCCGGAGATGCCCCCACATCATGGCCCCATTTCGCGAAGAATTCAAATGTAGCAACGCCTTCTCCCAGGATTAGTCCCGGCGCCTCAGTGACACGCAGACGATCTATGATGGAGGAAAAATCGCCCAGCAAGCGGGCTGCGATGTCATCTACATAGGGATCATCGTTGCCAAACTTAGGAATACGATTTACAAAATACTGACGAACTGCTTCCTGCCCGGCAAAATTCTCTCGGGTAAGTTGGGCAATATCCGCCAGCGTATAGCGCTTTTCCTCATATACCATCTTCTTGATGACAGCCAGAGAGTCCACGCAGTTGGCAAAACCTGTAAGATAGGTGCCGAACATGTTGTACCGTGCACCGCCTACAGAGTATTCTTCTCCCCGGGCCACACAGTCGTCCATGAAGGCTGACAGCAACGGCGAAGGCGCGATCTTCGCCCGATGGGCAATGGTCTTCAGGCGGTTACGAATCTCCTTCGTCGCCGTATCTTCCAACAAATACAGAAAATATTGATAAAAGGATTCAAAGCTCTCCCACACAGACAAAGGCGGTACATCCGGTACTTCTACTGCGCCCCGGACCAGGCTTTTTCCTCCCTGAAGCATATACTCCAGCATTTGCAACACCTGTAGCATGCAGAAACCAAAATTGGTACGTCCCGGGATGAGTACTTCCCAACAGCCATCGTTGCTGTAATCATTAGCATCTCTGGCAGATACTCCATATTTTTGAAGCGCCTCGATAAACATCTCATCATTGTATAAAGCCGGTTCACTGGAGCCGTTGCGCAGAATATCGGCGCAAAGGCGATACAGCGCCTCCGGCGTCTTTTTGTTCAGCCTCACCGACATCACTGGTACAACCGGCTCCAGATAAGCCCATTGCCGCAGAATCATATACGTCAGTTCATTAGTGGCATCTTCGCCATCCGCCGTGACGCCTCCAAGAATCATGTTGCACAGCCAATGATTTGCGGATGTGCCGAAATTGTAACTGTCATCATTGGAATAGGTACCTGCCGTTGTAGTAAAATTGGGGTCCACACCATTGTATTGTGTATCTTCATCCCGCAGGTGCATTTCCCAATCGCTCATGTTCATGTGAACACGTTCACTGAACTTCGCCAAGAAACTGGTAATCAGATCTTCCGCTTCCGGTTTGGTCAACCTTCCAGCAGCGATATCCGCCTGATAAAAGGGGTAGAGATACTGGTCTGTCCTCCCCACAGGAATAAACTCCATGGTGCTGTGGCACAGCACAAAGACGAACCACACCGCCTGCAGTGCCTCGTGAAGTGTCTCAGGAGGCTCCTCCGGCACTCGTGCGCAGACGCGCGCCATCATGCGCAGCTCATGCCGCCGCTGCTCGTCTGGCGCATTCTGCGAGGCCGACAATAGCATGTCCACATAGCGGTCAGCCAGTATCCGCAGTGCATCCAGGCTAATCAAAACCGAACGGTAGAACTCTGTCTTCTCTGATTGGCCGCCCTCCAACGTTGCTATTCTTTCCATAACCTCGCGGCGAACTCCACTGCACCCCTTTCGCACTACGGTTTCGTAATTCAGTAGATGGTGGCCAAATACCGATTTTGGCGTAAACCCCCAGCGTGCCGCATCTTCCAGCTCATCCGGCAGCGCATACTCTGGAAAGCATTTACCAAAACCCACTGATGCCATGGTCGGCACACCTACGATCAATTCATCTGGTTTCAATTCAATGGGCATATGGGCTGCCACATGCCGAATCGCCAATGCTTTTCGTACGATCAGCGGCAAACCACGGACCTCATCCGATGTCAGGATCGTCTCATCATCACCCCACCATTCCTGTTTTGTCAGATATTCTTTGTCAAAAAGTCTCTGTTTGATCCGCTCTTGTCGACTCATCAGAATTCCTCCTACATACCATGTCCGCCAACGCTGACGATCCGTTTTGTAGCCGCTCGCATTATCTCCAGCGCAACCTGCACTGCTTCATCCGTAGGTTCCGGTGTCTCTTCCATGGCATATGCCCGGCACAAAGCGTGCCATTTTTCCGTTCCCAACTGGTGAAAAGGCAGTATGTGTATCTCGCGGGCATTTACTTCCTCCGCCAGACGGGCCGTAGCCGCAAGATTCTCCGCTGTATCATTAATGCCTGGAACCAACGGAACACGGATGATGATCTGTTTTTTTATCGCCCATAGTCGGCGCAGGTTCTCATGAATTAGCCGGTTGTCAACGCCCGTGGACTTTTTGTGTGCTGCGCTGTCCATATGCTTGACATCATACAGGAATA